>VOFJ01001716.1_pt1 | contig 31054 bp, 69 predicted proteins | sample 5384081 | NCBI WGS metagenome assembly VOFJ01 (sample SAMN12384729, study PRJNA508395) | human gut metagenome | isolation source: healthy gut I | host: Homo sapiens | reverse complement strand
TCAGTATGCTTCCGTTCAGTTACGTATTGCTACCTTTTCATTTTGGATAATACATATCTAATTTTTCTCTTGCTGTTTGTTCAATAAATTCTAATGAATTTACATCTTCTTTTTCTTAGCAAGTTCTTCTTTTTTCTTGCTTTTCTTTTTCTATTTTTTTGTGATAATTCTTGACTATTTTTTTACTATATTGGTTTAATGTGTTTTGTTGGCTAATTAGTGTAAATATAGCATACAAACTTATTATAAATATTAATAATTTTATATATATTTTTTGTTCTTTTTCATAAGTTAATCTCTCCAATTCTAATGTACAAATCCTTACGGATATCATATTTATATATTTCTACATAAACTTTTTTAAATTCCTTCCTATATTTTTAATTTTTTACATTATTTTTTATTGTTTTGTTCCTTTCTAATATTTTTGTTGTTTTTTTTCCATAATTTTGTAGAACTTTTGGTTATATTTATAATAACAAAAGAAACAGGTTTAAAAAATAATTTCTTTATAATCTTATAAAAAATATTTAATTGAAGTAATAAAAATTCTATTATTTTTGATACTATTTTCTTTATAAAATTTATAATTTTAACATTTATTTTTATAATATACGAACTAAATAAAAAGCATATATATAAGAAAACGCCAAGTATAATTCCAAAAAATATAAAAAAATCTGATTTCTCCATTATTAAAAAACAAAGATAGAGTATAAAAATAATAATTCCAGTCAAAATCCAAAACAAAGAATCTTCTATATATGTAATTAAATCACTAGTTTTAAAAGTTTTCCTTAGTATTCTAAAGAAGTCAAAAAGTATTCCTATTATAATGCCATTTATTATAAAAATACAAAATAAATAAGCTTGATTCGTAACCATTATTGTCTCTCCTTATGTAATTAATTACTTAAAAATTTTACTAATTAAACATCCCTTTGACTTTTCTAATGTTTTACTGTCACTATATGTTAAAGATGAAATATCTCCTTCTACAATCACCTCAGATGTATCAATACTTAACTTATTAATTCTAAGATTATCTCCTTTGACTGTTAAAAGTCCTAATTCTGTTTCAACTATAACAACTTGATCATCAAAACTTAAAACATCTAATACTCCTGAAATACTTAATTTTTCTCTATTCTCTAAAATAAGATTTTGTATTACGCCTGTATTAATTGTTTTTCTCTCATCCATTGTCATCTGCCATACCTCCTTATTTAATTACCTTGCTAAATTATATATATTCAGAGTTTGTCTCTTTTAGAACAATAATATGATAATTTGTTATTAGTACAAAAATTTATTTTTTAATATTAAAAGGATATAGATTTCCCCTATATCCTTTTGTTATTATTTAAAAATAATAGAATGAAATTTATCTACAATTTTATCTTCTATTATATCTTTAAATGTAATACTTATTTTAGACTCTGAAATTTCAAAATTAAGTATTTCCAACTTTTCTTCTTCAATTAACTTAAGTATGTCATGAATAGAATTGAAATTACGAATAATTCCGTTTCCGACAATTGATATTCTAGAAATATCTTTTTTTTATAATACTTTTTATGGTATTTTCCTCAATAATATCTGAAATAACTGTTCCTGGTTTATGATTAAATGTTGATTTTGTTATAATTGGAATTTTAAATTTATCGCCTATTTCAACACATCTATTATGAAGCACTTTTGCACCTTCACTTGATATTTCCATCATTTCATTATAAGATAATGCAGATAATTTCTTTTGCATCTTTTTACTTTTTTAGGGTCTGTAGTATATACTCCATCTACATCTGAAAATATATAACAATTTTTTCGCCTTTAATGCTGCTGCAAGAGCAAGTGCCGTGGTATCGATCCGCCTCTTCCTAAAGTCGTAATATCCATTTTTTCATTCATTCCCTGGAATCCTGCTATTATTACAATTTTTTTTCTTGCTGTAACTCATTTTTTTAATTCTCGATATATCAATTTGTTCTATGATAGCATCTTGATTAGTATTATTAGTATAAATTCCTGCTTGCCAACCAGTTAATGAAATTGCTTTTTTATATCCCATCGATTTCAATAATATAGCTAATTTTGCTATCGAAATTTGTTCTCCACTGCTTAGTAAAGAATCCATCTCTCTTTTTTCTATTGTATGTGATAATTGCTTTGCTTCATAAATTAATTTATCTGTTGTTTTTCCTTGTGCTGATAAAACTACTACTATTTGATGTCCTTTATCATACAAATCTGTAATTTTGTTTGCTACTAATTTTAATTTTTCATTGTCAGAAAGAGAACTACCTCCAAATTTTAAAACTATAGTGTCCATTAGGATCACCTCTTTAAAAAATATATAGAGCTGATTTAAATAAAAACCTGCTCTATATATTATATTCATCTTAAATTTATTATGTTAAAATTTTATATTTTCATTTTCAAATAACTTTCCATAAAGCCATCAATATCTCCATCCATAACTGCCTGTACATTACCAACTTCATAATTAGTTCTATGATCTTTTTACCATTGTATATGGGCAAAAAACATAAGAGCGAATTTTTTTGACTTCCCCATGCAATATCCATCTGTACACCTTTTAAATCCTCTATTTTGTCTTTTTGTTCTTTTTTTTTCTTTTTAAATCTATTAGTTTTGACTTTAACATCTTCATTGCAGTCTCTCTATTTTGAATTTGAGACCTTTCAGATTGACAAGCTACAACTATATTTGTTGGAATATGAGTAATTCTAACTGCAGAAGATGTCTTGTTTATATGCTGTCCTCCTGCTCCGAGAAGCTCTATAAGTATCAATCCTTAAATCATCTGGGTTTATTTCAATCTCTATGTCATCTGTTATTTCTGGTAGCACTTCTATAGATGCAAAAAGAAGTATGTCTTCTTCCTCCACTGTCAAAGGCGAAATTCTAACTAAACGATGTACTCCCATTTCACATTTCATATATCCATATGCATTTTCACCAATAATTTCAAATGTCACACTTTTTTTTATTCCAGCTTCTTCACCTTCCAAATAATCTAATTCTTTTTTACAGTATATCCAGTTTTATTAGCCCACCTTGTATACATTCTATATAGCATTTCTGCCCAATCTTGTGATTCAGTTCCTCCTGCACCTGGATGAATTGTTATTATTGCATTATTTTGATCGTATTTTCCTGATAAAAAAAGTACTAATCTCAAACTTTTCTACTTCTTTTTGTAATTTATTACTATTTTTTTAATATATCAGTTGCTATTTCTTCGTCTGGCTCTAATTGTACTAATTCTGACAACTCTTGCAAAATTAATAATTTCATTTTTTATTTTTTTATATTCAACTGTTTTTTGTTCTTTATGTTTTTAATTTGAGTTAATATCTTACTAAATTTTTGCTATCATTCCAAAATTTTCTTCCATAGTCTGCTTTTCTAATATTTGTAATTGTTCTTCTAACTTAGCTATGTCAAAGAGATTCACCCAATTCTTGTATTTTTTTGTTTTAGGTTCTTAAGTAAATTATTATTTTCTTCTAATTCTAACATTTTATCATTTCCTTATTTATTTTAGTTATTAATATCACTTGTATTTTTTATGTTTTTTCATAGTATTATTTTACAGATAATCTAAGATTAAGTCAATTGTTTTCATTAAAAAAAAGCGAATGCTTCTATAATACAATTTTGTTCCTGTCTTTTAGTATCAAACTTCTTCTACAATTAGCTCTGCAAAAAATGTTTTTTGTTCGGCTTTCTCCATGATTAACTAAAACTAATTTCAAATTCTTAAATTGGTTTAAAAATTCAATCATTTCGTCCGCCTTTGCATGTGCAGAATATTTTGTTGTATTTTTTCATACATTGTTCCAAAAAAGAAAACTCCAATAGCTTCTCCTAAGAATCTCTCAATATATCTTATATTTGTAAAGACAATTGTTTTTTCTTTTTTCTACCGAATTTATATATGGGCCATCACAAACCTCCTCATATGCTGCTCCAATTAATATTGGCCAAGTAATAGCTATAAAGGTTATAATCATATACAAATGTCCCTATGCTTAATACGTTTACTTATATCTGTTGCAGAAAATCCATTATCTTGAATCCAATAATTGTCTAAAATTTCCCTATAGTCCAACAGAACTACTAAATAAAGCTAACATTATTAATATTTTTGCTCTCCATTTTTATTCTTTTCATTTTTTCTCCATCTTACTAAATATTATACTTATTTCTTTTTGATTCAAATTTAACACTCTCATATAAAAAATCCGCTTCATTATATCATATTTTATTTTTGTATTAATTTAATAAAAATTTTATTAATAATATAAAAATTCAGTTCTATGACAAATATTTTATAGAGATTTTTAGCTGTATTCATTTATATTACTAATATATTCACTTTTGTTAAAAATCTCAATTTAAAACCCCCACAAGAGAAACTTTCTGTGGGGAGAAAACTATTGTATAAGTTTCTTTTTGAAAATTTTAGTAATTTGGGGTATTACAACAATATCCATAATGCTTATAAAAAGTAAAAACATTACATAAGTACTACTATTATATCTTATTACTTCATAACCAATGGCATATATTAAGCTTATCATTGCAAAGAACCAGAAACCATCATAACTCAAAACGATTAGAAATAGTTTGTTTTTTTTCAACAACTTCTCTGCCTGTTTTATTAATCGCTACAATAATTTGTGATAGAATGATAGGAAACCAGGCTATAAAATAGAAATCACAAGTTAGTACTAACACTATAGCCAAAAACTAATGCTATAATTTCAGATACTACACTGGCGCCCTTTTTTATAGCTGGCTGATATCAATTTTTCCCGAATTTTCTCTTTCATTTTCTTTTCCTCCTGAAAATAATATTTTTATATAAATGTCTATATGTCAACCTGTAAAACAGGATAATAAAGTTTTATATGATATATTATACCACAAGATTACTAATTTTTCAAGAAAATCTAAGAATTACCATTTCATTAAAAAAGCAAAATTGCCTTATAGAATAGTTCCATAAGACAACTTTGTTGTTATCATGACAATGTATACTTTGTATTATTCTGAGCAATCTCTGTATCCAAAATACATTTTTTTGTATTTGTTAGGATTTGAAAGAACATCGAACACTATGTTTTCAAACATATAATTTACAGTATTACTAAGCTCTCTAGCACCTGTATCAAGAACAAGTGATTTTTTCTGCAATACTTTCAAACAAATCATCATTATAGATTAATGTTATTCCCATATTGCTAAGTTCATTTTGGTACCTTTTAAATATGGATAATTCTGATTTTTTTAATATCAGTGCCAAATCTTTTTTTTTAAGTTCGTTCATTTCTATTATAGTATCAATTCTTCCTACAAATTCTTCTGGCAGACCATACTTAACCAAATCCTGCTTTAAAAATTTCGCTTTTGATTTATGAGTTTCCTCTTTAATCGAAAAACCTAATGGATTAGAATTTAACCTTTTGTCTCTAATTATATCTAATCCAGAAAAAGCACCTAAAAATATAATAATAATATTTTTAGTATCAAAAATCAACAAGCTTTACATTGTAAGAATCCATTTCTACAGGAACTTTTTATCGTTGTTCCTTCAATAATTTTAAGCAAACTTTTTAAAACTTCTGTTCCAGCAACATCATGAGATACTTCATGACCTGCTTTTTTATCAATTTCATCAATTACTATAATTCCATTTTGAGCTTTTTTATATCCATATTGGAATTTTCAAGCAAATTCAAAATCATTTCATTTACATCTGCTCCATAATATCCTTCTTGGGTATATTTAGTAGCATCTTCAATAGTGTATGGAATATTAAGTCTCTTAGCTATTTGTTTAATTGTTTCAGTTTTACCTGTTCCACTATTTCCAATAACCAAAATATTTGATTTTACAGTTTTAAAAATTTATTGCTCTATATATAGCAGTAATAATTTTCCTTACAGCTACATCTTGTCCTATAATGCTTTTTTAATACTTCTTTTCCATGTCCTTTATGTCTGGAAGTATTTCTTTTTGGCTTTGATTTACTTCCTGTTGGTGTTTGTATTCCTGAATTTCCTGAGCCAAACTGATTACCTTCTTTTGGTTTTTGTTTTGACTTTTTACAGTTTTCACAATAATTATTTTTTTTTGTTACTTCCTGTATTACAGATTTTCCGTACCTTTGCCATAATAAAACCTCCTTTTTATGCATTTTACAAAACGCATAAATTATTATTGAAATTTTGTCGATAAAGTTTTCACTAAACCATATGAATCAATTCTGAAAAAATATTCTCTTCCAAGTAATCCTACTCTTTTAGCATTAACCTCTTCCACAATTCTTTCTGCAAAAATGTTTTTTTGTTTGACTTTCTCCATGATTAACTAAAACCAATTTTAAATTTTTAAATTGTTTTAAAAACTCAATCATCTCATCAGCCTTTGCATGTGCAGAATATTCTGTTGTATATTCTACATTTGCTCTTTTCCTTTTGCAATCAATCCTCCTACCTCTACCATTGAACCCGTTTCAGCATTCTTTAACTTTACCTCCCATTGTTCCTTCAGCAGTATATCCAGTAAAATGTATCAAAGTATTACTTGATATATATTCTGGTATATATACCTGTGCAGGTCCATATGAACCCATTCCTGAAGTTGTAACAATTATTTTTTTTTGCTTGTACTCTTTAATACATCACTTCTGCTTTCATTGTCAACAAATGTCAAATTTTGAGGTAAAAATCCTTCATTTCTGGTTTTATACCCAATCCATCTTTAATATATAAATTGGTATATCTAATTGCCAATTTTCCATCAAAATAGATTGGAATGTTGCTATCAAGTTCACAATTTTCTTGCATGCATTTAAACTCATACAAAATTTCCTGTGCACGTCCCAATGAAAATACTAATGTTAATACAGTTCCATCAGACTCTATGCATTTTTTTAATGTTTTCTTTGAAAATTTCTTTGATTTCAGTTGAATCCATGTCTCCATAGGTTGATTCTTGAATAACAGTTAATGGTAATTCTAAAATCCACTTTGGTATTGGGTTAACATCAAAAAACATGTTCTTATTGTTATAGTCACCTGTAAATAATAAATTAATATCTTCATATTCTGGATAACTAATTTGTACAAGAATAAGTGCAGCTCCAACAAGATGTCCATTATTAAGAAATGTAATTTTCACATTGTCGTTAACTCGAATTGTTTCATTATACCTACATGGTTTCAAAAGAGATAATGTTTTGTCTACATCTGCTTCAGAATATAAACATTTAACATTTTTTCTTTTTTTACTGAACTCAAAACTTTAAAGCTATCATTCAGTGCTAGCGGTAATAATTTGTTTGTGGTTTCTGTTACATAAATCGACCTATAAAAGCCTTTTTTTTACCATATATGGCAATCTACCAATATGATCCACATGAGTATGTGTAATTAAACAAAAATCGACTTTTCTGGGTCGAATGGTAATGCATTGTTTAATTCATCATATTTCCTTTCTTGAAACAAACCACAGTCTGTAACAAACCGTAATGTTTCTCCGTTTGGAAATTTGACTATTGCAAGATTACATGATCCTGTAACTTCTTCATGCATGGCCATTATGTCTACATAGAACCGACATTTTTTTCCCATAAATAATCCTCCTACATTAAATTATTTTTATTCAATGTATAAATACTTACATTGTAGTTTTATTTTATCACTTTAAAAGTTTTTATGTCAATCAAAATCACTGACTATAATTCAAATTTTTTCCTTTATCATTTTTTTGCTTTTTCTGCTGATATATTTGTATTATCAATTTTATAAAAGTTTTTAAATATTTTTTCTCCTTCTCCTGGTTTAGAATTTAATCTATATTTTTTTCAAAGAGATCATATATATCTTTCTCACTCCATTCTAAATCTCTTTTTTTGACTCTTTATGTTCTAATCTATTGGCAGTTTTATTTCTTTTCAATCTTTCTTCTAATGTCGTTTCCTGAGTTCAACTGTATAATTTTCTTCAAATAAACTCATCCATTTATCAGTTTCTGCTTTTTCTTTTTCAAAGTTATTTCCGAAATCGAAACATCCTGTAAAGATAATACCTTTTTCATTGCTTTTAGAAAATTCTTTAAAAAAAGATTTCATATCTAATTATACTATTCATCTTTCTAAAAGCTTCTTTATCATAGTCAAATATCAATCTAACCATTTCTATTGTCATGTGATTATATAACAGTTTATATCCTGTTATTTTTTTGCAAGTTCTTGACCTACAGTCATCTTTCCAACTGCTTGTGGTCCAATTATTTGTATGAATTTTGGCATATTCATTCCAGCTCCTTTCTATAAAAAAAACTTGCAAAAAAGAATCTTCTTAAGACTCCTTTGCAAGATTTTAAAAATCTGTACATCGTGTAAATAACCATTGTATTATAAGGTTATCCTATATCGCTCGAAATACATTATTTCTTAGATATACTCTTAATTATATTTTATATCTTAACATGATAGTTTATATTTGTCAAATTTCCATATTCAATTCTTTTCTAATCGCACGTATTATTTAAAATAGAATCATTAATCCTAAATTTCACTTACATATTTTTTTTCTATTATTTCGTCTTTAATTTTTACATTAACATTTAATACAACAGCATATATTAAATAATATTCCCACAATATTAATTCTTTCTCCGTTCGATTTTTTATCAGAGAATATTTGCTTAAATAGTTTTTTTTTTAAGCATAGGCTTTATTTAATAAAATTTTTTCCTTTTATTGTTCTAGTGTAATTTTTTTTTTAAAATGAATTATTTGTTCAATTATAACATATAATCCTATTAAAACAAAAACAAGAATAAATCCTAGACTGAAAGATACAATTATACTTAAGAAAAATGCTTTTTCTTACGACACCATATTCTAGCTTATCTGCTCTAATTTTAGAATAATCATATGATATATATCCATCATGTTTATAATCATTCTCATCTTTAACTTCTTTATAAAGTTGTTCTATATCCTTTTCTTTTTCTAAATATATATATGCATGTCCATCATTTTTCTGGATAAACATGATAATTTTGAAAGTGATAATCATCTAGCCATAGTGAAAAACAAAACACAAGAATTGGTACAAATATTGCAATTATTATTTTTTATAATTCTAGATATTTTTTCCTCCATGGTTTCTTGTTATATATTTATTTTCTAATGTTTCTTTTCAATTACTTTTTTTATACATACTTGTATCAAATTTATTATATCTAATTAAATTTAAAATCATTTTTTCACTTTCAAGTAAATTAGATTCATCTTTATTCGTGCATATGTATGTTCCATTATTTTCTTCTATATAACCTGTCTGTTTTAATTTTAAAATAGTAGCAGAAACGCTTTTTTTAATATCTACTTCAAATGTTGAAGTAAACATTATTATACTAGGAGAAAACTTTATCAAGATCTCCTCTGTAATATATATATTCTTCATCTTTTTTTTTATCATTGCATTTTTTCTAACTCTAATTGAATAGAAAATCATTTTTTTTAAAAAATGAAATAATACAATCCACATAAAAGGTGTGAACATAAATATTATTCCAGAATATACTATGTATTCTCCATTATAAAACATATATTCTGTTGAATAATGGTCTTCAAAATTAAAAGGCTCTACTCTTATTATTAAGCATAAAAAATAATATATAGTATTGAAATTAAAATAAGTAATATATTTAATATTATCTTATCCCTCTTTTGGGTTGTAATTGAATTTGATTTTATTATTATGAAAATTATTATTGGTATTAATACCAATCAATTATTAATGGCATTTTTATTTCTCCTTTTTTATTCATATACTTCAAAAAGTATATATTTGATTTAATTTTTCAAAATAATAAACCTTAAAATTATTATCTTGTTCTAATATTTTAGCAATATTTTCTCTATCTTTATCTCCTCTAATCAATATTGATTTATATTCATGAGCTAATGTATTACCAGTTAAGAAATATTTTATATGACTATATTTTCCTCCTGTTCTTTTTTTGGATTCTATTCGTGCATCACATATTATTATTTCTTTTGGTCCATTAATTAGATCAAAAAATGCTGAATAACAGTATAATATTTGGAAAATTAAAAGGATTGACATCCATATCGTACTCAAAAAATTATACTGCTTTTTTTGTTTTTTATTTCTTTTTTTTTTTTAGTTTTTATTATACTTTTTATATCCTTGATTAAACATATTTCACCAAATAAAGTTAAACAAGCAAATGGCATTAACATTAAAATCATTCCAAGTGGAACTGAAATTATTGTCCTAGTAGCATTAGCAATAAAACTTCCTAAGCAAAATAGCAAAACAGTAACTATTATTAAAATTACATACTTATTTTTCAAAATGCACCTCTTATTAATTACGTATAACGTATTCAATTTTCTCTATAAATAAAGGTATTGGGAAATCCCAATACCTTATAATATCATTTTAGAATCTACCAGTAGTGAATGTACATTTTCCTGTTCGAACGCTAAATGTTGCGAATAAATAACCACCTTCTGTATTGTCCCACTCATATTTTAAACTTGAACTATTTTTTTTGCTTTTCAATGTTCCTTCAACACCACCAACCAACTCGACAAATTGATCATATGTCAATGATTCCTTAGTATTTAATGCTTTCTTTATTTCACTAAATCTAGAAAAATCAACTTTGTCATTAGCGATTAATTTACTTGGAAATGAAATCTCTATCTTTCCTTCATTACTTTTTGAATATTGAACTTCTACATTTGTATCATCTGTTAACTCCCAAACATAAACTTTATTTTCTTCGTTAGTACATTTTTTTCCTTCAAATCCAATAATTTCATTTATTTCTTCAACTGAATTTTTAGGATCTATTAATTTTATACACTCAAAAACATCATGATTTCCTTTTTGTATTTTTGCTCACTTCTGAACTAGAACTTTCTGTTGTAGTATCTTCCTTACTTTTTCTCCGTTACAAATATTGTTACAACTATAGCTACTATAATAGTAACTATAATAGCTGCTACAACAATTCCTATTATACTTTTTCTTTTTCATTTTTATTTCCCCTTTTTAATTATTATTTTTTAATTTGACTAAATTGTTTATTTCATTGTTTTAATTTTTTTTACTTTTCATATTTACTTGCAAATTTAGCAAAATTTTCCTTATGATATGGTATTGTACTTTCCTCTAGATTTGCAAATAATTGATGTGTCTTTTTATCATTAGTTTTTATTGTTATACTTTTTAATTTGCTAGTAAGTATACTGTATTTTTTTTACTTTAATTTCTTTAATGTTTTCATTAGGAATAAAGAAATATGAATTTTCAGTTATTCTTAACTTAGAAACATCTATTTTGAAAAAAAATATCAGAAGCCTTTTCTGGATTAAGATAAAATATTCTAATCCTTTTTCTGTTGCATTTATCAATAGTCCACTATATGGATATTCCATTCCTCCTACAACACCGCTTTTAGCCTTTTTATAATCTTTTAAAGCTACAAAATAACAATTTTCGTTTCCTTCACAACCAACACTATTAAATAATTCTTTTACTTTTTCTAAAGTATTAAAACTTTCCATATTTATTTCCTCAACTTTCTTTCCACTTCAACTTGCAGTAGAAAACTATATAATCTAAATTCTTTAAGCAATCCATAATATACCATAAAATAATTTTTCTTGTCAAACAATTATTATTTATTAATCAATAATTTTCTCAATATCAGCGGTACTCAACCTAACTATAAAATGTTTTCCATCGTATTTTTTCTCTTTTCTCCAAATCAATTTTACTTAAAAATTCATCATATTCAATGTAAACATCTTTTCCTTTTGACTATTTCTTAAAATTGCATAAAAATTATTAATTTTGCTTGTATCATATCTATTAATCACAAAAATAAAATTCAGTTTTGGTTCTATAGGTAGTATAGTATCGCAATTTGTTGCTACTGAAATATACCCATTGATGACTGTTTCTTCATCCTTCTTTATTTGATATAACTTAAATATTGCATAAAACAAATCTCTTTGTTGAATCTCATTCATAAATGTTTCATAATTTTTCATTACAGTTGTAATATTTTCCATATTACCTTCTAAAAATAAAAATCCATTCCCCCAGTCTTTCAAGTTTTCTAGCGTTATACTTAAAGGATTCACTACTCCATTAATTGAAATATTTCCACCTGAAGCATTGCCTTCTAATATATTTTTTCTTCATTCTATCTAACATTATGAGTGTATCATTTTATACCTAGCTCTACAAACCAATTTAATTGACTTGTATCTACTAATTCAAATTCTCCTACACTTCCTCTGTAAAATTCTTTTGTATTGCATTCATTACACATTATATTTACAAATTTGTATAAACTTATTATTTCACTGTATGTTGTTGGAAATGATGCTTTCATACGAATATTGTCGTCTTCAAACCATAATTGTATTCCACTACCATAATTATTGTTATCAAATAATATAAAGTCTTTTGCTGTTTTTAAATGTTTGCAATTTATTTTCTTCATACTCTTTACTAGTGTTTATAAATTCAAGCTCCATCCTATAGAATTCATCAGTTACACCTATTCTAGGGCTTGTTTTTTCCTCAAAAAGCATTAGTACAAGCATTTTTCCATAATTCTTCGACTTTATATATATCGACTTTACTTTCAGGTTGTTTTATTTTAATTTCTAATCCCATATTTTAAATTCCTCCCTATTTATTTTGAATCACTTGTTCACATTCTTCCCACAATAATTTACAATAAGCATTATTAAAATCAATATTTTCATAATCTTCTATAAATTCAGGATTAATAATAATAGCTTCTTCTTCATCTTTATATGGATGTAATTTTTACTTTTTTTATTAAAAAGCATACCTTGAGCACTATAGAATATCATTTGATTTGCTACTTTTACTGCCTTATCAACCTCTGATTCATCTATATTTTCTATGCTTACATCTGGTCGTCCAAATTTACGAAGACCTCTTGTGTGTGTAACCAAATATTTTTGTCTTCCATTTTTGAGATTAAATTTTTAACATGTGAATACACATCAAGATCCTTTGAAAAGATTTTTTCTGTAAATTCTTCTGCTGAATATAATGAAAATGTTTGCATATCTAGCACAGCAATTGCCCCCGTATCTAAAAAATGCTTGAACAATTCCTATGGTATTTCGCAAATATTTTAAATTGTCATCTTGCATAATTTCTCCATTTATAACTGCCCAAATATTTTCTTTTTTGTATTTTTTCGTATAATTCTGGTTGTTCCTCTTTTAGTATTTTTCCTAAAGTTCCTCCTATCAAATTATCCATATATTCGCCATGTTGTTCTCTTATAAGCATATTTATATTTAGTCCTTCTGGGATTTCGTCTATATTGTGACGCTCTCTTGAAATTTCTAATTCTTCCTCTTTTTGCTCCAAATACAACATAAAACATTAGTGGGTGATAATTAATATCTTCATAATATGGTCTTTTTCGTAATTCATAAAATTTTCCTCCCAACCTTATCTCTTCTTTCTTTTTTGAATTATATCACATGTTTTTTGTATTTTAAATATATTGACAAAATATAAGTATTACCATTTATAAATAATAAAAACATAATAAAAAGAAGTGTCACCCAAATTTTCTAGGTTACACTCCCTATTTTTCAGCATATTTCAGCTTTTATTCTATACTTTTTGGTGACAAATTATTTCTTTGACACCATTTTTTTATTTTAATAAAATCCATCAAAGTATTAATATTAAGCATTTTTACCGCAACAATTCTTATACTTTTTGCCCGAACCACATGTTGTAGAAACTCCCATATTTATAATACTTATAATATTTATAATATTATTGATATTTCAAAGGCTTTATCGTTTTGGTAACCTATTATATTTATAATATTTATAGTACTTTTGTTATTATAAATATTTCTCTCTTGCAAACAAATTGCAAACAATGTTTGCATTCATTTACTACAGTCATTATACTATCTATATCATATATTTACCAATGTGCATTTTGTATTTTTTGCACATTTATTATACTATAAATATTTGTTTTTATCAATGGATCTATCCAATTATTTATATTTAATAATTTCTTCTATAATTTCAGATTTTGTTATCTTATCAAAAACATCAGTTGCTAATCGTTTAGATTTTTCTGTACTTGAAATATAATAATTTTCTGTTGTTTCTACATTTCTATGTCCAAGTATATCCGCAACATCTCTTATTTCAATTCCATTTGTTAATATTTTTTGTTGCATAACTTCCTCTTAAATCATAGAATCTGCATTTTTTAATTCCTAATTCATTATGAATAATTTTAAATGGATATCTTGTTAAATCAGTTCCTACATACAAACCATTTTCTTTTGTAAAAACAAGATTAATTTTTTCTTTATACCTTTTTGTATTATCATTTATTACTCCGTTTCCTGAATTAATATCATTACAGGATGTTCATTTTGTTCTATAGAACCAATCTAACATTGATAAATATTCTTTTTTTGTTTGTTGGTGCAAGTATTACTAAATTAGGTATATTTTTAAATGCTGATATTGCAAATATTCCTAAATGTGTAACATCATTTAATCCAGCAACTGATGCATAACCTAATAAAATTGTTCCTGAATTATTATTTATACATAAATCTTGAGAAACTTGGTCATAAGTTCTTTTTGAATAAATGTTGCATTTGTTCCAAATACAGGTTTTTTTCCTCCATTTTTAGCAATTCCAGAAATTAATGCAACTGCATGTTCTTCTGCAATTCCTACATCTACAAATTGTTTTCCTGCTTTAATTCTTTTTATCTTGAGTAAATCCAAAACTTGTTGGAACACCTGCAGCAACTGCAACAACAGTATTATCTTTTTTACATTTTATCTAATAATAAATCTGATGTTAAACTTAAGTAGTCTTCTCCATCTCCAAAATTTACAGTTGTTTTTCCTGTTTCTCTATCAAAAGGCATAGTCCAATGCCAGTTCTCTTTTGTTTTCTTCTGCTAGTTTGTATCCTTTTCCCTTTTTAGTATTTATATGAACTACTATTGGATGATCTATATCTTTTTTACTTTTTTAAATACTTCTATTAATTTTTCGATGTTATTTCCATCATTTTCATAAATATAATCTAACCCCATAGCTGTAAATAAATTTGTTTTAGCTGTTCCATTACCTTCTCTTAATTCTTGTAGATTTTTGTATAATCCTCCATGGTTTTCTGCTATTGATTGTTGATTATCATTTACAACTATAATAAAATTAAAATTTAATTCTGAACCAGCAAAATCTAATCCTTCTAAGGATTCTCCACCACTTAAAGAACCATCTCCTATTACTGCTACTATATTTTTTTTTTATCATTTTTAAATCTCTTGCTTTTTGCCAAACCACATGCTAAAGAAATTGATGTTGATGTATGTCCAACTGTAAAGAAATCGTGTTCAGATTCCTCTGGATTTGAATAACCTGACAAAATATCTAAATAATGATTTTCATCAAAATATCCTTCTTTTCTTCCTGTAAGCATTTTATGTGGATATATTTGGTGTGATACATCAAATACAAATTTATCAACTGGTGAATTAAACACATAATGCAGTGCTATTGTTGCCTCAACAACTCCAAGATTTGGTCCAAAATGTCCACCAATTTTTGTTAATCTGTTAAATAACCCCTCTCTTATTTCTTCTGCTAAAGTATTTAACTCATCAATTGTTAACTCTTTTAAATCCTTTGGTTCATTAATTTTATTTAAAACTTTTAACATATGTTCATTCCTCCTATCTGTTTATTATATATCACTTAAAGTTAACTCCAAGTCAAGAGCTTTTTCAAAAAAAAAAAGTGAACTTATTCACTTTATTTTTTTATAAATAAACAATAAATCCACTATTTTTCCCTATATACAATATTACCATTATCAGAAATTTTTATAACAATATTATGTTTTTCTGTAAGTAATATTTTTACATCTTTATTAGCTCTTTTTAAATCATCATAAATTGTACTATTATTTTTTAAATATTCGTCCTCGTTTGTTATTACTGCTATTTTAGGTTTATATATTTTCTAATGCTTTATCACTATTACAATTAATTGTGCCATGATGAGGAACTTTATAAATATCTATTTTTTCTTTAATCGAAGAAGCTATTTGATAATTAACGTAGTTAGCTTTTGGATGAATTGCTTCTCTATCAAATATGTCACCACCTAAAAAAAACGTTAATACCATTTACCTTCATAAATATAGCTAAGCTATTTTTTTTGATTTTCACTAAATAATATCTTATGATATGAATCTTTATAATTGTCATCTTCATATATTTTTTTTTAATAGAATTATCATTGTTATATAATTCTAATTCAGTATCTCCAAATTTTATTGTTTTTATATTTTCAGTTTGTATTAAATTGCTATTTTCTAGAATTATCTTTTTTTATTTCTAAACATTTTTTCATTTTCATTATTTATCTATAATTATCATCTGCAATAGTCCCCCAAGCCGTAGTCTTATCTAATCCGCTATAATCCTTAAAGTAGACTTTTTCCACATCATATTTTTTAACTATTTGGGCTATTGAACCATAATGATCTCTATGAAAATGAGTTAATAAAATAAATGATATTTTTTCACATTCAATTTATCTAAATAATCACTAATTTCATTAAAATTCCCATCATATCCTGTATCAACTAGTGCAACTTCATCATCACTTTTAAAATTATGATGTCTCCCCCCATGTGATTTTTAAAAAAATGTAATTCCATTATATCACCTCATTCAAACCATTCAAATTTATAATTTTCAAAGTAATTAGTTCTATCAAAAATATCTCCAAATTTATGAAAATTATATTTTATTTTTTCCATATCTTTTTACTATATCCATCATTTATTTTAAGAAAAAAAAATTCATATATAATAGTAAATGCTAATTCTTTATTAAATTGTTCTGGTATTTCACCATTAAAAAAGTCCTTTGTAAATTCCACGATACATTGCTTGTTCATTTATCTTATTATCTCCATCCCAACCAAACCAACAATTACCTCTAAAGTCCAGAGATCTAAAAACTACTTTTTCCATTAGATGTATCTATAAAATATGTTTTCCCATCTTTAACAATAACATTGTGTAAAATTAATATCACCGTGAATAAATGTCGGTTCATTTTTATAAACATATTTTTTATATTCTAAAAAATCATCACATAATCTATCTAAATCAATATAGTATAATTTTTTTCACTTTCGTTTTTTTCATAAAAATCCTTTGAAATGTACAAAATATTAATTAACTTATTAAATTCTTTATCGTTTAAGTCTATTATTTCTTGTTTATTATATTTAATTTTTTTTTTAAACTTTGAAAGATTTTCTCCTACTTGTAATCCTATATTTTCAATCTCTTCTACACTCAATTTTCTTGTTAAATCAATTAATTCTTTTCCATCAATATATTCATATACAAACAAAAGTTTTATCTAAATCATTTAAATATTTTACTTGAATAATTTTTTGCAGTAGGAATATCTAAATTTTCATAAATAACTTCAATTTCTTTAATTTGTTCTAGATTATTTCCATCATATATTTTTATAAAGTATTTTTTTATTATCTTTTTCACAAATATATCTTAGAGCACTAGAATAACCACTAAAAATCTTGTTTTTACATCTTTACACTTTTTAAAAAATCAATTTTAGATATTAAGTCATCACTCATATTACATCTCCTAATTCATCTAATAATTTTAAGAACTATATAATGTATATAATATATCAATTATATTTTAATTTTTCAATAAATATATATTTTTTATCCCCCATGATTTTCCTACATTTCTAGAAGATATTTTTTTAATTTATCATATACTAATAAATACAAAACAGATGGTAAATACCATCTGTCTTGCATTGCGGAATTTTTATTCTTTGTCGCTTTTGAGAAAAACTATTGACATTCATATATAGTTAGTCTCCATAGGGTATCTTCCACTAATTTTATTAGTACAAAAAAATCCATATTTTTTTCATTTAAAAGCAATTCCATATTCTAAAAACCGAACTTATATCAGCATAATTGAATTTTTCTGCATTTTTCTTCTTTTTACAATCTTCATTTTGTTTCCTCCAATTCAACTTTTAAAAATTTATTGACGAATTCCCATCTATGCTTTATAAACTCTCCATTTTTAACTAATGTATTTATTTCTTCCCAAGTTGCCCATTTTGCATCAGATACCTCATCTTCTTTGAAACTTCATTTTTTTGATATATCATAATCATGTTTTAAAATGTATGTATCTATCCATACATTCCCCGTTATAAATTTTGTCATAAATTTTAATTCATTAGGATTTATATCTATATCTAATTCTTCTTTTGCCTCTCTTACTATTGTTTCTTTAGATTTTTCTCCCAAGATTACAGAACCTCCTGTCATTGCCCATACATTTGGTTCTAACCTTTTTTTTGTTCTGATCTCTTTTGAATTAATATCTTATTTTCATTATTTATAATCCAAACATCTGAACCTAAATGATATAATTCCTTATCAAATACTTTTTGGTCATACTTTTCCATTATCTCCCCTGTTGGATTACCATTATCATCTAAAACTTCCCATAACTCCATTATTTTTTATCCATTATCTTTTTATATTTTTTTATCATTTAAAATATCTTCAGCCTTTTTGGCATAATAATTTTCATCTTTTATAGGTAAATATCCTTATTTTTCAAGAGTTACAGAGATTTTATTTTAAGCTATGAAAACATTTTGCAAACAAAACGCAAACAATTTGGTATGTTTTCATGTTTATGTCTACTTGCTTAATCTCTGTAAGTACTGCTATTACTGATTTCTTCCACAACATTGTTTGTATTTTTTCCCCACTTCCACAAGGACATGGATCATTTCTACCAACTTTTGGTCCTTCATTTCTAACTGTTCTATCTACATCTGTTCCCTATTTTTGAGCCACCATCCACACTATGAATTGCCTCTAATGCTTCACCTGTAATCTTAACAGTTTCTTGTCTTTTTACTTCTCCTTGTTGTCTAATATGCATTAAAATTTTAGTTACATCAAACTTAATATCATTTATCATTTCGTCAAACATGTCAAATCCTTCTAGACGATATTGAACAACTGGATCTTTTTTTGACCATATGCACGAAGTCCTATACCATTTTTTTAATTCATCCATGCTGTCAATATGATTCATCCATTTTTCATCAACTACTTTTAGCATAACAACTCTTTCAAGTTCTCTCATTTGTTCTGATGTAATTTCTTCTTCTTTTTTTACTGTATATTTCTAAAAGCTAACTTTTTCAATTGTTCAGCTATTTTTTTTTTAGCATCATTTTTATTTTGTTTTATATAGTCTAACATATCAATTCCAAATACATTTATTATTTCTGTATTTAGAGATTCTATATTCAATTCTCCTGTTTGGCCTTCAACAAACATAGTTGGAATATTATCTGCTACAAATTCTATCATATTTATGATACTGTCATGAATATTTTCTCCATCTAAAACTTCTCTTCTTTGTTTATATATTATTTCTCTTTTTGAGTGTTCATTACGTCATCATAATTTAATACATTTTTTTCTAATGCTGAAGTTTCTACCTTCTACTTTCTTTTGAGCATTTTCAACCGCATTTGAAATAATTCTTGATTCGATTGGCATATTTTCATCGGCACCTAAAGTATTATACAATTTAGTAATTGTCTCTCCACCAAATATTTTCATTAAGTCATCATCAAGCCCAATATAGAATCTAGACTCTCCAGGATCTCCTTGACGTCCAGAACGACCTCTTAATTGGTTGTCAATTCTTCTAGACTCGTGTCTTTCTGTTCCTATGATTTTTTAGTCCTCCTGCTCAATTACTTTTTGTTTTTTTCTTCTTTAATTTGAATTCATATTTTTTAACTAATTTTTTAAACTTATTGCTCTCTGGCTTCTAAAATTTCTTTGTTATCTGTTTCATAATATGTATTGCTTCTTCAATTAAATCTGTTCTTCTGAATATCCTAATTTCCTCATTTCCTCTTTTGCTAAATACTCACTGTTTCCACCAAGCATAATGTCAGTACCACGTCCAGCCATATTTGTTGCTATAGTAACTGCAAATTTTTACCAGCTTGTGCTATAATCTCCGCTTCTTTTTCATGGTATTTTGCATTTAATACTTCGTGCTTTATTCCTTCTTTTCTTAATAGTTCACTTAATTTTTCGGATTTTTCTATCGAATCGAATTGTACCAACTAAAACTGGTTGACCTTTTTCATGACTTTGCCTGATATCATTTATAACTTGCTCTAAATTTACCATTTTCATTTTTGAATATAATATCAGAATTATCTTTTCTAATCATTTCTTTTTTGTAGGTATCGCAATAACATCCAATTTATATATTTCTTCAAATTCATCCTTTTTCTGTCATAGCAGTACCTGTCATACCAGATAATTTACTATACATTCTAAAATAGTTTTGGAATGTTATTGTTGCAAGTGTTTTAGATTCATCTGCTATTTTTACATTTTCTTTTTGCTTCTATAGCTTGATGTAATCCATTGTTATATCTTCTACCATACATAATACGTCCTGTAAATTCGTCAACAATTAAAACTTCACCATCTTTAACAATATAATCAATATCTTTTTTCATAACACCATGTGCACGAAGAGCTTGATTTACATTATGAACAATTTCAGAATTTTCTAAATCATTAAAATTCTCTAATCCAAATTCTTCTTCAGCTTTTTTTATACCCTTTTGTGTTAAAGATGCTGATTTTGCTTTTTAGGTCTACTATATAGTCATAATTCTTTCGTTATCTTCTGCTTGTACAAAGTTTTTTGCATCTTCTTCTACTATAACTTTTGGGATTAACTTTCTTACAAATTTATCAGCTTTTTTGTATAAATCCGATGAATTGCTTTCCTCTACCAGAAATTATAAGAGTGTACGTGCTTCATCAATTAAAATACTATCAATCTCATCAACTATTGCAAAATTCAATTTTCTTTGAACAAGTTGATCTTTATATATAACCATATTATCTCTTAAATAGTCAAAACCATATTCATTGTTAGTGCCATAAGTAATATCACACGCATATGCTTCCTTCTTAGCTTTTGGTTCATTCCAGATATAACTAAGTCCAACCGATAAACCTAAAAATCTATACAATTTACCCATCCATTCACTATCTCTTTTTGCTAAATAATCATTAACAGTAATAACATGAACCCTTTTCCTTCTAAAGCATTTAAATAAACAGGTAATGTTGCTACTAATGTTTTTCCTTCACCTGTTTTCATTTCTGCTATTCTTCCTTGATGTAATATAATTCCTCCTATTAATTGAACATCGAAATGTCTCATACCTAGTACTCTTTTCGATGCTTCTCTAACAAACTGCAAATGCTTTTCAGGTAATATGTCATCTAATGTTTTTCCTTCTTTTTTAATTGTCCTTTAAAAAATATTCTGTTTTAGCTCTTAATTCATTATCTGTTAATTTTGTCATTTTTCTTCTAAGCCATTAATTTTATTAACAATGGGTTTAACTCTTTTTTACTTCTTTTTCACTGTAAGATTTAAATATTTTGTTTAAAACGCTCATTTTGAACTCAATCCTTCCTTAGTTAATTTTATACTTTGTAACTATATCACTAAAATCTTTTTTTTTTCGCAAGGTATTTGTAAAAAAAAAAGTATTTCTAATTGTTGTAATGTAGTTTTTATAGCAAAAAGAGCAAAGTTTTATTCATATTTTTATTTTTTAACATAAAGTTTAGTAAAGTTTATATTTTTTTAGAAATGAGGAAATTTATTATGTTTGTGTATAATGTAAAAAAAATTAATGGTAGTAAAACATTTAAATTTATTTTTGCCTTAATGATTATTTTTTTTTAATTTGTATTCTAGGTGTTGTAATTTTTTTAAAGTTTTTAATGGAGCTATGAATTCAGAAAACACTTCTTCGTGTATTCCTCAAAAATAGAGTTAATAAAATAACTGCAAATAATTATTCCAATGTATTAAAGGCTGTTCATGAAAATATAGATGATTATGTTGGAACGAAAATAAATTTTACAGGTTATGTTTATAGAGTATTAGATTTGAAAGAAAATCAATTTATTCTAGCTAGAGATATGATTATCTCTTCAGATTTTTTCAAAGTGTTATTGTAGGATTTTTTATGTGAGTATGATAAAAGCACTAGAATATGAAGATAATTCTTGGGTTGAAATTACTGGTGAAATTATAAAAGGTGATTATCACGGCGATATGCCTATTGTAAAAATAACTAGTATAAATAAAACTAATAAACCAAACGATGAATATGTTTATCCTCCGGATGAAAGCTATATTCCAACAGCAGGTATTTTATAAAAGCTTGTTATTTTTTTATCATAAAGTGATAATAATATAATATTCAATTAAACTATAAAAAGGAGATTGAATATTATGATTGATTTATATGCATACAACTTACTCAGATGGTACTGAAAATTGTGAAACAGTTTTAAAAAAATGCCAACAAAAAATTTAGATTATATATCAATTACAGATCGTAATACTGCATTGGTATATAAAGAATTAGAAAAATAAAAATGTTAAAAGATTTTTTATAATGGTAAAATTATTCCTGGTATCGAACTTAATACAAAAGTTTTAAATATTCCAATTGAAATATTAGGCTATGGAATTGACTACGCAAAAATGAACAATCTTGTTAAGAAAGTTTATATTCCAGCTGCTGAAAGAAATTTTATTGAAGTTAAAAAGATTATATAAAAAATGCATTAACTATGGAATTAAACTTTCTAATAATTGTTTAGATACATTTTTCTTCAGATACATTCGCTTCTGTTTTTTTTCATAAAAAGAAATTACAAAACTTCCAGAAAATAGAAAACTAATTTTCTGATGAAGCTTGGGAATCAAGTAAAATATTTTACAGGCAGTATATGTCTGACCCAAAAACACCTCTTTATGTTGAGATGGATGATTTTGTTCCAGATTTTGAAACTGCAAGCAACTTAATAAAACAATGCGGTGGATTGGTTTTTTATACCTCATATTTATGAATATAAGAATAACGCTAATAATATTTTAAACTTTATCCTTAATAATTATTCAATTGATGGTATTGAATGTTATTATACAACTTTTCAAATGAACAGCATTTTAATCTTCTTAATATTTGTAAAAAAAACAAATTATTTATTTCAGGTGGTTCTGACTTTCATGGCAAATATAAGCCTGATGTAGATATTGGGGTTGGATATGGAGATTTACAAATTCCTACTGATATTTTAAGCAATTGGATAAATAAAGTAAAAAGTATTTTTAATTTGACATAATGTCAAAAATATTGTATAATTAGATTAAGTTTTTTTTTATTAATAATTCCTATTTTTTTATTTTAAATAGGACAATTACATCTTAGGGAGGACATAATTTTATGAAAAAAAAAAAAAAAACTTTATGGGTTGCCATCTCAGGATTGGATGGTTCTGGCAAAACAACTTTAGTTGATTCTTTAAAAACCTGGTTTGAAGAAAAAGGTTTGAAAGTTAAGCGAGATTGTTTACCTCATGATCGTTATATTGTATCTGACCTATTAGATAAGTCTACAGATTCATATACCGATCGTCTACTGTTTGCAGTTGACAATCGTATTTTTGGAACAGAATTGAAAGAAGTTCTGAAATCCGGTGAATTTGACATTGTTTTAACTCAACGATGTTTTTTGGACTCTTTTGTCCACGGTGCAGTTCAGGGATTTAGCTATTCTTGGATTGAGGATTTAAACCGCACAACTGAGCTTCCACAAGCTGATATTATCATTCATATGGTAGCAGAAGCTAAAACGGCATATTCCAGAATATGCAACTCTATCCAGACGCGGACAAATTTGAATAATCCAGCTTATATACGTAAGCAGGAAGTTGAGACTAGAAGAGCTTATGCAGAATGTATAGCTGGAAACAATACAGATTTAGCACCATTTAATAATGCTAAACATCTGTATATTGATTCAACTAAACTTAATCAAAAAGAGGTTTTTCAAGTGGCAAAAGATCAGCTTGAATCATTAAATATCTTTTAGGCAATCCATAAAAACTCGGCTCTTAGTAGAGTCGAGTTTTTCTTTATGTATATTGACTATCAATTTCCTTTTTAAAATAACATCATGTGCACTACCTTCTGAAATACTAACATCAGACACAAAAGGGTCAATCTTGCTTTTTTTTCATGCAATTCTGGAATAGTAATGCTTCCACAATTACACATAGTTGATTTTATTTTTGCTACTGTAATTGCCAAATTATCTTTTAATCTTCCAGCATATGGAATATAAGAATCAACTCCCTCTTCAAAAGAAAGCTTCTTATCTCCTCCCATATCATATCTTTTGCCAATTTTCTAGCTCTGTTTGAGCCTTCTCCCCAATATTCTTTTACATAGCCATTTCCTTTTTAACAACTCTTGTTGGGCTTTCATCAAATCTTGCAAAATATCTTCCCATCATTACAAAATCTGCTCCTAATGCTAATGCAATTGTTATATGATGATCATGTACTATTCCACCGTCTGAGCAAATTGGAATATATACTCCTGTTTTTTCAAAATATTCATCACGAGCTTTTACAACATCAATTAATGCTGAAGCTTGTCCTCTTCCTATTCCTTTTTTTGTTTCGCGAGTAATGCAGATAGAGCCTCCACCTACTCCTACTTTTATAAAGTCTGCACCAGCTTCTGCTAAATATAAAAATCCTTCTTTATCTACAACATTTCCAGCGCCTATTTTTACAGAATCTCCATATTTTTCTCTTACAAAATCAATTGTATTTTTTTTGCCATACTGAATATCCATCTGAAGAATCCATACAAATCATATCAACTCCTGCTTCTACTAAAAAGCTGGTATTCTTTCTTCATAATCTCTAGTATTAATTCCAGCACCAACAATATATCTTTTTATTTTCATCTAATAAAGAATTTGGATTATTTTTTCTTTCTTCATAATCTTTACGAAATACTAAATATTTTAGTTTTTCTTCTTCATCTAAAATTGGTAAACATGCAATCTTATTTTTCCAGATAATATCATTTGCCTCTGATAAATTAATTCCTTCTTTAGCCCATACTACTTTTTTCTTTTGGTGTCATAAAATTATCAATTGGTGATTCAAAATCATCTCTTGATATTCTGTAATCTTTATCTGTAACTAAACCTACAAATTTTCCTCTTGCTGTTCCATCTTCTGTAATGATTACTGTTGAATGTCCCGTTTTTTTAACTAATTCTACTACATCTTTTAATGGTGTTCCTGATTTTACATTTGAATCACTAACAACAAATCCTGCTTTATGTTTCTTTACATGTCTAACCATTTTAGCTTGTGATTCAATTGATTGTGAACCATATATAAATGCAACTCCTCCTTCTCTTGCTAATGCAATTCCCATTTCTTCTCCTGATACTGATTGCATTATTGCAGATACCATAGGAACATTTGCATAATATTTTTTGCTTCTTCTCCTTTTTTAAATTTAACAAGTGGTGTTTTTAAAGATACCTTACTTGGGATACATCTTTCATCTGTTAAATTTGGTAATAATAGAAATTCATTAAATGTTCTTGATATATCTTCTAAAACTTTTGACATATTTATAATCCCCCTCTTATTTTTATATTAAACATAAAAATATTTTACCATATTTCTTTTTATTTGCATAGTTATTGTCTAATATATTTAAAAAAAAGCTAAAAATCGTTTAATTAAAACAATTTTTAGCTTTTTATGTTTTCTTACTTATTTACAACTTCTACATCTATATTAAGCGTTTCACCATTAATATTAGTTTCAGTATATTCTTTTCTGTCTTGGTTATAGATAATATTTATTGCTAATGTATCATGTTTTATTAATTCAGCATTTTGTTTAATTACTTCTTCAAGCATTGCATTTCCTGATATATATAAAATTAATATTATCTAGTACTTCAAATCCTTTATCTTTTCTCATATTTTTGAACTTTTTGATAGAATTTCTCTTACATATCCTTCTTTTTTCAATTCATCTGTAATATGAGTATCTAAAACAACTCCTATTTCTCCTTCTCCACTAAATGCAAATCCTTCTTTTCCTTGCATTGTTATAAGTAAATTATCCGAATTTAATGGAATTTGTTTATCTTCTATTTCAATATATTCTGCTTCTCCATTTTTCACTTTGTTTGCTAAATCCATTTGATTTTTATTTGCAATTTCCTGTTTTATTTTTGGAATTAACTTACCATATTCTTTACCTAATACTGGTAAATTTGGCTTAATTTCAAAATTTACATATTCGGACATTTCTGCTCCAAATTCAATTTTCTTTACATTCAATTCATCTTTTTTACAATATCTCTCATAATATTTAGGTAATGTATCTACCGAAATTAACATTTCTGATAATGGTTGTCTATTCTTAATATTAGCTGCATTTCTTGCACTTCTTCCTAGTTTTACTATTTTATATGCTAAGTCCATTTCTTTTTTTCAAGTTCTGGGTTGATATCTTCATTATTAACTTCTGGCCATAAGCATAAGTGAACACTTTCTGGTGCTTCTTTGTCTAATCCTACTACTAAATTTTTGGTATATTTCATCTGTTATAAATGGTACAAATGGTGCTGATATTTTTTTATTAATGTAGTTAATACTTTTATATAATGTGCAGTATGCACCTATTTTTTCTTCTGTTAATTCTTGTGACCAAAATCTTTCTCTATTTCTACGTACGTACCAGTTAGAAAGTTCATCTGTAAAGCTTTCTATTTGTAATGCTGCTGATGTAATGTCATAACTTGCTAATTTTTCGTCCACTTCTTTTTGTTAATGTGTTTAATTTAGAAATTATCCATTTATCCATTATATTTGTTGGTTTAAACTCTTTATATTCTAGTGGATTAAATTGATCAATTTCTGCATATAAAAACATAGAATGAATATACATTCCAAAGTGTACTTAAAAAAAATCCTCTTTGTGTTTCTTGTACATTGCTTAATCCCAATCTTGTTGGAAGCCATGGTGCTGATACAGTATAGAAATGCCATCTAGTTGCATCTGCTCCTACCTGTTCTAATAAAATCATAGGGTCTACTCCATTGCCTTTAGATTTTGACATTTTTTTGTCCTTTTTCATCAAGTATATGTCCTAAAACAATACAATTTTCATATGGAGTTTTATCAAAAATACATGTTGATATTGCAAGTAAAGTATAGAACCATCCTCTTGTTTGATCAACTGCTTCTGAAATAAATTGTGCTGGGAAATGTTTTTCAAACTCTTCTTTGTTTTCAAATGGATAATGTAATTGAGCAAATGGCATTGAACCTGAATCAAACCATACATCTATTACTTCTTTTTGCATCTTGTCATTTTTTTTTACCACATTCTGGGCATTTTAAATGTACTTCATCAATATAAGGTTTATGAAGTTCAATATCATCTGGACAATCAACTGCTTTTTTTGCTTTAATTCTTCTATGCTTCCCTATACATTCTTGATGACCACATTCACAATGCCAAATTGGTAATGGTGTTCCCCAATATCTATCTCTTGAAATTCCCCAATCAATAACATTCTCTAAGAATTTTCCAAATCTTCCTGTTTTTATTGTTTCTGGATACCAATTTATTTTATCGTTATTTGCAAGTAAGTTGTCTCTTAACTTAGTCATTGCAACAAACCAACTTTCTTTTTGGATAATATAAAAGTGGTGTATCACATCTCCAGCAATGAGGATAAGAGTGCATATGTTTTCTTTACTAAATAATTTTCCTTTTTCTTTAAGCCATTTACAAATATCTTCATTACAATCTCTTACAAATCTTCCTTGCCATGGTTCTACTTCTTTAACAAATTTTTTCCCTCTTTATCAACCAAATTTACAAATGCTATTCCATTTTGTTTAGATACTAAACTATCATCTTCACCATAAGCAGGTGCAATATGAACAATTCCTGTACCATCTTCTAAATTAACATAATCTCCATGAATTACTACAAAAAGCTTTTTCCTTCTACTTTTTTTTGCAAAAGGCATTAATTGTTCATATTTTATTCCTAATAATTCTTCTCCTTTAAATGTTTTTTTGAATTTCATATGGTATATCTTTTAATACTTTCTCAGTCAAGTCTTTTTGCTAAAATATAAGTTTCAAATTTAGGATCACTCACTTGTTCCAACATTTGCTTTTTACTTCTACATAATCATATGATTTATTAACACATAAAAGCTAAATTAGATGGAAGTGTCCATGGAGTTGTTGTCCATGCCAAAATATATTTATCTTCATCTACTATTTTAAATTTAGCAATACAAGTTAAGTCTTTAACATCTTTATATCCTTGAGCTACTTCATCGAGAAGAAAGAGCTGTACCACATCTTGGACAATATGGCATAACTTTATGTCCTTCGTATAAAAGACCCTTTTTCCACATTTGAGAAATTCCCCACCATACTGATTCAATATATTTGTTTTCATATGTTATATATGGATGTTCCATGTCTACCCAATATCCAACTTTGTTAGTCATATCTTCCCACATATTTACATATGTAAAAACACTTTCTTTACATTCTTTTTACAAATTTCTCTACTCCATATTCTTCAATTTGTTGTTTTCCAGATATTCCTAGTTTTTTTTTCAATTTCCAATTCTACTGGTAAACCTTGTGTGTCCCATCCAGCTTTTCTGTCTACATGATATCCTTTCATAACTTTATATCTTGGAATAATGTCTTTCATAACTCTTGTCTCGATGTGTCCAACATGTGGTTTTCCATTGGCTGTTGGTGGTCCATCATAAAAAGTGAAATATCTTTTTTCCTTCATTCATTGCAAAATTCTTTTTTATAATGTCTTTTTCCTTCCATTTTTAGCTACTTCCTGTTCCATGCCAACAAATCCATTTTTCAATTCTACTTTTTATACATAAAACTCCTCCTTCTCCTGTTTGGGCTATTTGTTTTTTTTGACACTTATCTTTTAAAAAGATTTCTAAAGAATATAAAAAAATCTCTTCATCCTATTTTTTTTTATTAGGACGAAAAAGATTTTTCTATTCCGCGGTACCACCTAAGTTAGTAAATATATATTTTTTTTACAATACAATCCACTCTCTCTTTTTCCCTTTAACGCAGGTATACGACTAGCTTACTTTATCTTTTCAACTAGTAACAAACTAAGGTGATAATAAATAATTTTTACTTACCAAATCGCACCAACCTTTGGCTCTCTTTAAGATACTTAATTATTTACCGTGTCCTTGTTATAGTTTTTTCATTTATGTTAAATATTATATCACATTTTTTATGTTTTGCAATACTTTAATTATTTATTTTTATTATTTTTTATACTTCTTATATTATTACTTATTATTTACTTTTATTAATATTTTTTAGTGAGCTAATATTATATCATTATCCTCTAATCCATTTTTCCAATCTTCTAAATGTACTATTCTAGAGTTTTGTAAATTCATTCTAATTCCATATGCTTGAAGTAACTGCTTGAATTCAGTATGTTCTATGTTATTTACTGCGTTTATTGCATCAAACTTTTCAAATTGAGCATTCATATAATTGTGCATATTTTTTAAATTGTTTATCAATGCTTTTTGCATTGTATCTAAAACATCTAAAATTTCTTTTCTGTCTCTTTTTTCTTTCTTCCTCTAAATTTGATACTACTTTTTCTATAGAATCTAGCCTACTGTCTGCCAAATCTAATCTGCTGTCCATTAATTCTAATATTTTTTCATTTTGTATCCAACGTTTTTCATTCTGAGCCCATCGCTTATCGTTTTCCTCCCAGCGTTTATTGTTTTCTTCCCAGCGTTTATCATTTTCTTCCCAGCACTTATTGTTTTCCTCCCAGCGTCTATCATTTTCTTCCCAACGCTTGTTATTTTCGTTTCTAAATTCTCTAAGTTCCTGTAATACAGTCATAATTGTAACATTTTCTTCCATAAATTCACCTCCCTTCGTAGTAATTAATAAGTAAAACTTGTCTTTTTGCTTATGGTTGATATTTAATCATATATTCTAGTTGTTGTCAATATAAAAAAGATAAAAAATTAATTTTTTTATCTTTTTTATTATAGTAATTATGCAGTTAAACTTTCATAATATGCATTATATAATTTATTATAATATCCATTTGGAATATTTATCAGCTCCTTATGACTTCCTTCTTCAATAATCCTTCCATTATCCAATACTATAATTTTGTTTACATTAATAATAGTAGAAAGCCTATGAGCAATAAAGATAGATGTTTTCTCCTTTGATATTTTATCAATTGACTTTTGAATTAGTTCTTCTGTTTGAGTATCAATATTTGCTGTTGCTTCATCTAATATAAATATAGATGGATTATGAGCAAATATTCTTGCAAAAAGCTAATAATTGTTTTTGTCCAGCTGAGAATGAACTTCCCCTTTCTTGCGCTATTTCATATATACCATTTGGAAGAGATTCTATGAATTTTTCTGCTGATGATAGTCTTATTGTTTCCATGATTGCCTGTTCTGATAAATTTTCATTTAATTCTATATTTTCTTTAATTGTTTTGGCAAAAAATAAATGGATCTTGAAGAATAACTCCTACTTTTTTTTCTAAGCAAACGTAAATTAATTTGTTTTTTTATATTTATACCATCTAATAAAATTTCTCCTTTTTTGCACTTCATAAAATCTATTAATTAAATTAATAATTGTTGTTTTTCCTGAACCAGTTTTGCCAACCAAAGCTATACTCTGTCCAGGTTCAATTGTAAAACTTACATCTTTTAAAAATCAATTCTCTCCCTCATAAGCTGCCCATAGAAATGCCTACCTCAAAAAATTATTCTCACT
>VOFJ01003265.1_pt1 | contig 31062 bp, 44 predicted proteins | sample 5384081 | NCBI WGS metagenome assembly VOFJ01 (sample SAMN12384729, study PRJNA508395) | human gut metagenome | isolation source: healthy gut I | host: Homo sapiens | reverse complement strand
ATCAGTACTTTGTTCAGTTACGTATTGCCCGTGCCGCACGACGGAAATAAAGATTTACCAAGATGCCTTTTGACGCCGGGGATCTGGCCCTTATAGGCCAGCTCGCGGAAACAGATACGGCACATCCCGTACTTACGCAGGTAAGCATGGGGACGGCCGCAGAGCTTGCAGCGGTTGTAGCGGCGGGTGGAGAACTTTGGGTTCTTCCTTCTGCTTTGAGAATCATTGATTTTCTTGCCATTACCGGTATCCTCCAATTAAGCGTGGAACGGAGCGCCGACCATGGTCAGCAGCTTCCTTGGCTTCCTCGTCGGTCGTCGCGGTGGTGCAGATGCAGATGTCCATGCCGCGGATCTTGTCGACCTTGTCGTACTCGATTTCCGGGAAGATCAGCTGTTCCTTGAGGCCGAAGGCGTAGTTGCCGCGGCCGTCGAAGGAGTTGGGGTTGATGCCGCGGAAGTCGCGGACACGGGGCAGAGCCACGCTGAACAGACGGTCGAGGAACTCCCACATACGGTCGCCGCGGAGGGTGACCTTGACGCCGACAGTCTCGCCTTCACGGACCTTGAAGTTCGCGACGGACTTGCGGGCCTTGGTAGTGATGGGCTTCTGGCCGGTGATGGTGGCGATGTCCTTGCAGATGGCTTCGATTTCCTTGGCGTTGCCCTTGGATTCGCCGCAGCCAACGTTGACGATGACCTTGCTCAGCTTCGGGATCTGCATCACGGACTTATACTGGAACTTGTTCATGAGGGCGGGAGCGATCTCTTCGGTATACTTAACTTTCAGTCTGGCCATGTTTCAATCCTCCCTCTCAAATCGTCTGGCCGCACTTCTTGCAGACGCGGACCTTCTTGCCGTCGGCGAGCTTGACAGCATGGCGGGTAGCCTTGCCGCACTTCGGGCAGACGAGCATGACCTTGGAAGCGTACATCGGGATCTCGCGGTTGATAATGCCGCCCTGATCGCCCTGCTTCTTCGGCTTGACATGGCAGGTCGCGACGTTGACGCCTTCGACGACGACCTTACCGGCAGCGGGCATAGCCTCGAGGACCTTGCCCTTCTTGCCCTTGTCCTTGCCGGACAGGACAATAACGGTATCATTCTTCTTAACGTTCATCTCTTGGTCCCCCTATTAAACTGTTTCGGGTGCCAGGGAGCAGATCTTCATGAAACCAGAGTCACGGAGTTCTCTCGCCACCGGCCCAAAAATACGGGTGCCGCGAGGGCTGTTGTCATCCTTGATGAGAACGGCTGCGTTCTCGTCGAAGCGGACGTAGGTGCCGTCTGCACGGCGGGCGCCCTTCATGGAGCGGACGATGACGGCCTTGACGACCTCGCCCTTCTTGACCGTGCCGTTCGGAGCAGCCTTGCGCACGGAAGCAACGACGACGTCGCCGATGTTGCCGAACTTGCGCTTTGCGCCGCCCAGGACGCGGATGCACTTGATTTCCTTGGCGCCGGTATTGTCGGCAACCTTCAAATAGCTTTCACTCTGAATCATATGTTGTCGACCTCCTTACTTAGCCTTTTCGATGATCTCTACAAGTCTCCATCTCTTGTCCTTGGACAGAGGACGGCACTCCATGACCTTGACGGTATCGCCGATGCCGGCCTCGTTCTTCTCGTCATGGGCCTTGAGCTTGTAGGTTCTCTTGATGATTTTATGATACAGCGGATGCTGTACGTTCGTCGCGATCGCAACCACGATGGTCTTGTCCATCTTATCGGAGATGACGGTACCAACTCTGGTCTTGCGGAACGCTCTGGTAGTTTCACTCATTGCAGTTTCCTCCTCAGTTACTTGGTCTCGTTCTCACGAATAATAGTTTTGATGCGGGCAATATCTTTCTTGACGTCTGCGATGCGCAGGGGGTTGTCAAGCTGGTTGGTTGCATGCTGCATTCTGAGCATGAACAGGTCCTTCTTGAGATCTGCCAGCTTGGAGTCGAGCTCAGCCGCAGACAGTTTACGGATTTCGTTTGCCTTCATCTTATTCACCACCATTCTCGGTTTCCGGGGCTTCCTTGGCAATGATCTTCGTCTTGATGGGCAGCTTGTGCTGAGCAAGACGCAGTGCCTCGCGCGCTTCCGCTTCGGAAACGCCGCCGATTTCGAACATGACTTTCTGATTCTTGACGACTGCAACCCAGTATTCCGGAGCGCCCTTGCCGGAGCCCATACGGACGCCGAGCGCCTTCTTCGAAACAGGCTTGTCGGGGAAGATCTTGATCCAGACCTGGCCGCCGCGCTTGGTGTAGCGGGTCATGGCGACACGGGCTGCTTCGATCTGATTGCCGGTGATCCAGCCCGGCTCCATTGCCTGGATACCGAACTCACCGTAGGAAACCTTGTTGCCGCGGGAGGCAGCGCCCTTCATGCGGCCTCTCTGTACGCGGCGGTACTTGGTTCTTTTCGGCATTAACATTAGCGGTTGCCTCCTTCCGTGTTGTTGTTATTGTACGGACGGCGCTCGCCGTTGTAGGAACGGCGGTCATTGTTGTACGGACGGCGTTCACCGTTACCGCGGCGGTCGCCGCCGCGGCGGTCGTTCGGACGGCGGTCGCGGCGCTCGCGCTTTGCGGGCTCCGGATTCTCGGAACGCAGCGTGGAGTTCAGGACCTCGCCTTTGTAGATCCAGACCTTGCAGCCGACGCGGCCGTAGGTCGTGTTGGCCTCGGCAAAGCCGTAGTCGATGTCGGCGCGGATGGTCTGCAGGGGGATGGTGCCCTCATGATAGGATTCGCTTCTGGCGATCTCGGCGCCGCCCAGACGGCCGCCGCAGGCGCACTTGATGCCCTTCGCGCCCAGACGGGTCGCACGCTGGATAGCCTGCTTCATGGCGCGGCGGAAGGAGATACGCTTCTCGAGCTGCGCGGCGATGTTCTCCGCGACGAGCTGTGCGTTGAGGTCCGGGGAACGGACTTCGACAATGTTCAGAGCAACGGTCTTGCCGAGCTTGGCTTCGATCTTCTTGCGGAGCACTTCGATCTCCGTGCCGCCCTTGCCGATGATGACGCCGGGGCGGGAGCAGTGGATGCTGATCTTGACCTTGGCGTTGTCGCGCTCAATTTCGATCTTGGCAATACCGGCAGAATAGAGGGTGGACTCTCAGATACTTACGGATGTTGTAGTCCTCAACGACCAGGTCGCCGACTTTGTCGTTACGGGCATACCAACGAGAGTCCCAGTCCTTAATTAACGCCGACGCGCAATCCATGGGGATTAACTTTCTGTCCCATAGTTACCTCCTGATTAAGCCTTCTCGCTCACACCGAGTGTGATGTGAGTGGTTCTCTTGAGAATCCGGCTGTATCTGCCCTGCGCTCTGGGCATGCCGCGCTTGAGGTGGGGCCCGGGTTCGCAATAGCGGTAGACACATACAGCTTCTCGACGTCCATGCCGTTGTTGTTCTCTGCGTTGGCGGTGGCGCTCTTCAGCAGCTTGAGCACAGGCTCAGAGGCAGCCTTGGGGGTATTCAGCAGGAGCGGTGGCGGTCTTTACGTCCTTGCCGCGGATCAGGTCGCACAGAATGACGACCTTGCGGGGAGAGATGCGGAGGTATTTCAAATAAGCTCTTTAGCTTCCATTTCTGCGTCCTCCTTCCTTATTTGGTGGTCTTGCTGCCGGAGTGACCGGAAGAACGTTCTGGTGGGAGCGAACTCGCCCAGCTTGTGGCCGACCATATCTTCCTGAATATAAACGGGAACGTGCTTGCGACCGTCGTGGACGGCGATCGTGTGACCGACGAAGGAGGGGAAGATGGTGGAGCTGCGGCTCCAGGTCTTCAGGACCTTCTTCTCACCGGTCTTGTTCATCTCTTCGACTCGCTTGATGAGCTCAGGGGCAACAAACGGGCCTTTTTTAATGCTTCTGCTCATTTTTACATTGCCTCCTTACTTATCGTTACGACGCTTGACGATGAACTTGTTCGTCGGGTTCTTCTTCGAACGGGTCTTGTAACCCATAGCCGGCTTGCCCCACGGGGTCATGGGACCGGGGTGACCGACAGGGCTCTTACCTTCACCACCGCCGTGGGGGTGGTCGTTCGGGTTCATGACGGAACCGCGGACGGTCGGACGGACTCCCATGTGGCGCTTGCGGCCGGCCTTACCGATGTGCACGTTCTCGTGATCGATGTTGCCGACCTGGCCGATGACGGCCATGCAGTTCGTGCGGACAATGCGCACTTCGCCGGAGGGCATACGGATCTGAGCGTCGCCGTTCTCCTTCGCCATCAGCTGAGCAGCAGTACCGGCGGAGCGGACGAGCTGGGCGCCCTTGCCGGGGTGCATCTCAATGTTGTGGATGACGGTACCGACAGGGATGTTGGCGATGGGCAGGCAGTTGCCGGGCTTGATATCAGCGGAGGCGGAAGAGATGATCTTGTCGCCAGCCTTCAGGCCGACAGGAGCAATGATGTAGCGCTTCTCGCCGTCCTCGTACTGGACGAGAGCGATGAACGCGCTGCGGTTGGGGTCATACTCCAGGCGCAGGACGGTCGCGGGGACGTCCATCTTGTCGCGCTTGAAGTCGATGATGCGGTACTTCTGCTTGTTGCCGCCGCCGTGATGACGGACGGTGATGCGGCCGTAGCTGTTGCGGCCGGCATGCTTCTTCTGAGACTCGACCAAGCTGCGTTCGGGCTTGGCCTTCTTGTCGATCCCCTCGAAGGCGGACACGGTCATGTGACGGCGGGAGGGGGTAGTGGGCTTATAAGTCTTGATAGCCATTGTTCATTCTCCTCCTTACACCATGCCCTCGAACATCTCGATGGTCTTGGAATCTTCAGCGAGCTGCACATAGGCCTTCTTCCAGCTGCGGGTCTTGCCCAGGCGGCCGGCGCCGAGGCGCTTGGCCTTGCCGCTGACGTTGAGCGTGTTGACCTTGGCGACCTTAACGCCGAAAGCGGTCTCAACAGCGTTCTTGATCTCCACCTTGCCGGCGTCCTTGGCAACTTCGAACACATACTTCTTGTTCGCAACGTCGACCATGGAACGTTCGGTGATGATGGGACGAATAATGATGTCGTAAACGTTTGCCATTACGCGAACACCTCCTCGATGACTGCGAGGGCTTCCTTGTCGATCACGAGGGTCTTGGCGTTGAGCAGATCGTAGACGTTGATGAGCTTCGCGGGCGCGGTGGTGACACCGGGCAGGTTGCGGGCGCTCTTGACAACGACCTCGTTGACCTCGGGAGTGATGACAGCGGCCTTGCCGTCAGCCTTGACGGCGGAGAGAAAGCTGCGGAAGTCCTTGGTCTTGATAGCGTCGAGCGCGATCTTGTCGACAACGACGATCTCGCCCTGGGCTGCCTTGGCGGACAGCACGCTCTTGAGAGCCAGACGCTTGACCTTCTTATTCAGCACATAGCTGTAGCTGCGGGGCTTGGGAGGCGAACACGATACCGCCGTGCGTCCACTGGGGCGCGCGGGTGCTGCCCTGACGGGCGCGGCCGGTGCCCTTCTGGCGCCACGGCTTGCGGCCGCCGCCGGAAACCTCAGCACGGGTCAGAGCGCTCTGGGTGCCCTGACGGCAGTTGGCCAGGTGATTCTTCACGACCTCGTGGACAACGCTCATGTTCGGCTCAACGCCGAAGATCGCGTCGTTCAGCTCCACGGTACCGACTTCAGCGCCGGTCATGCTGACAACTTTAATCGTAGACATTTATCAAGCACTCCTTTCCTTACATATTTCTGGCGGAAGCCTTCTGCGGGTTGCGGCCGGAAGCCTTCTGCGGGTTCTTGCTGATGTCCGCGCCCGCCTGCTTGACCTTGTGGGTCTTGACCGTGTTCTTCACGGTGACGAGGCTGAACTTCGGACCGGGGATGGCGCCGCGGACGACGAGCATGTTGAGCTCGGGGTCGACCTTGACGACCTCAAGGTTCTGGATGGTGACAGTCTCCACACCGTACTGGCCGGGGCCGATCTTGCCCTTGAAGATACGGCTGGGGTCGGTGGTGGAGCCCATGGAACCGGCGTGACGGTGGACAGGGCCGCCGCCGTGGGTCATACGACCGCGGCTGGCGTTCCAGCGCTTGATAACGCCGGTGTAGCCGTGACCCTTGCTCGTACCGGTGACGTCAACGAAGTCGCCGGACTTGAAGGTGTCAGCCTTGATGATGGCGCCGAGCTCGAGCTCGGAAGCGTTGTCAAGGTCAAACTCACGCAGGTACTTCTTGGGGGAAACACCAGCCTTGTTCAGGTGGCCGAGTTCAGGCTTGGAGAGCTTCGCTTCGCGAATGTCCTCGTAGCCAAGCTGGACAGCCTCATAACCGTCTTTTTCGCTGGTCTTCTTCTGAGTGACCACGCAGGGACCGGCCTCGATCACGGTGACCGGGATCACATGGCCCTTTTCGTCGAAGATCTGAGACATGCCAACTTTTCTGCCGATGATTGCTTTCATGTATGATCCTCCTGTAAAGGTTATTGGTCGGCTTAGTTAGCGGCAACTCCCGCCATTGCTCTGCCGACTTGACCCCGCCCATCTCACGCAAGTCGATGGGCTTTTGGGTAGAGCAACAAAGGTAATTTCAAAAAACGGCGAGCCGTTTTTTGAGTTGGGTTTACAGTTTGTTTTGCGCACTCGCTGTGCTCGCACACAAACAAACTGAGAGGTGTTTTTGTCCACGCGCATGTCGCGGCCAAAAACGATTTCATTGGTTTCGCGTCTGCGGACGCAAAATTGTGAAATGCCGGATTAGAGCTTGATCTCGATCTCAACGCCGGCGGGAAGCTCGAGACCCATCAGAGCCTCGACCGTCTTGGGGGTGGAGTTGGTGATGTCGATCAGGCGCTTGTGGGTGCGGCGCTCAAACTGCTCACGGCTGTCCTTGTACTTGTGGACGGCCCGCAGGATGGTGACGACCTCCTTCTTGGTGGGCAGAGGGATGGGGCCGGAGACGGTAGCGCCGGTGCGCTTGGCGGTCTCGACGATCTTCTCTGCGCTCTGGTCGATGACCTGGTGGTCATAGGCCTTGAGGCGAATGCGGATCATTTCTTTTGCCATTTTCGGTTTCTCCTTCATTTTGTACGGTTTTCTTGCTTTGTCGAAGCCGTACGGTGAGATTTTCTTATACGCTTATCCGTGCGTATCATTCCGGCTCATAAGAAACCGGCACGAATAAACGGCCGGTCCACACATGGCGCAGCGATCTACGCAACGTACAGATACTCTCAGCCGCCCGATTATCGGACATACTCCCCGGAAGTTACCTCCTTTCGGAGCAATCTCCCGGTTCATCGCAATATCGCGCAAATAGGGCAGGATGCGCCCAATCGCGGACTTGCATATAGTACCAAATTCCGTTGCACATGTCAAGACAAATTTCACTTTTTTCTTAAGAATTTTTTTAGCAGTCTCTTTTCGCGGCAACTGTGGCGGATTTGGCGCAAAAACGCGGCATATTGCCCCCTCCCTGCCGATATATTTAGGGGCAAAGGAGTTGATGGACATGGCAATGGCCTGGCTTTGGACGGGAATGGTGGCAGTCTCGCTCATTTTCGGCGCGCTGACGGGAAACTTGAATGCGCTCAGCGCTGCCGCGCTCGAGGGCGCGCAGAGCGCGGTCGAGCTGTGTTTGGCGATGTGCGGCGTGATGTGCCTCTGGACGGGCGTGATGGAAGTGATGAACCAGTGTCATCTCACCGACCGCCTCGCTTCCCTCTTCCGCCCGCTGCTCAAGAGGCTCCTGCCGAACGCGAGCCGCGACAGTGAGACGCTGGCCGCGATCTCCGCTAACCTCTCTGCCGATCTCTTGGGCCTTGGTAACGCGGCCACGCCGCTCGGCATCCGCGCCGCCTGCCGCATGAGCCGCGGCTGCAAGGGTACCGCATCGGATGAGCTGTGCCTGCTCGTCGTTTTGAATACGGCGTCCATTCAACTGTTGCCCACCACGCTCGCAGGCGTGCGCGCTTCGCTCGGCGCCGCCGACCCGTTCGACATTTTACCCGCCGTGTGGCTGACGTCGCTTTTCTCTGTCCTCGCAGGGCTCCTTGCCGCAAAGCTCTTCGCCCGTCTCTGGAGGAATTAAGTCATGGCGCTCTCTACGCTCATCGTGCCCGTACTGCTCACCTTCACGGCCTGCTTTGCCCTCGGCAAGCGTGTCGACGTCTACTCCGCCCTCACCAAAGGCGCGGAGGAGGGACTCACGGTGCTGCTGCACATTCTGCCGTCACTCATCGCACTGCTCTCCGCCGTCTACATGTTCCGTGCGTCCGGCGCGATGGAGGCGCTCGGCGCGCTTTTAGCCCCCGCACTCGACAAGATCGGCATTCCTGCCGAGACTGCGCCGCTTCTCTTCATCCGCCCCATCTCCGGCAGCGGCGCGCTGGCTGTCGGATCGGAGATCATGGACTCCTACGGCGTCGATTCCTATGTTGGCCGCGTTGCGGCGGTCATGCTCGGCTCGAGCGAAACGACGTTCTACACCGTCGCCGTCTATTACGGTGCAGCGGGCATTACGAAAACGCGCTATACTATCCCCGCCGCGCTCTGCGCCGACGTGGTGATGTTCCTCGCATCCGCGTTTTTGTGCGGCTACTCATGGGCGCGTAAAAAGGAGCCGCCGCAGGCAGCTCCTTTTCCTTTATTCTTCTGTTCTCACGCGGATGCGCAGGGCGCATTTTCCTCTCTGCCCGCCGATAGTAATTGCATAGCGCAGGGCCAGCATCCCGCCGTCCTCGTCGAGCTTCCACTTGACCGACTCCGCCTTCACTGCGACCGGCAAGGTTCCGTAGGGCACGGCATAGAATGAGGTATGCTCCTTCCCCTCCGCAAAGACCATCTCGCTCGTCACCTCGCCCGTGCGCGTCAGAATGATGCAGTCCGGCGCGAGGGCAAGGCGCGTCGCGGTGGTCACCTTGCCGTCCCCGTCCGTTTCCTCATAGCGCAGGAGATAGCCGTCGCGCGTTTCCTCCATCGTGCCGCGCACGCGGAGATCTGAGCTGTCGGCGCTCATGCCTTCGTATTGCTGCTCGCCGTGCACGGTGAGCCAAACGTTTCTTTTCATACAGTCCTCTTTCTCATTTGTTTCTGTCATCATACTACGGCGGAGAGCGGGACACAAGGCGCATTTGCATTTTTTGTGCGTTTCCCTGTTTTTGCTATGGTAAAATGCAAAAGCGCGTGCTATAATCTCCGGTAAGCAGATTCTCTGTTCCGTCAAAGGAGGCGTCACTATGAAAATTGATCTGACGGAAAAGCAATTCCGCCGTCTTCTTGATCTGGTCTACGTCGGCAACTGGGTGATGAACTCCACCCGCGGCGACGATCGTATCCGCGAATACGACGATGTAGAGAGCACCGTATTCGCCAACTGTCTCTCCCACGGCATGGTGCCGCTGGTCGAGGCCTATCAGGGCGAACTGATCCCCTCGCGCGCGTTTGCCGAGGGCGGCATCCACGAGGCCATCATGGCCTACGAGGACACGATGTTTTTCGAAATTCTCGCTCAGGAGCTTGCCCTGCGCGATATGGACAGCGACGCGCCCACGCCCGAAAATGTCGACGAGCTGCGCGAGCGTATGGACACGTACTTAGGCGAATTCGAGCAGCACGGCACCGACAACATCACCGTTGAAATGTAAAGTGTAACAGAAGGCAAAGAGGTCTCCGCTTTTTAAGTGGAGACCTCTTTATCTTCGCGGCCGCAGCCGCGAAATGATCTCAAAGTATTTTTCCGACGACCGGCGCGTCGGAAAAATACTTTACGCAGAGCGCGTGTCGAGCCGCCCTACGGGCGGCGAGGCACGAAGCGGAGCGCATCCCCTATTTTTTAAGGATGCCAACGGCATCCTTAAAAAATCATCACGTCTTGATCCCCATCGTCTCCCACTTGCCGCTGCGGTAGCGCAGGAAGAAGATGGCGCCGCGCACCGACCAGTCCACGATCGCGTGCGCGAACCACACGCCGATGACGCCGTAGCCCATGTACTTGCCCAGCACATACGCAAGCAGCACGCGCACGACCCACATCGTCAGCATACTGGCGAGCATCGTGAACTTCGCGTCGCCCGCCGCACGCAGGAAGCCCGGCACCATAAACGCCGGTACCCAGATGAAGATGGATGAGATGCCGTGGATCAGCGTGACCGTGACGGCGAGCTTTTCCGCCTCTGGTGAGACGTTGTAGACACGCATGATGAGTGGCAACAGCGCGATGATCGTCAGGTTGACGGCCGCCATGATGCCGTACGTCCACTTGGCGATCTTTCGAGATACGCGCGCGCCTGATCGAATTCGCCCGCGCCGACGCACTGGCTCACGACCGCGGCAAGGCCCAAGTTGATGGCCTGACCGGCAAAGCAGTTGAAGTTTGAGATGGTGTTGCCGATGGCGTTCGCCACCATCGATGCCGTACCGAACGTCGAAATCAGGCTGAAAAGCACGAGACGCCCCAGCTGGAACATGCCGTTTTCGACGCCGCTTGGCACGCCGATGTAGAAGATGTTCTTCATTAGGCGCATATCGACACGAAAGCCGCGGATATCGGACAGGTGCAGCATCAAGTCGCGGTTGAAAAGCAGCGAGAGGATCACGATCGCCGCGACCGTGCGTGACACGAGCGTCGGGATCGCGACGCCCGCGACGTCCATACCGAAGCCAAAGATCAAAACGGCGTTGCCGATCACGTTGATACTGTTCATCAGGAGCGAAACTTTGAGCGACACATCGCTGTGGCCCATCGTGCGGAACAGCGCCGCGCCGCCGTTGTAGAGCGCGATGCCCGGAATGGATGCCATCACATATAAATAATAAGTGTTCGTCGCCGCCATGACGTCGGGCTCGATATGGCCGAACATTACGGTCAAAATCTGCGTGCGGAAGAGGTACAGCAGCGCCACGAAGAAGATCGACACCGCGCCGAGCAGCGCGATGAGCTGCTGGCCCGCGTTGCAGGCGTCCTCCTTCTGTCTTTGTCCGATGTACTGGCCCGCAACGGCTGCGCCGCCGGTCGCCATCGCCGAGAAAATGTAGATCATCAGATTGCTGATCGAGTCGACGAGCGACACCGCGCTGATCGCCGCGTCGCCGACGGTCGCAACCATCAGCGAGTCGGCAAGCCCCACTGTAATGGCCAGAAGCTGCTCGAGCAGCAGCGGCCACATCAGCGCGACGAGCTGGCGATTCGTAAACATCATTTCCTTGTCAGCGCGCACCGGCGCTGCCAGTTTGCCCATGGTTTCACACTCCTTGTATCGATTGAGCCTGTATCATAAACTATTTGCTTTTCTTTGTCAACGCCGCGTCAAAAAAGATACGGTTTCAGCGCTGCGCCCCACGCTTCGATAAGCTTTTCCTTCGTCCATCTGGCGTTGGCCGGCGAGGTGGAGGGAAGCTGGACGGCCTCGCGCCCGAGCTTCGCGCGGCAGTATTTTTTATAGCAGGCGTAGGACGTGCCGCCGTTGCAGAAGATGGCCTGAATGTCCGCCGCATCCAAAATGACGGACAGATCGTTCGGCACAACGTTCGTGATGCTCGCATCCGACGATCCCACGATCTCACATGAGCCGATGGTGTCCCACATGGCGACGCCGCGGCGCAGGGCCATCGCTTTCTTCTCTTTGACCGTCTTCGGCGTTTCCTCGCCCAGAACAGCGGCGAGCGTCGGCCAGAAGCGGTTCTGCGGGTGCGCGTAGAAAAACGCCGCCTCCCTTGACTTGACCGACGGGAACGAGCCCAGGATCAGCACGCGCGACTTTTCGTCATACAGCGGCGGAATATTATGGACCTGCGTCTTAAGCTCCATTTTCTCGTCCCCTTTCTGCCTTTTTCGCCATTTTAACACAGGAACATCAAATCGCCAAGTCCCGTTTTCTCCGTCTGCGTGCGCTTCACGCTTCGCTGCGGAAATGGGTTGGCTTTTCGGCAAAGTTATGTTATGATAAAGTAAATATATATTAAATGTAGGTGCCTTGCCCCGCGTGGGCACGGTCATCTTTGAGAAAGGACATCTATGAAAGACGACGACAATCACATTCTTCTTTTAGAAAAGGGCAAACGAGGCCTTCTGCAGATCATCTTCGGCCGCACGGGCATCATCATCGTTTCGCTGATCGTGCAGATCTTGTTTCTCTTTGCCGCCTTTTACAAGCTTGAGGGTTTTCTGCCCTACTTCTGGGGCGGCAACACGCTGCTGTCGGCGGCAGTCGTGCTGTTTCTGTTCGGCAACGACGACAACCCGACCATCAAGCTCACGTGGTTTTTCATCCTCGCGGTGCTGCCGGTGTTCGGCTTGATTCTGTATGTTTACATCAAGACCGACCTCGGCCACCGGCTGATGATCCGCCGCTACAACGACATCCTGTCGCAGACGGAGCACTTCGCCCCCTCGGAAAGCGCGTGTTCCAAGGAGGAATTACCGGAGGAGCTCCAAAGCCTTGCCTCCTACCTGAATTCCTGCGGCTTCCCCTGCTATCAAAACACACAGGCGCAATACTTCCCCCTCGGCGACGATGCGTTCGCGGTCATGTGCGACGAGCTCCAAAAGGCCGAGCACTTCATCTTCCTCGAGTATTTCATTGTCAGGGAGGGCTACATGTGGGGCCGCATCCTTGAAATTCTCAAGGAAAAGGTCAACGCGGGCGTCGAGGTGCGCGTGCTGTACGACGGCACCTGCGCGGTCGCGCTGCTGCCCTATTCCTACCCCGAAAAGCTCGAAAAGCTCGGCATTGCCTGCAAGATGTTCGCGCCGCTGCGCCCGTTCGTCTCCACGCACTACAACTACCGCGACCACCGCAAGATCATGGTCATCGACGGCAAGATCGGCTTCACAGGCGGCATCAACCTCTCCGACGAGTACATCAACCGCACCTCGCGCCTCGGCCACTGGAAGGACACAGCCATTGCCCTGCGCGGCGACGCCGTGCGCAGCCTGACGCTGATGTTTGCAGATGTGGGACGTCAGCTCCGTGCACTTTACGCCCGAAGTCTACAGCAAGTATCTCGACGTGCCGCAGCCGGCGCATGAAAAGGAAGCGGGCTATGTCATCCCCTATGGCGACAGCCCGCTCGACCGCGACCTCGTCGGCGAGATGGTCTATATGGATATCATCAACCGGGCCAACCGTTACGTACACATCATGACGCCGTATCTCATCATTGACAACGAGATGATCACGGCGCTGACCTACGCCGCGCGCCGCGGCGTGGAGGTCCAGCTCATCCTACCGCATGTGCCTGACAAGGAGATCGCCTTCTCGCTTGCGCACACGTATTACCGCAGGCTGCTTGAAAACGGTGTACAAATTTATGAGTACGAGCCGGGCTTCGTTCACGCGAAGGTCTTCGTCAGCGATGACTGCAAGGCGACCGTCGGCACGATCAATCTGGACTACCGCAGCCTGTACCACCACTTCGAATGCGGCACGTACCTTTATGCATCGCCCGAAGTCGCAAAAATTGAGCAGGATTTCCAGCAAACGCTCGCCCGGTGTGTCCGCGCGGACGCAGAGCTTCTCAAAAACGACCCGTTTATGCGAAAGCTCATCGGCCCCGGCATGCGCATCATCGCCCCGCTGCTGTAAGAAGTAAAAAAGTCGAAACCGAAAGGTTTCGACTTTTTTTATTCTCAATTACTTTTCGAGCTGCTCGAGCGCGCTGCACACGGCAGTGTGCTCCTTCTGCACCGCCACATAGAGTGGCTGTACGCTTTCAGACATCGAATCCTGACCGCGCGCAGCGCTTCCGTCATCTGAGAGCTGGCGTGGGCGAGCGAGCCGAGGCCAAGGTTCAGCGCCACGCCCTTGAGCGTGTGCACCGCGCGGAACGCCGTAGTCGTGTCGCCCGTGTTCATCGCATTCGTCAGGTTTTGCATGCTGTCATCGCCCGGGAACATATTAAGGAAGCGCACGATGCGCTCGTCGTTCTGAAAACGCGCCTTGGCTTCGCCGTAGTCGCCGCCGATGCTCGCGCTGATGTGCAGTTCAGGATACTCCTCGATGACGATCTCGTCAAGCGTGGCGCGGATGGACTGCAATTTCTTCTCTAAGATCTGCTGCGGCAGGTCGCGGAACAGCAGGAAGAATTCATCGCCCCCGTAGCGCACGAGCTCGTCGTCGCTGCGGATCTGCGATTTGATGGCCTGCGCCGCGCGATAGAGCGCCGCGTCGCCCGCCTGGTGGCCGAAGCGGTCGTTGATGTGCTTGAAGTTGTCCATGTCGATCATGGCGAACGAGAACCAGCCCTCCAGATTCTTGAGCCGCTCGTCGTAATAGCGGCGGTTGTAGACCTTGGTGACCGAGTCCATATACACCTGCCGGTTGCGCACGAGCAGCTGGTTGAGCACATTTTCGCGCTCGAACATGTCGTCGCTCTTGATGCGCTTGACCAGCTCGAGCGAATACGGCCTGCCGTCCACCTCGATGAACGACGCGAGCACATAATAGATATCGCTCTCGCGCGTTTCGATCTTCGTCTGTGGCTTGTGCGTGCGCAGCACCTCCTGCGAAATGCAGTTTTCGCAGCGGCGCTTCTTTTTCCACACCGCGTAGCAGTGCTCGCTCTTTTTAAGCGTGCAGCCCTCATCCGTTTTCGTCAGCTCCACACAGATCGTCGGCGCGACCAGCCGCGCAATGTCAAAGATGCGGCGATATGCTCGGCAATGTTCATGCCGCCCATGATCTTGAGGCGCGAGATGACGGTGCTCTGCAATTCGGAGGGGACCGTAAGCACGCGGCGCAAAAGACCGTCGATACGCATACGCACAACCATTTCGCCGTCCTGCGGCTCCAAGTGGATATCGCTCGCGCGCTCGGAAAACGCGCGTTCAATGAGGCTGTTGGCAAAGCGGATCGTCGGCGCGCTGTCGCCGGAGTCCATCGCCTCCTGTGAAACCTGCACGGGGACGATGTCCGGCGTCGAAGAGCCCGCCTCGCGCTTCATCTCCTCGATGACGCGGGCCGTGCCCTCGCTGCCGTAGAGCAGGCTGATGGCGTGCTCGGTCGTGCGGCGGGTCGCGATCATCGGGATCACACGCTTGCGCGAGGCAACTTTGACCTCCTCCTGCGCGACGAAGTCGAGCGGGTCGCTCATAGCGAGGTACAGCGTATCCTTGACGAGCTTGACCGGCACGACGCAGAACTTCTTGGCGATATTCTTCGGCACATAGCTTGCAAGCTCCACGGGGATAGACACCGCCGTCAGGTCGACGAACTCGACGCCGAGCTGCATCTCCAGCGCCTCGATGAGCTGCTGCTCCGTGATAAAGCTGGCGTTGTATATCAGGAAAAATGCGCTATTGCTATAAACTTTTTTCTAAAAATTGTCAATAATGTTCAGTATTTCTCCCCATTTCGCACATATTTTACAATCCATATTTCTTTTTTCCTCAAATTTATCGTGCATTTTTTACCGTCCGCTGACGGCTCTCCCGTTTTTTTGCGGAAACGCTTCGCCCTTTACGCTCTTTTTTCAATCATTTCTGGCAAAACAGCAGGAAAAACCGGGAAAATTTCCCTTGAATGTTCCGTGGTTCTGTGCTAAGTTTACATTAAGTATCAAATGTTTCTAAAAAACATGCATAAACAGTTTTTGTTTGGCACTGGCTTTTCCGGTGCCTATTTTCTTGTCCGCCCGCCCCGCGGCGGCATTTCTACAAAAGAGCGCGCCCTAAAATGCGTATGAGGTCTACACGATGGTCGAAACCAAAATCCTGATCGCGGACGATTCGAAAATGAACCAGCAGATCCTTTCCGAAATCCTCGGCGGCCGCTACGAATACCTCTATGCCGACGACGGCATGCAGGCGCTCGAGCTGCTGCTGCTCGACATCAACATGCCCCGCCTCGACGGCTTCGGCGTGCTCGAGGTGATGAAGCAGCGCAACTGACTGCAGGAGATCCCCGTCATCATCACCTCGTCCGAGGATGACGAGTCGTTCATCCAGAAGGCCTACGAGCTCGGCGTAACGGATTACATCCGCCGCCCGTTCAACCTGACGGTCACGCAGCGGCGCGTGAGCAACGCACTCACGCTCTACGCGCGCCAGAAGCACCTTGTCCGCCTGGCCGAAGAGCAGGTTTACGAGCACGAGAAGACGAACAGCGCCATCATCAACATTCTGAGCCACGTCGTCGAGTCGCGCAACTTCGAATCCGGCACGCACATTCTGCATGTGCGCGCCATCACGGATATTCTGCTGCGCCAGCTCATCTGCACATTTCGGAACGGCGCGCAAAATAGAAAGGAAGCATCATGGCTCACAACAAATTTCTCCCTCGCGTGCTCGCCGCAGCGGCGGCGATGCTGCTGCTCGCAGGCTGCGGCAGCAAGGCAGACCCCGGATTTTCCCCGGCGAACCCTGTCAATATCACGATCTGGACGTACTACAACGGTGAACAGCTCGAAGCGTTCAACGCGCTCGTCGACGAGTTCAACTCGACCGTCGGCAAGGAACAGGGCATCACGGTTGAGAGCTCCAGCCACGGCAGCGTGACCGATCTTGAGAACAACGTGCTCGCCTCTGCCGAGGGCAAGGTCGGTGCCGAGGCGATGCCCAACATCTTCTCTGCCTACGCCGACACTGCCTACGCGCTCGATGAGATGGGTCAAATTGCCGATCTGAGCGATTATCTAAGCGAAGAGGACCGCGCCGCCTTTATTGAGGACTATCTGAGCGAAGGCGACTTCTCCGGCTCGGGCAGTATCAAGATCTTCCCCGTCGCCAAGTCGGCGGAGCTGCTGTTTCTCAATGAAACGGACTGGGAGCCGTTCGCCGCCGCCACAGGCGCAACCTATGACGACTTGGCCACGATCGAAGGCCTCGTCTCCGTCGCCGAACGCTACTACGAGTGGACCGACGCGCAGACGCCCGACATCCCGAACGATGGACGCGCGTTCTTCGGCCGCGACGCGATGGCGAACTACATGCTCATCGGCGCCAAGCAGCTCGGCTGCACGATCTTCGACGCACAGGACGGCAGCATGACGCTGAACTTTGACCACGACGCCGTGCGCACCCTCTGGGATAACTACTATGTACCCTTCATCAAGGGCTACTTTTCCGCAAGCGGCCGCTTCCGCAGCGATGATGTGAAGACCGGCAATATCATCGCCTACGTCGGCTCGTCTTCGAGCGCAACGTTCTTCCCCACGCAGGTCATCGCCGACGACATGGACAGGCACGACATCACGCGCAAGGCGCTTGAAAGCCCGAAGTTTGCGAACGGCGAGGACTACGCCGTGCAGCAGGGCGCGGGCATGGTCGTGACGAAGGCGAGCGATGCCGAGATTCAGGCAAGCCTCGTGTTCCTCAAATGGTTCACCTCACCCGAGCACAACATCACGTTCTCTGTCGACTCAGGCTACCTCCCCGTCACGCACGAGGGCAACTCCATCGACGCGATCCGCATAAGCGGTCTTGCCCTCAGCGATGAGATGGACGAAGTCCTCTCCGCCGCAGTCGACACGGTCAACGAAAACCATCTCTACACGCCCCGCGCCTTCTCCGGCGGCACGAACGCCCGCGCCATTCTTGAATATTCCATGAGCGATAAGGCAAGCGCTGACCGCGCCGCGGTCAAAGAGGCAATGGCGCAGGGACAGAGCTTTGAAGAGGCCTCGGCGCAGTTCCTTTCCGACGAATGCTTTGAAGTCTGGTATCAGGATACGCTTGCATCGCTTGAGGCCTTTCAGGGCTGAGTGACTGTTCAATGACAAAAAAGGGGCCGTTTTATGTTCTTTCGCAAACCATCGGATCATGTGCCGCATGTCACCATCTTCCATACAATCCTGCGCTCCATGCTCTGGATCCTGTTCATCGAGATCGCGCTGCTTGTCGGCATTCTCTATCTCTGCCGCATCAACACGAACCTTAAGCAGAATGCTGTCGACATCTTGCAGATACAGACGGAAAACCGCCAAAACTATCTGCAAGGTCAGATGCTCGACGCGCAGGACCTCTCGTCGCTTGCGGGCAAGATCAACGCCGTGACGCAGGCCATGCTCGACGACGGCGAGATCAGCCTCGACACGCTCGACAGCGGCAGCGACGCCGCATCCCCCCTGCTGCTCTCGATCGGCGACAGCCTGATCTCCTCGATGCGCCATCGCCCCGTCACCGGCATTTTTGTCGTGCTCAACACGCACGATCTCGACACACGCAAAAAGGGCGAGCCGCTGCCCTGCCTTTATCTGCGCGACCTTGACCCGAATTCCTCCCCCTCGCAGCGCAATTCTGATCTTATGCTCGTGCGCGCACCCGCACAGGTCGTACAGTCACTCTACATTGCGACCGACACGAGCTGGATGCCCTCGATCAACTATGGGGCCAACGGCAGCAGTGGCTTTCTCTATCCCGTCTTTCAGGCAGCCTACCACGGAAACGGCGAACTGGACGCCGCGGACTACGGCCACTGGACGTCCTCGCCCTACACGCTCTCCGGCGACGATCACTCCGCCATCGCCTACACCATCCCGCTTATTTTAGATGACGGCACGGTCTACGGCGTGCTCGGCGTCGAAATTCTTGAAAGCTACCTCCAAGCCCTGCTGCCGGGCACCGAGCTGCAGAACGACAGCTCGGGCACCTATCTTCTCGGCGTCGCATCGAATTCCGCCATCGGAAAAGACGACCTTACCGTCAGCGTCATCTCCGCCTCCCCCGCCGCAAATGCGCCGCAGCAATCCTATGACCAGACGCTGCTGCTCAAGCCGTCAAAGCGCGGTGGCTACCAGAGTGACTCCCCCTCGGCCTTTGTCACGCCGCCGTGGCGCCGCTGACGCTCTACAACCGCAACGCGCCGTTTTCCAATGAGCAGATGCTGCTTATCGGCTCGGTGCCGGTATCGGCGCTTTACGCCTTTTCAGGCTATGTGCTGCGGTTTTTGATCATCGCGGTCCTCGTCGTGCTCACTGCAGGACTTTTCAGCAGCCTTGTGCTGGCGCGCAAGCTCTCGCGCCCGATTTCGCGCCTTTCCGACGAGGTCGCGCACGCGCGTGAAAGCCGCAGCTCCATCCCCATGCTCTCCGCCACCGGCATCATCGAGCTCGACCGGTTCTCCTCCGCGTTCACGCAGCTCGGACGCGAGGTACTCGATACTTCGACCAAGTTTCTGCGCATCATGGACATGGCAAGCGTGGAGCTCGGCGGCTATGAGCTGCGCTTTCCGCTCCCGACAGCATCTATGTCACCGACAATTTCTTCGACCTTCTCGGCATGCCCGGCGTTGACGCAGACGACTTAACAGCGCAGAGTTTCCGCGAGCTTTTGCAGCGCTTTGAGCGCTCGTGCCCCCACTCCCCCGCGCCCGACGGCGCGATGCTCTACCACATCCGTCTGCCAAGCGGCAAAGAGCGCTACCTTCGCATCGAGACGACGCACGAGAACGGCACACAGGTCGGCCTTGCCGAGGATGCGACCGCCAACACGCTTGAAAAGCTGCGCATTGAGCACGAGTGCGACTATGACACGCTCACAGACCTCTACAACCGCCGTGCCTTCCACCGCATCTGCGCCGAGTTCTTCTGCTCACCCGAAAAGCTCGGCCACGCGGCGCTTTTGATGTTCGACCTCGACAACCTCAAGCAAATAAACGACACATTCGGCCACGACTGGGGCGACGAGTACATCCGCCGCACAGGCGAATGCTTTGCCAAGAACGCTCCCGCGCGTACCGTCTGCGCGCGCATCAGCGGCGATGAGTTCAATGCACTCTTCTACGGCTACAACGATCAGGATACGCTGCGCGCCGACATCCGCGCGCTGAAAGCCGCCCTTGAGCATTCTGTCGTCCAGCTTCCCAGCGGACGTGAGCTGCGCGTGAGCGTCTCCGGCGGTGTCGCGTGGTATCCCGAGAGCAGCACAAATCTCATCACACTGCGCAAATACGCGGACTTTGCCATGTATCAGGTCAAGCTCTCGCGCAAGGGCGAGCTGCTGGAATTCGACCCTGAGGTCTACCGCACCAGCCTGCAGGAAAGACGCTGCCATGAGGAGTTCCGCCGTCTCATCAACGAGGAGCTTGTCACCTACCGCTTCCAACCCATTATCGACGCAAAAGACGGCAGCGTCTTCGCCTATGAAGCGCTCATGCGCGTGGATCTTCCCACGCTGCACTCCCCTGCTGACGTGCTGCGCCTCGCGCGCGAGGAAAACTGCCTGCACGAGGTCGAGCGCATCACGTTCTTCTGTGCGTCAAGTGCATATCAGGCGCTTGAAAACGCCGGTAAGGTCGTGCCCAGCGCGCTGCTGTTCATCAATTCGATTGCAAGCCAGTATCTAACGCCCGATGAGCTTTCGGAATACTCCGCGCGCTACGCCTCGATCCTGCCGCGCATCGTCATTGAGATCACGGAGGAAGAGTGCCTCGACCCCAAGGCGCTGCGCATCAAGCAGACGATCCGTGGCAGCTCTGGTGCGTTCGCGCTCGACGACTACGGCAGCGGCTACAGCAACGAGCGCAGCCTTCTCGAGCTCTCGCCCAACTACATCAAGATCGACCTTTCCATCATCCGCAGCATCGACACCGACGCCAACAAGCGCCAGATCGTGTCGAACACCGTGTCCTACGCGCACCAGCGCGGCATGAAGGTCGTGGCTGAGGGCCTTGAGACTGCGGACGAGGTACGCACCGTGCTGTCGCTCGGCGTCGACCTTCTGCAGGGTTTCTTCCTCGCGATGCCGCAGGTCGAACCCGGCGGCGCGAGCGAAGAAAGTCTTGCCGTCATCGCCGAGATGCACAGCCAGAGCGATGAGAGTCAAATTTCGATATTTGGCGGCGACAAGCAGTAAATATCGCAAAAAGGCTCACGAAAGCATTGCTTTCGTGAGCCTTTTTCTTTTGTCCGTTCTCTCGCCGTGCGGGCGCATTCGATGATCGTGCGCACCGCGCGGTCGATGTTGATGGGCTTGGAGAGGTGGGCGTTCATGCCCGCGGCGAGGCATTTTTGAATGTCCTCATGGTAGGCGTTGGCTGTGAGGGCGATGATGGGGATGTGCTTCGCCGTCTCGCTGTCGAGCTTTCGGATGGCGGCAGTCGCCTCCAGGCCGTTCATCACCGGCATCTGCATGTCCATCAGGATCGCATCGAACTCGTCTGGCGCGGCCTGCTCGATCCGCTGTAAGCAGTCCTGCCCGTTCACAGCGCGCACACAGTGCACCCTGTAGCCGCGCAGTTGCTCGGCGGTGATCTCGTAGTTTAGGTCGTTGTCCTCGGCCACGAGCACGGTGAGCGGCTTTTCCGGCAGCGTGATAGCCGTCTCGGTGTGCTCTTCGGTCTCGGCGTCGTCCGCCGCGGCGGGCAGGTCGAGCGTCACGCGGAATGTCGTGCCCTTGCCGACCTTGCTCTCAGCCTCGATCGCACCGTCCATCAGGTCGACGATCTTTTTCACAATGGCAAGGCCGAGGCCGCTGCCGCGCACTTGTTGACGCGCGTGTCGACCGCGCGGGAAAAGGCCGAATACATCTGTTCCATGAACTCCGGCGTCATGCCGATGCCCGTGTCGCTCACGACCGAGACAAGGCGGACCTTGCCGCTCTCGGCAAGCTTTTCCTCATAGACCTCGAACTTCACATCGCCGTTTTCCGGCATATACTTGACGGCGTTTGAGAGCAGGTTCATATAGATCTGCCCGAGGCGATCTGGTCGGAGAGCAGCACATTGTGGGAAATGTCGTGCAGCTTGCCCGAAAAGCGGATGTTTTTCGTCTCCGCCATGCCCGCGATGGCCTGGCAGTAGAAGTCAAACAGCTCCGACAGCTTCACCGGCTGCGAGACGATTTTGAACTCCCCGCTCTCGATGCGCGAGATGTCCAGCACATCGTCGATAAGCTCCCGCAAGTTGCTGCCGCTGACACGGATCTTTTCCAGGCACTCTTTCATCTTATCCGAATCGTCCGCGTGCTGTAGGGCGATATTCGTAAAGCCCATGATGACATTCATCGGTGTGCGGATATCGGCGGCTGACGCGGTCCTTGGTCCTGAGCTCGCGCATCAGATTTTCTGCGTCCAAAAATTGCAGGAAGTCCGGTGCGCTCTCCTTAAGGACGCACTTGTGATAGTAATGCTCGACCGCCTCGGCATGGGAAAACAGCTCTTGCCCATGCGGGAGCAGGTCGCCCGCGGAGTTGGAGTGCTCCTCGATCTTGACGATCTCGGCCCGGTCGTTCATCAGGTCCACACGATAAACGGACGTGCTGTCCTTGCAGAGCACCTTGAGCATCTGCTGCTCAAGCTTCACGGCCTGCAAATTCTGCTCGAGCGACTTCTGCTTTTCTTCCAGCAGCGTCAGCATGCGCAGGTTCTCCCGCGCGCTGCCGAGATGCCCGCCGACAAAGGCAAGCAATCGGAGCTGCCGGCCGTCATCGCCCGCTGCGGATTGTCAAGGCCGAAAAAGCCGCTCAGATTGCCGCGATAGAAGACCGGCACCGCGATCTCGGAGTGGACGCTCTGCGTCTTCAGGATCTCGTACTCGCTCGGCATCTGCGTTTTCACGTCTTCAATATTGGGAATGACGATCGTCTCGCCGCGGCCGAAGACCTCCAGCCAGTACGGCATATCCGCGGGAACGATCTCCGTCAGGTTGTCGATCTGCGGCGCGACGCCGTTCGCGCACCACTCAAAGGTGTTGCAATAGGCCTCCGCCGTCCCCTCCAGCCGCTCGAAGAGGAACACGCGGCCGGACAGCATGGCCTCGCCGATCAGGCTCAGCAGGCGGCAAACCAGCTCGTCCATCTCCTCTTTGCTGCACGTGCGGTCGATGCGCGCAAGCTGGTCGATGAGCGCAAGGCTGTATTCTGCCGCACTGTTCGCCCCTGCGGTCACGGGCGGATGCTCTGCTTGCTTCATGCGCTTGTCTCCTTTGCGGCAGCTTTCGATACCTGTCATAAATATGCAAAATTGGTCAAAGTTTGTTTATTATAGCATGGGGTAGTTCGAAAGTAAAAACGAAGTTGTCCCTCCCGTCGATCGTTCGGCATCACCGCACAAAAAGTGCGCCGGCTCGTTGAGCCGGCGCACTTTTATTTGTTTTCACATTCTGACGCTTTACTTCTTCTTGCCGCCGAGGAATTCCGGCAGGGGCTTGCCCTGCTTGAGCCACTGGTGATACTCGGCCGTCGCGGCGAACTCGACGTCGCCCGCAGAGTTGAGCGCGGTCTCGACAGAGTCCTGAATGACGCCGATGATGAAGCCGACGCCGACGACCTGCATCGCGATGTCGTTCGAGATGCCGAACAGCGAGCACGCCATCGGGATGAGCAGCAGCGAGCCGCCCGCCACGCCGGAAGCGCCGCACGCGCCGAGGGCCGACATGATCGAGAGCAAAATCGCCGCGGGCAGCGAGACCTGCATACCCAGCGTATTGGCCGCGGCCAGCGTCATGATGGTGATGGTGATGGCCGCGCCGTCCATGTTGATCGTCGCGCCGAGGGGGATAGAGACGGAGTAGAAGTCCTTGTCCAAGCCGAGCTTTTCGCACATCGCCATGTTCACGGGGATATTCGCCGCGGAAGAGCGGGTGAAGAACGCCGTCAGGCCGCTTTCACGCAGGCAGCGGAACACCAGCGGATAGGGATTGCAGCGCAGATAGATGAAGATGATGATGGGGTTGATGACAAGCGCCATGAAGAGCATCGTGCCGACCAAAAGCAGCAGGAGCTTGCCGTACTGGGTGAAGATCGCAAGGCCGTTGCTCACAACGTTCGTGAACACAAGGCCCATGATGCCGAACGGTGCCAAATTGATGATCCAGCGCACGATGGTGGACACCGCGTCCGCCGTGTTGCTGAGGAAGACCTTCGTCGAGTCCGCACCGAGCTTCTTCATCGCCACGCCGAAGAGACAGCCCCACATCAGAATGCCGATGTAGTTGCCGTTCATAATGGCGGAGATGGGGTTCGAGACGATGTTGGACAGCAGCGTGTGCATGACCTCGCCAAGGCCCTGCGGGATGACCTCGGCCTCAGCGGCCTCGGGCAGCAGGAGCATCTGCGGGAAGAGCATGCTGGTCACAACGCTCAGCGCCGCGGCGACGAACGTCGTAAGCATGTAGAGCCACATGACCGTGCCGAAGCGGCGGTCGAGCTTGGACGAGCCCTGCGCCAGCGCGCTCGCCACGATGACGAACACCAGCACGGGGGCAATGCCCTTGAGCGCGCCGACAAACAGGTTGCCAAGCTCCTTTAACCACGTCGCGCCGGGACAGACCAGCGCCAGGATCACGCCGACGACAAGGCCGATCGCGATGCGCAAAATCAGGCTGACGCCGTTATACGCGGCGGCAATTTTTTTAAGGGTCTTCATAAAGGGATTCATAGGGGCATCTTCTTTCTTTTCAAAGTCTAACGCTCTTACGATCCTCTTCTCTGCTCAGGCCGCAAAGGCGCTTTCACTAACGGCCTTTATTATATCTTTATGTGCAGGAAATTGCAAGGAGCGGACAGATGTATTTCTACGAAAAACACTCCAATGACAGAAATTCGTCATTATCGCCATGAGATCTGCTGTCTGTCGCCGTCTCGCAGCACGAAAAAGTCTTTTCTGTCCGCACGCCATAAAATTCTTGCGCAGGCGAACGGATTCTATTGACATCTTTGGGCATTTTTGCAAGAATCCGATTCGTCTGTCAAAAAACACAGCACAAATAAATATCCCCCGGCCTAGCCGGGGGTATTTCTTAGACGGGCGAAGCCCTATGTTACCAGCCACGCCTCATGCGGCGTTGGTACGATCTGACATCTGCATAGGCTTGTTACCAGCAGCCCGTAAACGGGCTTAGAAGTTGCCCATCGTCAGTTGTTCGCCCATCCTATCTTCCTCTAATTGATTCCGGATGTACTCTTCTATTTTTCTTCGCATTCTTCCCCCACGGTGTCCACGTAGTATCCGCGACACCAAAATTCGCGGTTTCTGTACTTGTACTTGAGATTTGGGAACTGTTCGTAGATCATCAGCGAGCTTTTTGCCTTTCAGGTATCCCACAAAGCTCGAAACCGCAATTTTGGGCGGGATCTCAAGGAGCATGTGAATATGATCCGGACATACTTCCGCCTCTACGATATTCACCTTTTTCCATTCGCATAACTGCGGCAGTATTTTCCCCAATCTCCCCTGCGTTTTTCGCCGAAGAACACTTTGCGCCGATACTTTCGGCGCAAATACGATGTGGTATTTGCAATTCCACTTCGTATGCGCTAAACTGTTCGTGTCATTCATTCTTGAGTGACCTCCCTTTGTTTTGTAGTTTGCAGTTGCCAGACCGCATCTCTACTATAACAGAGGGAGTTTTATTTTTCCTCATCGGCAGCAGCCTCTTTTGAACCACTCGCCCAGCGAGTGGTTTTCGGGATACAATAATAACACCCATCGGATCATACCGACGGGTGTTATTTACATAACCGCATTTTACATCGGCTCAGCGTGTTCGCCGCAAAGTGCAGCAATGGTCAGCGCAAACAGCTCCGCGCTTCGCACGATCTCATCTACCACAAGGTACTCATTTGCACCGTGCATGTGATAATCTGCACCTAATCGGGAAGCGCCAAACGCCACGCCATTTTTCAGAAAGCGCGCATATGTCCCGCCGCCAATAGCAAGGCACTTACCCGGTTCGCCCATGACCTGCTCATAGCAGCCTAAAAGCGTCTGGATAAACGGACTATGCAGGGAAGCACAGTGTTCTCTTCCCATGTGCCTGAATAGCTCGTATATAGGCCGCCCTTTTCCAGGTTGATGACGGGATACTCTCCGTCCGGCGAATAAGAACAGGGTGTTTCTTCCTTCCGTGTGTTGAAAGATCCGGGATGGGAATTGCTGACAGCAACGCCTTTATATACGGGTGCAGCGGATTCTGGAACAGCTCTTTACTGGGCACTCTTTCCACACACTGCCCCAAATACATCACTGCAATCTCATCTGAAATGTGCTTAACGACCGACAGGTCATGCAGCATGTCAGTCATATCGCCCGCACAGAGCTTGGGTTTGACAAGTTTGATTACCACAGTCTTCGTCACACCCACGCCACCATGCTTGCCGAAAAAGGTGCTTCGCCCAAATATGTGCAATACCGCCTCGGTCACAAGAACATTCAGGTCACAATGCAGATCTATCAGCATCTCACAAATAAGATGTCCACCGAAAATGCACAGCTATTGGAGCTGTTTTAGGTATTGCTGAAAAAATAATTAAGATTTCCCCCTTCATCTGCATTGTTTCTCTGCCGTTCGGCAGATACTGCTATTGACATTCCTTTTTCGTTTGTAGTACAATCGTAACACAAGGAGTTGATTTTTATGGCAATGGATGCAACGTTTCAAATCCGTATGAACAGCGAACTGAAATCCGAGGTAGAGAGTCTCTATCGCAGTCTCGGTACCTCCTTTGCAGAGGCCGTCCGCATCTTTGCGCAGCAAAGTCTTCGTGAAGGCGGTATGCCCTTTACCCCGTCCTTAAAAACGTGGGATGAACTGAGTCAGGATGAGATCAACGCCAAACTCCGCAAGAGTGCAGCGGATATTGCCTCTGGCCGTACCCTTTCTCAGGATGCGCTTGACGCAAAAATCACAGGACTATAAGCGAACATGGACAAATACAATATCGTATACACAAATGCTGCCGCCAACGATATCGCTGAAAAGTTTCAATACATCACCAGCGTCCTTCACAACCGTACCATTGCCGAACGCTGGTACGCTCGCTTGAAGGATGCGATCTGGCACGATCTTTCTTTTATGCCGGAGAAGTATCCGCTTTACAACGAAGAGCCATGGCACAGCAAAGGTGTCCGCCTGTTCATCACACGGCAGGATGTTGTGATTTACTCCACAGATAAAACTGCACAAACCGTCTACATCTGGAATGTCTTCACAGCAGGCCGCGATTTGAGTTCTCATATAGAAGACGCACTCGAAAAGTGACATCGCCCACTGCATCATTTTAGTGCCGACTTTGAGCAGAGGTTGGCAAAATGTTGACAAAAACGAAAAAGCACCCGCTTCCATGAGGAAACGGGTGCTTTGTGTTTTGTAGAATTGTTGCTTTTTTGCCAGCTTTCGGTAAGTTTTTCTTACTTCAGGCTTTCAGCGACCGCGACGGCCACGGCGACGGTGGCGCCGACCATCGGGTTGTTGCCCATGCCCAGGAAGCCCATCATCTCACGTGCGCGGGCACGGAGGAGGAGCCGGCGAACTGTGCGTCGGAATGCATGCGGCCCATGGTGTCGGTCATGCCATAGGAGGCGGGACCGGCGGCCATGTTGTCCGGATGCAGGGTGCGGCCCGTGCCGCCGCCGGAGGCGACGGAGAAGTACTTCTTGCCCTGCTCGATGCACTCTTTCTTATAGGTGCCGGCGACGGGATGCTGGAAGCGGGTCGGGTTGGTGGAGTTGCCGGTGATGGAAACGTCCACGCCCTCGGAATGCATGATGGCCACGCCCTCGCGGACGTCGTCCGCGCCGTAGCAGCGCACGTCGGCGCGCTCGGTCTCGCTGTAGCGGATCTCGCGCACGATGTTCAGCTTGCCGGTGAAGTAGTCGAACTGGGTCTGAACGTAGGTGAAGCCGTTGATGCGGCTGATGATCTGAGCAGCGTCCTTGCCGAGACCGTTGAGATGACGCGCAGGGGCTCCTTGCGGGCCTTGTTGGCGTTGCGGACGATGCCGATCGCGCCCTCAGCGGCGGCGAAGGACTCGTGACCGGCGAGGAAGGCAAAGCACTTCGACTCGTCGGACAGCAGCATCGCGCCGAGGTTGCCGTGGCCGAGACCGACCTTGCGGTCCTCGGCGACGGAGCCGTCGATGCAGAAGGACTGAAGACCCACGCCGATCATCTTGGCGGCTTCGGCCGCGGACTTCACGCCGGACTTGATGGCGATGGCCGCGCCGACGGTGTACGCCCAGCAGGCGTTTTCAAAGCAGATGGGCTGGATGCCCTTGACGATCTCATACGGGTCAAAGTCCCTTGGCCTTGCAGATCTCGCGGCACTCTTCGACGGAGGAGATGCCGTACTGAGCGAGGACGCCGTTGATCTTGTCGATTCTTCTCTCGTAATTTTCAAACAGAGCCATTGTTTCGTCCTCCCTTCCTTATTCCTGACGCGGGTCGATGTACTTCGCCGCGCTGTCCCACTGACCATAGTGACCCTTGGCCTTTTCGAGCGCTTCGTTCGCATCGATACCCTTTTTGATGAAGTCCATCATCTTGCCGAGGTTGATAAACTCGTAGCCGACGATCTCGTTTTCCTTGTTGAGCGCGACGCGGGAGCAGTAGCCCTCGGCCATCTCGAGGTAACGGGGGCCCTTTTCGGCGGTGGCGAACATCGTGCCGACCTGGGAGCGAAGGCCCTTGCCGAGGTCCTCGAGGGACGCGCCGACGGCGAGGCCGTCCTCAGAGAAGGCGGACTGGGTGCGGCCGTAGACGATCTGCAGGAACAGCTCGCGCATGGCGGTGTTGATGGCGTCGCACACAAGGTCGGTGTTCAGCGCTTCGAGAATGGTCTTGCCGATCAGGATCTCGGACGCCATGGCAGCGGAGTGGGTCATGCCCGAGCAGCCGATGGTCTCGATCAGCGCCTCCTGAATGACGCCCTCCTTGACGTTGAGCGTCAGCTTGCAGGCGCCCTGCTGGGGAGCGCACCAGCCGATGCCGTGGGTAAAGCCGGAAATGTCGGAGAGCTGCTTGGCCTGCACCCACTTGCCCTCTTCGGGGATGGGAGCGGGACCGTGATATGCGCCCTTGGCGACGGGGCACATATGCTGCACTTCGGTCGTGTAAATCATAACGATCTTCCTTTCTTATCCTCTGTCTCCACAAAAAGCGGAACGTATCCATACGTATTTTTTATCATAGCAAACCCGAACGTCTTTTGCAAGGCGAAAAAACGGAAATACGGGCAAAATCCGCATTCCTTTCCCTCATTTTCCGCTATGCCGCACTTTTCGTTACAGCAGGTGGCGGATCGGGCGCTGGACAACGCTCAGAATCGTATACAGCGCGCGCTTTGTCCACGGCAGCGTCACTTCTTCAAACTGCGCGCCGTACTCCGTGCCGCCGTCGTGCAGGGCGAGGCGGCTCTGGTCGATGTACTGTACGCTCTCCTGCCGCAGCGCGGCATTGACCTCCTCGCTCTCGATGACGAGCATCAGCTCCGTGTCGAGATATGCGCTGCGCATGTCGGCGTTGAATGAACCGACGACGCTCAAATCGTTTCCGATCAAAATTGTCTTCGTATGCAGCGACTGGCCGCAGACGACCTCGTACACGTCGACGCCGCGCGATAAAATATTTTGCTTTTCGCGTAAGTAGTCCGAGCAGCCGCTCGGGTTCGCGCCGTTTTCAACGGCATTCGTCAGCACGCGCAGCTGCCGCGTCTCGGCAAGTGCTTCCAAATCGTTATACATTTTGTCGTTGCAGATGATGTACGGCGTTTGCAGCAGGACGTCATCGCCCTGCGCCATCAGGCGGACAAGCGCGTCCCACAGCTCAGGCGCTTTCGCCTCCGCGCGCGGCGAGCCGCTGAGAAGGCTCACATGCGTGACCGCCGCGGTCTCCACCTCCCAGTCGACGGCGGCAAGCTCTTTTCCATGCACCGCGCATAGCGCCGCGTAGCGCTCCTGCAGCGCGTCGGTCTGCGAGGACGTCTTGCCTGTGATGGTTTTATTCTCCGGCTGCGACCAGACGCTTTCAAAATACGTCAAAAGCTGGGAGACCGAGCTGCCCTCTCCCCCGTCCGACACGACGAGCACGTCGCGGTCGATGTTCTGGTTCTCCTGATATGAGCCGAGGAACAAATCGTTCGAATTTCTTCCGCCGAGGATGTATTTGCTCCCGTCGGCGATCAGATACTTGTCGTGCAGACGGTAGTTGAGCTTCCACGGGCACAGCAGGTCGATGGGATCATAAAAGCGCACCTCCACATTCTCCTCCGCCGCGAGGGCGCGGAGAACGCCGCTGTTTTGCAGATGCAGAAAACCGTTCAGCCCGTCGACGATGACGCGCACCCGCACGCCGCGCTGCGCCGCGCCATAGAGCGCGGCCATCAAATCCTGTCCGCTGCCGTCCGCGCGCAGGTCAAAGGTCGAGGAAGATGACCTCCCTTTCCGCACTCTCGATGAGCTGCAAGCGCCAGAGCAGCGCACTGTCCGTATCCTCGATGCTCCTCACGCGCTCCTGCGATGCGTCCGTACTCAATCGGGCTTCATACTGGCTCCACAGCTCCCCTGTCGCCTCTTTTGCGGCAGCGGGACGAGAATGGCTGTCAGCACCCCATATAAAAGGTACACGCCCAGTGCGATGCCAAGCCATTTCAAGATATGTTTTTGCTTCATTTTTCACCTGCTTATCATAAAACTCATGCCGTCAGTTTACCATAAGGGATGCAAGCTGTCCAGCGGCGCGGCGGCGGTAAGTTTTCCCGACCGAAACGCCGCAACTTTCGCCCAAACGGAAATTTCCCGAAAAGAGGCCTTGACAATCCGCCAATTTCCGACCTATACTGTCGGTAAATGAAAAATACCCCACGCGGGTATTGTATTTGCCCCGAAGGAGGAATCAAATTGAAAAAGGAAACCTATGACGTGACCGGCATGAGCTGCGCCGCCTGCTCCAGCCGCGTGGAAAAGGCCGTCGCCAAGCAGCCCGGCGCGCAGCAGGTCGCGGTCAACCTGCTGAAAAACAGCATGGTCGTCGAATACGACGAATCCCAGCTTTCGTCCGCGCAGATCATCGCCGCGGTCGAAAAGGCGGGCTACGGTGCGTCTCTGCATGCAAAGCCCGGCAGCGCCCCCGCCGCGCAGACTGCCGAGACCGGCGGCGCCAGCGCCGCACAGAAGGCGTACAGCGACATGAAAAAGCGTCTCGCCCTCTCGCTCATCTTCACCATCCCGCTGTTCTATCTCTCGATGGGCCACATGATGGGCTGGCCGCTGCCCGCGTGCTTCCTCGGCATGGAAAATGCGATGACGTTCCGGCAAGTACTAACATCGTCGGCGCTGAGGAGGGCGCTGTATGGCGCTTTCTTCGAACATGGATTCGATCGCCGCTGGGGCTCCGGCGCCGCCGCCATCGATGTACAGCATCTACCGCCATCACCGCAAGAAGAATCAGGCGCGTCAGCTTTGGAAAAT
>VOFJ01002288.1_pt1 | contig 31074 bp, 47 predicted proteins | sample 5384081 | NCBI WGS metagenome assembly VOFJ01 (sample SAMN12384729, study PRJNA508395) | human gut metagenome | isolation source: healthy gut I | host: Homo sapiens | reverse complement strand
CAGTATTGCTTTAGTTTCAGTTACATTGCTTAATAAAAGCTTGGGAAATTAAGGAATCGGGCTACTTAATGTTGCATTTGAGGAACTATTTCTTCAATCATTATTTTTAGAATATGCCTATTACAGTCAATAGGCCTTTTTTCCGCATTCACATTTTTTATAATCTGAATCGGCTTATTGAAGTCAATTAATTCATTTATTGGACTGAATTTTTTATTTAATAATGTCTTCACACTTTTCACATGGGTTTAAATCAGCTATTTTGTCAGCTATGTTTTCTTTTGTTGTAATACAGTTTTTTCCACAGAAGTTTTGTGTCATATTCTTGTATATTGATGTTGAGTATGTAATTATTATTTTGAAAGTAAAAAAATTTATTAATTAGTATTACTAATGTCTAAAATAGATTTAAAATCGTTTTAGGTTGTAAATATGAACAATAATATAATTAAAAAGCAATTTGGCAGTATTGAGGCAGAATTTTGATGTTGTACCAATAATATAATGTTTTTAAACAAAAATATTCTTCTGAGGAAAAACTTCTTTTAGTGAACTGTCGTGAAAATTTAGTTGATTTAGCTATATCATCTGATGAATCTCTTCAGGTAAATGAAGACAAGCTATTGAATGATATTAAGAACTTTTTATTTGCAAAGTTGGCAAACAACTCTCAAAATAATGACATTTCAAATGAATATTTAGACAACTTAGCAAGAAAGCTGTTTCAGGATCTTGTAGGTTAGTGGTGAAATTGACCTGTTAATTCGTGATGATAATCTTGAAGAGATTATGGTAATTGGTATGAATAAGCCGGTTTTTGTTTATCATAGGAATACGGTGCTGATGAAAAACGAATATTCTTTGCTTAAGATGCTGATGAGCTGATGAACCTGATTGATTCCATAGCCAGACAGATAAATCGTAGAATGTGACCAGGAATCAATTTTGGATGGTCGCCTGTTGGACGGTTCAAGAGTTAATGCAACAATTCCACCAATTTCAGCAGATGGTCCGTCAATGACTATACGTAAATTTAAAAGAGATCCGTTAACTATAATTGATTTGATAAATTCAAAAACAATTTCAGTTGAACTTGCAGCATTTTTTCTGGCTGTGTTTTGACGGTTTTGGAGTAAAATCAGCTTTTCAATGCAATAATATCAGGGGGAACCAGTTCAGGAAAAACCACAACATTAAATGCATTATCTTCATTTATAAACTGAAAGAGCGGATACCAACTACAATTGAAGACACTCTGGAGCTTCAAATACCTCATGAACATGTTATTAGATAAAAAAAGACCTCCAAATGTTGAAACAAAGGTGAATTAACAATGAATGATCTGTTAAAAACTCACTAAGACAAAGGCCAGACAGAATAATCGTTGGTGAGATAGAGGAAGTGAAGCAATTATACTTTTTACAGCACTAAATACAGGACATTCAGGATTTGGAACACTTCATTCAAATGATGCAAGAGAAACAATCACAAGATTTCTAACAAATGCTCCAATGTCTGTTTCCTGAATATTACAGTGATTTCAGCTATTGATTTTATAATAATGCAGAAACAGAATTTATAAACCTGATGGGGTGTCATTTAGAAGAATAAGTGAAGCTGCTAGTGTCTGAATAGAGGAAGGTGAATTAATTAAACAAAAATTTTTGAATGGATCCTCAAAGGATACACTAAAAATGTGGAATTGCCAAAACATTGGCTGAAATAGCTAAAGTCAGTGGAAATTCCCTTAAACAGTCTTCATGAAGAAATCAAAACCGTGAAATTGTTTTGCAGCATATGGTTAATCAGGAATATCCGTTCAATCAGACATGTCAGTACTGTTCTTGGAGATGTATTATCTGGACCTCGTGTTTTAAATAGAATTTTATTGACTGAATAGTGATAATGTTTGGCAATTTCTTTATAATTGTAGCTGATGTGTTTTTAGATATTTTTAACTTTTTAAAAATTTCAATTTTAAAAATATAAAACTTCCTAAAAAAAGAAATAAAGTAAAAAAAAGAGTTAAATCCCAAATTATTTGCTAAAAATTAATTTCACTGAAGTCAAAAAACAAAAAGAATCCCAGAATAAACTGTTAAATAAATCACGAAAAGTATTCTTGAAAGAATTTTTTAAGAAAAAAAGTAATAGCTGCCAGTTTCATTGCTTTTTCATATTGTTTATAACTGCAGAATTTGAAATTGCAGGAATTTATTTAACGTGTTAATGGTTATGATTTATATTTTTATGCTGTATTTTCCAAAAAATCAGTCAGAAACATAAAATATGATGATTTAATTTTTGAATTGCCTTATGCTTTAAGGCATAAGTGGCAACCGGAACTAAAGGCAGGAAAAGGATTGCATGACATGTTGCTACTGCTTACTGTATCTATGGCAAATTACGGATCTCTTCAGGGAGTTTAAAAGAGTTTTAAAAAAGAAATCAAATATGGTAAATCATGAAGATGCATTGATGGAAATGTCGGTGCGAGTATCATCAGAGGGTTTGTCAAGAGCAGTTCATCAGATTGTAGGAACTTTGAGAGTTGGCGGAAATTCTAGCATATGTTTTTTAAATGATTGTTGAAGATATTTTTATTTGATATGCAGATTAAACTAAAAAGAATACTCTCAAAATTAAATGGTTTTATTCTGATTTATACTTTTGTGCTATTCTGGCTCCTGTTATAATTTTTAATCATGTTAATGGCAGCATCAACAGTTGTGGAGATATTATATCTGGAGAAAATGGTACTATAATGTATATGTTCTTTTTCCCGTTGTTGATTGTAGTTTTCTATGGCTTGTTCATTAAAAAAATGGAGCCAAAAATTTTAAAGGGATGCTTATAGGCAAACATCCTTTTTGTAAAGTAGATATATGAAATTGTCATTCCGATTGCAAATGTGGCCAGTATTATAGCTAGTGAAGTTGCTGTGCTGCAGGAATAGTTGGATATTTCATTTTGATCCGGATCAGATATGACTGCACCATGGAATATATGAGTATATTTGGTTGAATAACAAATAAGTTTATAATACTGAATATAAAGCACCTGTAACCATTGAAACCATATTTAAGTATAACCAGTGAAAGAAATACAAAAATGGAGAAAAGCTTAAACAGAGTAAAAAACACTGAAATTAACATTTCTTTTTTATATAGCTTTTTCCAGCAGACAGTGTAATATCTGAAATTCCGCCGAAGTATGCAGCAAGTACAGTGCCTGTAAATGTAATCGTAGTGATTATAAAGGTCCATATGAAAATATCAGATATTTTCCCAAACAGCAGTTTTTGTTTTTAGATAGTGGAGCAAAGCTAATATTTTTAAAGTTCTGTGTGTATTCTCCTACCAAAAAAGATAAGCTATAATAATTGTAAATAGGATTATATAAAAACAGTGCACATGCATAAGTGGCACAATAGTCAAGCAGACCCTGAATGTTGCATATTCTCCTGTAAAGAAGAGCAATATAGAGTAAAGCCGAATGCTAAAGTGCTCCAAGAACGGTCAGCAGGAATATTTTTGAATGTTTCAGTTTTATAAATTCTGGTCTGAATAAGGGTTATCATTGTAAACTGTTAAAGGATGTTTAAAACAACATCCTTTTTTGTAAAGTAGATGTATGAAATTATTGCTCCTGCTGCAGATGCTGCTAATATAATAGCTAATTGTTGTGCTGCAGAATAGTTGGCTATTTCATTTGCTCCGATTAGATATGAACTGCTCCACGGAAAATAGGGGAGCATACTTGGTTGAAGAAATCATGAGATTTTCCAATGCTGATAGTAGCCCCTGTGTAACCATTGCAGCCACCATGTTCGGCACAATCAATGATAAAAACACAAATGGGGGTGAAACTTCAACTAAGCTCCAAATATTTGTAACCAATATTTCTTCCCCATCATGCTCTGTTATATGGTTGACTCACCAGATATCCCAGAATACATGTGGATAAGAGTGTCATAATAGCTACTAAGAATCAATCAGTCATGAAAACAATGAATATTTCCAAAATGAATTTTCCACGGATATGGAATTGTCATCATTGTTTTAAGGTATGTTCTGTGTGGCTTCCCTTCCAAATATGTATGAAACTACAATTGCAAAAAGAACAATATTAAACATTGATCCTGTAAACTGGATTACATGCCCGGAAGCATACTTTCGAATCCGTCACAGTTCCGCTGATTAACTTTAAATAAAACGGGAACGGAAATGTAAGATGCTCCAAGAACAGTCAGCAGGAATATTTTTGAATGTTTAAGTTTTATAAGTTCACTTTGAATAAATGTCATCATAATAATCACCTATGAAAACGTACATCATTTGCCTATGAGTCTTGTAAAGAATTTTCCAGGTTTTCTTCACATAATATTAATTTTGATACCTTTTTGTCCCAGATTTAAACAAACTTTTCATTAATTTCATCTCTTGCATCCAAATGACTAATTAAACGGATTAAAAAGAGTATTTTTCTGGAGTTTTTAACTGCAAAATCAATGTTTCTCTAAATCCTGTTTGTTTAAGAATTTCTGAAGCTAGCTGAATGTCTGAAACTAAAAAATCAACATACTTATTTAATCTGTTTTCCAGTTCTTTTTGACAGTTCTTCAATGAGATTTCCATGGTCCATAACGCCGTGATAACATCGGCAATATGTTCAATTTCACTTAGGATGCTGGCTGGAAATAAGAATTGTTGTTCCGCAGTCGCCCGCCAATGTTTTTTTAAAGGGATCTTATTTCTTTAATTCCAACGATTCAGTCCGTTTACATAGGTTCATCTAAAATCAACAAATCAGACTGTGCATTATAGCTGCAGCTATTCTAATCTTTTGTTTCATGCCTAAAAAGAAAAGTCTTTAAATTTTTATATTTTGCATCCTATAAACAGACAAGATTCAGAACTTCATCTTTGTTTTCTCTGTTGTAATTTACTTTTCTTAATTTCAGCTATTATCTTTAAATTTTCAACTGCATTGAGGTTTCGTAAAAAACTGGGAGAGCTTCAATTATGGATCCTGTTTTGGAGTACTTTCTTTTGGTGTTTTTTGGTGTCTTCTCCCAAAAGCTTAATTTCACCTTGATGTTGGTTTCTGACAGATTTAGAAGCATGCACATAGTTGTAGTTTTTCCAGCTCCATTTCTGCCAAGTAATCCATATATTTTCCTTTCAATTTTCATATTAATTGAATTAACTGCAATATCTTTCCAGCAAGTTTTGTTAGGTTTTTGTTTCTATAATGTATTCTTGTCATAGTATTACCCCTTTTTGTAATAGCAGTAGGGTCTTTAAAGTTATTATTTTATAACTTGTAAATATATATTTCAAGCATATAGCAATAGAAGTGATACCTGCTGTACTTTTTGATTTAAAATTCAGGATTTTAAAAATAAAACATGTAATATATACATTACATATGTAAAAATTAGTTTACATTATATATAAAGTTTTCTTATAAAAAAATTGAAAATATGCTATTAATTTTGTTTTAAATTTTAAAAATAAGGATATAATGAAAGTAATTTCCATTATATTAAATTATTTCCTTTGAAGCAAGTAAACCTACAAATGTCTTTTGAGGTTCCATTACAATATTTCCTTTGAATATTGGTCTAAAAAGCAGCATTAATCATTTCTGCTTTTTTAATAGGGTCGCTTTGCTGCGTGACCTGCAGCTTTTACATATCCATTACTTAGTTTGTCAATACCACTTATTAGGTCAATCATTTTCATTTCTTATACCATTAACATCTAATGTTCTTAATATTTTCATCTAATGCTTCACTGTTAACAACAGCTACAACAGCATCAATATTTTCACTAGTATTGTATTCTACAAATTTCTTTTGCTAGTTGCATTGTTTTTAGTGTCATTATCCATCTTTCTTTTCGTGTGCCTGTTCTTGAGCTTCTGTGGTTTGAAGCATTAGGGTGAGTCATTCCATGAGATATATTTCAGTATACTGATGTTCACCATCTTGTAGTACAATAAATGCCATTCCAGGTCTTCCAGGCCTTGCCCTCACTTTCATCAATGCACATACAAGTATTTCTTTGAACCTTGAGCTAATTCATTGTCCTGTGGTAAGAATAGTAATCGGCAATTATATTAACGAATTAGAATAATTAAGTAAAATGGCGATAATCAATTTTTCTTCTTCTTCATATTACGCCTACTTAAAATTTTTACATTAATATTGTAATTTATTTATCCTTTTCATTATACTTAAATGTTTATTCTGTTTTTTTTATCATGTTTATTGTTTATATTTTTTAAAAAAAGCCTTTTATTGTATTAGTTCTGTATTAAAAATAATGTATTAAATAATGGTTTTGTTTAGTTTTTGAAATATTTAAAAAAAGTTTATAATAAAAATTAAATAATTTTTATAATTGTTTATTTTTTATTTTTTGCAGCATCGAAGAAGAAATTAAATACTTTTTTAATATTGCTTTTTCTTCTTTTGGTGCTTCAACAACTTGGTCTTTAGCACCCATAAGATCATCTCCATATACTTTGATTATTCTGTTTAATCTTAAAAATAAATATTTTATTTGATGGGTGAAATAAATATGATAATACATATTTGATTTCGTGAGAGTAGTTATATGCTTTTATTAAATTAGAGAAAGAGAGTAAAAACTAATTTAATAACAATCGGAGTGTAGTAATATGGTTTTAAAAGCCCAACAACTTAGTACTTCTAAATTAGATATTTTTAGGTATACCTAATTTTTTATCACCAGTTATACTGTAGTTCATGAGTATATAAATGTTTTTTATTTTTTTAGGTTTACCAAAAATTCATATAAAAAATAAAATTAATTTTTAAAAAGAGAGAAGTAGGTGTTTAAATTGATGTTTGTCCGGATTTTAAACACCTAATTTGAGGAAAATAATACTTTCAGGTAAAATATTAAATTAGGGAGTGGGATTGTTTTTAATTTAATATCTATTTGGAGGATCCATATTCATTTTATTTTGACTGATATAGGTAATTTTAATTAAGATCCCAATAAATTTAGGCATGCCTACTTTCAATCACCAGTTATACTGTAGTTCATGATAGTATATAAAGGTTTTCATTTTTTAGGCATGCCTGTACCTCAGATAAAAATTAATTGTTTTTAAAAAAGAGATAATTGGTGTTTAAACTAAGAATTCATGTTTTTTAAACACCCTGCTTTTTTGCCATGGAAACTTGGCAGTTGTTTCCATGTTTTTATATTAAATGAAATTGTGAAAACCAATTTAATATAATATAATTTTGGAGTTTTATTATTTGGACTAATAATGTGCTAAGCAGTTGTAATTTAGGGATCCTATTAATTTAGGTGTGCCTAATTTTAAAATTCACACTATGTATTAGGTTAGTTGTTGTGTGTATATAAATGTTTTCATTTTTTAGGGCTACCTAAAATTTTCAGATGTAAAATTTAATTGTTTTTTAAAGAGATAATTGGTGCTTAAATCTAAGAATTCATGTTTTTATCCCTCTCAGCTTGGTATATGGAAACTGGCAGTGTTGTTTCCATGTTTTTTATATTAAATTAGAAAAATTGTGAAAACCAATTTAATATGATATAATTTTTGAGTTTTATTATTTGACTAATAATGTGTTTTTTTAAGTAGTTGTAATTTAGGGATCCTATTAATTTAGGTGTGCCTTAATTTTTACACCACTATGTATTAGGTTAGTTGTTGTGGTATATAAAGCTTCCCTATTTTTTTAGGTATGCCTAAACTTTTTTACTTTTTTAATAATTAATATAACTATTGTTATTGATAGTATATAAATTCTTTCGATATTTTTGGCTTACCTAAACATTTAAATAGCATTAAAAACAAAAAGTTAAGTGTAGGTTTAGGCAAGCCTTATTTTTTAAGTTGCAAATATTTGAAAAATTATAATAAATTTTTTAAACTTAAAATTTAGGGTATGCCTAAATTTAAATTTTTATTTAATTAATATAAAATAGAATTTTTAATAAAAATTCGTTCTAACAAAATAGGAGAATGGTTAATGAAAAGAATGTATTGTAGGATTAGCAGGAAACCCGAATGTGGGTAAAACTACAGTATTCAATCAATTAACAGGGTATGCATCAGCATGTAGGTAACTTGGCCCGGTAAAACTGTTGAAAGGGCAGAAGGTCATTTTGATTATGATGCTACTCGCTTTGATGTTGTTGATTTACCTGGTAATTATGCATTAAGTGCTCATTCTATTGAAGAAATCGTTTCAAGGGATTTCATTGTAGATGATGATTCTGATGTGATTGTTAATGTGGTAGATGCTGCTAATTTAGAACGTAATTTGTATCTGACTGTTCAAATGATGGAATTAGGTGCAAACTTAGTAATGGCTCTTAATATGAATGATTTTGCAAAAAGAAAAAAAGAACATATTATTGATATTAAATTAATGGCTGAGTTATTAGGTTTCCCTGTTGTTGAAATTAATGCTAAAAATAAAGATGGTTTTGATGAGTTATTGTCTACAGTTAAAAAAGTAGCTAATAAAACATATTGATACCACTCAAAAATTGGTTTATGGCCCTGAATTAAAAAGAACATTTAGGAGATCTTCAATCATTAATTGAAAAAGACAGTAATTTAACTGACGTTCCAGCAATGTGGACAGCAATAAAATTATTGGAAAAGGATGCTATTGTAATAGAAAAAGTTCAAAAATCTAAAAATGCTTCTCAAATATTGAGAGAAACTGATAAAGTAGCTGCACACTTAGCAGATATTTTATAATGAAGGTGCAGAAGAAGCAATAGCTAATGCGAGATATGCATTTATTGATGGACTTATGAATGAAGCAGTAAGTAAACCTGCTGTGGAAAAACCAACAGTATCTGATAAGATTGATAAATATTTAACTAACAGAATTTTAGGGAATTCCTATATTTTTTGAGTTATTATGTATATTATGTTCCAGCTTACTTTTACAATTGGAGCACCTTTCAAGATCTGATTGATGAAGGTTTTTGGTTTATTAGGTGAAGCAATTGGCGGAGTATTAGGTGATTCAGTACTTTCATCTTTTATTGTTGATGGTATTATTGAGGAGTAGGTGGAGTATTAACCTTTACCAATTATTATCATCATGTTTTTATTCATAAGTATTCTAGAAGACAGCGGTTACTTAGCTAGGGGCGGCTTTTGTTATGGATAGAGTTATGCATAAATTAGTTGGTCTTCATGGTAAATCTTTTATTCCTATGATTTTAGATTTGGTTGGTTGGTGTTCCAGCAATTATGGCTACCAGAACAATGGAAAACGAATCTGATCGTTTACTTTCCATGATGCTTGTTCCATTCATGTCATGTACTGCAAGATTACCGGTATATGCATTATTAATTTCAGCATTTTTCGCTGCAAATCAGGGTCAGGTATTATTCTCAATTTATTTATTGGGAATCGTTGTTGCACTTATTGTTGCAGCTATTCTTAAAGAACTATGTTTAAAGGAATGTCTTCCCCATTTGTTATGGAACTTCAACATATAAAGTCCCATCCTTAAAAGGTGTATTATTACATACATGGGATAAAACTAAAGGATTCCTTAGAAAAGCAGGAACTATTATTCTTGCAGCATCCATTATTGTATGGGTTTTAAGTAGAAAACCATTTGGTGTTGAATACGGATCTCAGGAAAGTGCAATTGGTCAAAATAGGTACTGCAATAGCACCAATTTTCGCTCCTCTTGGTTTCGGAGAATGGCAACCAGCTGTAGCAATCTTATTTGGTTTAGTTGCTAAGGAGGTTTGTTGTATCTACATTCAGTTCACTGTTCGGTGTAGAAGAAGAGGGTTCGGGTATTGATGCAGCTGTTCATCAATTGTTCACTCCGCTTTCAGCATATGCATTTATGGCATTTGTACTGCTGTATGTTCCTTGTTTCGCGGCTATAGGTACAATCAAACAGAAACCAACAGTTGGAAATGGCCGTTAACTATGTCTGTTATCACATTAGCAACCGGTTATATTGTAGCACTTATAATATATCAAGGCGGTTTGTTACTGGGTTTTGCTTAGGTGATGATTTTTGCGTAGTAAAAAGTGGTATTAGGGGTATCAGGATCCCTAAAAAATAAAAAAAGTGGGAGGAAAATCTCCTTCCAAATAATTTTTTATATTATTTTTGGATTACCTAAATATTTATATACTATTTTTTTCTAAATATTAGATTATTTTTAATTAGGTATAACTAAAAAACTTTATTTTAGGTAAGCCTAAATTTTATAGATATGTCATGGAGTTGATAAAATGGTAAAATCTTTATTTATTAGATGTGAACGCTGGTGACGAAGTAACTATTGTAAAATATAAATGATGGTGGAAACACTGATTTAAAAAAGACATTTATTAGGTATGGGATTCGTTAGAGGTTCAAAAATTAAAATCCAAAAAGTTGCACCTTTAGGCGATCCTATTGAATTCAAAATTAAAAGGATATGATGTTTGTCTTCGTAAAAGAAGAAGCTAAAAACATCATAGTAGAATAAACCCTTTAATTTTTATTTTTTTTCTGGATGATTTTTATGAAATGTAGAATGTGCGGATATGAATTTGACGAAAATAATGTTCCCAACAGGGGATGCTCTGGTTGTGGAAAACACGGATGTCAATCTGTTCATTGCCCTAATTGTGGATTTGGTAACTCACCAGAACTGGATGAAGAATTTGATTTTATTATAAAACTTAAAGATAAAATTAAAATAGAAAAAAAAAGCTACTCATTAATTTGTTTAGCTTTTATAATTTCTGCACATGTGTCTGCAACGCTTATTTTTTCGGTATTAACATTTAAACCGGATTCTTTTAAATTGTACAATATTTCTGTTGTTAATGGTGTTCTTAAATGAGCTTTTTTAATAATTCTCTATTTGAAAATATTTGGTTTTTATTTCCGATTCAATTATCTCACCATTATAAAGAATAAATATTTTATCTGCATATTTGCTGATCATATCTATATCATGAGATGAAATGATTAAGGTCATTCCTTCTTTATTAAGCTGATTCATGATATTTCAGAACTTTTTCTACTCCATCAGGGTCAAGTCCGGCTGTCGGTTCGTCCAGAATCATCAGTTCAGGTTTCATAGCTATTATTCCGGCAATAGCTATTCTTTTTTTTGCTGTCCTCCACTTAAATGGTGGGGGTTTTGTTTTCATAATTTTCCATTCCAACCATTTTCAGTGCATCTTCAACACGTTTTTCCACTTCGTCGTAGCTTAAACCTAAATTCATAGGTCCGAAAGCTATATCTTCTTTAACGGTTGGTGCAAACAGCTGGTCATTTGGGTCTTGAAATACAATTCCAACTTTTTGTCTGACTTTAAGTAGTTCATCTTTCTCAAAAGAGATAGCTTTTCCTTCTATTTTAACACATCCTGAGGTAGGCTCTGTCAAACCGTTGAAGTGTGAGAAAAGTGTTGATTTTCCTGCGCCGTTAGGTCCGATAATAGCTACTTTTTCTCCTTTTTCAATTTCGATATTGATATTTTTTAAAGCCTGTGTACCGTCAGGGGCGTATGTGAAACTTAAGTTTTCAGTTGATAATTGTATATTTGTCATGTTATTTTCTAATTTTAATTAATTGTAAGTTTCATTCCTAAATAACCTAACTGATTTGTGTACTTGTATAATATAACTTCAATAACAATCATGAGGGTTATTATGGAAATTAAATAAATGTAATCTGATTTTTTCAAGCTGTGTTTTTTCATTGAATAGCTGGGAAGTATCTGAAAATCCACGGCTGATCATACTTTTATGAACTCTTTCTCCCTGTTCATAAGATTTTAAAAACATCATAGCTATTGTATAGCCAACTTGCCTTACTATCCATCTGTAAGGAACTAACTTGGAATGAATATTAAAGTTTCTGGATTTTTTGAGCATTTCTGATAGTTGTTAATTCATCAATAAATACAAATAAAAATCTTACTGTAATACTTAAAATCATAGCTAACTCTTTTTTTGGCATTTTTAATTTTCTAAATGATGCCACAATTTCCTGCATCGGACTTGTAGAAGATAAAAGTACGATAGCTGTAAAGTGATGTAATCAGTCTTCCGAATAATAAAATCGCCCAGTTTAGCCCGGCATCAGTTATTTGCATCCATGAATATGCCCAAAGTACATTTCCGGGATGGATAAATGGTTGAAATATTATGATAGCTCCACCAAAAGGCAGCAATAATACTATTCTTTTAAATGCATCTTTTATAGACACTTTTGATAAATATAAAATAAGCAGTAAAAATATTTCCATTATTATTGGAACAATAATCTGCTGTGAGAAAACAGTAAAAACAATGATTATAATTGCTGAAATTAGTTTTACAGGACCATTTAAGTTATGAATTATGCTATCTCCTGATGCAATATCATCTAACTTAAGTGTTTGAGTAATGTCTGCCAATTATTAATCTCCAAAAAATTTCTAAAATCTAGTATAAAAATATGAAAAAAAAGAAGTTATAAATTTAACCTCTTTTTCTATAATTTTTCCAACAACGAATCCTCCTGCAAGGCATATTACAGCGCCTAATATGAGGGACTCCAATTTCACCAAAGTGATCCTAATGGTTCAAAAGTGTAGTCTGGGAATGGGGATGAGTAAATTTCATTTAATCCGTCAACACCATAGTCTTCAGCTAATCCAGCATCTTCTGCAGATTTTTTCAAGACCATCTGGGTTTCCAGAGGCAATAAATGGGATAAACAGCTAATTATAATACAGATAATAACTGCTACAATTATTAAGTATCCGTCTTTTTTTTACTAAGATTCATTTATTTTCCCCCTTGTGATTGTTTGTTCCACATAAGTAAATCCGGTCTGTATTTTTCTAAAGCCATTATTACAATTACAGTTAAAACAGCTTCGATAATTCCTATAAACACATGGTATAATACCATTGAGTAGATTCCTAAAAGTAAGTGGGAATGTTCCAGCTATTGCGAGTTCAACAGCAGCTGCTGCTGCAGCTACTACAGTTGCTAACCATGCAGCAACTCCAACTGCAGGGTATTTTCCGATTGTATTTTTAATCCTTTAAATGTGTATAATCCAACACATCCTCAATTATCCCCATGTTCAATACATTGGTTCCAAAGGGCAGTAAGTCCGCCATCACCGTAAATTAATGCCTGTATAAGCAATACTATAGTAAATACTAAAACTGCAGCTTCCGGAGCACAGAATACTAATGCCACTAAGCATCCACCAACCATGTGTCCGCTGGTTCCGAATGGTATTGGCATATTCATAGACATGATTGCAAAGATTCCCGCAGCAAGTATTGCCATAAGTGGGACATGTTTGTCATCAAAGGTTCTTTTAGCCCATTTTGTTGCAAAATAAAGAGCTACAATTAAAATAACATAGTATATTGCACATTGTGTCCATGGTATAAATCCATCAGGTATATGCATATTTTTTCCTCCATTTTCCTATATTGAGTAATACTTTTTTTTAAAGAAATTATAGAAAAAAGTATTACTTTAATTGGTTTATTTGTATTGATTTATTAAAATATCATGTATTCTCTACTTATTCAAGAAATAACCTTTTTGTAGTTGTTTTTATCATGATACCATATATAATTATGGAGAATTGTCTTATATAAAGGTTATTAAAGTATTACTATTTTATATTATTTTTTGATAAAAGTAATACTTAATTTACTTTTCAAAATATTTGATATATTCTCCATAACCTTCTTTTTCCAAATCTTCAAAAGCTATGAATTTTAAAGCTGCGGAATTGATGCAGTATCTCATGCCTCCCAATTCTGAGGGTCCGTCATTAAATACATGGCCTAAATGAGAATCTGCTTTTTTTTCTTTTCACTTCTGTTCTAATCATATTGTGACTGGTGTCTTTTATTTCTTTAATGTTGTCTTTTAATAGAGGTTTTTGAAAAAGAAGGCCAACCACATCCTGAGTTGAATTTGTCCAGGGAAGTAAATAATGCTTCACCACTTACAATATCGACATACAATCCTTTTTTTATTAAAATCATTGTATTTTCCGCTAAATGGAAGTTCAGTAGCACTGTTTTGTGTAACTTCATATTCAATATAATCCAACTTTTTGATATTTTCCTTTATTTTTTAATTTTTCTAAAGATTCATCAATTGCCGGAAGTTTGCTTAAATCAATATGGCAGTAGCCATTAGGATTTTTTTCCAAATATTTCTGATGGTAGGTTTCTGCGGGATAAAAATAAGTTAAAGGCATTACTTCAACAACTATTTTTTTGGAATAGTTTAACTGTTTTTCTTCAATAAACATTTCAGCTATTTGTTTATCTGCAATATCTGTGTAATAAATTCCTGTTCTGTACTGTGTTCCTATATCTGGGCCTTGTCGATTAATTGCAGTCGGATCTATTATTTTAAAAAATTCTTCCAATAACTCTTTTAGGGATATGAAATCTGGTGAGTAAATCACTTTTACGCATTCTGCATGTTTTGTATCAAAGTTGCACACTTCTTCATAAGTTGGATTTTTTTGTGTTCCCGTTTGCATATCCGACTTCTGTTTTATATACTCCCAATATTCGTGATATATAGGTTTCAACACCCCAAAAACAGCCTCCTGCCAAGTATATTGTTTTTTCAGGTTTTCTTTGTTAAATTGTATTTTATTGTTTATGTTTTCTAAAGACATACCAAAACCTCCAATAATTGGGGATTTTTTTTCATAAAATAGTATATAATATTAAAAAACATTTAGTATATAAAAGATTTTTATTAAAAAAATAGTGGGATTAGCATTTATCTGATTTAATAATAAATGCCAAATAAATAAAAATAGCTACTGCAAAGTATAATAAAACCTGAATATCTAATATTCCTGTTTCAACACCTAAAATTGAATATGTTAAAAAGTAAACTGTAGAGTCCAGTGTATGCAAAGTCATTGGTTTTTTTTTTATTTTTATATCCAATACCTAAAAATAAATCCAAGTCCGCACATTTCAACAGCTACTCCGACTTTACCGAAGTCAATTACCATTTGTCCAATTAATGTTGGTGTTACAGTAACTTGCTGTTCTCCAGGCTATTAATTTTCCAATCATCATTCTTGGTCCAAGGTCACTTCCAGGTATGGAACTGGCCAGTACATTTCCATGTGTTACTCCAAAGTTTCCTCCAATAAAATCAAGGAGGTTCAATACATTTAATGTAAAATCAGCCCTGCTTTCTAATGTGTAAAAAGGATTGGTAGCTGAAGTGATAGTATATTCTTCAACTGATCGGAAATAGCCGATTCCTATAATTGCACATACACCAATTAGGGGCACCTAGTACAACTTCCCATACAGCTAAGATATTTCCGTAGTAACCCATAATTATCATGATAAGTAATACTGCAAGTAGTGGTGTCCTGTAACCTAAAGCCAATAAAAACACACTGCTGATGACTATCAAAATCAGGAATCTAAATCTTGTCTGTGAACGGGTGATTTTGTTTTCCTGAAATTTTTTTAAATAAACACTTGCCAGTATACAGACTCCCTGGAATTATTAAAAACACAGGCATTGTAAATAAAGGTTTTAACTGATATCTTAAAGAGGTTTTAAGAATTGAATTCCGCCAACTGACGCTACACTTACAAAAAAAGAATAATATACTTATTAAAACAAGGCAGAATCCGATTGAATACAAATCTTCACTTTTAAATTGGATTGCCGGTTTTTGAAGTCTTTATTTAAGAAGTATCTTGGCAATATTGCAGAGCCTATAAAAATGCAATAAATGCAATAGCTAGTGTAATAGCTAAACTAGCTGAAACAGCATTTATAGACAATATTAAAAAGACTCCAAATACAATAAGTACAATCAGAGGATTAAATACTTGTGAATTTAATATTTTATTTTTTTTTAATAAATCCTAAAAAGTTTTCACCAGGATAAAGTCCTTTAAAATAGCTATTGACCCATGCTTTTTCAAAATAATTTAAAATTGAAAAAATAATTGTAAATAAAAGGGATTCATGAAACAGCTGTGATATTTTATTTACAATTGATGTTAATTTTGCATATATTAAGCTCATAAGCTACACATCTTAAAAATGTTTTGATATTTGTAACATTATAGTTATTTTCAATAGTTTTTTAAGTCTTGTTCACTGCAGTCATAAATTCTAATTGTTATTGGGTTTGTTTTTACCATCAAAATTTCCTAAAAATATTGTCTGCAAGATTTATTTCTTCGCTAGTTGCTCTAGTTATAATTAATTGGTTGTATAATCCGGTATTTGATCCTTTAGGGATATTCTTTTATCATGTGAATAAAGGTTGTTAGATAAATCTTGATAATCTATTGTACTTAATTCATCAACTGATACCGTAGTTGTAATTTCTATAATCGGTATTGTTGTCAATTCCTGAAATTAAATCACTTAATGAAGTAATATTTTCCGGATTAATTGTTACTTCTGTTAAATTGTTAAATTTATTTCCGTCACTCTCAAGAGAAATAGTATCTATATAAATGTCTGCATTAGGAAATATCTTTTGTATAATCCTGCTAGGTATTCTTTTTCCATTTGAATTAATTAATACTTTGACATTTGATCCTTTATCATCATCAATCCATGTTATATTTCCATGTAATTCAACTGATTCTCCAGTACTTGCATTATATCCGCTGACAGTTGTTTCTACTATATTTCCTTCCATATATAATTTCAAATAATTTTCAACTATTTTATTCATTGTAGATGAGTCATATGAAGATGTTTTTACATCATCTGAATCATCAGTAGTAATATGGATAAATGCAAAACAATTGCACATATTACTGCGATAATTATAATGTAGTCAACAATTGTAAGTTTATTTAATATTCCTTTTTTCATAATCTCAAAATCCTTGGTTATTCATCAAAAAAATAGCACCTACTGGACAAATGTCTACACATTCTCCACAGTCATCACATTTATTTTCATTAATTTCAACTTTAAAATGCTTTTTTTTATGATAGCTTCTTCAGGACATACATCTATGCCAGTCTTCACAAACTCCGCATTCTTCATTATCGATTTTCAAGGTAAACACCAATTTTTTTAATTTAATATTATAAAAACCGTAATATTTATATATTTAATTAACTCAATATTAATATATCTTTTTCTATGTACTTTTTAGTTATGTTTGTTTAATTTAATGACTGAAACATAACATTTATATAGTATTAGATACAATCTTATATTGTATGTAAATCATATGCAAGGGTGCCCGAGCGGCCAAAGGGGGAGGACTTAAGATCCTCTGGTATAGGCCTTCGAGGGTTCGAATCCCTTCCCTTGCACTATTCTTTAAAAACTGTATTTTTCTCGATTTTGCCTTAGTGGCTCAGCCGGTAGAGCGCCACCTTTGGTAAGGTGGAAGTCGGGGGTTCGAATCCCCCTAAGGCTTCTTTAAAACTATTTTTTTCTTAATTAATTTTATAAAAAGTTTTGATAATTTATTTTTCTATAATTTTTATATTATTCATAGATTCAATAGAATCAAAATCATCATTTAGAAGAAAATAAAAGTTTTTTACACATTTTTCAATTCCATTTTCCTGTCTTTTGGAATAATTCTTCGCTGTTGTTTTCTCTTAAATCACTATCAATATCACTGGTTGTTATAATTGTATAATCATTAGTTACAATAGCTATTCCACCTCTGCCGATTCCTGCAGTAGTTCCAATAGCTATATCACAATCAGTTATTTTTTTTACAGCTTCAGCCATAATTTTGCTGACCTTTTTATCTTCTGCTTCATTGTAGCATTTGATTCCTTTAATTAATGTTGTAGGTTCGGAGGATTTTCAATTTGCAGAACACTTTTTACAGCTTCAATAGTTGGTATAAAAGACTGCATGTTACACTAAAGTTCATTGTAGTTAAAATTTCCGTAGCTTTCAGGATTTTCAATGTAATCTCTCCCAAAATTACCTGTGTATCCCTGAGCTATTGCATGAAGTTCTCTGCCTATTTTTTCCATGCGTGAAACATTCTGCTGTAGCTATTTTAATCATATGAATCCTTCAATAATTTTAAAGAAGTTTTTTTTGTTATCTGTTTTGCAACTTCATCTAATGTATATGGAGTACTGGCTCTTTGTCTCTTAACAATTTATTTGTAGTAACAATTAGATGGTTTTCGGTTATTCCTTCTTTTCTAAGCTCATCTACTGCAGGGTTGTCTTCAAATTCTGAAATATCTCTTACTTCCACAGTTTCATCGCCAAATCCAAATATTCCGGCAGTGCTTATTGTTTTAGCACCTCTTTTTTTTGTGCATGTTTTATAATTTTAGCAGCAATTGGTATTGTATTTCCGCCAGCTATCTGTATTGCAACTACATCTCCTTTAATTAAATCCAGATTATCTGGAGTAATGTCTTCACAAACACTGATGATTTTTCTAAAGCTTTCATCATGGGTGCATAATTTATTTAGAAATCTGATTTATATTCTCCGACTTTTTGCACCTTTCATTGTAAAAATAATATCTCCACCATCTATCTTTTGCCCATCGAAAACTCCAATTTCTTTTGGCCCGCCTCTGTGTACTTGTATTAAATGGATTCCAACTCTTAATCCTAATCTTCCAAATCCAATTAAGTCTATTCTGCCTTTTTTTGGAATTCTTGAATTTTCTATTTCCTGTATCATTTCAATATTCTCCAGATTTTGTATAACTATTGTTATTCTAATTATATTTTATATATTTTCCCAGGGATTTATATTAACAACTTCACATTTAACATTAAAAAGCGGTTTTAACAATTCTTCTAATTTGTATAATCCGGGAACTTCGCTGCTGTGATGGCCCAGGTCAATTAAAGTAATATCCAAGTTTTTTTTAGCTAAAATTGCACTTTCCTGAGTTAAATCTCCAGATATCAGTAAATCTAAATTTAATTTCTTGGCTAATGTGACATACTCTGGATTTTTTTAAGACCGAAGCCTGAAATTATTCCAATTTTATTAAGTTTTTTGTTGTTGGGAGGTTTATTTACAATTCTGATTTCTTTAAAACTATCTACAAATATCTTTTTCAAATTTACCAAATGTTTTGTCTGTTTTGCAGATTCTTCCAATATTTGTAGTTTTGTCAAATGGTGATATAACATCTAATTTTAATGTTTCAGCTAGTGCTTCATTAGCTCCTCCATTAATAATGTCCCAATTTGAATGAATTGTGTAAGTTGGTGTTTTCGGATTGAATAATGGCGGATGATGAGTTAGAATTAAAAGTATCTGCTTTTTTGGGTATCAAATTCAGGATATAAATCCATAAATATTTCAATGGAGTTTATATTCTGATTCAAATCATATTCTTTTCTAAAACCTATTTCATCATTTTTCAAAGCCAGATTTTTAGGTATATTCTCATCTATAAACTCAATAATTTCTTTAAGTTTCATTTAAATCATTTTAGATTCAATTTTATCTAATTGTGTTTTTATTAAATCATCACAGCTGAAGGGGTCGATAGTTGATATTTTCTATAGCATTTTTTTTGCTAACTAATTCGACAAACTTTGGAATATTTTTTTTTCTTTGAAAATAACCTCTTCAAAAAGCCCATTTCAGGCAGGCACTATAAAGAACACCTTCCCTTTTTTTTGGGATTCCTGTAATGCATTTGTCAAAAACACCAATAGTTAAAGTCATTGTTCCTGATGTTTTAGTATTTATTCCTTTAGTTTTTTTAGGATAGCTTTATTTGATGCATTAACTGCATTTATTCTTTCATGAATATTGTTTTTATCTTTAAGTAAAGCTATCATTATCTTCAGCTACTGGATCTTCTATTAAAAATACTTCAGCATTAATTTCAGATGACTGTTCAACATTTAATCCTCCAAAACCTGTAGTGTCAATAACCACATCTCCAGTTTTAATCAGCTCCAGATCTGTTGAAAAATTTATACTGTTTTTTATAATTTCCACCAATAGGAGTATCCAATAATTCTTTTAAGTGAGGATAAATATCAATTAGCAGAATATTGTTGTATTTTTTCGCTTAATTTTTTTGACAATTCCCACTCCAGTAAAATAAGTTCCCACAACAACAATTTTATTGTTTTTATCTAAATTCAAATTATCAATATAATTTAGACAAGCTTCAGATTTTTGTTAATTATATTATTAAAAATATCTATTAGTCTGGTTTCAGATTTTATAGTAAAAACTTCAGAAGTTATTCCTGTGTCAACATCCATATTTTAGCCTTCTTTTTTAAATCCGATTTTTTGCAGAGCTTCATTTGCTTCTTCATACACAGCATCTTCAAGAGTTTTTTTGACTAATTGCATGAGAGGGGATGTTCCGCAGGTCAGTATTCTTCCTTTATTATCTACAAAAAGTAAAAAGTGATCCTGAACCTGGCAATCCTAAACGACCTCTTGCTATTATTAAATCAGCATCACACACATCCAATGCCATAATAGCTTTTGCAAAAAGCAGGGCTGCGATTGCTGTCTGCTTCATTGGTGTTTATTTTGAGTATTTTGGCGGCAGGTAAATTATATTCTCTTAAAACTTTATTTAAAACATCAACTTTAATTCCATTTTTGTTTGGAATATAAATCTTTTCAGCATTTTTAATATAGTTTTGAATTTCCTGTACTTCATCTAAAGTATCTCCTAAACGGCAGTTATTTCTGGATTCGTCTAATGCCTTTTTAATCATCTCTTCAAAAGCCATAGTTTAGCCTCAAATTCTTTGTGGTGTTAATCCTAATTTATTTATAACAGAAACCACATCATCATAGTTTCCGCAAATAGGGGATCCTACACCTTTTACTTCTAATGGATAATTATCAGCTATCACGGTAGCTAAATTATTAGCTCCAGCATTTAAAGAATATTCCACATTTTTTAGGACCGATAGTTGGGAGTAGGTACTGTAATCCTTATCTCAGGATACATTATACGTACTACTGCAATAATTTTCAGCTGTTCTTCCAGTGGGGAAGGTGGATGATTTGCCATTGGAGTATCTTTATATGGGTTAAATCCCATTATTGGAATTTCACCAAGTGTTTCAAAATTATTTAAATAACGTAAGTGAGCTATTCTGTCTTCCAGAGATTCTCCAAGTCCAATTAATAATCCTGATGAAAGTTCAATTCCGGCATCACTAACTCTTTGACAGGTTTCAATTCTTGTTTTTTAAGGTTTCTCCAGGTTTTACAAAGTTAAAAACATCTTCATTAATGGTTTCCAAATTACAACATACAGTATCTGCATTTAAATCAGCCAGTTGGTTAATTGATTTTTCAGTTAAATCTCCTCCAACATTTACTAAAATCTCTAAAGAAGTATTGCTTTTTAACAATTTCTGTTGCATTAACTGCTTGTTTGCCTTTGTAACCGTAACCTCCAGAGCAGCTTACTCTGGGGATTCCTGCTTCTTCAATGGATATTGCAGCTTTAAGTATTTCTTCATCTGTTTTATAAAAAGAATCATAATATCCTTCGCTAGAGGTTTTTTGGTGCAAATCCGCAATTATTTGCATCTTGGTTGAATGGTACATTTATTTGTAATATGTACTGTTGATGTCAATTTAATTAGTTTTGAATGTTTGTTTCTGATAGCGACAGCAGTTTCGCATAATTTTTTCAAGTCTTCTTCTTTATTTATTTTTAATAATTGAAGAAATTCTTCATCACTTATTTTTTTATTATTTACAGCCTTTTTTAAAATTTCATCAATCAATTTCGAACCCTCGGTTGAGAATATTAATATAATAAAAATCCGTATAAAAAATAGTAAACTTATTTTTTTTAATAGCTAATTTGACTCAATTATTAAAAAAAAAGTTTCATATGTTGATATAAAATCAACATGAACTTATTTTAAGTGTTTCACTTAGCTTCTTTTTTCTAAGTTTTCTAAAAACAGTAGGTACGATTTCTGCTAATGGACCGAAGTTCATTGAGTCAGCAGTACCGAGTAATGCACCAGGGTTTAAAGCTTCATCCATTTTGTCAATACCTTCATCTTGCATTAAAGCAGTAACTTGGGTTAAAAGCTTCGTTAGCCATCATTTGTGCAAATCCAGCAGGTGCACCTAAAATTTGAGTTACAGTGTCTCTGTAAGCTAAGATACCTGCGTAAGTAATTGCAGTTACAGTGGAACACATATCACATACAGGACCTAATAAGTTTTGCAGGTAATGTGAATGCAGATCCTCTTGCTTTTTTTTCACCTAATTCTAATAAAGTTTTGATGGATGCTTCATCAGCATATCCTTCACCGATGTATGCTTGACCTTTCATTTCAGGTACAGCACCTGGGTGGTATGAAGCTACGTTTACGTTTGCTCCACATTCGTCGAATATTTTTTTGAATTCGGTGGTAGGAATGGTACATGCGTGAGTGAGGATAGCTCCTTCTTTGAGTTCTCCTGCGAATTTTTCGATGATAGGTTTTGCATTCCACCTTCTGGTAACCAGGTCATTACCCAGTCAGCGTCAGCTACTGCTGCTGCATCATCGTTCATGGTTTTCATTCCTAAATCTTCAGGATCTACGAAGTGTATAGCTGCTTTAGGTGGTGTAGGGGAGGGATTCAGCTAACTCATTTACTTTTGCTCTGATGTCAGGCATTACATCTTCTGCTTTTACCAGCTTTGTGTGCTGCAATTACTTCTTGAAATCGAAGTCATCTACTACAGTAAAGTCGTTGTCAAATACAGGGTCAGATACAACTACTTCGTCTACTCCAGCAAGGTGTAATAATTCTGCACCCATTTCGATAGTAGAGTGAGTCATTGCGATTTTTTCTTTTCCGGTTTCTTCTGCAACTTCACAAGCTCTTGTAAAGTTTGTAATACCACTTGCAGCATGAGTTCTGTAACATCCTGCACCTAAAATTGCTACTTTCATTATTTTGTCTCCTTTAAAACATATATATACATTTTATTTTTTTAAGTTTCTTAAAAAACATTTACTACATAATAATTATTTAAAATGTGCCTTAATAATCTCCCTATTAATTATATAAAAAGAACTTCATGTTTGTTAGCAAACATCTATTCTAATTTTTAAATAATTTTCGCTGAATTCAGCAGTTGTAGTAACAATTAAATTATTATATCTTTTTACAATATATAAGTTTTTACATCTGTTTTTTTAGTAGTATTAACTTATATTTTCGTTTTTTTTTATTTTTGTATTACTTTTGATTTTTTTAAGTTATTTTGGCCTTTTTTTTAAGTATTGCTATTTAATTCTATTCGTTATAGCTTGTTTTTTTTATATACGATTTTTAAAAACTTATTATCGTACTTAAGTTAGGATATTTTTAGCTATTGGGAATAAATTGTTCTTAACTTATAAAACAAAATTTATTTATTTGATATGTTCATATAATATATTTAATTAAATTTAGAGGTTGTAATCAAATGTATGATTTAATTAAAGAAGCTATTGTTGATGACGATGCAGCTATTGAATTATCTAAAATGGATAAAAATGTAGTTGAAGTTGTTGATGCAATTTCTGAATTCTGTCTTTAGAGGACACAATGAAATTGGGAATGAAATTTAAAAAGATTTCCATTAGGCTGTGATTTAACTGAAGCTGTTGTTGGAACATGTGCATCTGACTTGGAATTAATGGAATTACTTGAAACTGCCGTTTATCAGATATGTTGGGATTGCCTATTCATATTTGTGCATATGCATTTGCAGATATTGCTGAAAAACATGGGATGCGTGGAATTGAAGTAATGAGGAAGGTATATGATAGTGTTGATGTTCCACTTGATTTAGATCATTTTGGTGAAAACGGACCTATGAGACTTCCACAAAATATTGTAGGATGTGGTGGTGAATGTTATAATAAAGGACCGGTTTATACTGAATGTCCGAGAGACAGAATTCATGAAAGATTAATTGATAAGGAAAAAGCAGAATCTTCAGATAAGGAAGAATGGGTAAAATTATCATCTTCAGTAGCTATTAATTTAACTAGTGAGCAAACTGGTGAAGGTCATGCAGCACCTTACAGAGAAGCAGTTGATATAGCCGACCTGGCTAAAAAATATCAGAGAGGCCTTGAAGCCATCATGTTTATTGGTGATGGTTATGATGATCTCATTACAGGTTTTGAAAAAGCTATTGAAATAGGTGCGGATGTTTTTGTACTTGAAGGAGGACCATATAATGCTGCTAAAAATCCTGTTGAAGCATTTGCAAAAAGCAGTTGCAGCTTCAAGAATATTATGCCCAGGTAAAGTTGTAGGTACTAATGGTGCTTATGAAAGGGAATGTAGAGTAGGCCTCAGATCAGGTCTGAATGTTATTATAACTGGTTTTCCAAAAATCATCATGGATATATGTGCGGTTATGAGCCTGGAACTGCAAGAAAGAGGTAAATTTGGTCTTCCAAGAATAATGCAAATAATGAAGGAAGAAGTCCATAATCCTAATGTTCAGGTCCCGGTTTTAAAAAGAAGATTTAATACCTCTTACAACAGCTATTAAAATAGCTGGAAGAGATTATATTTTTATCCAAAAAAGATTGGTGCATATACTGTTGGGGATGCACACTGGGCTACTTTTAATTAATTCAAAAATGTATAAAAAATCTTACTTTAAAAAATGATTTAAATGATATTGTAAAATTCTGTTAATGGAAATAGTGTAGCATTGCTTGGTGGAAGGTTCCTTTCCTGGGTAATAGCTAATGAATTAGATAAGCAAGTTGATGAAATTATTATCTCTGATGCAGACCCATGGGTTCAACGCATGACTGTTGAGAATTTACAGGATGCATTAGATGCAACTATTATTCCTGGAGATGGTGATGTAAATAGTGCCAATCAAGCAGACAGTTCTATTATATCTTCAACAGTTCCTGGCATTAGTAATAAAATTTTAAATAAAGTCCCAAATGCATTTTAATATTGTATAAACCTAAACTTATAAATTAATTAAATAATAAAATGTAATAAGTGATAAAAATGTTTATTACATTTTTTTAATTATATTAAATATAATGAAGGTGAAAATTTGAATCATTCAAAAATTATTTTAGTGGCTTTTATTTCAGCATTTGTAGCTATTACTACTGCAGTGCTTGGAGTTGCGGGGACTATTATTGGTTCTGTATTGTCTTCCGTACTTTACAATGTGCTTTCAAAGCATTGCAAAAACCGGTTGATAATGCAAAAGCTTAAAGCTAATTTTGAGTGGGAAATAGCATATTCATTTCCATTAATTGTTATGGCATTAATTCAGCTATTGTTAATTTTTGCTATGTTGTCTGAAATGGGATTTTTACCGTCAACATTTTTAAATGTGTATTTATCTCTTCAAAATGTTGCAGATAATAATTTATATAGAGTTTTAGGTTTCTCTTTGTTAGCTATGAGTGTTTATCCATTTGTATTAAAACCCGATTTTATTAAAAAATCTCATGGAGGTTTAATTGCATTTATTGGATTGATATTTTTAGCTAAAGGTTTCTGTGATAGTGGATTTTTAGTGTTATATTATATATTCCATTATTTTGGTTTCCCAATAGCTTTAATTGCATTTATATTATTATCCTCAGTAATTTATAAGATTTTAATGTCTGCTAAAGAAGCTAAAAGCGAAATTAAAAAACGTCCAGTTAGTCAACAAAATTTGGACGACCTTAAGTTAATACAAATTCATCAAAAAGAAAGGAATGTATCTTCAAGGGATAGTAGTTATAGGGAGCATGCTTATAGGGAAAAACCAGTAACACATAAAGTTAGACGAAATCAAATAAACAAATCTTCTGAAAACATTCAATTTGAAACTAATGAGTTTTTAGATGACTATAAAAAGTAGATAGTATGAGTAAAAAAAAATAAAACATTGAAAGATATTTTGGATTGTATCTTATATGAAAACCCCGCTACTCAAGATGAAATAGCTGAAAAACTGGGGATAACACGCCGTTATGTTACTCAGCTACTTCAGCCTCTTGTAAAAGATGGAACTGTTAAAAGAGCATACATGGTTGATTTAAAAGTATACGAAAAGTTAGCAGAATCTTTTGGAGATTATGCTCCAAGTAATGATTCAGGATATGTTTTAGTTAATGATATGTTGTCTAACATGGCTAAACATGTTCAATCTCAATTACAGGAGTCATTTGATGCTGTTTATGAATATGATGAAAATAAAGCTAATGCTGCTTTAGAAATGGATTATACTACTAATAATATGGTTGAAAAAGTAAGAACATCTGTTGAAACTATTGTTAGTATTAATCAGCATTCTGAATTATCAAAATCCATGCTTTATAATGAAGTGGCTTATGATTTGGAGCGTATAGGTGATTATTGCGGGCATATTGCAAAGTTCGTAGTGAAGATGTTTATGAAGTTGATGAAACTATTCTTAAAAATTTAAAGAAAATGTATAAAACTGCTCAAAAGATGATCAGATCAGCTATGCTTGCATTTTTTTAGAAGGAAAAAACTAATCTTAAAGAAGATATTATGGATTTTGAAGAATCTATGCATATGCTTCTCAAAACAAATCCATTAATATAATAGCTACTCAAATGGCTGAAAATTCATTTGATGAAAAGGAACGTTCTAATTATTTCATGTACTTATTTAGGGTTGTTAAAAGCCTTTGAAAGAATAGGGGACATTTCTATAGAAATTATTGATGTAGCTATTGAATTCCATAAGAATATACCTAGATCTACCACTCCTCGTACATTTAGGTAATCTCATTATTTTTTTTATTTTTTCTATTTTATTCACTTTTTAAGAATTTTATTTCATAAAACATACAGTCTTCTAAGACCTTAATTTCACTAATTAGAATATTTATTCACAAAAAGCAACATTTATATATGGCTTTGTTAAAACAGTTATGTGAGGAGAAAAAATGAAAAAGAAAAATAAATATTTAATTGGTATTATAGCAATTATTGTTATAATTGCAGGTGCTTTTGATTATTTCTGCAGATGCAGGATCATCAAAAGTTCAAGTGGCAGGATCAACCTCAGTTCAACCTGTTGTTGCTGAAAAGTTAGTAGAAGTTTATAAAGAATCACACCCTGATGCTCAAATCAATGTGCAAGGTGGGAGGATCTAGTGTAGGTATCAAAAGTGCTGAAGATGGATCTGCTGATATTGGTATGTGTTCAAAAGCTTTAGACAATAACAGTTCCTTAAAACAATATGAATTAGGAAAAGACGGAATTGTAATTGCAATCAATCCTCAAAACCAAGTTTCAGATTTATCCGATGAACAGCTTCAAGGAATTTTCTCTGGTAACATTACCAACTGGAATCAAGTAGGTGGAAGTGATGGAAAAATAAATGTCATCACACGTGAAGAAGGTTCAGGTACTTTAGATGCATTTGAAAGTATTGTTATGGGTGACAGCAAAATTAAAGATGATGCTGTTGTTCAAAAGTTCTACTGAAGCAGTAAAACAATCTGTTTCCCAAGATCCTAATGCAATTGGTTTTGTATCTTATGCTCATATTAGTGATGATATTAAAGCAGTTAATGTAAATGGAGTTGCACCGTCTGATGCTACTATTGCAGATGGTTCATACGAACTTCAAAGACCATTCTTATTCTTAACCAATGGTGAACCTACTGGCGAGACCAAAAACTTCATCGATTGGGTATTAAGTGATGATGGTGGTAAAGTATTAGCTGATGAAAAAAATTATTAAGACTTCAAATAGATTCATAGTGGTTTGATGGAAACTAAAAACTTTTAGTGAATTTTTTATTGAGAAAGGATTGTTTATAACAGCAATCTTTTCCATTTTGTTATTTTTGTTATATTAGCATTTATTGTTAGTTTGGCAATTCCTGCATTTCAGTCATATGGATTTTTTTTCCATTTTTTAACAGGCAGTAACTGGGCTCCTAATGATGGTCAATTTGGTGTTTTCCCCAATGATTATAGGTTCAATATTTGTAACTTTACTTTCATTGGTGATAGCTGTTCCATTATCTTTATTATGTGCTATATTTATGGAAGAAATAGCTCCCCCGAAACAAAAATCTGTTTTTAAAACCGGTTACTAAAACATTACGACCTCCTGTGTGCGAGATCAAGGATGGAACCTTTACAAGCTGCGAGCTCGCGCCGCTTTACGCTTGTTTACGAGAAGGATGCTTTACAGGAGGCACGCCGGGAAGAAATCACATCCTGACAGGATGGGAGCAGGGTGCTTTCTGCTCAGGCGGTCTGCCTGAATGCGGGAGCGGCGCTCTACATCGCAGGAAAGGCTGAAACGATTATGAAGCAGTGTGTCGGGCAGAGCAGCTACTGGACAGGAGCGGCACTTCTTGCAAAGCTAGAGGAATTTATCCGTGAACTACCGTGGAGGAGCAGAGATGAACATTCTGAGCAAATCGCGCGCAGACGAGGGAACGGACGAGGCGGAAAAAAAGGGCAGAAAGAGAGCCGGATCCGTCGATCGAAGCGACGGAGCAAAAAAACAAACAGAAGCTTTTATGAGGCTTTAAAAAGCCCGGATGTCCCATATCTGTGAGGTAAAAAGCGTGCCTCGAAGGGGCTGATCGCTTCGATTTTCCGCATTTCCGACAATGCGCGAATATAGGCAGCGGGTGCATCCGCAATTCTCCCTCGTTCGACGGAGCCGTTTCGGTTCCCGGAAAAGGATACATATCTGCAGGAGATTGCAGCGCAGGTAGAGATTCCGGTGCTGCGCAAGGATTTTACTGTCGATGAATATATGATTGCAGGCGCGTCGCTTGGTGCATCGGCAGTGCGATCTTCACCCTGATGATGCACAGCTGCGCGCCTATCGGGGAGCTGGCAGTCCTTTGAATGGATGCGTTGGTCGAGCATTACGACGAGGCAGAGGCCTGCCGGGCAGCAGGTGGTGCGCGCATCATCGGTGTGAACAAATCGGGATCTGAAGACGTTTCAGGTCGATGACGAACAGCGTCCGGTTGCGGAGCCTGATTCCGGGAGGAGGCGCCCTATGCCCTGTAGGAGAGTGGGATCCGGACAGCACAGACATTCAGGTACTTCGAGAATCATGTAGATGCGGTGCTGATCGGTGAGACGCTGATGCGCAGTCCGAAAAGTGGGAAGCCCAGAAGAGCTGAACGGGAGGAATGATTCTGTAGAAAAAGGTGCCGTCTGCTTCTGGCAGCAAGGACACAGAAAGCTGCCATAGCGGCAGAACAGCAGGAAGTACAGGTGTGGAAAGGAAGTATACTGTGTGTGTAATACGGAAACAGGAAGAAACAGGAAGGAGCTTCACAGCAAACGAAAATCAAGATCTGCGGCCCTGAGCCGCCCGGAGGATATCGAAGCTGTCAATGAGGTGAAGCCGGACTACGCAGGCTTTGTAGTGGAAGTACCGAAAAGCCGCAGAAATGTGTCCGTCCAACAGCTTCGAAGGCCGACGGCGCTCGACCACGGGATCGTTTCGTGTCGGCGTTCTTTGTCAATGCCCGGTGGAGCTGATCGTGGGTCTGCTGCAGGATGCAAGCGTGCTCGTGATGGCTCAGCCGTGCACGGGCAGGAGGATGCGTCGTATGTGGAAGCAGTGAAAGAACAGACGGGTCGACCGGTAGTTCAGGCGTTTTCCATTCGGACACAGGAGGATGTATGAAGCGGGCATTTGCCAGTCCCAAGCCGATTACATTTTGCTGGATCAGGGTGGCGGAGGAAACCGGACGACGTTTGACTGGTCCTTTGCTGGAGCGTCAAAGGCTGCCAGTATGAAAAACGCCATTTTTTTCTGGCGGGCGGGGCTTGGAGTCGACAATTGAAAGAGGCGATCCGGACGACGCGCGACCCTTTTGCGGTTGATCTCTCCAGCAGTCTTGAGACAGATGGTGAAAGATGCCGGGAAGATATGGGGAGCAGTGCGGATTGTGAGAGCATGAAATGCGAAGTAATCCGTGTATAACATCAAAAAATGCCCGAGAAAGAACAGGTAAGACAACAGAAGAAAGGAAGAACCAATATGTCAAAAGGAAGATTTGAACCACGGAGGCTTGGGGTACATCCCCCAGAGACACTGATGAATGCAGTGACGAAACTGGAAGAGTGTGATTATAAAGATGATCCGAATTTAACCGGTTTACAGAAAGTTGCTCAATGGCAGCGTGCCGGTCGGCTCCTCCCGCCTCGTACTGCGCTTCACATATGACGGAGGATCTTGGCGGCGTGAAGGTTTACCTGAAGCTTGAGGATCTGAACCATACCGGTGCCCATAAGATCAACAACGTGTTAGGTCAGGTTCTTCTTGCGAAGAAGATGGGAAAAACCCGTGTCATTGCGGAGACCGGAGCCGGGTCAGCACGGAGTGGCGACAGCGACAGCGCAGCAAATCGATGGGGCAGCGGAATGTGAAGTATTTATGGGTGGTGAGGAAGACACAAAGCGTCAGGCACCGAACGTTTATGCCCGTCGGCGCACCGCATCCGGTGACTCCCCGGGACAGCGACCCCCGAAGGATGCCGTAACAGACGATGCGTGAAAGTGGACGAACCGATTGCGGATACGCGCATTGCGCTCGGTTCGGTCATGGGGCCGCATCCGTTCCCGACGATCGTGCGATTTTCAGGCGGTCATTTCCAAAGAGATCAGACAAGCAGATGCTGGAAAAAGGAGGAAGACTGCCGGATGCGGTGTTGGCATGCGTCGGCGGATCCAATGCGACGCACCTTTATCGCTCATTGAGGATGAGGGCGTGCGCCTGATTGGCTGTGAGGTGCGGTGCCGGACGCGGCGCAGATGAAAGCGACCATCGTGCGACAGGAAGGTTTGGGCATTTTCATGGCATGAAGTCCTATTTCTGCCAGGACGAATACGGGCAGATCGCTCTGGTTCACTCGATTTCAGCTGACCTCGATTATCCGGGTATCCCGAACGCGCCACCTGCATGATACCGGACGTGCTGAATAAGTGCTGGTGATGACGAGGAGGCAGTGGATGCATCATAGAGTATCTATCCCGGATCGAGGCATCATCCCGCGCAATACGTAACTGAACGAAGTAATACTGAA
>VOFJ01000612.1_pt1 | contig 31191 bp, 40 predicted proteins | sample 5384081 | NCBI WGS metagenome assembly VOFJ01 (sample SAMN12384729, study PRJNA508395) | human gut metagenome | isolation source: healthy gut I | host: Homo sapiens | reverse complement strand
ATTACGTATTGCTCATCGATTCGCAACCGAAGCAGTTCACAAAACCGGCTTCCGGCAAGGTGGTCAGGACTACATTCTTCCGGTTGGGAAGCGGTCCTTTGGGCAGAGATTCGAATGTTTTACGTCCCATGATTACGGCGTGGCCGGTTGTCAAATCTTTAAAAACGTCGCATATCGGCAGGCAGACGCCATAACAACTTGTTGTTTTTACCAATCGCGTTGTCATCTGCAATAGCAGCAATAATTGAAATAGTACTCATAAACTTATCGATTTATTAGTAATGTTTATATTCCGAATTAATAGTGTCACCGTTTATACCGCCACTTCTCCTTTGATATGAGGATGAGGGTCGTATCCCGTTAGGTTGAAATCCTCGTATTTGAAATCGAAGATGTTTTTTACATCCGGGTTGATTTCCATCCGGGGAAGAGGACGCGGTTCGCGGGTAAGCTGAAGCTTTACCTGTTCGAGGTGATTGCTATAGATATGAGCATCCCCCAGCGTATGAACGAAATCTCCGGCTATAAGTCCTGTCGCTTGTGCCATCATTTGTAATAATAATGCGTAAGAAGCAATATTAAAAGGTACGCCTAAGAAAATATCGGCACTGCGCTGGTACATTTGCAGGCTCAGGCGGCCGTTTGCCACATAAAACTGGAAAACGCATGACAAGGCGGGAGGTTCATATTATCCAGGGTCACCCACATTCCAGGCACTGACAATGATCCGTCGGGAATCCGGATTATGCTTGATTGTCTCTACCGCTTCACTGATCTGATCGATATTGCCGCCTTTATAGTCCGGCCATGAGCGCCATTGGAAGCCGTAGATATGTCCTAAGTTTCCATCCGGAGTCTGCCCACTCGTTCCAGATCCTCACTCCATGTTCCTGCAGATATTTTTGCATTGGTATCCCCTTGAAGGAACCAGAGTAACTCGTAAATGATAGACTTCAGATGCAGCTTCTTTGTCGTAAGCAGAGGAAATCCCTCTTCCAGATTGAATCGCATTTGATGACCGAAAATACTTTGTGTACCGGTACCTGTACGGTCTTCCTTCCTCACTCCCTCGGCTAATACGCGATTCAGCAATTCTAAATATTGTTTCATTTTTATCTCTATAGTAGCTTACAAAAGTACGAAAGGGATTTTTGTATAAAACAACAGGTATTTTTTTTTATGTTCTTTTCTCCGGCTACACGGGAGCAGGATATAGATAATAATGAGCCAATGTGGCAATATGCCAATGTTCCAATTAGCAATAATTGAATCATCTGTTTATTGACAGGTACAACCTGTTGCTATAAAAGATAGCTCAAAATCTGACAATAAATGAACCATTCATAGCTCGTATGTTTGCCAACAGTTGTGCACAACTGTTGTGTCAGCATGGTGAAATTGTCATCGAATGTTGTTCTCATGGGTTACTGGCTATTATATTAAAAGGGACTATCAACTAGTTTATTAGTAGTTAGTTAGTGTTACTGGCCTGTACGGAGGAATTGAATACGGTGTACAGGGTAACCAACTACGGTGTACAGGGTAACGGGATGAGGTGTACACCCCTAACCGACTAGGGTGTACAGGGTAGCTTTACTGGTAGGGACTTAAGAGACAATAGATAAGGAGGTATGTAATAGTTCCTCCTTTATCTCTTTATAGGAAATGAAAGAACTAATTTAAAAAAGTCATATTGTCGGATGACAGGTAACGATAACTGATGCCGGCATTGCCGGAACGAAAAGAAGATTCATTTTTAACTTCCATTGAGCGAGTCCATCGTTCTGTAAACCCACCCTCCAATAAAGTTTTCAAACTTCACCTTTCAGATTTCAGGATAGATAACTGATTGAAAAATAGCGGGATCCGCCTGAAGGATGCCTTACATAGGAAGTAGATTCCGATAAGTAGGCATCCGTTCGCCAACGAATAGTTATCCGTTGGCCGGCGGGAAGTTATCCGTCCCAAAAAGCATAGGTGTTCCGAATTGTCAAGACAGCTTTTGGGATGACAAAGTGTATATATTTGAAGACAAAAGTCTTCTATTTTGCCGACAGCTATTTAACCTTGAATTCTCGTATACATTTTTTAGCAGTTTCCTCCCTTCAGTCGGACGTGTTGAAAAACATTCTATTCAGAACATCTGAAAGCTGAAGGCAATAGGCTGCAATTCATAAGGAGGGCGAATCGGATAACAAACAGACTTATATTATAGTATTTGATTCCGGAAATAGTTGTTTTCCGATTATAGAAATTGTTGAACCAACTTTTCCCTTGATCTTTTGGTTACTGACAAATCTTGAACGAACCCGTATCTCCGTTAGCATGTTGAACTGATTTATTTGATGGGAGGTGACAAAATGATAATCGGGAGATGTAGTCATAGTGTGCATATTACATTTATATAAATGCAAATAATTTTTTATTATACAACTTGGAAGTATGGATAATTTTGGGTATATATTTATTAATATTAAAGTACAGGTACGCTAGTTTTATGTACTTACAGAACACTCCCGTTGAGTAAAAAAAAGATGCTTTAACAAATAGGATGAATCCTTTGTATGGAATATTAATCAAGGGCGGAGACCGGATTTTGAATGACTAAAAAAACGTTCCTTTTTTTTCTTGCAGCAAAAATACGCATTCCTTTTGAACCTGCAATTCTTTTCAGAACTTTTTTCACTTTTTCTATCTGCTTTCTTATCAGTACGATACGGAAACAAGGACAAAATACCCTATTCCTGTTACAAAAAGTAAAAGAATCTTAAACGCGTGGCGAGAAAAAAGGAACGTTTAAACTCGCCAAATCGGTAATCGATGAGTAAAAAAAGATGCCCATATACAGGCATTTAACAGTTCCCCTAAAATGCTTTTTCTGTTGTGTCCTACGGGTTTAGGGGGTTGAAATGAGCTAAATGGACGAAAAATAGTCAATTTGAGTATAGATCATAATTTTATTAATTAAATGTTTTACGTATGAGAAAAGTACTTTTGGTAAAAGGCGGGTCGGCCGCTCTTTTATGTGCTATGGCTTTTTTATGGTTTGTCTCCGATGCTGAATGCAGCAGATGCGGACTATGCTAATATTAAGGCGCCGTGGTATAAGAACGTGAACAATGTTGCCCAGTGGGAAGACGAAGGTGGACTTGTTACAGAGGGCATGATGAAGCTTACCGCCTGAACGGGTAAATGTTCATGATCATTGGGCTGCAAATTCAACTTCTTATGGAAACTATGAGTCGTTGATCGATTTCACTAAAATGGGAGCTGGTGTAATGAATGGCGTTTTTACTACATTCTTCAACCTGATCCTACAAGCAGTAATACCAGAAGCCGTTTACCGGCAAATATCTGGAAATGGATTATTCGCAGATTCAGAATCATGAGATTATGAATACTGCCGAATATATGAAGTTTACGGATGCTGCCAACAATACAGGCTTAGGTATTTATCAGAATCAGAACGCCAGTGCACGTGTAGACTTTGTGTATAGCACAAAAGGGCTGACTGGTGTTGAAAGCGTTGAACTGGATGTTCGTGCTTTTGGTAACACGGAACTGGTTAACCGTAAGATCGACTGGACTTATGATGTCTATGTTTATAACCTGGATGGCTCATATGTAGGGCAGATGGTTAGCGATCGCGCCGCTATCTTTACTGCAAAGAACCACACGATCGGTGAAAGACATACTACACATGTGAAAGCCAGTGTATCGGATGCTGACAATCAGAATCCGGAATTCATGGCAGCAGGGATCTCTTGACAACAAGGTTATTATCGTGATGTTGAGAGGTGCTAAATCTGTTGAAGATCCTGAAGTGGATATCACTGGTTCTTCAGACACTGAACCGTTAACTGTATTTACGAATGCAAGATTGGCGTTTACTCGCCCGGATGTTGCTTTTGGTGCAGCTAATGCAAAAAGTATTTGAAGCTGGTGCCGGACGTAACACTTCTTGTGCTCCTGATACATTGGTAACAAACGTTGAGTTCTGGAATACGTTATATAAGAATAACTATAGTAAAACTAACAACGTATATACCGATAAATTCAGTGCTGCATTCCGTGATGGTCTTTACGAAGCAGATCAGGATGCTGCTCCGCAGGAAGAACTGGCATATTACGAACTGAACGTTGAATATCCGTTTATCGCAGATAAGATGGAAGTTTCTAAAAAAGAAAGCAATCTGGCGGAAGTTGACGGTTGGGTTTCTTTGGATGCTATGTTTGATGCTGATAAGATCGGTAGAAAAGGTACACTTAAGGTGTAGATAAAAAAGTAACTTATCTGATCCCTCGTGAATATTTCGTTCAGACAGATGCAACAGATGACCACGATTGCAAATCAAGCGCTCGTTTCACTTACTACTTTGCTCCGCAAGAAGTAAAAAGCATTTGACAAAGATGATTATATCTGGTCTACAATCACAGCAGAAGCTTCGGATACAGCTCGTTATGCACTTCAGGGTACTTCTATTCCTGAATATAACGAATTGAACGATCTGTTCTTCGACGAATATTTGGATTATAAGACTGCAAAAGTTAGTTTCAAGAACTTGCCTTATTTCAACTCGTTCAACAACGGACGCGATATGGATGAAATGCATTATGGTGAATTGCTGCTGGTTAACCAGACAAAAAAAGCTCCGAAGCATTCAACTGGCCGTTACGATGACGATGTAAATATTAAGGGTTGGAAGATCGTCTTCACAAAAGATGGTAAGAAAGATTCAACTTATGTACCGGGTCGTTATCTGCCGATGTCTGTTTACGGACATAGCTATACAGATTATGCTGCATGGTTGGAAGAACATGGATGCCCGGATTGTTGTATAGAAGATTATCCTGAAGAAATCGGTACGTATGTAGAAAATCTGCCGGTTATTGACTGTTCAGGTAATATCTATTCGAATATCGTTAGCGTTAACGCTATCTTCAAATATCACCGTGGTGATGTGAACATCGGTGACGACGAGTCTAAGTATGTAAATGAAACATATACTATCAACCCGGCTCTGACTTACGATGCGTCTATCGCAAGATATTTTGAAAATGAAAATACATTGAAAGGTACAACTTATACTTTCACCGGTCAGGATCTGATGGATAAGAAAGTAGAAGGCACTGTATATGAAGGACCGATCAAGATCTACGGAAACAATACATTCGTATGGTTCAAAAGATACCGATCAGTCTCTGTTAAGCCATGCTATGGGTGTTCTGAGCTCAGAATTAGTAAAATACTTCGAAAAAGATCGACCGTAAGGACTTCTTCTTCGCTCCGTTCGACGAATGGGATGGTTACAAATATGAGTCAAGACCTCACACTGTTAAGATCTTTTGCTACAGGTTTGAAACCTGATGTAGAAGGTGGTACAGTTGCTTCAATCAAGGTCTTCAAAGAACAGTTCTCTAAGACTGAAAACGTTGACGACGCTATCTATCATACAAATGCATTCGTATTCTCTGGTGAAAGTCTTGACTTTGCGAAAGTATACGTGAAGAAAGGTTCTCAGGAAAAACCGATCGAAGAATATAACGGTGCTACATTCGGTAAATTTATCGGTTTGAGCGTTGGCGATACTTTGGTCTATAAAGTGGACCTGGATAACGACTATGCTGTACAGTATGTGGAAGAAATGGGTCTTGACATGACTGTTAAGTATGTTCCTTACAATGCCCACGTGAATCTGCTTCCGATCGCAGCTGAAAGCTGGAACGAATGTTTTGGCGGAACTCCTAACGTATTCAACCACGTAGCTCAGTTCGGTGCAACTGCATCTAACAAAAAAGGCTGGAATGAGTTCTATACATTCGGTACTACCGACAGAGGTTTGATCACTACAATGAATGCTGATAAGATCATCGGTTCTTATACTAGCTTCTATTCATTCCTGACTCAACAGTTCGGTTCTTACAACTCTTGCGGTGGTGTAACTCCATCTGTCAGTGGTAGTTCAAGCGAAAACTGGGTTCCTGCTCCTAACTTTATCTATAACGAAATGTTCCGTAAGGATTACAAGACTCGTTATGTAAATACTTTATCCGGTACGCGACGGTCAGTTTATTATCGCAGGTTTGAACATCGTTGACCCGGTTGACATGGAAGTATTCTCTAATAAGAAGGGTGCATTCGAATATGAAGTAACAGTTCTGGGCGACCTGAACGGTGAAGCTTATGGTAAGAGTAGATACAGTAGGTACTATGGTTCAGATTTCTCCGAACAAATACGGTGAAATATTGGCATTGGTTTCTGCTAAATTCGATCCGAAAAATACGATCGTAACGGTCTTGAAATGTCTATCGATACAATTACCAGTGGTTCTGAAAGAGGCATGTGGGCTCGCTACTATGCAAAAAGACTCTATCCGTCTGGCTCCGCAACAGCATGGTGCTGACGCAGAAGCTTACAACCGCGTATACTTCTTCGACCTGGATGATTACAAACATAATCTGACGGTTAACGACGAAAGATGGGCACACTTCGGTATCTGGGCTCCTTACGGAATCAATGTGAACGATACATTGACAGCTGGTATCAAAAGGGTGACGTGAAAGTTCCTGAAGTATGGTTCAGCTCTGACGCTGCCGGTAAGAATAAGATCGAAGGATTCCAGTTCGGTGTTGTAAATGGTGGTGCTTCTAAAGATTCTGTATTCTATATCCAGGGTCGTGACCTGCCTCATTACGGTACTACTGTAAGTGGTGAAGAATCTAAGGTAGAACAGGAAATCAACTTGTTGAGTGCTTCTGACTTGTTCACATTCGGAACAAACAAAGCCAAAGAAGTAAAACTGTTCATCCGTGAGAAATCTATGGAACTGGCTGCAACAGCAGAAGAAAATCCTTATACATTCAAGGGTGGTGAAAACGACCTGGTGAACGATGTTCTTCGTGGCGACGTAGCTGCTCAGATCGGTGTTCGTGCAACTCCGAATGTAGAAGATCTTTGCGACGTAGAAAACGCATTGTCTCTGTCAGCTGTATGTGATGTACAGAAGAATCTGCCGCTGGCATTCACAGCCGGTCTTGAAATGCCGTATATTAAAGATATGGAACCAGGTGATGTAGGTGGTAGCGATGCTCGTATCAAGTGGACAGCCACTCCGGGGCGTGCTCAATACTATCAGGTTGCTGTAGGTCGCTTCACTCCGAAGTACACTTCTGAAGATGTATTTATGTCTGAAGTACGTGCTGACGATGCAAGCAGAACTATCTGGGTTGAATTGTTCAACGCAACAGGTGATGTTATCCACCGTGATAACAAAGTTAACTACTGGTTGGAAGTAACTAAAGAATATACAGATGCAGCAGGTAAACCCCAGAAAGAAGTCACTAAGGTAAGTGTAGACAACTTCGAATTGCAGGGTAATACCCAGCCGATCGACAGAAACTGGGGTTATGCTCCGATTGCCCACCAGATGGACAACATGGATCTGACTACCGATATCACGAAACCGGTTAAGTATACAATCCGCTTGATGGAAGGATTCCAGACTGATGCACATCAGATCGATATCTATCTGTTCGATACTCCTGCAACATGGATGGTTAGAAAAACCTGTTCAGGGTATGCCTATCAACGGTGGCGAGTTCAATACAGGTGACTGGAGAACAGAAGTAGGTTCATTGCCTACAGCATATTACGAATGGCAGGATGATATCAACTTCGACGGGTGAAGAATCGTTCCAAAAGGTTGCTGCTACTGCAACATCAATAGCTGTTCATAACCTGATCCCGCAAACTGCTTACACGGCACGTACGTGCATTCAACGAATGTGTAGGTGGTGAAGAAATGATTCCGTCGGAAGACTTTTATGACTTCGCTACATCTAAGACTGCTACCTCTACAGGTGACATCTACTTCGATGAAGCTGACGAACTTGATCCGGTATCCAACGAATCTATCAATACAACTGACGTAACAGTTCTGGGTGGCCAGGGTAAGGTAACGATCCTGAATGCAGCAAACAAGAATGTTGTCATCAGCAACGTATTGGGTCAGACAATCGCTAACACGACAATCAATTCCGACAACGTTACATTCAATGCTCCGGCAGGAATCGTAGTTGTTGTAGTTGATGGAACAACAGTGAAGGCTGTCGTTAAGTAAGACAATGAATAACTATTGATATAAAGAAGTTTATAATCAATAATTTAAAATAGATAAATCCCGCGCGGCGGCAGTAGAGGCGTTGCTTGCAATGCCTCTACCTGACACCAACTAATCCGTGAGGACGAAAAAGCGGATATTAATACTAAAGTAATGAAATATAAATTCTTTCTCTAGTATTGCTGTGAAGCAAGAACGTGAACAACAAATTTGGCCCTGGCAGTAAATATTTATTCACGGCCGGGGCCTTTTTGCCTATTTAAAGTACAAATAAATAATGTCTTACGAAAAGCCACGATTCCTCATTAAACATAATGAACGTGTCGTACGTGAAATATTTGAGAAAGGTTCAGCAGTGTTACCCTAAATTATATCCCCTGCATGAATTGGATCAATGCGTGATAGAAATAGAATATTAAAAATGAAATACTATAAAGTATGGGAAAAAAATATACTTTTACTGATATAAGCAGAAGGTTACTTCTGTTTGCATTACTGTTGGTGGGGTTTGTGACGCAAGCGAAAGCGCAGGTCGTAACAATTTCTGCCACTAGTAATGTAATTGTGTTTAGAGATATACCATATACAGATAATGGAAATCTCAATGAACTTAAATTTGGAGCCACAGCAGATGATGTTAAAAATTTGATTACTGCGTATCAAATAATAACAACAGAAACTCCTACAAGTCCTCAATATTTTGATAATCGTTTGGATGGTGCAAGTAAACAGTTTAAGGGGCAGGATTTTAGTGCAATAGTTTCTGAGTTAGGAACTTTGACTTCTTATGATAGTCCGAGGCTTGAAGGTTTACCGGTAAGTATTGAAGGAACTACTGAGGTCCGGATGAAAGAGTATTCCAGACATTCGCCTGATTTAACTTATAATGATCCTATATATTATTATATATTGAGGGTTGGTGCAGATGGTAAAGTTGTAAGTTTTACTTTTTATGCGAGCAGAGAGTTAACTGGGAAAATGCCGTGGCTTATACGATTGGTAATATAAACTCGGTAACAAAGAGAGTTGAATTACCTTTATACACCATTACTGCTACGGATAACCTGGCTAATGTAGTCAGCTTAAAAAGTGACATTGCAGACAGGTTGACAACTTCAACCGGAACTCCGATTTATGCCAGTGATATTACTTTAAGCAGTCCGACAGGACCTGTTACTTCTGATAAACTGGCAGGAGGAACTTTTCATTATACGGCGAAGCTGACGACTCTGGTAGGGGTCAAATATTCATTTACCCGTTCCGACGGTGTAAATGTTGCTCGGTAGAACCGGGACAAACCAATGTTTCTGTCCTGGGTTGAAGGCGCTATTGTTGTAACTGATAAAAAAGGTGGTAACTATGAAGGTGCCGGCCAAGGAAATCTTAGCCCATTATGAAAAAGGAAACGAAGGCCAATGCTGTAGAGCTGGCTGATGAAATCTATAATCTGATAGAAGCCGAAATACCAAGGCAAGACTGAAAAGAACGATATACATATCTCAGATGTGAAGATATCTAATGGCGGTACAGTCTATACCGATGGGTTAACTGCACAGAATTATACATACTATACATTTGAAATAAACATTAATTCGGATGATCTGATCGTTGACTTTGTTCGGTCGAATGCCCAGATAAGTGGTGTTACAACAATTGATCCGACGAGAGTAGAAGAAGGTATAGCAAACAGACAGTTGGTGGGTGTCGGTAACAGTATTGTAATAAAACCGACTCTTTGAAGCTTCTGTATTTACAGTAGCAAAATTATACTCCGATAAGTGCCCAGGTTCAGGACGAAACAGCATTGAAGAGTGCTATCCTGCCGGTCTGTCCAAAAAAGAACCAGACGCTGATCAATGATGGCGTGCTTTCGTTCGAAAACATACAGATTACAGGATCGCCTGCATATCCTTTGGCAGTAGGTACTTATTCCTATACTTTTGATGTTCGTGCAAAGAAAGATCTGAAGATTGGTTTCACCGATGCTGAGACTACGGCAGCCCAGGTTATTCTGGAAGGCCAGACAGGCAGCTTCAATGCTGTGAATAAAGTAGAAGTAAAGAAATCAGTTGTAGCCGCAACCGGCAAAGTTATTTTCCCGGCTAAATTTACGGCTGTAACGTATGGTACCGATCCTTCGACATCCTTGCGTAATGCTATTTCGCTGGATAAGATGCCGGATATGGCACAGGGGTATTCTCTGACATTGGTCGCTGCCGATAATACGGAATACGATTTACTGACAACCCCGACTCCTCCGGCAGGAACCTACACCCTTAAACTGACATTGCCTACCAGTGATGTTTACGATTTCTCTAAAGTAACCGTTGATAACGGAACAAGAGCAACGGGTGATGTCTTTACGGCTACTGCCAAGTTCACGATCAGCCAGCAAAAGATTGGGAAGTAGAACTCCCCTGTCTGGTTGCAGACTACCGCTTTAGGACAGTTGGATGCCGTGACGGTAAAAATAAGGCGAAGAATAGAATCCTGAGCCAGATATCAGCTATCAGAGGTATCGCTGATGTTAAGATTTATACAAACGACGGCTTCAATTCCGGAAGTAAAACAGTGGTAAATTGACACCGGGTAATGTATATAGTTATATTGTTACATTGGATGCTAACTATACGGATGGTGGAAAAACAACAACTTCAGGTTGGTTCGCAATTTGTATCGTTTGACAAAGCAACAAATAGTTATAAAGGTTAAGAATGTTATTTCCGTAAAGAAAACATCTGTAACGATTGCGTTGCCGGATCGTATCACAAATCCGATCGAAATAGGCAGTGAGTTTTGCTTCTGTTCCCGATTTGGTTGCTTATCTGGCCGCCTCTATCAATACGATCAACGAGACGATGTTTACTGAAACCGGATTAACGGCTACAGTAACGGGTATCTCTCAATTACCGACAGCCGATAATACACAGATCGCTTATACGGTGACAGTTTCCGATCCTTCCGATCCGGACTATAAATCGAAATACGATTATACATTTGTGACCGGTGGTTCTGTATCTTCAGAAATCTGCAGGCGACAGAAAATGTATGTGTATTCAATAACGCCTTGTTGTTTGTAAAGAGATTTTTGCCGACAACAGCAACAACTATGCGTCTGCCGAAGTATTTGGAAACGTATGTGTACGACTGGAAAGCAAAAGACGTAACGACTCTGATAGCCAACGATCTGTTGTTGAAGAATGCTGGTATTCTGACAGTAGAAAAGAACGGAAACAAATATACTCTAACTATGCCGTGGCTCTTCTGAATGCCCAGGGTACGGTTGTCGGTCAGAATAATGCAGTAGCAGAAGGAACAACGTATGGCTATAAGATTACTATCAACAAGAGCAAATATTTTGCAGGCGGTTGATCTTGACATGCAGAATGTGTATGTGGATAATTCCGCAACAGATAAGATTGTTATTACTTTTGTGAACAGCGTTGAAATCAAACTCCGTAACGATGCAAACTTCGTATGTAAGGATGCTTCCGTGACTATGAGCGGTGTTGATTTCGAATATGATTTTTGTGGCTGGTATCACGAAAAAGGAAATTATCGAACGCATCAAATCTGCCATCCTGTTTGCCAATCCGGGTCTGGCTGAATATATTGGTGATGTAACATTGCCGAATATCAACCGCGACAGAGATATTACAGATAAAAACGGTGATTTCAAGTCTGCTTATAAAGTCGTATTTACCGATGCTGTAGCAGATTTCAAATCGATCACAGTGAATGGCAGTACAACAGGGAGTTACCACAGAAGGTACTTCTTATGTATATACCGGAAACTTCGGCCTGATTGCCCGTCCTGTATTAACGATCAAGTTAAATACTTATACATTCAATAAGAACGACGGTAGCCTGACAGATGAGGTGATAGAACAATGGATTAAAAGCAGATCTGCTGTTGACAAATCCGGATTTGATGGGTGTGACTATTTCTTCGGTTCTGTACATACCTCGTACACTGGCTTATACTGTTTTCTTCCAGAGTTCATCAAAGGTAAGAGATGTGAAATTTGATCCGTCCGGTGTTATTGTTCTTCCCTAATTTGGGAGGCGGTTTCTCCGGTACTTATATTCGCTCGATCACATTCGGTGATGAGGGTGATATTCAGGAGTTCCTTACTATATGAATGCGGCACTTCCGGCTTATATCAAGAATCCGCTGACATTCGGCAAGACAGCCGAAGAAAAGAATATGGAAATGATATCTGACCGATATCCAGAAACGGATTAAGGCTGACAAAAGCTTTATTCCCGCAGATACCTACTTTGAGTAACTGGGGTGGAAAGATTTCTTTGATCTACAACGAATCGGGCAACACATCGGAAGCGATTGCAGATAATTCATATCCGGAGGTAACTAACGTATATGGTTATAAACTGGAATTTGCCAATAAAGCAGACTTCGAGAAATTCTATAAGTTTGCTTATACGGTAAGTGAAGGACAGTTGGAAGCAGACGGAAATGAATTTGTCTACAAACTGTCTGTTGCTATCCAGAAAGCAAAACATAAAGTGACATTGCCATTAGTAAACGTTACTTACCGCGATAATCAATACGAAACTTGCTTTGCAGGATTCTATCAAGAATGCTATTCTGGAAGATCCGGCCAATGCTAAGTTCTTTGCAGATGTGGCTAAACTTATGAAACCGGCAAAGAGCTTAACTGTAACTTTGGATGCTCCGGCAGAAGGCACTGTTCCTGCAAAAAGCGGGTTATGGATATACTGTTGCGTTCGCAAATCTTGTCACTAACAATATTGCGATTACACCGACCGGTAGCCAGAAGCTGAATGTAAACAAAGCGGCTATAGAACTAACCTTCCCGGTAACTTCTTACAAATACGGAAGAACTAAAGTCTCTATTGAAAACGACCTGTTGAACAAATTTATCGATGGCAACAACGACCTATTCAGTCTGTATGCTTGCTTTTGGCAGATAATTTGTCTGATATGTTTACAATAAATCTGGATAATGTAAGTGCTTTGCTCCTCCTGCTGTAGGTGACTATCCTTATACGATTACTGTAAAAAGAAGGCCAGCGGACTGCATGGGACAACTTTACATTTACTTATAACGGAAATACAGCATTCGTCGGTTATGCACATCAGCAGGGGTGACGGTGTCTCCATCGGACAGCGCAAACTGTTACATTGCCTACTTATTTGGCTGCAACCGCCGAAGAAGGAACAGCTGCTAAAGCTGCCTTCACATTCGGTAAAAAGCAACGAAAGCGGAAATCATCAAACAGATTACCGATGATATCCTGGCATTGAATGCTAAGCTGACAGCCGATAATATGGTAGCAGTAGACCTGGTGATTACCAACAAACAGATGGATAAGCAAAATCCGGTGATCGGTAATTACAGCTATACGGTAGAGTTGACTTCCGACGATTATACATTCGTCTATGCTATCGAAGGCGCAGAAGTTACAACTATTCCTGATTCGGAAGCTGTTACTGCTGTAGATGCGGTGAAAGTGGTAGCTCCGGGTATTGTTGTTGCATTCAGCGAAGAACAATTGAAAGGTGTCTGGAGTATTGTAAGCGGTGTTCCTGTTTACGACCTGACAAATCTGACATTGGCTGCCGATGATTATGGATTTAGCTTTTGGTATCTATCGAGGAAGATCCTGAAAATCAGAAAGCCGCAATGACGGAAGCCCGCTGGAACCAGTTATTTAGTACGAATAAACTACATTGGGCGTTGTATCGTAACAACAAACTGCAATTCCACGGGAATACACTGAATAGCGTATTGGTTGATTCGATCAAGAATAACGTGACTCAAGGTAACTATAAACTTCGTATCGTTGATGCTTCTACATTGAAATCTGCTATCGGTAACTTCGACATACAGCTCGACACTGATCTGGCTAATCTGAAAGTGACTGCGGCAACCGTAGAAGTAAAAGCAGGTAAAGATGTTTATACAAAAGTATATGGAACAGAAGTGACAAAGGCAGCAGACCTGAAGGTTGCACTGAACTTTGTAACTGAACCGACTCTGAAAGCTGCGAAGTTGCTGGCTGAAAAGAACGTGATCGACTTGTTTGAAACAATTCTGCCGGTTGACGAAGATGTGTACGAAGCAGATGCTCCTATAGGCGATTACCAACTCCGCGTAATTGATGATATGACAAGAGAAATGTTGACTCCGTTTATCGGTGTTAAGTTTGCCGCCAGCGAAGCGCAGGCAAAAGTAACTGTAACTCCGGCGCCGTTGACAGCAGCAGATTTGACTGTCACTCTTTCTGTAACCCGTGAATACGGTGAAGATGCAACAGATGCTGACGTTTATGCCGCTGTGACAGGTAAATTGTCTGACGCATTCAGGCAGAGATCAGCAAATTGCTGAATGCAGAAAATGTGAACCGTACAAGCTGGTTGGATTTGTCGGTGTCAATAAGAAAACAGACGTTGGTACTTATGAATTACGTCTGACTTCTTTAGCTGCCGCACAGATTGCAGCATTGCTTCCGAACTTCGATATTACAGGTGCTACTATTGTTAATGCTGGTCTGACGGTTACGAAGGCTCCGCTGACAGTACGTGCGAAGAGTTATAGCCGTCCGTATGGCGGTGGTAACCCGGATCTTGAAATCGAGTATATCGGTTTGAAGAATAATGAATATGAAAATCTGGCAGACGTATTCTCTGTAATGCCGAAGATCGCTACGGATGCTAAATCCGATTCACGTGGTTCTTACGACATCTACTTCACGACAGAAGGTGTTGCACGCAACTATACGGTAACGCATGAAAACGGAACGTTGTCTATCGATAAGATCCGTCGTACGATCATCTGGCCGGAAGATCAGCGTAATCTGGTCATACCGGTCGGTGAAACTGTTGAGTTGTCCGCTTACCTGAAATCGGAAGCTGACGGCAAGCCGTCTATCAATGATATCCGTTACGAACTGTCGGGCAACGATCGCGAACGTGTTATCCTGTCTGAAGTTGCCAGAGGCAAGTATGCTGTAACAGGTCATGTACGTACGGAAGGCGACAACTATGTAACCATCACGGTATATGCAGACGGTGACGATACATACGAAGATGCAACTCCTGGTAACAGGTACGATCAAAGTGATCGCTCCGGAAGGTAGACGCAGCTAAAGTAAACGTGATCGTTTCCAACGTAACAAGTATTTATGACGGCAATCCTAGAACTGTCAGCGTGAAGGTGACCGACGTAGAAACAGGTGAAGAAGTGAAAGACTTCAGTATCTATTATGAAGGCGACCAGCTGGGTTCAGTACACAAACTTATCCGTCATCACAGGATGCTCCGACAGATGCCGGTGTATATACTGTAACGGTGAAGGCTACACTTGGTTCTGTCACTTATGCTTACACCGCTAAGAATAAAATGGTGATTGCTCGAAAGCCGTGGTGGTAACAGCCCGTAGCTTCGACATCAAGTACGGCAATGAATTGCCTTCTTATGCAAATGCTTACGATTATAATAAGAATGACTTCCTGAATGGTGAAGACTTTAAGGTTGATCAGGCTCCGGTTGTACGTATTGAAGCATACAACGGCAAGGCTGGTTCTTATAAACTGACTCCGTATTCGGCACAGGACTTAGGTCGCAATTATGTGGTTACTATGTTTCCGGATTCCTGAAAGTCAGCAAAGCAAAGCTGCTTTGACGATCCTAGGCAGATAATAAGGAATCGGTTTACGGCAAGGATCTGGAAGAACTGACTTATACAGCTACAGGTTTCGTGAAAGGTGAGACGTTGAAAGATCTTGGTTTCGCTCCGCGTATCAGCTCGACTGTTACAAGAACATCAGATGCAGGAGTTTATCCGATCACATTCTCTGATAACTATACTTCAGACAATTACGAAGTTTCTTACGTGGACGGCAAATATTCTGTTATCGCTGCTTCGCAGAAAGATCACATGGAATCCGGAAAGCGTGATCGACGTAGAAGGTGGAGATGTTATTCTGACCGCTTCTGCTTCAAGTAAACTTCCTGTAACATTCAATTCGTCTAACGATGCTGTTGCATACGTGAACCAGATTGGGGATGCATGGATTCTGACTCCGGTTACTTCCGGAACCGTAACGGTTACAGCTATGCAGCATGGTAACAAGAACTATAACGCAGCTGAACCTGTAGTGGTAACATTCCTTGTAGACGACGAATATCTGTCTGTCGATAACGAAAAAGATCACAGTAACAGACTACATCGAAGTATATCCGAGACTGTTTACCCATTCTGTAACAGTGGCCGCTCCTTCTGAAATCAAGCAAGTTGAATTGCTGTTGATGAACGGTACGTTGCAGAAAGTAATTCACAAAAAAAAGGATCTGTTATTGATCTGTCATCGTTTGGATCAGGTATCTATCTGCTCAATGTAACATTGGAAGACGGAACCTTCAAATCAGTGAAGATCATTAAGAAGTAACCTGTAAAACTAATTTAGTATGAAGAAATATATTAAATCAATATTAACATCGAGGAAGCAGCTTATGCTGCTTCCCCTGATGCTTGTTTCAGGCGGTATCATGCAGGCGCAAACGGCTGTTCCCGATTACCATATATGTAAGTTTCAATGCCGCAGATCCGGTAACGATGACTTACGGACAGGACATGAATACGGTTGTTTCCGATGCCGGCTTGACAGGTAGTAGTTTTAGTTATCTGTATGTGAAAGCAGAGGACGGAACGAGCAGCGGTTTGAATGGAACCGTATCTTTCAAGGACGGTGCTACCGTAGCCAATGTATTGAAATTTTCTGCGACGCCGACAGTCGGAGGCGGACAGGCTCTTGGGTTTGTAGCCGATAATCTTTCGGATTATTTTAGCTATACGGCAAATGGTGAGAATGTAGTTTTCTTTACCAGTAACCGGAATGATGCGACTATAACTCGAACATTGACAGTGAATAAGGCTACATTGAGCATTGCAGCCAAAGACACCAGCCGTTTCTACGGAGACGAAAACCCGGCGACTCCCTGGTCTGCCAAAGACTTTGTGTTCAGCGGGTTCGTAAATGATGAAACGGAGGCTATTTTTACTAATTCACAAGTGAATGTATTGCCGAATGTATCTTTCCCGACTGCAACTAAAACGGCAGCAGCAAATACCTTGCATGTCATTCAGTTGGAAGGTGGACAAGCTCAGAATTATGAGTTGAATCTACAGATATCTACCGGTGGAGCTTCTCTCGGAGGTGTTCTGACGATAAAACAATCTCCGCTGACACTGGCTGTTCCCGACAGCGCACGTTTGTATGACGATGCGAATGTGAAGAACATCTTCGGAAAAAGAACTCCTCATCACAGAAGGTACTTTGAAGAACGACCAGACGCTGGAGGCATTATTCGGTACAACCAAACTGCTGGTAGTTCATACGGCTACTTCGGCTGCATTAGGTCAATCAAAAAGTGATGTTGGAACATATAGTTATGAGTTAAATGCTGCAGCAACAACTACAGTGTCGACTACTCTTTCTAACTACGATATCCAGGCAATCGCTGCAGGAAAGTACGAAGTGAAGCAAGATACCATCACGATCACCGTATTCCCGGCTGATGCAGAAGTTATTATCAACGATAAACCGGTCAAGGTAATGCAAACGATTTACGGTGAACCTAATCCTGACGGTTATTTCTATCTGGCTAAACGTCGGGAAACAGGTAGTGCTCCTTCTTATGCGTTCTCGAAAACAGCTGAGGCAGTAAATTATATTTCTGCGACAGCCGAAGGCGACAAAGGCTTCAAAGTAGTTCCGCTTGCCGGATACTTCGATTATGAAGGCAAGAAAGCAACAGAAAAGACTGAAGTAAACCTGAAGCGTGAGAAACCGAATCAGAAAGAAGACAGCTTGTATGTTGCCAAAGTGGATAACATCGACAAAGTATCTTCGCTGAACTACGCATTCAAAACTGTTGACGGTTCGTTCCTTATCAACCAGCGTCCGCTGGCTGTCTGGAAAGTGATCGTTGACCGTATATATGGTGAAGCCGATAAGGATACGACCTGGACGTTCGAACCGAACGATGCCAACAAAAAACGTGGCTTAGCCATCTTCGATGCGAAATATCAAACAACAACAACTCCTGACGATATCATCGACTTCATGCCGAAAGTTGTCGTTAAGCCGGTTGCTGCCGATAATACGTTGCATGCAGGTTCTTACAACGATACACTGCATATCAAAAGTAGTTACCGAAGATAAGTCTATCCAGCCTCCGTTCCAGGCAAAGGACCGTAACTATAAGTTGATTATGAACACGCTGGTTCCCGGTACAATGACCAACGACAGTGTCCGCCTGGAAGTGGCGAAAGCTCCGTTGATCATCCGTCTGGATACAATCAAGAGAGCATACGGTTCAACTGATCCTGAATTTAATAAAGCGGAAGTTCAGAAAGAGTTTATCTCTTACGAAGGCTTCAAGCTCGACGAATCGGCTAACAGCCTGGATTCGACTGCTACCGTAGCTGTCGGAAACCGTATCAAGAACCTGGTTCTTAATAACCGTCCGGCGGGTATCTTACCGGTTGGCACCTATGAACTGACCGGTATCACCTGATATCAACAAGGAAAATCCGAACTATGAAATTACAATTGTAGGAAAGGCACGCTATCAGGTGTATCCGGATAACAGTTATGTCATGGTTTGGACTCCGATACAGAATGAACTGATCGTGGGTGACCTGGTTCGTCTGAATGCAGTTGTAAAACAAGGATCGACCGTGATTGCCGAAGGGTTCACAGATTATTTACGAATCATCCAATCCGGCTCTGATCCAGGTTGAGAAGGTGGAAAGCATCTGGTATTTGCGTGCAAAAGCGCTGACAGAAAACGACGGTGTTACCATTACTGCCCGCTACAATGCAGAATCCGGACAGGAAGAAGCGTTGAAGTCGGAAGTATTTAAAGTAGTACGCCTGAAAAACGAAGCAGACTACAATGTCGTATTAGGTAATATGGTCTTTGATTACGATGGTAAAGGTAAAGCAGCCGATGTAAAACTGACCGATCTGAAGGGTATTACCACATACACTCCGATCGTCACTTATAACGGTGATTACGATCTGCCGGTCAATGCGGGAACCTATAACATCTCCATCTTTGTGAAAACATAACGGTTCCGAACTGCTTGTCCGCAAGGAAAAGATGCAGATCAATCCGCGTGAAGTGTATGTGAAACCGAAGGATGCATTGATCTTTACGGTGAGGCTTTGCCGTCGACATTCGAATATACTTATTCCGGCTTTATCGGCAGCGACGACTTCAAGGCGTCTTCTGCTCCTTCTGTAAAAAGTTTCCGGCGACATAACCGGTGCAGGTAATTATACATTATATGTAGAAGGTGGCGACCCGGGTGCGAACTATACAATCGTAGGAGGTATGGGGACACTTTACTGTATCGAAGGCTTTATTGAAGATCAGTGCCGGAACCGTCAACATCGTTTACGGTAATGAAATACCGGAATTCAAACCTGTATATGAAGGCTTCGTCGGCAACGATAATCCGGATGCCCTGAACTTCCTTTACACGGTGAAAACGAATGTGAAACCGGTCAATGCCGGCACTTACGATCTGGTTATCGACTGTCTGAGTTCGGACGAAGACAACTATGCCGTGACATTGGTTCCTGGCAAGCTGAACATTGCGAAAGCGGCAGCCGGATTACAGTATTCGGTCGAATCGACAACGATTACGGTTGGTGATTCCGTTCTGCTGTATGCGAACTGCGAATCTCCGGCGAAGATATCTTTCGCTGCTGAACGTATTGATGTTACAGGTTTACGTGACCATGCAGAAGGCGTACACGTTATCGGTAAAATCCGAAGGTGTGACCAAGGTATATATCACTATACCGGAATCTACAAACCACTTGGCTTACCGTGATTCTGTGACCTTCAACGTGAAGTTGGGCGCAGTAGGCAATGAGTCGATCACTTTACAAGGTGTCGGTTTGTATCCTACAATCGTAGAATACAATGCGACAGTCGTTTCCGAAATACCGGTAGAAGCAATCTATGTGATTGATGCATCCGGTAAACTTCAGAAATTGTTCAGGAATCCTGAGCAGGTTATCGACTTGAGCCAGTTGCGTAGCGGTTACTATCTGGTACGGATCGTCCTGACGAATGGTGAAGCGAAGACTGTGAAGATTGTTAAAAATAGTTCTTTCCTGTTTCCCTTTCGGGAAGTGGATAAAAAATCGGAGCCCCTCGGATATTATTCCGGGGGGCTTTTGTATATTTGTTATGTAAACTACTATAAAATAATGTATTATGAGTAAATGTCTACTAAGGATTTTGTGCTGTGTCCTGATTATTAACGGAGCGGCTTTTTAGTTATGTGAGTGCCCAGTCTGTTCCCAATGGCGATTTCTCTGCTGAATGGGAGACCGGCTATAATGGAGTCGGCAAGCAACCTGCTTTCTGGAAAGCATCGAATGTCAGTCAGATGGGTGTGAAGAAAGAGTTGGTAACCCGCAATTCAGATGGCTCCGTGCAGTTGACCAACCAGTTTGTCGGTTTTGTTCGGACTCGGAGCGCCTGCGCCTGCTTATATCTCTTTGGGAACTCCCTGGGTATATGCCAATATTTCGGATATATCCAAGAGTGACGGAGGAACAACCGGAGGATTGGAATTTATCCACCGTCCGATTCTATTGTCGGCGTATTCAAACGTAAAGTTGTTGCGGAAGAGATTGGCTGGATGGTCCTTTATCTTTGGAAAAGGAACAGTCGTTTCCCAAAGTCCGGATGGCAAAGAGTTGATCGATAATGAGAAAGACGTGCTGGCGGAGAATGGCTCTGTTACCCTGATCGGTAAAGCTGAATTTAAAATAGAAGGCGAGTTATCCGACTGGACGCGTATCTCGGTACCTGTCGACTATCTGTCGGAAGAAGCCCCGGAGAAGATGAATATAACCATATCTGGTGCCGATTACTGTAATCGCAGCCTGATAAAGGAGAATAACACCTTGTCGGTGCAAAGTGTGGAACTGATCTATAAAGACCCGGTTTCAACAGAAAAAGTACAATTGCCATCCGATTTGATTTTCCGTCGTTGACAATATCCTGTATCTGAATGGTAATTACAAAAACCTGACGGTTTATGCAATGAGTGGAAAACAGGTCTACTATTCTGCCCGTCCGGGAGAAACCGTTTCCCTGTCCTCACTTCCTGTTGGAATTTATTCCTTGAGAGTCGAAGGAGAACAAGGTGTGCAGACGATGAAGTTCCGGGTTCGTTAAAAGATATTATTATTCGGAGGATGAAGGAGATTCTGACTAGAATGGCGTATATTTGCCCTATATCCAACAAACACTTTAATTTATCAATTTGAAATGAAAAAGACTATGTATGGCTGTTATGGCAATGTGTTTATTGCTGTCATGCGGCGAAAAAAGAGAAGAGGCTACACTCTCCGGGTTAATGAAGTCTGATTTTTGTATCGGAAGTGGAAGGTAAGCCGACTGCCTTGTATGTGTTGAAGAATAAAAATGGGGCAGAGGCTTGTATTACAAAACTACGGTGGACGCCTGGTTTCTGTAATGGGTTCCGGATAAGAATGGCAAAATGACCGATGTCGTGCTGGGTTATGACAATATCGGGCAGTATGTGCAGTCAGACGGAAACTACGGTGCTTTTTGATCGGACGTTACGGAAACCGTATCAATCAGGGTAAGTTTACTTTTTGGATGATGTTGAATATACTCTTCCTCAAAATAACGGTGCGCATTGCCTGCATGGCGGTCCGCAGGGGTATCATGCCCGCATGTGGGATGCTAAGCAGCTGAACGACCAGGCGCTGGAGTTGACTTATCTTTCAAAAGACGGTGAAGCCGGTTTTCCCCGAAAATTTGGATATCAAGGTTACTTATACACTGACGGATGACAATGCAGTCGGTATCAAATATGAAGCAACAACCGACAAGAAAACGGTTGTGAACCTGACAAACCATAGTTACTTCAATCTTCCGGTGTTCCCGGTTTCCGATGTGTTGGACCAGTTGGTTATGATTAATGCAGACAACTATACTCCGGTTGACAGCACCCTTTCCTGATTCCTGTAGGTATCAGTCCTGTTGATGGTACTCCGCTGGATTTGCGTACCCGGGAGCTATCGGCAAACAGATTAACGACCCGTTCCAGCAATTACTGTTCGGGCGTGGGTATGACCTGAACTGGGTACTGAATACAAACGGCGATAAGAATGTTCTGGCAGCCAAGGCGTATTCTCCGACCAGCGGTATCGCTCTGGAAGTATATACCAATGAACCGGGTATCCAATTCTATACCGGAAACTTCATGGATGGAAAAGATACCGGAAAGCATGGTGTTTTTATATCCGCATCGTGGTGCTTTGTGTCTTGAAACACAGCATTATCCGGACAGTCCCAATCACCCGGATTTCCCGAGTGTAGTGCTTAATCCGGGAGAACAGTACCTCAGTGAATGTATTTATAAGTTTACGGTGGAGTAAGTAGTTCCAGTTTGTAGAAAGGAACGCGGACGACGCAGACGGGAGGCGCAGAATAACGCAGATAATATTTTAATTAATAAGTCTGCGTTATTCTGCGCTCCGTCTGCGTCGTCTACGTCCGGTTATATCCTTTTGGTATATCTTTTTTTGTTAATAATTCTTTGCAAAGAATATATATTATTGCTTTTTAACTATCTTTGTTTCGTTCAATGGGGAAGCCGTCCTTTGAGTTTCGGTTACTCTCCAGGGGAACGATATGTAAGCGTTTAAGATATTATCTTTGGAACTGAAAATCGCCAAGTTTCTAGTCGGACAAAGATGATAGACAACTGGACGCTCACGCTTGTTATATATACTTGTGTATATAGAATAAAGCGTGGGCTGTTGTCTTATTATTTGTCCGATGGGTGTTTGGCGATACCTCAGTTCCGAATAATGGATTAACAGTTTCCACGCTTCTTTATGATATAAAATGCCAAACGAGGGAAACGGGGCGGCTTGATTGACGTATGAATCCAAAAGAAAGAGAACGGATTGCTGTTTGCCGTGTTTTACTGGATATCGCCGAAGGAACGGAGGGGCTATGCCTCCGTATCTGATTGTCCTCATTATCAACAGTTGCAGAATAAAATCCTTTTGACGGAGCAGGATTTCGAGAAGGCACGGGATACCTCGGTCCTGGAAAGTCTGGTGATCCTGAAAGGGGCGCATTACAACACCAAGATGATGCTGGCACTGACCGTATGTGACCTGTATTCAGGTATATGGTTATTCCGCTTAACTACCGCCTGGTTTTCGAAACATTGATGAGTGCGATTGACTGGCCCATCTCTTTTTCCGAAGTGCTGGCGAAGAGTAAAAACGGAATAACGACTTTTAGAACAGGTTATAGTTTGTTCTGAGTACTTTAAATTCTGTGCGGCGGTTTATCTGGTCTGCTATTTCCTGTTGTTCGGGAGTCAGCGTCAGGATAAACTCTTCCGTCAATACATCTCCTTCATTCAGGAAATCGTAGTTCTTAGCCATTTTCTTATTGATAACTTTCGGCACGCTTTCGCCATAGCCTTTGGCCTCCAGGCGTTCTTTTTTCGATACCTCCTGCAATCAGGTAATCCACCACTGATTGGGCGCGGCGTTGTGCCAGACGTTCGTTATACTGGTCGCTTCCTTTACGGTCGGTATGAGCTCCCAACTCGATCGTTACATTCGGATTGTCGTTCAGCATCTTGATCATTTCATCCAACGCTTTCTTCGATTCCGGACGCAAAGTCGCCTTGTCGAAATCATAGAAAATATTTTCGATAACTACCGGTTTGCTTATCGGGGAGAGGTAGAAGTCTACGATATACGTCTCGTTCTTCTTTTCTTCCGGTCCGGTTTTCAGTTCGAAATTCTGGTTGAGGTAACCGCGGGCGCTTGCCATCATCACATAGCGGATATCACGTTCCAGTTCTACGCGGTAGGTTCCGTCTTTTTTTGCCAGTACTTTTTCGTTCAGACCGTCTTTACCGACGATGCGGACTGTTGCGTCTTCTATCGGGTTCTCGTCCACATCCGACACGATACCTTCGATAAAGATGGTTATGATAGGAAGTTCGAATGAGTACAGGTGGTCGTAGCCGCGGGCGTCATTGCGGTTGGAGCTGAAAAAGCCTTTTTCCTTATCTCCTTCGAAGGTGATACCGAAATCGTCTCCCATCGAGTTGATGGGTGCTTTCAGATTCTCGACATGCCATTTGCCGGTGCTGTCCTGGGTTGCTTTGAACAGGTCCAGTCCGCCCATGCCGGATGGCCGTTGGAGGCGAAATAGAGTGTGACGGAGTCGCGTACGTACGGAAACATTTCGTCGCCGGGCGTATTGATGTCCGGTCCTAGGTTTTCCATAGGGCCGAAGTCATTTACCTACGAGCCGGGAACGGAAAATGTCTTTTCCCCCGAAACCGCCGACAGCGTCCGATACATAATACAGGTATTTCCCGTCGGGCGAGACTGCCGGGTGTCCCCAGGGCAGTAACCGAGTCTTTCACGATGCTGGCACGCGTCCCTTTTCCCCATTTGGCACTGCTGCGGGAAGATATATAGATTTCAGAAGTACGCGGCCCTTCCGGATCCTGTGCGCAATAGGTGTAATACATCGTATTCCCGTCTTTGGAAAAAGAAGGCGTTCCCTCGTCAAACTCGGTATTCACCTCTTCTTCGAGTTCGACGGGGGCGAGCCAGTTGCCCTGTTCATCCTGTTTGACCAGAAGAAATCGTTGTTACGCTGTCCGGTGATGGCACTGATCGTTTCGTCTTTTGTCTTTGTTGGCTCCTTTCGGTGTACGGGAAGAGGTGAAGTAGAGCTGGTCGTATTTCTCACCGTAAAGCATCGGGCAGAATTCGCCGCGGCGGGAGTTGAATTTCTCCATCCGCTTAACGATATAACGGCTCGGGTTTTGTTTCCATTGCGGGGCCAGTTCGCTTCCTTTGATACCGTTGAGGGCCAGTTGGCTTTCCGGGTTTAATAACAGGAAGTCGTTGTAATGGCGTATGGCGTCCATATATTTTTCCGCTCTTCTGGTACATCTGTCCCAGACGCAGGCTCACGATACTGTCGGGATAATCATAGCGCAGCGCATTCATATAGGCACTGGTCGCCCTCGGAGTGTTATTGATAAGCCGGTTACATTCAGCCATCCGGTAGGCGATATACCCGCGTAGATCCCGTTTCTGCGGAGACGTTTTCGTATACACTTTCCGGTAAATAGCCGCCGCCTCAAAGTATTCACCAATCCGCTGCTTCTCTTCTGCATCGCTCAGCTTCGCCGATTTGCAGGAAAACAGCAGTAATGCGGTTAAAAACAGTAGTATATAGGGAGTAATCTTCTTATTCATCACCGGATAATCTTTATATTATGTAATAACGAACGGATTGATAGGATATTGCCCGGACCGGGATTCATTATTATAATAGCAGCGAACTATCCCCATAACTCAAAAAGCGGAAATCATGTCCCAGGGCATAATCATAGATGTTTTCAATCGCCTTTTACGAATGCTGAGATTAACAGCAGCAAAGTGCTTTTCGGCTGGTGGAAGTTGGTGACGATTCCTTTACAATCTTGAATTCATATCCCGGGGCAATGATAATCTGCGTGGCTGTAATCAGCGTATTCAGCTGGTGTTTGTCCAGATAATCGAGTATGTTTTGCAAAGCCTCGGTCGGTGTCAGGCGGTTATTGGCGTCTTCATACGGCATCCATTGTCTGACAACCAGCTCTTCGGAAGTCGCATCCGGATGGGTGGCAAGCGTGACGCCGATATAATACAGGCTTTCGAGCGTGCGGACGGAAGTTGTGCCGACTGCAATGATCTTGCCGAAATTCTGCATCACCCGTTCGATGGTGCTGCGGCGTACGGAGATATATTCGGTATGCATTTCGTGCCCTTCTATCGTTTCGCTCTTGACCGGTTTGAATGTCCCGGCCCCGACATGCAACGTCAGTTCTTCACGACCGAAACCTTTGGCATCCAGGTCGGCCAGTACTTCCGGTGTGAAATGAAGTCCGGCTGTCGGTGCGGCAACCGAACCTTTTATTTTTTGGAGTAAACAGTCTGATAAGTCTTTAAATCACTTTCTTCTGTTTTCCGGTGAAGATACGGAGGTATTGGAAGTTCTCCCGCGGCATCCAGTACTTTGGCAAAGCTGAAACCGCCATCCCAACTGAAACGTATCTGATGCGTCTCTCCGTAACTCTGCACTTTTTCGGCAGATAGTCTGACCGTCTGGCCAGCGACGGTAATTTCCCGGGAAAGAACCGGCTCTTTCCATTTTTTTCGCATTCCCTATCAGGCAAATCCAGTTACATGCTTCTGTCTGCTGAAAGATAAGTTCATAATCGTGCGGGGCGGCAGGGTCGAGGCAGAACACTTCGATTTGTGCCCCAGTTGCACGTTGGAATAACAACCGTGCCTGGATCACCCGTGTATTATTGAATACCATCAGAGAACCCTCCGGCAGATAATCCGTAATATGCTTGAAGACGCTTTCGCTGACCTTTCCGTCACGGTAAAGTAACAATTTGGACTCGTCCCGCTTGGGTAGGGGGAAACTTGGCGATTCGTTCATCAGGCAACGAATAATTATAATCTTCAATACTTATCTGTTGAGTTTTTGTAACCATTGCTATCTCTGTTTATCAGGCACATTCTTGTTGAACCCGGGTGCAAAAGTACAAATTTGTATGATATTATGGTATAATGAAGTATCTTTGTCGATACGAAATATAAACGACAAAAGCTATGAGTAATATAAAGGTAGGTGATAAAGTCCGCTTCCTGAATACAACGGGAGGCGGTATCGTGCGTGGTTTTAAAGGAAAAAGACCAGGTACTGGTGGAAGATGAAGACGGATTCGACATTCCGGCGCTGATTCGTGAATGCGTTGTGGTTGGCGGAGAGAATGAGATGCAGGTGCATAGTTCGAACCGTCCGAAAGTACAGCCGCAACCGCAGGTGCAACAGTCGGCTCTAAACCGCAGCCGAAACAGGAGGAAGTGAAAATTGAAGAAACAGCCGAGGGGGGAACGGATGAATATCTATCTGGCTTATCTTCCGCTCGAACCGACAAAGGTCATGCAGCAAAGCGGTTATGAAGCCTATTTCGTCAACGACAGCAACTACTATCTGTTCTTCAACTATATGAACCGCCATAACAACAGCTGGGTCAGCCGTTACAATGGCCTGATAGAACCGAATACGAAAATCTTCCTGGAAGAATTCGGCAAGGAAGACCTGAACGACCTCGAACGGATATGCGTGCAGCTGATTGCTTTCAAGAAGGATAAGCCTTATTCCCTGAAGAACTCCATCTCCGTAGAGTTGCATCTCGATACGGTCAAGTTCTATAAGCAGCATTGTTTTATGGAAAACGATTTCTTCGAGGAAGACGCAATGGTATATCCCATCGTTCGCAACGACGTGCCGGAAAGGGAATTGCTTGTTTCTGCGGCTGACCTGAAAGAGGCGATGTATCAGAAAGTACAGGAAGACCGCCGTGTTCCCCAGACTATCGTGAAGAAGAAATCGGACAGCGCCGTATTGAAGTCGACTTGCATATCACCGAACTGCTGGACAATACAAACGGATTGAGCAACGCGGATATGCTGACCTACCAGTTGGATAAATTTCATGAAATACTGGGTAAGTACGCAAATCATAAAGGACAAAAAGATTGTCTTTATCCATGGTAAAGGGGATGGCGTTCTGCGTAAAGCGATAGAAAAGGAACTGAAAACAAGATACAAACAATACTATTATCAGGATGCATCTTTCCGTGAATACGGTTTTGGTGCCACTATGGTGACTATCAAATAAGAATTACCTCCTGATAAATAGTCGATAACAACCGGTAAATCTTATTTACCTTTGCAGGAAATCTGTTGCCGACAGTGTCGAAAGCTTTGCCGACAGCGTCGACAATTTTGCTGACAGTGTCGACAATATTGCCGACGTCGTCGGCAACAACTTCCCTGCTGAGGAAAAAGGTATTAGCTCCGGTTTATAACAGCAACAAGCTATGGCAACCGAAATAGAAAGGAAAATTCATTGTAAAGGGAGACTTCTCTAAAGAAGTCTGCGATTCCCAGCGTATCGTGCAAGGCTACATTTGTTCGCAGCCCGGTCGTACGGTGCGTATCCGTATAAGAGGTGAGAAAGGTTTTCTTACCATTAAAGGCCCTTCCGATGATAAAGGCCTGAGCCGTTACGAGTTTGAGCAGGAGATTCCTTTGCCGGATGCCGAACAGCTTCTGACCCTCTGTGAACCGGGAGCTATCGACAAAGTGCGCCATCTGGTTCGCGTCGGCAAACATACCTGGGAGGTCGATGTCTTCCACGGAGCCAACGAAGGCCTGGTTATGGCCGAAATAGAACTGGCCTCCCGAAGATGAACCGTTTGAGAAACCCGACTGGATAGGGGAAGAGGTCAGTGGCGACCGTAGATATTACAACTCGATGCTGACTAAGGAACCCTATTCCCAATGGACAAAGAAATAATAATAATTTAAACAATAAAACACCATGAAGAAAAATCTTATTATCCGTTCTGGCCGCCGCCCTGTCATTGCCCGCTGTTGCGGACGAAGGCATGTGGTTGCTTCCGTTACTCCAGCAGCAGAAGTTTCCGGAAATGCAGGCGCTGGGACTTAAATTGCAGGATTATGATATCTACAGTCCTGATTCCGCATCCCTGAAAGATGCGGTCGTTATCTTCGGCGGAGGCTGTACAGGTGAAATCGTTTCGCCGGACGGCCTGTTGCTGACAAACCATCATTGCGGATACGGCCAGATACAACAACACAGTACGCTGGAGCATGATTATCTGACCGATGGCTTTTGGGCGACAACCCGTGAGCAGGAATTACCGAACCCCGACTGACCGTCACTTTCATCGATAAAATAGAAGACGTGACCGACTATGTAAAGAAAGAACTGGAGAAAGATACAGACCCGCAAAGCATGAACTTCCTTTCCCCGAAATACCTGAACGGGTTGGCGAAAGCCAAAGTCGGAGAAAAAGTTCCTGCAGGATAATCCCGAAGTACGGAAGTAGAGATTAAAGCCTTCTACGGAGGTAACGTATATTATATGTTCACAAAGAAAATCTATTCCGATATCCGCCTGGTAGGAGCTCCTCCCTCATCGATCGGAAAGTTCGGCGCAGATACCGACAATTGGATGTGGCCGCGCCATACAGGCGACTTCTCCGTTTTCCGTGTCTATGCCGATGCGAACGGCAATCCGGCGGAATATTCCGAATCGAATGTCCCGCTGCGTCCGAAAGCGTTGGTTTAAAATATCCGTCAAAGGTGTTGAAGAAGACGATTATGCCATGATGATGGGATTTCCCGGCCGTACCAATAAATATTATACTTCCTGGGAAGTGGCCGAACGTCGCGACATAGACAATACAGTTCGTATCAATATCCGTAACCTTCGCCAGGAAGTCATGTTGACGAGATGTTGAAAGATCCAGCTGTCCGGATTCAGTATGCCAGCAAATATGCCGGTTCGACTAATGCCTATAAGAATGCTATCGGAAGCAACTGGGCAATAAAGAAACGTAACTTCGAGCAGGTAAAAAAGAAGAACAAGACCGTCTGATTGCCTGGGCGCAAAAGAATAACGAATCAAGCTACCCGGAAGCCTTATCGACCCTCGAACAGATAGTTTCCGACCGGAAAGACCTCCGTTTCCGTAGCTGGATGCTGGATGAGGCTATCCTGCGTGGGATTGAATTTGCAAAAGTACCGACAGAGGTGCAGTCCGTCAGTGATGCCCTGAGAGGAAAAGACCGCAACGAGCAACAGAAACAAATCCGTCTGCTGGATATGGCTTACCATCGTTTTGCCGATAAGGATTATGCCCCGGAAGTAGACAAGAAGATTGCAAAGGTCATGCTGAAAGAATACCGCCGCCTGGTTCCCCCGCAAAGTCCCAGCCTGCTTATTTCTCTTTGATTGACAAGAAATTCAAAGGTGATGTAGACCGTTTTGTCGATTACCTGTTTGATAAATCTATCTACGGAAGCGAAGAGAACTTCGATAAGTTCAAAACGCGTCCGTCCGTGAAAGCCTTGGAGCAGGACCCGATGATCTTGTTTGCCAAATCCGTGCAGGAGGAGAAAGCGAATCTGAATGCCGCCCTGGCCGATTTCGATTCCGGATATGCGTTGGCTCATAAAGAATATGTAAAAGGATTGCTGGCAATGTATCAGGATAAAGCCAATTTCCCGATGCCAATTTCTCTCTGCGCCTGACCTATGGACAGGTGAAAGGCTATCGTCCGAAGGATGCCGTTTATTATAACTGCCAGACCACTCTGGACGGTGTGATGGAAAAGGAAGATTCAACGAATTGGGAGTTTGTTGTACCGTCCCGCCTGAAAGCGCTTTTATGAAGCCAAAGACTTCGGCCGCTATCAGATGCCCGACGGACGAATGCCGGTAGCCTTCAGTGCAACGACCCATACTACCGGAGGTAATTCCGGCAGTCCTGTCCTGAATGCGAACGGCGAACTGATCGGTATCAACTTCGACCGTAACTGGAAGGTGTAGGCGGCGATATCCAGTACTTACCGACTATCAGCGCAGTATCATCGTCGATATCCGTTATGTCTTATTCCTGATCGACAAATATGCCGGAGCCGGCTATCTGCTGGAGGAGATGGATTTGGTAGAATAATAGGAAAGAAATCTGAATTCCAGATAGCTGGATGTGAACGTCTGGCTATCCGGGATGGAATTAAAGCCATAAAAAAAAAGCGAATGATTGATACAATCACTCGCTTTTTTTTATATTCTGATATAATTAAAACATGCCTTTTTCAAGTTCAGCTGCTTTTACGCGGAAAATGTATCCGTTGCGGAGAAGACTAATTCACCGTCTTCTTTCTTTTTCTGGTTTACTAATCGCTGGAATAGCGATATTGGCACCTTTAACTATATTCTCTTCAAATTCTCTAACTTCTTGTTCACTCATGATGCTCAAGTTTTGTATAAATATCCGAATTAGTTAACATGCAACTGAACGAAGCATACTGAG
>VOFJ01001535.1_pt1 | contig 31202 bp, 56 predicted proteins | sample 5384081 | NCBI WGS metagenome assembly VOFJ01 (sample SAMN12384729, study PRJNA508395) | human gut metagenome | isolation source: healthy gut I | host: Homo sapiens | reverse complement strand
ATCAGTATTACTTCGTTCAGTTACGTATTGCTGATATGAGAATTGGAAAAGTGCATTGGATTTTTATAATAGATGCCTTGCAGTACATGATTTCTACGCAGAAAGGAAATCGAGATAAGCAATATGGTGCCTTGGCAAAGTCTGTAAAAGATGATGGTAATAGTAAAAGTATATGCGGTGGTTAAGCGAGAAATTGATGATTTGATGAAGATTTCTAATGAATATTTTGATATTAGACACAATGATTATTTAAACGCAGCCAAGCAGCAGAGAGAGGCATTAAATGATTCACAGTTCATTGAATATTTGTATAATCGGGGCATATGCATTACTATATTTGTTAAGGCTGAAAGGCAATAATAAAGAAAAACAATTAGAAGAGAAAGGTAATTATGATGAATAATAATGTGTTGATTATAGGAAATGGATTCGATTTGTATCATAAACTACCAACAAGATATACAGACTTCCTGTTTTTGGTAAGAAATTGGGAAAAGTTTTATGCTTTGTACACTGAACAACTTATAAAAAGTCATAAGATGAGAAGTGAAGCAGAGCATGAACAATTTAGTGTATCTGTAAACGAATATGGAAAACTGACAGAGGAAGCGTTAGAGGATTTTTGCTAATCATGCAATATGTTTGGATAATGAAAGTATATCAATTTTAGGAAACATTATTTCACGAAATGTATGGATAAAATATTTTATAGAAACTGGATATTCCTCTGAAGGATGGATTGATTTTGAGGCGGAGATAGAAAAATTACTTGTTTTGGTAGAGAAGTTCTGTACGTGTGAGATTTATAAGTGTGAAGGAAAAGTAATGTCACAGGTGATTAATCCAACAATGTATAAGGCGATAAAGTGTGTGATGACACATTCAAAGGCGATGCCTTTAAATGTGGGATTATATTCAAAAAGTGATATAGAGAAAATTGTGTATGGAGATGTGAAAATCAATTACTTGCTGAATTAAAAATTGAGTTGAATGATTTGATAAGAGCATTAACAATTTATATGAGAGAATTTGTTGGTAATATAAAGGTATCTTGTTTTTCACAACAAATTAAAGAATTGAAAAATATAAATTTGCTTAACTTTAATTACACATATACATATAAAAGTGTTTATGGCAGCGCAAATTCAAATCATCAAGTGCACGGTTCTTTAGCAAACGATGATATTGTATTAGGCGTAAGTGATAATGCATTCAATAATTTAGATTATATTTATTTTCAGAAGTATTTCCAACGAATCCAAAAAAAGAAAACAGGAGCATATTATAAAACATGGATTCCAAAAAGAATTTACCACTTTGGAAGATACTACGATTAAAGTGTATATTATGGGACATTCTTTGGGAATGACAGACAAAGAAATATTGAAGGATTTTTTTTTTGAAAAATATGTTTCAGAAATTACTATTTTCTATCATAGCCAGTATGCGTATGAACAGTTGGTTATTTCATTGATAGAGATGTTTGGTAAAGACTTTGTAATTGAACAGACTGGTAGTGAGAGAATTAAATTTGTACAACTTAAATCTGCGGAGATGGAATAAGGAGAAAAATCCTTAGTAGTAGGAATTTCAATTTTACTACCAATTTTACTACTAACAGGTAGTAACAATATGCTCCATTCTGCACTAATTCACCACAATCTGTAATTTCAGAGCATATCACAATAACACCCGAAAACCCCTTGCAAAACAGGGCATTCCGGGGCAAAACAAGGAGAAACAAAACTATGATTAAAGTACTTTTCGTTTGCCACGGCAGGATTTACTGTTCAGAATAAAAAGTCTTAAATCGTCTTAAATACTTCTATAAATAGTAGTTCTTGTGTTCAACTCTCAAATTTACCAAAGATTTACCAATATTTCTGGAGAGTCAGACTTGCAAAAAAATGGGCCAGAATGAGGAGATTAAAAATATGAGTGAATTGAAGAAAAAACATTTACGATGAAAAAGAATGGGCTGCATTACACTTTGATTGAAGATTACTACATCCCAGATTTGAATCTGCCGGAGGAACACCGCCCTATCGGAAAGTACGGACGGATGCACCGGGAATATTTAAGAGAAGTCCACCCAGTCAAATTGAACACATTGACACTGACCGGGGAGTTATGGACATACCTTGCAGACCTGAACGAACAGGCACAGGAACGATTAGACACTATCATGGAACAGATGAAAGCTACCGAGGGCGCGACAGCGGAATTAAAGTGTACCTGTCAAATGGAATGGGTACAACGATATAATAACATCCATAACCGGGCAGAAGAAATTGATTTGCATGTGATGGTTTATTCATAACGATATGGTAGAATGATTATGACAAACTTGAATTGAGATTTCATATATTCAAAGGGATTTAATAACTGTTATATTTTATTATCAAATATCTCTCAAGCCCTTGAAAACACTAAGTTTGTCGCAGGTGAGCTTTAGCTCACGTTGTTTTATGGAAAGAATGTTGATATAATAAATATGCGTGTAGTAAATATCTCCAAAGTATTTCTAAAGTGCGTTACCGTTATAATAAATTAAAAGATAGCTTTGCTGGAGAGCTGGGAATTTATTGGCGGCGGAAAATGTCTAGGCTGTAAAAGGCTTAGGCATTTTCTTTTTATTTTCAAAGAGGTTATTACACAATTTTTATATTTTTACACAAGGTTATACATATTTTCCCTAAGATGTGCCCTATCTATTGAGAGATAAGTATGAGGAGGTGTGTTTAGATGGAGTGTGTAAGGACTGTAAAAGAAACCGCTATTATGCTGGGGGTTTGCGAAAATACGGTTTATAATTTGCTAAAACGTGGAAAGTTACGGAGGGTGTCAAACAATAGCTCTAAAAGAGGCAGACCACTTACCTTAGTATCTGGTAATAGTATTGTTTCATACATCAAAAAAGGAGGATTGCAGAAAATGAGCATTGAGATTGTAATAGAGAAAGATAGGCTGTACAGGGAGCATTTACAGAAACAGGCGGCAGAGGCAGAAAAAGCAAGCGGATGAGCGGAGAGAAAATCTCAAAGAGCGCATGGCTTCTTTTGACAGAAGGACAACTATAAGGTCCAAAAACTTAAAAAAGGAAGATAAAGAGCCGTATTTTTAAAAAGTATTGCAGTAGAGAGGCTATACTTCTTTGCCTATTGCTTCTGTTGTAGAATCTTTAAATCAGTGTAACAAGGATATACAGGATAAAGATCTGGAGCTGGATGTGATTTTTGATAGGGTGTATAAAAAACTCCTTAAAAACTCTGGGAATGAAAATATAGTAGCTAAAGAGGTTAGAGATTTATTTTTTGCATGGTAGAGGTGCTGAATCTCCAGAGTATAAGGAATTTTACGATTTGTATAAAAAAGGTGGATGCAGAATTGTTAGAATTGCAAGAGACTGCTGGAGCTTATGACTATTGCAAGAGTGAATATATTAAAGCTAATCAAGATTTGATTGATGCTGAAAAGGAAAAAGCCAGACAGAGAGAGCTTTTTATCTTCTGGCATTTTAGAGGAATTGGGAATTACTCAAAGTGAGGATACCCAAAATGGAGAATGATTTAGAGCTCAAAGAGCTTAGGCTGGATTTAATAGATCTTGTATCTCCTTATGGAGTATCTGGTAAAGAACTCTCTATATTTGATAATGAGGTAAACTTTAGTAGGACTGGATCCGAAATCCAGAGAGAAAAGCCTTAATGATCTGGCAGAGAAAATAAAAAGCATATTACAAGAAAAAACAGAAACGAGTGAAGTAAGCGGAAAAAGTTTATTTCACTCTTATTTTATGGGTAAAGGAGGTGTTTAGAAATGATCGAGTTTGGAGCAAAACTAAGCCTTAAAGATAATATGTATGCCACTCTGAAAAAGAATGTGCAGATGCAGAGAGAATTTTCAGAGAGTATCAGACAGACAAACGCTGATATAAGAGGCTTGGGAAGTCAGAGAGCAAATCCTGTAATCACAGCAAGGGATAAAGCCAGCGGCATTATTGGTAGTATTCGTAAAGTGTTAGGAATCGCTGATACAATGGTATCCTCTCCAGAGGTATCACTGGATGATAAGGCAACAGAAGATCTTAGGCGGCTTAATGCGGATATGGAGGCTCTTAATCATGTGAAACTCCTTACCAGAGCAGAGGTTGATGATGAGGCGAGTAAAAAAGCTGGAGGAAATCAACGAAAAGATGAAAGAGCTTGCTACTAAAGTGGTGGCTCCTGTAATCCGTCTTAGGGATCTTACCTCTAGTGCTCTGGGAAAGATAAAGCAGAAATTAAAGGAAATTGCTGTAAATTATACTCCTATCGTAAGGCTTAGAGATCTTGCAACACAGGGCATTTTTAAAATCAAAAATACATTAGGTGGGCTAGGCTCAAAGGCTTTTACTGCTGTGGTAGGGCTTAAGGACAATGCCACAAGCGGTATCAATAAAATTAGGGTATCTTTAAGAACCGTTCAAAAGATGGTAGCTACTCTCTTATTAAGGCGAAAGATACCGCCTCAAAAGTAATTACAAAGGTTAAGAGCGGATTGAAAAGCATTTCAAAAGTATTCGCTCCTATTGTAAAACTCAAAGATGAAGCTAGTAAGATCGCCTCAAAAGATTAAACAGAGAATTGCAGAGATCAAAGAGCGGCATGAAACAAGGGTAAGCCTTAGAGATAATGCCAGTGCTGGTATTGACAGTATAAAAAAAATGGGCTTAAGGCTTTAGCCGCAGGCGTTGTAGTAACGGTTGCTATTAAAAAGGTTGGAGATCTCACTATGTCGGCTCTTAATAGTGGAGCCAGTTTGGAGCAAAGTATAGGCGGTGTACAAACACTCTTTTTAAGGGAGATGCAGATGCTGTTATGGCTAATGCGGCTAAGGCTTATCAAACCGCTGGGTTTTCGGCAAATGCCTACATGGAGCAGGTAACGAGTTTTAGTGCCTCTCTTATCAGTAGCTTAGGCGGAGATACCGAAAAAGCCGCAAGTATTGCAGATCGAGCCATGATCGACATGGCTGATAATGCTAATAAATTTGGTACGGATATGGAGAGTATCCAAAATGCCTATCAAGGCTTTGCTAAACAAAATTATACTATGCTGGATAACCTTAAGCTGGGTTATGGTGGTACTAAGGAGGAGATGGAAAGGCTCATTAGTGATGCCGCTAAAATGACCTCTGTACAGGAGGAGCTTGATGTTACATTAGATGCTAACAGCATGGATTTTGCTAATATTGCGCCATATCTGTAGTACAGAAAATCACATGGGAATATTATGGGCACTACAGCATTAGAGGCAGAGCAAACTTTCAGCGGCTCTTTTGCCAGCATGAAAGCCGCCGCCTCAAACCTCTTAGGAAATATGGCTGTTGGAGGGATGTTACTGGATCTATGTCAGAGTTAGTGAGTAACCGCCTCTCTACTTTCCTGTTTAATAACGCTATTCCGATGGTGGGCAGGGTGTTTTCAGCAATACCTACAGCTATAAAAACAGGGATTAAAACGCCGCTCCAGAGATAAAAAAGAATGGGGCGGAAATGATGAACTCTTTGAAAGATGGGCTTTTTAAAGGATTATCAAGTTACCCTCTGATCTGGGAGCTATGGTAGATCCAGCTTTTGAGGGTATTGGAAATACGATAAAAAGCACTGTTAGTACTGTAAAGAGTGTATTGAAAACAGTAGCTCCTGTAGCTGTGAAAGCCTTTGGAGCTATTGCTTTGGAGATTGCGTATCTTCCGCTGTGGAAGTAGTAAAGGCTGTTATGCCTACTATCGTTACCACTATTCAAACAGTGGTTACCTAACATGGCTCCAGTAATTGATACCTTTAAGAATATCTTTGTAGCCGCTATGCCTATTGTACAGCAGATCATACAGGGGCTATGCACCTTTATTTCTGGGATCATGCCTACTGTTTCCTCAATCTTCCAGTTTGTAGGAAATGTAATTCAGCAGGTACTTGGTGTGATCGGAAATCACATGGGGCTTTTCCAGACGATTGTAAGTACAGTGGTTACAGTGGTATCTACAGTATGGCAGGCTTTAGCTCCTGTAATCAGTGCTGTAGTTGATGTGATTATTACTGTGGTAGATGGCTTGCTTACAGGCATAGAGGCAGTATTTGATTTTCTGGCTCCGTATATTCAAACGATTTGGGGGAGTATCTGTGGATTTTTCGATGCGGCAAGCAGTACCCTTACTACAATCATTGATACCCTTAAAGCTGTATTTCAAGGCTTATTTGATGCAATATCTACTGTATTTGGAGGTATTCAAGATACAGTAAGCTCTGTTATAGATAGTGTTACAGGGGTAATCAGTGGTGCGATTGATGCAATAAGCGGATTTATCGGAAAAATCGGAGATGCAGTATCCGCCGCAAAGGATTTTATAGGATCTGGTGTTGATAAGGTAAAGGGCTTTTTTGGATTTGCTTATGGTAAAGATCGTGTACCATACGATAACTACCCAGCGGTACTCCATCAAGGCGAAAAGGTTTTAACACGCAATCAAGCGGATCAGTATGATAGGGCTATGAGTACCAGAGGAGTACAGCTTACAGAAATCAACCGATTGATCGGGGATGAAAAAATAATAGCGGTAACATTCAAACGGTACCTAGCAACAAGCGGAAGTGCGGAAAAAAACGGTAACACAGAATATTACCCTTGAGGTAAATAATCCAGTTATTACAAAAGAGGCAGATGTGGATAAGGTAGGTAGAGTATATGGTAAAACGCTTTGAAAAATTACTACCTAATATGCCTTAAGTATGGTGTGAGGAGGTGTAAAAAGCCTCCTCACATTTTTAGTAAAAACTGGGATGGAGGCGGATATATGTTTAGGCGATTAAAAAAACTAAAAGATGATATAGCCTATTGCAGATTAGAGCGTATGCTTAGAGAAATGCGAGAACGAGGCTATGAAAAACATTACAACAGATAATTTATATGGAGTAGTCTGTGATGATGGTATTATTCTCCTCAATTTTGAGAGTAAAGGCTGGGGAGTATGTATGGTAAAAAATTATGTTACTCTCCCAGATTTTAAGCTCAATCTCACAGAGGAACAGATGCAGGAATTTAACGGAGGAAAAGGAATTAGAGAGAGGAGTTATCAGTATCGGAAATCCTCTGATTTTAGAAAGGATAAGTAAAATGAGTGATTTAGGCTTTAGTATAGAGGGCTGGGATGAATTTGTAGAGCGGTTTGCTGATCTGGGTAGATAAGTGGGGCGATAAGAAAAAATACTCTTAGAGCGTATGGGTAATATCTATCATGCGGAGATAATTCCTAATGTGCCTGTAGATACAAGTAGGTTAGTAGATAGCCTGTTTGTGTTTGGAGATGGAATACCACAGGATTATGTGGAGGTAGGTACTAATGTGGAGTATGCTCTGTATGTAAATGATGGTCATGTGCAACACAAGAGATTTTTGCCAGCGGATAAGCTCACTGTAGGCGGCAGAACAAAGTACCTCAAAAACAGTAATCAAAAGGGTATCATGCTTAGTGAGCGGTATGTAAACGGTGCCTTTTTCATGGAGAAAGGTATGCAGAGTGCTAAGCCCAGACTGGAGCGGTTAGTAGAGAGCTTTATGAGAGATTGTGCTAAGGGAAGTTGAGGGAGGCGGTATGTGATATGGAAAAAGGTAACTTTTATAGTTATAAACCGTATCTTTTCTATATGCCTCCACAGGGAAAGAGAGCTTTTCATTACCTTTTTAGTGCAGAATGTACTTACTCTCCTACTAATGAGGTACAGTTAGAGTTATTGCGGAAATATGCAGAGAGTACAAAAAAAATCCTATATTATTTCTGAAAGTATGGCTCCAGAGGAATTAAAGCGGCGATATACAAAGCTGGAGAAAAAGCTATACGGAAGGCAGAGGCAAGAGCGGCGGCAAAGGCGGCAGAGGAAAAGAGCGTAAAGAGCGGCATGAGTTTTTTAGTGCTCTTAGATTTTCGGATCAAGCATACAGATAATAAGGAGGGCGGCGGAAAAATGGCTGGTATTAGAGAATCATCAAATCATACGGCAATAGAACGGGCAAAAAGTGAATTAAATCAGTTGGAAAGGGAAAAGGCGGTAAAAAGGGTTACAGATGAGGAGAGGTTATCTGTATTAAAGAATACTCCAGCACTCTTAGCAGAGGTAGATGGAGTAATCTTAAAAAGCAGATTACACAATGCTATTATGAATATGGTAACAGAAAGTGTTGAGAGAGGAAATGTGCAGGTAGAGAGTGTTGAGGATATAGAAACACTCCTCTATTTAGAGTTATTGCTTAGATAAAGAAGAAAAAACAACAGGTTTTACAGAAATACTTACAGAGAAATAAAAGGGAACGGAGGCGGAGCCCCCCCTAGATTGGAGGTGTAAAGTGGATTTATTGGATATAAAAACGCTCTTAGAAAAAGCGGTAAAATCTGCGGATAGCATTATCCTTACCGCTAAAAAGCAAGAGAGGAAAGAAATCAAGGCTGTAGAGAGTAATGCTCTTACCAATGCTTATAGATCCGCTGGTAATCTCTATTTAGCTGTGGTACAAGCTATTGAGGGGTTCGACCATAACAATACAGGGTAAAGAGGCTCCTACAGAGCTATCACAGGCTGATAGAGAGCGATTAGATAATATTGCAAAGCTATTATCTGATAAGCCCAGCAAACGAGGAAAACGGAAAAGGCAGGAGGATTAAAGGATGATCGGAGAGAAAAAGAGCAAAGGAAATAGACGATAGAGCCAGAAAACAGAGGGAAAAATTACTGGGCGTTTCTTCTACAGCTCCTATCAATGTGCAAGTGACATTTAGGATCTATTGCCTCCTCTGGGAGTTGAAACAGAAATATTATGAAAATGATACTCCTCTCCCCCCTATGTGACAAGGCGGAGCTATGAGGGAGGACTTAGAGAGGATCCTTTATTGGGAGAGGCGGATTATACAGGGAGATTATGAGAAAAAGAGCCAGAAAAGCGGTAAAAGAGGCTAAGGAGTATCTTAGCATTGTAGCAGAGGCAAGGATTAGAGATACAAAAAAAAAATAGAGTATTTTAAGGAGGCAAAGAATAATGAGCGTTACATTTAAGAGTAAACAGAAACAGTTAGCGGTAGCACATGATACCATCTTTCATGTAGGGGTAGTTATCCCACCTAGAAAAGTGGATCAAGTGCTGAAATTTGAAGTATCGGGAGATATTGCTAATCTTGGTGTAAGGATTGTAAATGATCCTGTAGATTATGAGGCACTTGAAAGAGCTGGTATACTAGATCCGCACATGGTTAATGCTTCTTATATTTTTAACGAGGGCGTAAACCATAATCAGCTTACCCTCACAAGGGAGGATGCTATTGAGGGCATGAGAGCATATATCAAAAGTAGAGGCGATAGCTTGATTGTGGAGCTGGATGAGGATGGAAATGAGCCAGCGGAGCCAGAGGGTACACCTTTTGTAGCTAAGAGGGATGGGTTTGTGTTATATCCAGCTATGTATGAGGGTAGGACTACAGCGGATGGCAAGACTTTTTTATTTCAATATGGGAGCAGAGGGTAACAAGTATATTACTACTGATCCAGAGGAGATCGCTATTATTAGGGGTTATATCCGCTCTCATGCTAATTGTGGCATTTCAGATCCTACCTACAAAGATCCTCTTGCGGAGGGGTAAGTTATGGATGCAGTATTTAGAGCTCCTACTCCTTATATGAGTGTAATTATCGCTATTCCTATGTATGCAGAGGGAAATAAAGGAGTTTGGTTAGAGGAAAACCGTAAGCCTCAATATATAGGAACAGATTATTTTAGGTGCTGTTTCTGTGAGGGGAGCGATCACAATCAGCTTACATTACAAGATGCAAAGAGATATTGCTGAAATGAGGGCTTACATTGAACATAATGAGGGCTTTATGGAGGTGTCTTGTGATAAGGAGGCGGCGGCTATGCTGGGAGATAGTAACGAGAAAAAAGGCAGAGATCACGAACAGCATAAAAAAGAGCTCCAAAATAAATACGGAGATGGCGAGGAGGATCATGAGTTATCAGAGTGGGATAGAAAGCATCTTAGTAAAATGCTTAAAGGTTAATTCTGGATATAAGCAACTCATAACAGAGGGGCTTTATCACTTCACAGCTCCTAAAGGCTGGGGAGGTATATACTTTGTATGCCCTGTTTAGCAGTTTTGGCATACTTACTCTCCTTATGAGGGCTACAGCTTAGCGATGGTGCAGGCTGTAGCCTTTATTTTTTTTTTGCCCTCATATCTAAGGAATAGTGATATAATATGATTAAGATGTTACAGGAGGTGCGGAGAATGGGATTACAGGAATTATTGGATAAATATGATAAAGATATGAGGACTGGGGATAATTGGTTTACACTTAAAAAAAAGAAGAAAATACGGCTTGTGAGGGCTGTATGTTTAATACAGACGATCCTAAGCATTGTTTGATCTACCCAGCGGAGAAAGATATGGAAAAGCCGCAGGAGTGCAAGCATAAAAGGACTTTTAAGGGGGAGTGATTTATGGAGAGAGGATTTATACAGAGCTCATACTACAAGGGCTTGCATGACGATATAGCACGATTATAGGCGGATAGCACACGCCTTAGATAATTATGGGGTAGATATGAGTAAAGAGCTTAGAGAGGCTCTGGAGGGCTTACAGGAGGCTACAAAAGCGGTATTAAAGCAGATGGAGGCGGAGCGTGGATAGTGTGCAGAGAGAGAAATATACAGCTCCTCTCCTACTGGCAGGGCATACTTAGAATATTATGAGCGTATAGGCGGAGATCCTTTCGGCTGTACGGTGGGGATGCCTGTAGAGGTTTATGAGGCGGTATATGAGCGGTATGGCGGCGAGGAGGGGCTATATCGGGGAGTGTATAAAGCAGGGTAAGAGCTGGCAGGAGCTTTTAGGTACATCTGGTAAATGGGATGAGATACAGTATTGAGCTAGGGAGCGGATCCTTAGCTCTTATTTTTTATACAAGGGTTATATAAAAATCTTCCTCTTTTGTGATTATGATATATAAGCCTCAAAAGAGAGGCGAAAAACAGGATCATAAAGGAGGTTTACGATATGGCTACTACATTGAGAGCGGTATTTTATGCCAGAGTATCTACAGAGGAAGAAAAGCAAGTAAATGCTCTGGAGAAACAGGTGTTAGAAAATAGAGATATTATAAAAAAAGAGATGGGCTGGGATCTGGTAGATGAGTATATATAGACGAGGGCAAAAGCGGTACTACTACTAAGCGTAGAAATGAGTATAAGAGGCTCTTAGAGGATTTTGCAAGAGGATAAATTTGATGTACTTGTTTGTAAGGATCAAGATAGATTACAGAGAAATACCTTAGATTGGTACCTTTTTGTGGATCGTATCGTTAGCAATGATATTAAGCTCTATATGTACTTAGACCGCAAATTCTTTAAGCCAGCAGAGGATGCTCTTATTACAGGCATTAAGGCTATCATAGCTGAGGAATATAGCAGAAATCTAAGTAAAAAGCTCAATAATGCAAACACCAAAAAAGGATTGAGAGAGCGATTAAAGGAGAGGAAGTATCAGCTATGGGGGAAATGGTAAGGGCTTAGGATATGCGATAGAAAACAGAAAATGGGTACAGGTGCCAGCAGAAATAGAGGTATGTAAGCTGATTTGGGATCTGTATGAAAAGTACCATAGCATCCGTAAAGTAAGAGATGAGATTAACAATATGGGTTATACAAATTCTGTAGGTAAGCCTTTTACCTCTGAAAGCATATCCAGAATATTGAAAAATGAGAAAGCCAAAGGTATAATAGTGCTGGGTAAGCATCATCACGACTTTGATAAAAAGAAAATAGTAAAACGCCCAGAGGAGGAATGGGTAAGGATATCGGCTCCAGAGCTGGCGTATGTATCGGAGGAGCGTTTTGATAGAGTAAATGCAAGGCTTAGGGCTAAATCATCTAATGGCAGAGGTAAAAATGTGGGAAATGATCCTCTTAGTGGGAAAATTTTCTGTAGTAAGTGTGGCTCTGTACTTTGGAGGAGAGAGGCATCTCATAAAAAGATAAAGACGGAAAAAAGAAAACGTATTATCACTGGACTTGTTCCTCAAAATATGCTAAAGGGGATATAGCGTGTGAGGGTACAGGTACCACTACGGTAGCAATTAGAAATGTGTATAAGGAGCTTACCAGTGAGGTAGAGTTAAACAGGAAAGCTCTTAGAAACTATTTTTTGTTATATGGCTTAATCAGCTTATTACTACTCTAAATGATAATACTAATAATGCAAAAATAGAGAAAGAAAGATTTAGAGAGGCTGGAGGGGCAGAGAGCTAAGTTACTTGAGGCGTATCTGGAGGAAATCATATCAAAAAAAAAGATTACAAGGATAAATATAATGAGTTGGAGAGCAAAATAGCGGAAAAAGAAAAAAGCTCTTAACTCAATAGAGGATAATAGAGAAATAAAGGAGATTGAACAGATCTTAGATAATTTGGATGAGGAATTAGATATATTTATTAAAACGCTGGATGTGGAAGATAATAAAATAGACTTCCTCATTGAGCATACAAAGGAAATTACTGTACTGGCTAATAAAAATCTAGTTATAAATCTGGACTTAGTAGCAGGATCAATTATTGCAGGAAAGGATTTTTTGTCATATGTTCACAATAGTATGCCGCAGCCCAATGGCCGAATTTGTAATGAAAGACTTGGTGGCCAAAGCCGGGCTTTTTTCTGGATAAATTTGAAATCGCATCCGCCGCCACAAGCACCGAGGAAATCGGCAACCCGGTCTATCCCCCGGCCCGGCGCAAGCTGGCGGAGCACGGCATCTCCTGCGCGGGTAAGACCGCCCGGCAGATGACCCGGCGGGACTACGAGACTTACGACTATCTTATCGCCATGGATCACAACAACCTGCGGAACATGGCACGGTTTGTGTGGGGTGACCCAGAGCACAAAGTCTCGCTGCTGATGGATCACACCCGCCGCCCCGGCGATGTGGCAGACCCGTGGTACACCGGGGACTTTGAAGCCACATGGCAGGATGTGCTGGAGGGCTGCACCGCCCTGCTGGAAGAACTGCGATAAAAAGGGGAAGGCTATGACAGAACGTTATTGCGAAGGTGAACGGTTTACCGGCCTGTCATTTGCAGGGGAAGCCTTTGAAAGCTGCGATTTTGCGGACTGCGTATTTGTGGACTGCTCTTTTTTTTCAAAATGTGAGCTGGACCATACCACCCTGAACGAGTGTCGGTTCGTGCGGTGCGAGATCACCGGGCTGCGGAGCGTGTCCTCCTCAGTGCAGTCGCTGGATTTTGAGGACTGCCGCCTGCAGGAGATCGAGTGGGCATCGTTGCTGTCAAACGGCGCATTCCCAGACCCTATCCACACCCTGAAGGACTGCAGCCTGAAATACAACACCTTTACCGAAATGAACTTCAACCGCTTTGATTTTTCAAACGGCAACGAGATCGTAGGCTCCATGTTTGCCAAGTGCGAGATGCAACTGGCAAGTTTCAAGGGCACAGAGCTGCACGAAACGGAGTTCTACCAGTGCGATCTGCGCAAAGCGGATTTCCGGGACGCCACGGGCTATAAGGTGGATATTCTGGGCAGCCGCATGAAGGATGCCAGGTTCTCGCTGCCGGAGGCGGTAAATCTGCTGGCTGATTTGAAGATCAAGCTGTCGTAAGAAGGGAGAAAAAAATGCGTCAACTCATCATTGCACGCGAAAAGATCTGCAGATGTCGCCCCGCAAGCTGGCGGCGCAGTGCTGCCATGCTTCGCTGGCATTCCTCACCGACCCCATCGGTATGGGACAGGGCGTGGAACCCATTGAGAAAAACGGAGAAATTACCGGCTATCGGGCAGAAATCATGTTGGAGAAAAGCAACCTATGAAGAATGGTTCGATGGTTCGTTTACCAAGACCGTATGTGGGGCCAAGAATCGCAATCAACTGCTGAAAGCAAAAACAATTGCCGAGGAATTGGGCCTTGTGGAAAACAAAGATTTTTTCCTCATCCGGGATGCCTGCCACACCGAGCTGGAACCGGAAGAATTTGATGAAAACGGCGAGGGCATGACTCTGACCTGCATCGGGTTCCGTCCGCTGCCGGACGAAATTGCACACCAGATCAGCCATAAGTTCCATTTGTATTGATTCCTGATAGAACTCCTTTATTTTATAAGCATTTTCCGCAATCGCTGCAGCCGTTGCAGATCAACTTTGCTGCCGCAGGTCTCGCAGTTTGCGCGGAAATGGGGCACATAGAGATCTTCCTGCGGGATGGGGTAGCCCCAGTCGTCCACGAGGTCAAAATGAATGGGCCTGCCCTGAAAATTCATGCCGGATTTACAGGCCATTCGGCTTTGCAGCTGCTTGTTTGGCAGGTGGTAGCGCCTGCCGTCCTTTGATGAACACGGTGCCGGTCTCGATAAAGCAGAAGGTCACATTGGCATCCACGCATTCCTGCCGGAGAGACTTGACCCAATCAAAATTGCAGGGGCGGGCACCATCATAGTTTTCGCCGCCGCAGATGACCTGCTCGATCTGCCCGGCGGAAAGGTACTGCCGGATGCTTACTGGCCCGATGAAGGGCGCGCACATAATGCCCTTTGTGCTTGAAGGGCAGGTCAAACAGAATGGGAATGCGCTCATCGGCGCGGCGCTGATTTTCACAGGTGACGTTGAAAAAGATGTTGTCCCAACCGCTGTCCCAGTCCGGCGGCAGGCACTCCCGTACCCGCTGCGGCCGTTTGGTGAGCAGGAAAAACACCACATCGCTGCGTTGGCGCATGATGTCCCACGCCTCAACCCGCCACGGGTCGGCTTCTTCCAAGAAGAAATCCGAGGTCATGCAGACCCGGATCTGCTCACCACTCTGGATTTTGTAGTGTCCGGTGCGGTCTTTCTGGAGCGGATAGGAAAAAGCCGCTTTTTTTTGAGATCTCGGCTCCGTTCTGGTCCCGCATCCGGTCGAGAAAATACATGTAGCAGTTCTGGCAGCCCTCGCTGCACTTGACGCAGCCGTGCCATGGATTCCAGATGTCGTGCAGGAAGCTCACCTTCTTTCGGTACCTATTATTATAATAGCTGCGCGGACAGGAAACAAGAGCACCCCTTTGCACCGCCCCATCGGATGTGATAGGATGAAGAAAACCACATGAGGGAGGAACCACCATGCCGTTTCTGATGATCCGCAACGACATCACCAAAGTGGCGGCGGCGGATGCCATTGTCAACCCGGCCAACCGGAACCTTTTTGCAGGGCAGCGGCACCAGCCGTGCCATCTATCAGGCGGCAGGGGAGCAGGAGCTGACCGCTTCCTGTGAAGCCATCGGCCGCTGCGATTTGGGCAGGGCCGTGTGTACCCCGGCATTCGGGCTGTCGGCAAAGTATGTTTTCCATGCAGTCTGCCCAGCGTGGCACGGCGGCGGGTTCGGCGAAGCAGAACAATTAGCCAGTGCCTACCACTCTGCACTGAAATTAGCCGCAAAGTACCACTGCGAAAGCGTGGCTTTCCCGCTGCTGTCCAGCGGGAACTACGGCTACCCCAAAGAACAGGCCTTCCGCATTGCGGTGGACACCATCACGCAGTACGTCATGGAGCACGACCTGACCGTGTATCTGGTGCTTTACGACCGGGACTCGCTGGCCGTGAGCCGGAAGCTGTTCGCCTCGGTGGAGGAGTACATTGACGACCACTATGTAGCACAGAACGACGAAAGCTACGGATTTGGCCGTCGGCGCAGGGAATTGTCAGAGCGGCGGAGGCTTCTGGAAGAAGATGCCGCCGTGCCGATGCTAGGTGCAGTTCCGGCACCCGCCGCGGCACCCAGGACAGCCCGCAGTCTGGAAAGCCTGATGGACAACCTTGGCGAGAGCTTCACCACCCGGCTGCTGCGGCTCATTGACGAGCGGGGGCTGAAGGACTCCACCGTGTACAAGCAGTCCAACATCTCCCGGCAGCATTTCTCCAAAATTCAGTGCAATCGCGACTACAACCCCAAAAAGAAAACGGTGCTGGCCTTTGCGGTTGGGCTGCACCTGTCCGAAGATGAGACCATCGACCTGCTCAAAAGCGCAGGCTATGCCTTTTCGGATGGCTCCAAGCGGGACTGGATCGTGCGGTATTGCCTGGAACACAAAATCTATAACATCAATCAGGTCAATACGCTGCTGTTTGAATACGATCAGGAACAGCTGGGTGCGTGATTTGTCGCCCTGCCCGTTGACCTTTTGCCCTCCGGTTTGTGGTATCCTTTTGCCAACGAAAGCGATACACCATAAAAACGGAGGGCGTTTTATGTTGGGAGCAATTTTGGGTGACATCGTGGGCAGTCCCTATGAATTTGACCACAACAATTACAAGCACAAGGATTTTTCGCTGCTGAGCAAGAAATCGCACTTCACCGATGATACGGTCATGACCGCTGCGGTGGCAGTTGGGGATTGATTGACGGTAAAGGGTCCCCGGAGAGAACATTTTGAAGAAACAAAAAGCAGCGAGATGCGCATTTGGGGCCGAAACATACCCTCATGCCGGTTACGGCGGGATGTTCCGCCGGTGGCTGCACGCAGAAAATCCGAATCCCTATGGCAGTTTCGGTAACGGCTCGGCTATGCGGGTGTCGGCAGCGGGATGGCTGTTCGATACGCTGGACAAAACGCTGGAAATGGCAAAAGTGACCGCTGAAGTCACCCACAACCACCCGGAGGGCATCAAAGGCGCGCAGGCCACGGCGGCAGTGGTTTTTCTGGCCCGTACCGGCCACGGCAAGCCGGAAATCAAACAATATGTGGAGCAGACCTTCGGTTATGACCTGAACCGTACCTGCGATGAAATTCGGCCGACTTATCATCATGTGGAGACCTGTCAGGAAACTGTGCCGGAAGCAATCAATGCTTTTCTGGAAAGCGTCAGTTTTGAGGATGCACTTCGCAATGCGGTCTCTCTGGGCGGCGACAGCGACACCCTTGCCTGCATCACCGGCGGCATTGCCGAAGCTTTTTACGGGATGCCGCAGGAACTGCGGGACGAGACTTTGAAACGTCTGCCGGAGGATATCCGGGAAGCATATGAACTGTTGTGCTTCATGATTGCCAAGATGATATAAAATACGATGATGCGACTGAATTTTGAAAAGATTGCATGAGATTTTATAAAAGTATTATACTTTTTATGAATTTTAGCACTCTACGCTTGACAGTGCTAAATAATTATGCTATAACAGTGGCGTGCTCAGGAGGAAGGGCAAAAGGAGAGCCGCTAGGCTCCCCGGAAAGCCCTTCTGAATGGACGCTTCAGATTTTTTGCCCCGACCCGAACGCCGGGATTGGAGGAATGATTTATGCTTATGCCGACTGTTTTTCATGAGAACCTGTTCGATGATCTCTTTGATCCGTTCTGGAACGAGGGTGCACTGGAGCGTGCGATGAACCGCGAAGCCCGCGGCGCCTTTGGTAAGCGTGGTGCAAACATGATGAAGACCGATGTCAAACAGACGGACAATGGCTACGAAGTAGCTGTTGACCTGCCGGGCTGCAAGAAGGAAGACGTTCAGATGGATCTGAACGACGGCTACCTGACCATTCAGGCAGTGCGCAGCCACAGTAATGACGAAAAAGGATCAAGAAGGGCCGCTATCTGCGGCGCGAATCTTCTCCGGCACCTGCGCGCGCAGTTTCTACGTGGGCGATGTGAAGAAGGAAGACATCCACGCAAAGTTCGAGGATGGCGTCCTGCACATCGAGCTGCCCGCTCCTAAGCAGACGAAGGCTTTGCCTGAGAACCCGAACCTGATCGAGATCGAGTAAAACGCCGGTCGTGTGCGCCAAAGCACACACGCACATAAGATGCCCCCCCGAGAGCCGCAACAAGCCCTCCGGGGGCATTTTTGTTTTCGCTATCTTTTCCGCAAGGGAAAATCATGGTATACTGAGAACAGCAACTCGGAATTTATGGAGGTACTTCACTATGGAATACAAACGCTTTGGCGGTAAGCTCCTTGTCCGCATCGACAAAGATGAGGAAATCGGTGAAACAAATTTGATTTTAGGGGGACAAAGATGAGTGATGTAAAAGGAAAGACCGGCGCAGTCCTGAGGGAGACGGCAGTCCTGACCGGGGCGGTGGCAATCATTGCGGCGAGGCGTTTTCTTTTTTCTGGTGCCGAGCCACACCTCCGTCAGCAGCATTTCCGGCCTCGGCATCGTACTGTCCAATTTTTGTGCCGCTGCCCTTGTCGGTCATTACGATGATCCTGAACATCGTGCTGCTCATCATCGGGTTTTTCACCTGCGGCAGGGAGTTTGGCGCAAAAACCGTGTATACCAGTGTGATGCTGCCGGTGTTTCTGAGGGACTTTTCGGAAAGCTGTTCCCGGATTTTGGCTCCATGACCGATAGTCAGGAACTGGATGTGCTCTGCTACATTCTGGTGGTCAGCGTCGGCCTGAGCATTCTGTTCAACCGGAACGCCTCGTCCGGCGGACTGGATATCGTGGCAAAGATCCTGAATAAATACCTGCACATGGAGCTGGGCAAGGCCATGTCCCTTTCGGGAATGTGCGTGGCGCTCTCTGCCGCCCTTGTCTACGATAAAAAGACCGTGGTGCTGAGCATTCTTGGCACCTATTTCAACGGCATCGTGCTGGACCATTTCATCTTCGATAACAGCATCAAGCGCCGGGTGTGCATCATTACCGAGAAGGAGGAGGCGCTGCGGCAGTTCATCATCAACGACCTGCACAGCGGTGCCACCATGTACGAGGCCATCGGTGCATACAACTTTGAAAAACACAACGAGATCATTACCATCGTGGACAAGAACGAGTATCAGAAGTTGATGAACTTTATCAACCGCGAGGACCCAAAGGCCTTTGTTACGATTTATAATGTGTCCAGTATGCAGTATCAGCCCAAGATGTGATCGGCGGAGAGCTGCCGCGTGGTATACTCAAGTCCCGGAAATATCAAAGCGCATGGAGGGAATAAGCATGCTGACCTATACCTATGTTTCAAAGGGGACGTTTGCCCTGATGGAAAAGCCGAAGCCGGTGCTGCTGCATGAGCGGGACGCCATTGTGAAGGTGACGCTGGCCAGTATCTGCTCCAGCGATCTGCACATCAAGCATGGCAGCGTTCCCCCGGGCCGTTCCCGGTATCACGGTGGGACATGAGATGGTGGGCATCGTGGAAGAAGTGGGCAGTGCGGTGACCAATGTGAAACCCGGCGACCGGGTGACGGTGAATGTGGAAACCTTCTGCGGCGATTGCTTTTTCTGTCGGCAGGGCTGGGTAAACAACTGTACCGACGCCAACGGCGGCTGGGCCCTTGGCTGCCGCATCGACGGCGGGCAGACGGAGTTTGTCCGGGTGCCCTTTGCGGATCAGGGGCTGAACAAGATCCCGGACGGCGTTACCGATGAGCAGGCGCTGCTGGTGGGCGATGTGCTGGCCACCGGCTTTTGGGCGGCGCGCATTTCGGAGATCACCCCGGAGGATACCGTGCTGATTTTGGGCGCAGGGCCTACCGGCATCTGCACGCTGCTGTGCGTCATGCTGCACAGCCCCAAGCGCATCATCGTCTGTGAAAAAGGACGCAAGCCGCCTGCAGTTCATCCGTCGGCACTACCCGCAGGTGCTCACCGTGCAGCCGGAGGACTGCGCCGCCTTTGTGCGTGCCCACAGCGACCACCACGGCGGGGCCGATGTGGTGCTGGAGGTGGCAGGGGCAGACTCCACCTTCCGGCTGGCATGGGAGTGTGCACGGCCCAACGCCGTTGTGACGGTGGAGGCGCTGTACGACAAGGCACAAACCCTGCCGCTGCCGGAAATGTACGGCAAAAACCTCACCTTTAAGACCGGCGGCGTGGACGGCTGCGATTGTGAAGAAACGCTGCGTCTCATCGCAGAAGGCAAGATCGATACCGAACCGCTCATCACCCACACCTACCCCCTGCGCCGGATCGCAGAGGGTTATGAGCTGTTTGAAAAGAAACGGGACGGCGTGATCAAGGTGGCAGTGGAGTGCTGACGGTCTGCGCCAAGGCACACACGCACATAAGGTGGCCCCGGAGAGCTGTAACAAGCCCTCCGGGGCCATTTTTATTCCCCGACATCTTTTCCGCAGCGGCAAGGCGTGGTAGAATAAGGGCAGAACCAATCCACAGGTGAGAAAAATCGAACTTCAGAGAGAGGAGATGTTTCTATGCAGTCCGATGAACTGAAACGCCGGATCTCGGCAGGCAGAGGAGATGCTTTGGCCGATCTGGTTTTGAAAAATGCCAGAATTGTCAATGTGTTTACCGATGAGATCGACACCGCTGATATTGCCATCAGCGGAAATTCGATCGTGGGCGTGGGCACGTATCATGGCCGGAAAGAAGTTGATCTGCACGGCAAATATGTCTGCCCGGGCCTGATCGATGGGCATATCCACATCGAAAGCTCCATGCTCTGTGGTCAGGCTTTCGAGCAGGCAGTGCTGCCCCACGGTACCACTGCGGTGGTCACAGACCCACACGAGATCTCGAACGTTGCGGGGCTGGAAGGCTTGGATTTCATGCTGGAAACGACAAAAAATCTGACCCTTTCGGTTTATTTCATGCTGCCCTCCTGTGTTCCGGCCACGGATCTGGATGAATCCGGTGCGGTGCTGAACGCAGAACAGCTCCGGCCTTACTACGGCGATTCCCCGTGTGCTGGGGCTTGCGGAACTGATGAATGCCTATGGGAACGGTGCGCTGTGACCCGAAGATCCTGCAGAAGATCCGCGACTGCACCGAAGCGGGAAAGATCGTGGATGGCCATGCGCCGCTTTTGAGCGCTAAGGACCTGAATGCTTATATTGCGGCAGGCGTTCAGTCCGATCACGAGTGCTCCAACATCGAGGAAGCCATGGAAAAACTCCGGCTCGGACAATACATCATGATCCGGGAAGGAACGGCTGCCAAAAAATGGAGGAGGCCCTGATGCCGCTGTTCCGGGAGCCCTATTGCAGCCGCTGTATGCTGGTGACGGATGATAAGCACCCCGGTGACCTGCTGGACAGCGGACACATCGATTCCAACATCCGTAAAGCGATCCGGCTGGGCGCAGACCCAGCAGTGGCCGTCAAAATGGCAACGCTGGTCCCGGCACAGTATTTTGGGTTCAAGCAGCGCGGTGCCGTAGCACCGGGGGTATCGGGCAGATCTGGTTGTGGTTCCTGATCTGGAATCCTTTACGGTCGAACAGGTTTACAAGAATGGCACGCTGGTGGCCGAGCACGGAAAAACGCTGAAACCCGCACCGCTTGACATCGACCGTGTGAGATTTTCCCCCACGTTATGGATTCCTTTGATCTGGATGAGATCACACTGCAGGACCTGGAACTTCGGGAAAGCGGGGGAGCAGGAGCGTGTCATCTGCCTGAACCGGGGCGAGCTGCTTACGGAGGAAAAAAAATCATCCCGTTCCAACGGCATCCGGGCAAAGCTCCCGGTGTGGACCCGGAACACAACATCGTAAAACTGGCCGTTTTTGAGCGGCATCATCACTCCGGCCATGTGGGCATTGGCTTTTTAGGAAACTTCAGCCTGAAATGCGGAGCCGTTGCATCGAGCATCGCACATGATTCCCATAACCTGATTGTGGCAGGGGACAACGATGCCGACATGATGCTGGCCGGCAACACCGTGCGGAAAAACAAAGGGCGGACTTGCGTTTGTGGCAGATGGACAGGTCGTGGCAGAACTTGCGCTTCCGGTGGCCGGATTGATGAGCACCGAAAGCGCAGAGAGCGTTGCGGCGAAAATGCAGGCGCTGAACGATGCCCTCAAGGCACATGGTGTAGCGGAAGACATCGGCATTTTTATGACCCTCGCCTTCGTCAGCCTTCCGGTCATTCCAAAACTCAGACTGAATACATACGGCATCATCGATGTAGCGCAGCAGAAAGTCGTTCCGGCTGTTTTTAATAGGCGATAACAAAAATACTGCCGGAGATCGACCTGAATGGTCCGTCTCCGGCAACAGAACAGTTCGTTCCTACTCTTAGAAGCGAGCCACATAGAAAAAATTGACGGAAATTCTTATTTGATAAATCGGAATTTGCACAATTCTTGAACTCAACACAAACTGCCATCAGTGTTGTTCCGTTGCCCGTTCTTTGCTGGTAGAATAAAACCATCAAATGAAGGAGGCAACAAGCCATGCGAAATACAGATAAAATGGATAAAAAGCTATGATAGGCTGTTCCGTCATGTGTTTACGCCGATTCTCGACCGCTACGGTGTATTACCGCAGGATCGACCTTATATCATGGCCTTTCACGCAGTTTTACTTGCACCCCCGGAGAGTGGTATAATTTTCTTACAAGCACAAGCCCATGTTTTACCGGATTTGAAACTTTGCAAGGAGGCACCACTTATGATTTCTTATCGTAAACTCGCCATGCGTGTTCTGGGGCACAGCCCGGTTTCTGCGGTCAAAACAGCCCGCCGCTCCACTGGAAAGCGCGCCGCCGCCCTCGCCCTCACCGCCGCCCTCGTGGTCGGGATGACGCTCCCCGCCTTTGCGCAAGACTGGTTCATTGAAAATGGTAACATCTCAATTTCGGCTGGTGAAAACGGCAACAATGTCACACAGGGAAGTACGACAAAAAGAGAATGATACGGACACGGTTATTAAAAACCGCAAGGACTCTTCTACCGCGTGCTTCGAATACAGTAACGATCGATGCAGATGAAGGCAAGACGGTGAATGTCACGCTGGATAACGTAACGATCAATGTAGACGAAGGGTACAAATATGGTTATGACCCGAACGCCTATAAGACCGCTGTAAGCGTTACCGGCAGCGGCAATACGAACATCGAGCTGAACGGCAACAACACGCTGACAAGCGGATATGGCCACGCCGGTTTGGAACATAATAAGACCGATGACAGCGGCACGCTGACGATTCAGGACGAAAAGAATGATGATGGCTCCGCAAAGGGCAGTGCGTCCGATACTACTGGCAGTTTGACTGCCAAGGGTGGTTACGGCGGTGCCGGCATCGGCGGCAGTGACGGACACGACGGCCAAGTGACCATTACGGGCGGTGAGATCATCGCCAACGGTGGTTAGTCAGGGTGCCGGTAGTGGGGGTGCCGGTATTGGCGGCGGTGCCGGTAAATACCAAGCCGTTGGTGGTAACGGCGATGTGAAAATTTCTGGCGGTACGATCACCGCTACGGGCGGCAGTCTGGGTGCCGGTATTGGCGGCGGTGCCTCCGGCAATGGTACTGTGACAATTACGGGTGGCGATATCACCGCAAAAGGTGGCGACAAGGGCGCTGGCATCGGCGGCGGTCAAGGTGCGATACCGAAGGGCACTCTTATTGGAGGAAATGGCACTGTCACCATCAGCGGCGGAACCATCACCGAAGCCTCTGGTGGCGATATGGCTGCTGGCATCGGCAGCGGCCTTCAGGGTCTGGGCACAGTGACCATTGAAGGCGATGCCGTCATCAAAAACGCACAGGGCGGTGAAGCTGGAGCCGGCATCGGCAGTGGCACCGATGGTGACAGCAATATCCTCATCAGAGGGAATGCAATCATTGAAAACGCTGAAAGTAAGACAGGCGGCGCTGGTATCGGCAGCGGCCAAGGCGATTTGTATCCCGATGGCGTAATCGATCTAACTGTAGGCAACGTGACCATTGAAGGCAACGCGAGAATCGAAAATGCAAAAAGTGGCTATGGTGGTTCCGGCATTGGTGGCGGCGCTATTGGCATCGGCAATGTGATCATTAGAGGCAACGCTCAAATCGGCAACGCCACCGGCGGCGATGAAGGTGCCGGTATTGGCGGCGGTGTTCTTGGCACTGGTGACGTGACCATCGAGGGCAATGTCACCATCGAAAATGCACAGGGCGGCGCCGGTGCTGCCGGTATCGGTGGCGGCGCAGAAACAGAACCCGACACCGAGGATACCAGAAACAAAATTTCCATCAAGAGCACCGAAGCCGGTTCTCCCAACATTACTGCTGCAGGCGGCGGCGTTCTGAATGACGAGGCGTTATGACTATGTTTCTCTTCCCGGTGCTGCGGCCATCGGCAGCGGCAGCGTTGCTGACGGTGCTACTGAGGTAAAGTCTGATATTACCATCGAAGGCAAGGTGACAATCAACGCCACTGGCGGCGGCGATGTGGCCATTGGCGATTCGACCACGGCGAAACGCGGTTCTCCGGTTTGCAGGTGGGCACCACCATCACCCGCCACAATGGGAAGGGCGACGATGTTTCCCAGCCCGGTGATGTTGAAAAGCCCGCCCAGCCTACCGTAACGCCCACCGGCGCAGAAACGGCAGAAGCACCTTCCACCGGCTCGGTGGAAGTGGAGCACCCGGTCACGGTGGAGGGGCTGTATGTCACCAACGTTCTGGGCAAGCAGATCACCCACACCTGCACCCAGAACGGCACGACCCTGACCATCCGCGCCAACGGCATCGTGGCCTCGGCCCACCTGACGCTGGGCATGGTCCGCACCCCTGAAGGCGCAGGGCGTAGAGACCCTTGTGTTCACCACCCTGCTCTCCCGCTCCACCACGGTCTCGGTGGACGCCCTGCTGGCGGCTGAACCCGACGCCCCCCGATGAAACGGCCGTCGTCTGGACCCACACCGGCCCCCGCGCGGCCTTGACCATTGGCGGCGCAGACCACAGCGCCCTGCTCAAGTAACCCGACGGAGCACACAACTTATAAAAAAAACAGCCGGGAGGCTTCCGCTTTTGGAACGCCTCCCGGCTGTTTCGTTATGCCGTTTTGGTTTTGAGGTAGTACCCGATGCCGATGTAGCACGCGCCCTCGATGCGCAGGTAGTGGACGCCCGCCGCCCCGGCGACGCCCCACCCCAGCACGATGACGCACAGACTCGCCGCCGCCATCTGCAACGCGCTGGTCTACTCTGCCGCCGAAATGCTGGACCCCACAGCACGGGGCTGGAAGTAAAAAATTATGGCAGTTTTTAGGTGATTTTTCCCAAATTTCCGCTTTTCACGCACGAAACACCCCCTTTCACGCAGTTTTGCTTGCCCCCCCCCGAGAGTGGTATAATTTCCTTACAAGCACGAGCCTATGTTTTACCGGATTTAAAACTTTGTAAGGGGGTACTACTTATGATCTCTTATCGCAAACTCGCCATGCGTGTTCTGGGCCACAGCCCGGTTTCTGCGTCAAAAACAGCCCGCCGCTCCACCGGAAAGCGCGCCGCCGCCCTCGCCCTTACCGCCGCCCTTGTGGTCGGGATGACGCTCCCCGCCTTTGCGCTTCCATGGTACATTGAAGATGGTGACATCTCGATTTCGGCTGGTGAAAGCGGCAATAAAGTCGTCCAGAATGGCGAAGAAAAAACTGCGAATGACACGGACACGGTTATTAAAAGCAACTACCCTTCTACTGCGTCTGAGCATACGGTAACGATCAATGCAGAGGAAGGCAAGACGGTGAATGTCACGCTGGATAACGTCAATATCAACACCAGCAAAACAGACGAAGCCGCTGTAAGCGTTACCGGCAGCGGCAATACGAACATTGAGCTGAACGGTAATAATACTCTGACAAGCGGCTCTGGTCATGCCGGTCTGGAGCACAATAAAACCGACGACAGCGGCACTTTGACCATTACGGATAATGATAATGATGGTAAACTAGATGCTAAAGGTGGAACCGGTATTGGCGGCGGATATGCAAATGATGGTCAAGTAACTATTACCGGCGGAACTATTACTGCAACCGGCACAAATGGTGGTGCTGGTATCGGCGGTGGAAAAGCCAGCGCTAACGCGAACGGCCAAGTCAATGGCGGTGACGGTGATGTAACAATTACCGGCGGCACAATTACCGCAACGGGTGACAGTTGGGGTGCCGGTATCGGCGGCGGTTACGGCGGCGATGGCAATGTAGAAATTACTGGCGGTGAGATCACTGCAACTGGTGGCTATTATGCCGCTGGCATTGGTGGTGGTGCGGCTGTTAATTATCCAGACGGCTCTCGCTTTGGCGCTGATGGTAATGTAATCATTAAGGGCGATGCCGTCATCAAAAATGCACAGGGTGATTATTACGGCGCGGGCATTGGCGGTGGTTACTACGGCGATAGTGATGTCGAAATTTCCGGCAGCGCCGTTATTGAAAATGCTGAAAGTGAACGTTATGGCGCTGGCATCGGCGGTGGCTTTCTTGGAAACGGCAATGTAACTATTAAAGATAACGCCAAAATCGATAACGCCACCGGAGGCGAACAAGGTGCCGGCATTGGCGGAGGTATTGGTGCCTTTGGTGATGTGACCATTGAGGGCAATGTCACCATCAAAAATGCACAGGGTGGTACTGGTGCTTCTGGCATTGGTGGCGGTGCACAAGCTGAACCAGACGACAATGGAACCGGAAGCAACCAAATTTCCATCAAGAGCACCGCATCCGGTTCCCCAATATCACCGCCAAAGGCGGCAAGGCTTCGGATGCCGGGCTCTCCGGCGGTGCTGCCATCGGCAGCGGCAGCGTCTATGAAGATCACAACCAAAAAAACGCCAAGTCCGATATCATCATCGAGGGTAAAGTGACTATCAACGCCACATCGGGCGGCGATGTGGCTATTGGCGACAATATCGGCCGCGAAAAGGTATTTAACGGTCTGGCTGGCGGCACGACCATCAAGCGCACCGACTCCAATGGCAAAGACGTCACGCAGGACGGCGACGTTGTGGCCGAGCCCGAACCGGAAAAGCCCGAACCGGAAAAGCCGAAGCCGGAGGAGCCCGAACAGCCCGCCGAGCCGGAAAAACCCGCCCAGCCGACCGTGACGCCCACCGAAGCAGCAGAAGCACCTTCCACCGGCTCGGTGGAAGTGGAGCGCCCGGTCACGGTGGAGGGGCTGTATGTCACCAACGTTCTGGGCAAGCAGATCACCCACACCTGCACCCAGAACGGCACGACCCTGACCATCCGCGCCAACGGCATCGTGACCTCGGCCCACCTGACGCTGGGCATGGTCCGCACCCTGAAGGCTCAGGGCGTGAAGACCCTTGTGTTCACCACCCTGCTCTCTCGCTCCACCACGGTCTCGGTGGACGCCCTGCTGGCGGCTGAACCCGACGCCCCCGATGAAACGGCTGTCGTCTGGACCCACACCGGCCTCTGCGCGGCATTGACCATTGACGGCGCAGACCACAGCGCCCTGCTCAAGTAACCGGACGGAGCACACAACTTATAAAAAAACACAGCCGGGAGGCTTCCGCTTTTGGAACGCCTCCCGGCTGTTTCGTTATGCCGTTTTGGTTTTGAGGTAGTACCCGATGCCGATGGCGTCCGCCAGCGCCCAGCCGATCGGGACGCTGAGCCAGATGCCCGTGACCCCCAGCGGCGTAGCCGAGAGCAGATAGGCCAGCGCCACACGGGTGCCCAGCGAAGCAATGGTCAGGATGACCGACATCATGGGCTTGTTGACCGCGCGGTAGTAGCCGTAGAGCAGGAACAGGCAGCCGATGCCGCAGTAGCAGAGCCCCTCAATGCGCAGGTAGTGGACGCCCGCCGCGATGATCTCGCTTTGGCCGGGGTCAACGAAGATGCCCATGAGCGGCGCGGCAAAGGCCCAGACCAGCACGCTGATGAGGATGCAGAACGCCGCACTGGTCAGCCCGGCGCTGCGGATGCCCTTGCGGATGCGCTCGCTCTCTTCCCTGCCCCGTAGTTCTGGGCGATAAAGGTGGAAAAGGCGTTGCCGAAGTCCTGTACGGGCATGTAGGCAAAGGCGTCGATCTTCACCGCCGCGGCAAACGCCGCCATGACCACGACGCCGAAGACTGTTGACGAGCCCCTGCACCATCAGGATGCCGAAAGTTCATCACGGACTGCTGAATGCTGGTCATGACCGGACAGGTTCAGGATGGTGGCGAGGTTCCGCTTGTCCCACCGGCAGTCGGCGCGGCGCGGGCAAAGGTCCGGGAACTTTTTTTAAGGGTGTAAAGCCCGATGCCCACGCCCGACACATATTGGGAAAAGACCGTGGCCCCCGCCGCCCCGGCGACGCCCCACCCCAGCACGATGACGCACAGAAGGTCCAGCACCACATTCAGGATGGCCGACACGGCCAAAAAGATCCAGCGGCACCATGGAGTTGCCGATGGCGCGCAGGAGGTTCGCGAAATAGTTATACAAAAAAATGTTGCAAAGATGCCCATAAAGATGACGACCAGATATTGCTTCATCAGGGCTTGCAGTTCCGCCGGGACCCGCAGCACCCACAAAATGCCCCCCAGCCCCAGATAGATCAGCAGGTTCAGCGCCAGCGCCATCCCTGCAATGAGCACGAAGGACTGGAACACGCTGTTCCGCATTTTTTTTCCTCGCCGCTGCCATACTGCATCGAGATGGCCGCACCGCTGCCCATGCAGAGGCCCAGCAGGATGGACGTGAGGAACGTCATCAGCGTGAACGAGGAGCCCACGGCCGCCAGCGCATCCGCGCCGAGGAAGCGGCCGACCACCCACGTGTCGGCGATATTGTACATCTGCTGCAAAAGGGTTCCGAACATCAAAGGCAGGGCGAACAGCAGGATGTTCCGCGTGATGGACCCTTCCGTTAAAGTACGCTGCATGGTGGTTCCTTCCTCTTTTTCCTGAAAACTCAACAAAAAATCTGATCCGGTATTCGCGGGGGGGTGCAGTGCTTTTGATCTCCCGGAAGATTTTGATGAAGTAGCTGCCATCTGCAAAGCCGCACTCCATCCCGATCTCGCCCGTCTTGAGCCGGGTGGAGCGGAGCAGCTCAGCAGCCTTTTCCACCCGGAACTGCTTGACGTACTGGATGGGCGTGATGCCCAGCATCTGCCTGAAACTGCGCAGACAGGCGCTCTCGCTGAGGGCCACGCTGCCCGCGATGAGCTCCACGGTCAGCTCCTCCGCGTAGTGTTCCTCCACGAAGCGGAGCATCTGCTTCATCCGCTCGGCGGCGATCTGCTCCTGCTGGGAGACTTTGGTCTTGCCGCCCACGCACTGGGTGCTCAGCAGCCGCAGCGCCGCAGAGAGATAATACCGCACCCGGTTCTCGTAATCAAAGGGCTCCACGGCAACCGCCTGCCAGGCTTCCCGCAGGCAGGCAAGCACCTGCGCCTGCCAGGGCACAGCCCCATCCAGCAGAAAAACGCCGGGGCATCCGGCTGGAGCATGGGCCGGATGAGCTTCTGCCAGAAGATGGTGTCCATACCGCCCACCAGCCGCGGGTGGAACACGCCCGAGTGGAGCAGGGCCTCTCCTTTTTCCGCATGCTCCACCGCGTGGAGGATGCCGGAGTTCAGGAACACGCCCCTGATTCGTCTGCAGGGTCACCCGGGTCTTGTTCACGTCCACCGTCAGGGGGCCTTTCATGGCCAGTATGTACTCAAACTCCTCGTGCCAGTGCCAGGCCACCGAATAACTTTTCAGGTTCTCCGCGTAGCAGGCAATGGGGAACAGGGAGCTGCCATGCTGGACCATTTCCCGCCCCTCGGCATCGGCCACAACATCCTGCTGGAAGGTCAGCCCGGTAACGATATTGGCAGCAGAGACGCAGCTTGTCTGAAACGCCATATTGAACAATTCCTTTCCCCAATACATTGAAGATTTTTTATCAAAGCCGATTTTGTTGTACAAAGTATGTGTTTTTGTTCTATCATTTGTGCCGATTTCGTTGGTATTATTTCATCAGAACCAGCAAGCACAGTATAACACCGCAGGGGGCGGAAAACAACCCCCGGCGCGGCTTGATCCGGTTCCCGAGAAGCGTTCCCCATGGGCAGCTTGGCCCGGGGGCTCTTCCAGAATAAAACATTTCTTTGTGGGAGGTATTTTTATGCTTCGGATTCAATATCTTGATAAAGACCGTTTCATGCAGCAGGTAGCCGCCAGCCGCGGCAGTGTGCTCCTGCACCTGGACAATGGCGAGACCTGCGACCTTAAGAAGGATTCTGCTACCACCGAGCTGTTCCAGATGATGAATGCCCCCGCCAAGGGCTTTGACATCTCTGTCACCGACCCCGCTGATGTCACCGGCTTCCTGCACTACATGCTTGAGGCCGGCCGCAGAGAGCGCGCCGCCTGCTGACCCTTCGACATTCTCCTTTTTTTTTTCGCATATTACAGCAATGTAAAACGCCCGCTCCGGGGTCAAAGCCGGAACGGGCGTTTTTTCGACGTTTTCTCTTTTTCTGTTACAGGATGCAGCGGCTGATGGCGCGGGCCACGGCCAGAAGCTCTTCCTGCCCGATAAAGCCGAACTTCGCCTCGTGCTCGTCTGCATAGCAGACCGTCAGCTGGGAGGTTTGCAGCGGGTCGCCAAAGCCGGCCGTCTGGATGCCGAAGTGGACCACCTTCTTGTAGGGCAGCACAAAGATCTCCTGCCGGGTGCCCGTGACGCCCTGCATATCCACAAGAAAGATACGGTGGGAGGTGAAAACCGCCTGATCGCGCACGGTCTTGTAAGCCCCCACGATCTGCTCACCGTCCAGCAGCAGCTCCTGCACATTTTTGCAGATCTCTTTCTCTTTGACGCGGATGAGGTTCTGCATGGGTTTATCCCGAAATTCCATAACACACTCCCCTTTCGGCTTGTCCGGATGTTTGGTCAGCCCCATTGTAGCATCTCAGGCGGCGGTTGACAAGCCTTTGCGCTCCCTCTCGCCTTTTTGTTCCCTGGGATGTGCTATACTGGGCAGGAACATCACAATCACCCGGGAAATGAGGTTTTGACCCATGGAGATCATCATTCATCAGGCTATCCTGCACGTGCTGGACACCACCCTTGACGCCCCGGTGCTCAGCGGCAGCGGCATGGAGCTGACTGCCGAAAAGACCGCCTACTTACAGAATCATATCGAAAAGCTGCTGGCCAGCGATGAGATCCGCCAATGCCGCCCCCTGCCGGATTCGGCTTTCCGGAACGAGCTGGAGCACAATCAGGGATTTCATTGATCTGTCCTGCCGCATTGCGGGGGTGCTGTTCGATTACATGCACGCCCACACCACCATCCCCGGGGCGGACCTGGCCGTGGTGGATTTCACCCGGGACGGCGCGCCCTGGCTGGGCATCCTCAAGCTGAACTATAAAAACGGCTACACCCACTACACCGAGACCGTGGAAGGTGCCCCGATCAACTCCATCATCCAGCAGCGGGCCTGCCTGCCCACCCAGAGCG
>VOFJ01000058.1_pt1 | contig 31309 bp, 46 predicted proteins | sample 5384081 | NCBI WGS metagenome assembly VOFJ01 (sample SAMN12384729, study PRJNA508395) | human gut metagenome | isolation source: healthy gut I | host: Homo sapiens | reverse complement strand
TCTTGTTGGCGCTCTTTATATAGTTTTCTCCAAATAAATACAATCTTCTTCCGCTTTTAGAAATACGATAACCAATAATATATTCTTGTAATTTATGAACTACAGAATCTGCAACAACCGCAGTTACTTTAGGGTCCTGTAAAGTAACCGAGACACTAGTGATAGCCGTTTTTTATCAACAGAAGCAGCTATGTTCTTTTTTAAGACACTGATTTTTATACCTTCTTCTTTTGTCAGTTCAATAGTACCATATTTCACATTATTAATAGAATTGTCAGTATCGTTACTATTGAACAAGGACTTCACACTACCAATTACTTTCCCGGCAAGCCTATAACATAAATCCACCAAGGAGAAGATTGCCTATCCAAATAATCCATTAAAGTTACATTTGTTCTTTCATCCGATAAAGTAACCTTCATTTCTAACAATTCTAAAAAGAAAAAGGTGTAGAAGAAACAATATCAGAAGAAAGAGATGCATTCAAAGCATCAGAAACATCTCCTGTAGTAGCTGAACTTCCCAAAAAGATGCTGCAAGTCCCGCTAAACCATTACCACTCTTAGAACTCCCCATTTCTGGAGAAAGGGTAACCTTTTACTGTATACTGTTTGGGTATACTCACCGCTACAATTATTCCAATAATAAAACCAATTCCAATGGCTTTGTATAATTTTTTACGAATAGCAATAATCTTGCGAAAGATATCGACCAAATCAATTTCTATCTCATCACTTTCTGTTTTGTATGGTTCAGAGAGCAAGTTTTTATCCTGTCGTTGTTCTGACATAAAAAGTAAATTCTATTATTTCTTTATAAGATTAGCAATAGATGCAATCATCATTCCTAAAGAGCTAAAGGAAGTAGCATAACCTAAAATATTAGCTATGTTCCCTTTCTTCTTAGCCTTACTAGGCACAATAATCTCACATCCCGGCTCAATCTGTTTCTTACCGCTACCCTTAACCTTCGTCACCTGACCATTCATGTAAACAATGAACTTCTTACTCTTCTTATGCATTATCAGAATAGCCACCGGCCTGATTCAGGTAATAATCCACATTCTTTTCCCTTCATATAAGAAACCGTATTCGGAACCATGACAGCACCATTGATAGTTACAGTATTAGTATTCTTTGGTATGAAGACCACATCACCTTCACGTAAGACAAGGTCGGCACTACCCTTAGGATTAGTCAAAGCCTTCTCCAGATCAATGCCTACCGTAAAGGTATCCTCAACACCAATACCCAAAGAGTCAATCATGGCCTCTCCCAATTGTCTGCTCATCAGGCGAATCACATCACCCATACGTTTCTTCTCACCGGCACTTGCCACACGGGTCAGCTTTGCACCACGAAGATAGGCAAGACTCGTAGGACCACCCGCTTTATTCACCAGATCGGAAAGACGTTCCTCACGGCTGGTCATGGCGTAATTTCCTCCGAAAAGGATTTCACCATCAATGACTACATTCTGTTGTGCCTGATAACCGGGACTGCGACGGACATAAACTTCATCATAAGGCTGAAGGATAAAACCGGGCTGACCGTCAATGACAAAACCATCCTTTAAAGAGAAGGTATACATCTGACCGATAGTATCATTATCCGCGGTACTACGGGGATTCTTGATTCGTCTCGACACATCAATGCGGACAGTAGAGGCGGCTTCTTTCAAGCCACCGGCCTGGATGATCAGATCCTCAAGTGTCATGTTATCAGCGTAGGGATAGGAATCCGGTTGGGCGACCTCACCGTAAACTGTAACATTGCCACGATCTTCCAGATCGTGAATGCTCGGAATGTAAAGGATGTCATTCTTCATCAGGGCGAGGTTCGGGGAAGTACCGTCCATGATAGACCTGATGTCTATCTGAACAACTTCACTGGTCAAATCCTCACGCTGGCGATAAAGGACGGCACGATTCAGGAAAGCGTCACCGGTCAGGCCCTGGGCTTCATTGACAAGTTCGCGGATCGTGTTCAGTTTACCGCTGAGCTGGTAGATGCCGGGACGATAGACAGCGCCACGGATTTCCAGTTTGTTTGTGAAGCGGTTAAGGATGGCTTCGGCTGTTACAACGTCACCGTTACGCATTGTGTAGATACTGTAGTCCATATCCTTGACTGTGTTGACTTCGTATTCCTCACCATTCTGACGGACAACACGTAATGAACGGGTGTAGGCGTCAGCTTCAAAGCCGCCGGCATATTTGATGAGAGTAGCAAGGTTCTCGTCTTTCTTCATTTCAAAACGCATAGGACGTTTTTACCTTGCCGCTGATCTTTACCAAGACATCATAAGCAGGAACAATCACGACGTCACCTTCCTGAAGGCGAATGTCATCCAGTGTATTTCCTTTCATGATGAATTCGTAGACGTCGATGGTGGCAATATTCTTTCCGTTGCGTACCAATTGAACGTTTCGGAGGCTACCGATATCACTCACACCACCTGCACGATAAAGCGCATGGAAGACGGTAGAGAAGGAAGAAAGGGCGTAGGTACCCGGCTGCACGACCTCTCCCATCACATTGATCTGAATAGTACGGATATTACCCAAAGTCAGACGGATGTCGGAAGTAGGGTCGGTAGTATTGTTCAGACCGTTATAGATCTTATTCAGGGCGCCCTTCAGATAGTCGTTGGCGGCGGAGACTGTCATACCGCTAAGGTTGACAGGACCGATCTTCTGAATATTGATGGTGGCTTCAGGAGAGATCTGCTGGCGAATCGTATTTTGGCTCGCACCCCAGATATCAATGATGACTTCATCACCGGGACCAAGACGGTAATTGGCAGGAGTGGCAAGGTTGACACTAGGCTCGAACGTCAGGTTGCGGGTATTGAAGATGTTGCGCCCGAAAACCTGGTCCTCACGGGCCAAATCTTCCGTAGTCGGATGATCCTCCAGCATGTCGGAAGGATTCTCCTTTAGTCTCTTCACGAAGGCGGGACTCGTTGATATCCGTACCCGTGGATTGGGAGGTGTTTACATTGTTCTGCTGCTCATAGAGCTGCTTCACACGCATAGCCTGTTCCTTGGTCACACCTTTACGCGCAAGTTCGGAAGCAAGCTGTTTCTGTTCCTTGCCTTGACGGATGCCGTCCTTTACATATTCCAGTACTTGTGAATCACTCATGGACTGAGCCATAAGCGAGCCACTTCCCAGCATCAAACAGAAGAAGTAGAATGCTAAAAAGTCTTTGTATTTTCATTGACAAATAAAAAAGTTAGTTGGTTTCACACAGTTCCTGCATACCATGACAGACCGCAGACAACTGTTGTTTAAGAAGAGAAGGGGGGAAGAACATCAAGGAGGGTCAGAGAACGCTGCAAGACAGACCGTTTTTTCTATCCTCGTCTTCCGGATTGGCGTACATCGACACATTATATCCCTGAAGGATGGCCAAACACAGGGTAGCATCCTGCTCCGGTGTCTCCCCCCGTTGAGAATATAAATCGTTTATCTTTTTGTGAATTGATTGTTGTAATGTAGAAAGGTCATCGGCGTATACATACCCATTTTTATCACCGATGTGAAGTAAATGATCTGCCAGATTTTGCAGTTCATCAATATTTTCTTGTAGTAAAAAACTCACCATACCCCTTTTATTCACTTAATGCTTGTTTCACTTATTTAAACCCTTATTTCTCCAGAGGCTCTACACACCCTACTGGTATATCTACAAAAGCACATCCCAACATAGTTAGACGGACTGCTACTTTCGATTTTCCATTTACTGTAACCAATTCTCCTTGAAGTCCGGATAATGGTCCTTTGATAACCTGAATCTTGGCTCCCGGTGACAAGGGAGACGTACTCATATTGATCGCCTCGTCCGAATAGTCTAGCATAAATTTAAAGCGGTGCATCTGTTCATCCGAATGACAGCAGGAGTACTTTTTCTCCACGCAATACCATATATCGGCTGATAGAGCCCAATGTCAAAACTTCTTTCTGCTCATAAATATCGACATGGACAAATATCATCATCGGAAGAAGAACACGCTCGACTACCTTTCGACGATCACTCCATTGATGCACTTCTTGCTGAACAGGAAGGAAGTTTTCAATCCCCATTTTAGATAGTCGCTCACTCGTTTTCTTCTCATGAGAAATACGTACTAAAGCCACCAACCAACGTTTAGGGTACGCTACGCTCCTGCCAGTCACATCTGCCGGCAGAACTTCTTGAATGTCTTTTTTACTAAAAATCATCTATTTTACCCCACGCTTATTCGTCATTCTTTAACAAACAGAAACGAATAACGGTGCAAAGATGACCATATTTACCAATATACGCAAATAAAAAACAATAATATTTTCGTTAAACGACCATAATAAGAGAGAAATATCTGCTTGTTTCATTTTTCACACCTATTATTATATCATTTACGAACAATGAAATATTCGATATTTTCATTAACCAGCTCCTAAAAAAAAGAATTAAAATCCCCACCTCAAACAGAAGATTTTACCAGTAAAAGGAAAAAAAAAGTAACTATTCTGAGAAAAAAAATAAAGAACAGATGCAGTATTCCATAAACTGCTGCATTTAACTTATAAACGGGAGAAAAAAAGAATCAAACCTATATATCATATTAAGACCTGAAACCTGAACTTGACAAGTGGGGAGAAATTAGAGAGAGAGAGTATTTTACAAACGTCCCCAAAAACGAGAACCCCTGCCGACTGTAGAAGCCGGCAGGGGTTTATTTTTACTACTAAGGAGTCCGAAAAGAAAGTAAGACGTTATTCTTTCCAAGCACCTCCGCTTATTTACAATATTTCTTTATAAGTTCATCCACATTCGGATCACCCAGTTCCTTCGCTTTATTGAAGTTTCCGCAAGCTTCGTCCGTCTTCTTCAACTGTATCTGACAAAGGCCCAACAACCGGTATGCTTCCCCATACTTCGGGTCGTCTTTCAGAATTTCATTCAGTATCTTCATGGATTCTTCGTAACGTCCTACACGCAAATTAACCACTGCATGCTCTGCCCGATAAGTCAGAATCTTTGGGGCTCAATTCAATCGCTTTCACGATATCATCCAATGCACGCTGATATTGACGGGCTTTCAGTGCAGCCTGCTCACGATAGTAATAGAAAAGGTCATTGACCTGACCATTCACAGCATTATAATAGGCATCATAATCGAGCATTGCATTTCTTGCCTGATCATTGTTCATATACATCTGTGCACGTTCCAGCAGATAAGGAGCAAAATTTGCCGTGACAGGTTGCGGACAACGAGCAATGCAACTGTCCATCAATGCCAACACTTCTTTGGCATCTGCCTTCAGCAATTCTTTCGTCTTGGCGGCACTAAAGAATGAGGCTGCTGAAGCCAGATTGCTAGCATTCACCTTCTCATAAGCGGCCAAAGCACCTGCATAGTCCTGCTGTGCAAAAAGTATATCTCCTTCCAACTGCGTATAAACGGGCAAAGGATCGATAGCCATCGCCTGACGGAGATTTTTCAAAGCCGTATCATACGTCCAGTCTTTATAAGTCGTTTCCGGTTTTGAAAGCTGATAACCGTATATCAGCTTGGCGATATTATAATACACATCATCCTTTTTAGCCGCCACCTTCAAGGCTTGATTAAAGTCGGCTACAGCCTTGTCAAAATAAGACTGGTCATCCTTACCTTTCGCTACATAATAATTGGCACGGCGGATATATCCATCGGCACTAGCAGGGAACTGGCGAATGAAATCGTCCAGCAATTTCTCATATTCATCAGCCGACATCTGCGTGGAAGCCATAAACAGATACACCAATGCCTGATCCTCCGCTTCGGGCAATCCTTTCCGGATACCGATATTTTTCAGAGCAACGTCTCCCAAAGACAGAGCACTAATCTTCTGCGACATTGCAAAAGCTGCGCCTGCCGCATAACAAGTTGTTACCGTATCCGCACCGGAGGACTTCTGTGAAATACCGAACACCTGGCCTTCCGCATTCATCACCGGACAACTCACCATCTTGTCTTTCATCTGCATACTCAAGGTATAGTAATGGTATTCTCCGGCAATCTTCGATACATCCTTCACTTTACCCGAAACGCAGGCAATGCTCTTCTGCGTAGAATAAGGAAGCATCCATGCGTCAGCGCCTGCAGCCGGAGCAGTAGTCGCCACTACCAGTGACGGCACTTTCTTCTCGGTGATGGCCACACGAAACTTAATGACATCATACATGTCATTCGCTCCCAAGTATTAGGCTGACCGGCATCTGCTTGCCTTCGGCTGTGACAATCACCGCACGCTCAGCCCCTTTGAAGAGACTGTAGTCAGAGAGAGCCAGTCCGTCTTCGGATACGAAAAAATCCGTTTCCGGTATTCAGCATCTTGTCATTCTTATCATAAGTTATTACTGAGAAAAAACAGCACGTTTCGCCTTCTCCACCCATTTCGGGGTTTGCGCCAGACCGCTCTGTACCAAGAGGAAAAGCGCTAAAGGTAAGATTAAAAAGTTTCTTCATATCAGTCGTTGTTTCTTTGTTTCACAGCTTCATAAATCAAAATACCGGCAGCTACGGAAACATTCAGAGATTCGATAGTTCCCAGCATCGGTATCTTCACCCATTCGTCACAGAGAGCCAGATGATCATATGATACACCGGTGTCCTCCGCTCCCATGATGATACACATCGGTCCCGTATAATCGGCTTTCGTATAGTCATAATCTCCTTTCTCAGTAGCGGCAACGATACGGAAACCGCTGTCCTTGAGATACTGCAAAGTCGCACGCAGATTCTGTTCGCGGCAGACAGGCAATGTATGCAACGCACCTGCGGAAGTCTTCATGGCATCGGCATTCACCGATACGCTGCCACGCGCAGGAATAATCACCGCATCTACGGCGGCACATTCGCAAGTACGGGCAATCGCGCCGAAAAGTTGCGCACATCCGTTATGCCATCCAACATCACAAAAAACGGATTCTTGCCTTGCTCGAATAAGAAAGGAACGAGGTCTTCCGTCTTCTGATAGGTCACAGAGGAAATGAAGGCAACCACACCCTGATGATTCTTCCGTGTGATGCGGTTGATACGTTCCACCGGCACACGCTGAACAGGAATCAGCAATCCTTTCAATGCTGCGAAAAGCTCTTTGGAAAGATCACTTTGAATGTCTTTCTTAACGAGGATCTTATCAATTTCTTTTCCAGCCTGAATGGCCTCTATGACGGCACGGACGCCGAAAATCATTTCACTTTTATCGGTCATTGTAATTTTGAATTATAAATTTTGAATTATGGATTATGAAGTACGGGCCAACAGGGGCTTTCGCATTGCTGAGGGCGGCCTCGGTCAATGTGGCTCCGCTCAACATGTGAGCGATCTCCTCTACCCGTTCTTCATCGGTGAGACGGCGGATATGGCTGTTCGTTTCCGTATCGCTGTCCTTCTTATATACCTTATAATGAGCGCGCCCGCGAGCTGCGATCTGAGGCAGATGTGTGATACTGATCACCTGACGGTTGCGGTCACCCATTTCCTGCATCATATCCGCCATACGGTCGGCTATTTCACCGGAAACTCCGGTATCGATCTCATCAAATACAATCGTAGGCAGTTTCACCGCACCGGCGATCATCGCTTTGATAGAAAGCATCACACGCGCGATTTCACCTCCGGAAGCAACGGAAGATATGCTTTGCAACGTTCCGTTCTTGTTGGCGGAGAACAGGAAGTTGACAGTATCCTCCCCCTGTATGCCCGGTTCTTTCTTCAACCCCATTTCCACTTGGAAGCGGACGTTGGGCATACCCAGCGGGACCAGCCGTTCAGCCAGTTGTTTCTCCACTTCACGGGCGGCTGCCGCACGGGCTTTTGTCAGCACGGCGGCTTGCTTCTTCACCCGTTCATACTGGGCTTCCTTGCGGGCAGTCAGTTCGGCTATGCGATCATCATAAGAGGTGATCTCGGACAGCTTACTGCGATATTGGTCTGCCAAGGCCATCAATTCTTCAAGTGTCTGTACCCGATGCTTCTGTTGCAGGGAGTAAATCAGATTCAGACGATCGTTCACTTCGTCCAGACGGGTAGGATTAAACTCGATGGATTCTCCCTGCGCTGAGACTTCCTGCGAAATATCTTTCAGTTCGATGTAGGCACTTTCCATGCGGTCGCTCAGTTCTCCGGCAGGCTGATACACCTTTTTTTCAGATTATTCAGCGTATTCAGATTATCTTTCAGGAAAGAAAGCAGTCCGCCTTCGTCCGAGAAAAAAGACTGTTCGATGCGGTAAAGTCCCGCTTTGATCTCCTCGGCATGACTCAGAGTTTCCGCCTCCTGCTCCAGTTCACTCTGCTCCCCTTCCACCAGATGAGCTTCCTCCAGTTGTTCCAGCTGGAAACGAAGATAGTCCTCATCCGTCCGGCTTTGCTCGGCAAGTGCCGTCAGCTCGGACAATTCACGGTCGAGCAGCTTCCATTCATTATACAGTAAATGATACTTCTCCAGCGCATCATCGTTATGAGCCAGAATATCGAGTACATTCAGTTGGAAACCTTCTTTATTGAGCAAAAGATTCTGATGCTGCGAATGTACATCGATCAGTTGTTCGCCCAATTCCTTCACCTGTGCCAGCGAAGCAGGCGTATCATTAATGAATGCGCGGCTTTTGCCGGACGCCTGCACTTCGCGCCGCAGGATACATTCCTCGTCGTCGTATTCCAGTTCGTTCTCTTCAAAAACGGACGCATACCGTAAGCCGAGATATCAAAACGTGCTTCGATAATACATTTAGAAGCTCCACGACGAATCGCTTTCACATCGGCACGCTGTCCGAGCAGCAGACCGATGGCTCCCAGAATAATCGATTTTCCGGCCCCCGTCTCACCTGTGATGACCGAGAAGCCTGTTTCAAAACCGATATCCAGTTTTTCTATCAATGCGTAATTCTGAATATAAAGTGAACGTAACACCTTCTGTAAATTAAAAATTAAACCTAAAAAATTAAAGATCAGAGAGTCAAGACAGCAACCAAATGGTCGATGATGTCTTGCGCTACTTCCTGTTTGGGCTTCAGAGGATAATCCTCACGACCTTTGCGATCAATAATGCTAATCTTGTTTGTATCGTGACGGAAGCCGGCTCCCGCGTCATTCAGAGAGTTAAGGACGATAAAGTCAAAGTTTTTACGTTCGAGCTTTCCTTCGGCATTCTGCTGTTCGTTATTTGTTTCGAGGGCAAACCCCACTAACAGTTGATTGTCTTCTTTAGATCTTTCCAAGACTTGCAGCAATGTCCTGCGTAGCCTGAAGATGCAAGGTCAGTTCTTCTTCCTTCTCCCGTTTGATCTTTTTGCCGGCCACCGTTTCCGGGCGGAAATCGGCGACTGCCGCACAAAGAATCCCCACGTCGGAAGTCGGGAAACAGGTTTGCGCTGCCTCATACATTTCCTGAGCAGATTCCACATCTATCCGGTGGATACGCGAATGCTGCGTTTTCAGTTGCACCGGTCCGGTGATCAATGTCACCTCTGCCCCACGACGGGCACATTCTTCCGCCAAAGCAAATCCCATCTTACCGGAAGAATAATTGCCGATAAAACGGACCGGATCGATCTTTTCGTAAGTCGGTCCGGCAGTTATCATAATTTTCCTTCCCTGAAGTTCGGCACTCGCAGAGAAAAACTCGTCCAGCACTCGGATAATGTTTTCCGGTTCTTCCATACGCCCTTTACCGACCAGATGGCTGGCAAGTTCACCCGTTGCGGGCTCAATGATGCGGTTGCCGTAGGAACGCAATATATCCAGATTCTTCTGTGTAGAAGGATGCGCATACATATCGAGGTCCATAGCCGGTGCAATGAATACCGGAGCTTTGGCCGAAAGATAAGTGGTTATCAGCATATTGTCGGCTATCCCGTTCGCCATCTTTCCGATGGTGGAGGCGGTAGCGGGTGCGATCAGCATGGCATCCGCCCACAGACCCAAGTCCACATGGCTGTTCCACGTACCGTCTCGTTGGGCAAAAAACTCGCTGATGACCGGCTTACTGGTCAAAGCCGATAGAGTGATGGGAGTAATAAATTCTTTTCCCGCCGGAGTAATGACCACCTGCACTTCCGCTCCCTGCTTTATCAGTCCGCGGATAATGTAACAAGCCTTATAAGCAGCGATGCTACCGGTTATTCCAAGAATTATCTTTTTTCCTTTTAGCATTATTTTGTAATCAAATTACTCATTTCACGCAGACGGATTTTAGTCAGCACCGCCTTGGTATTCAACGTGAAATCACTGTTTAAAATCCAGCTGTAGTATCCGGGGTCTTTCTTCAGCACCTCGGCTACAGACATTCCTTTATATTTTCCGAAATTAAATACTTCCACACCATTGTCGTCATACACCATCCGGCCGGCAAAGTCCACATTCTTAGTGAAACTTGAATATTCTGCCAGGAAGGCGATGTCGTTCTGAAGATCCGGATAGCGGTCGAGCTGTGCTTTCAGCACCTCATAAGTGGCACGTGTATCGGCCTCGGCCGTATGGGCGTCTTCCAGACTCTTTTCGCAATAGAACTTATAGGCAGCCGAAAGGGTACGTTGCTCCATCTTGTGGAAAATCACCTGTACATCGACAAACTTGCGCTTCGTCATATCGATATCTACACCGGCACGAAGAAATTCCTCTGCCAATACCGGAATATCGAAGCGATTAGAGTTGAATCCTGCCAAATCGCAGCCTTCAATGTCACGGGCCACATTCTTTGCCACTTCCTTGAAAGTCGGGCAGTCCACCACATCGGCGTCATAAATGCCATGTACGGCAGAAGAGGCTTCAGGAATATGCATTTCGGGATTGATACGCATTGTTTTCGTTTCCTCATTCCCGTTAGGATACACTTTCAGATAGCAAATTTCTACTATTCTGTCGGTGTTGATATTGGTTCCCGTTGTCTCCAGATCGAAGAAGACAATCGGGTTTTTCAAATTTAATTTCATTTCTTTCTTTAATGGATAATGGATAATGGAGAATTGATAATGGATAGGAAACATAAAAAATGGATAACTCCTGAACACTGACAGCGCAGCTCATTATCCATTATCCATTCTCAATTATCCATTAAATAATTAATTAATCGTTCAGCATCATCGGCATCAGCAGCATCAGCAAGTCTTCATTTTCTTCCTGTTCTACCGGCACAATGACTCCGGCACGCGACGGATCGGCAAGCTCGATTACCACTTCATCGGCTGAAATATTGTTCAGGATATCGATGAGGAAGGTAGACTTGAATCCGATGCTCATAGCGGCACCTGCATATTGGCAAACTTGTGTTTCTTCGGCAGAAGTGGAGAAGTCGATGTCCTGTGCGGAAATCACAATCTGATTTTCCTGCATACGCAGCTTGATCAAGCTGCTTGCCTGTGAAGAAAAGATAGACACACGGCGCAAAGCTCCGATCAGTTGCTGACGGTCTACAGTCACTTTATGAGGGTTGTTCTGCGGAATTACCGAGTTGTAGTTCGGATAGCGTCCTTCGATCAGACGGCAGACCATGCGGTAGCTTTCCAGCATAAACACAGCGTTGCGTTCGTCAAATTCGATGGTTACTGTTCCCTGTTCCTTCGGAAGCAGGTTTTTCAGCAATGTAGCGGGCTTCTTCGGAAGGATGAACGCGGCACGTTCGTTTCCTTTGGCAGCCAGCGTTTTGCAACGTACCAGCTTATGACCGTCCGATGCCACCATCGTGATGTCTTCTGTTGTAATATCGAAATAGATACCGTTCATTACCGGACGGAGCTCGTCATCGGCAGTTGCGAATACCGAACGGTTGATGCCACCCAGCAGTACACCTGCTTCCATCTCCACGCGGACTGCATTTTCGCCCAACACAGCCGACTGCGGAAATTCGTCCGCATTCTGTCCCATCAGACTATATTTTCCGTTCTGATACTGCACCGTAATTTCATAATTGTCCGTGTTGACGTAGAATGTCAACGGTTGTTCCGGAATTTCTTTCAGTGCATCAAGCAATGTTTTCGCTACTACGGCAAAACGCCCGTTTGTATCGCTTTCATTTACCTCAACGGTTGTCACCATAGTCGTTTCACTGTCAGAAACAGTCACAGACAATGTTCCGTCTTCCAATTCGAAGAGAAAACAATCGAGGATAGGCAGTGCGTTTTTCGAGTTGATCACGCGGCTGATAGCCTGTAAATGGCTGGAAAGAGCAGTACTTGAAACGATAAATTTCATATATTTTCGAGTATTTAAGTTTTGAATTATATATCGCACAAAGTTACGAAAAAAGATTCGTGCTGCCCAAGAAAACGAAAGAAAAAACAAGCATTGTGTGAGGGATATTCCTAAAAAAATTGTAACTTCGCCGCAGAATTTAAAATTATCGCAATGGAATTTACAGGAAAAATCATCGCTATCCTCCCTCCGAGAGGTGGAGTTTCAAAGACTAGCGGCAACGAGTGGAAATCACAAGAGTTCGTAATCGAAAACCATGACCAATATCCGCGCAAAATGTGTTTCGACGTATTTGGCGCCGACAAAATCGAACAGTTCAACATTCAGATGGGCGAAGAACTGACCGTATCATTCGACGTTGACGCCCGTCAATGGAACGACCGTTGGTTCAACAGTATCCGTGCATGGAAAGTTGAACGTGTAGGCGCAGGTGCTCCTATGACTCCGGGTGCCCCCGTTCCTCCCCCGGCTCCGTCTGCTACCCCGGATTTCACGATGGGTGACGCAAAAGACGACCTGCCGTTCTAAGAATTAAAAACAATCTGCATAAAAAACTCCCGATGGAACTATTTCTGCCGGGAGTTTTTTTTATGACTGTCCCCTGCAGTAACCAGACACCGAGCTGAAGTGAATTCACCTCGGGGCCAATGCGGATTCAGCAGCGAGGCGAAAAGGACTGAGCAGCGAGGCGAAAGGAATTGAGCAGCGAGACGAAGGAGATTGGACAGCGAGACGAAGGAGATTGGACAGCGAGACGGAAAAGCCCCCATGAAGGTATGCCAAAAGTCAATAGTAACTAAACTCTCCTCCTTCGGGAAGGAGGATACCCTAGGGGGTGGTAGGTGAATACATAATCCTATCATTTACAAAGAAATAGGAATAAACATTATTTCTCCTACCACCTCGGTCTGCGACCATTCCTCCTTCCCGAAGGAGGAGAATAGAGATAGAATCGATTTTTTAGCCCCCACTTTAGCTCTTTTGACACCCCTTCATGAATTCTCTTAAAGGTATCTTACGGAATGGAATAAAAAGTGAGTCAGCGGCGGCAAAATTCTCTATCTTTTTTCTTATTAATTCTATTTCTTTAGAATAGAATTATATACTCTTCTCTACTCTACTGGTTTCCATTCGGTTTTCGCGCCCTGCCAGAAGGCGTTTCAGAGCTTTTAGTTTCGCAAATTAAGCGCTATTTTTCCCCTCTATTTTTCGCCAGTTTTTTTTCTTCGAATTCTATTCGATTTATACTTCAAAACAATGTTGGGATAGACCATCCCGTCCGCACAAGTAAACTGCGCAAAAAGAATGAAATTACGGAAAAATTCGGAGTTGCGGAGAAAGAATTCCGGCACGTAATGAACCTGATGTCCGGACTGTTCGAGCACGTGTCCAAAGTCCGCCATCATCATGAAATGATACGAATCGGACAATCCGTCCGTCCCCGCCCGATAAGCCAAAGCGCCGTCAAGCACTTCGCCATTATCCAGCTGGCGGATATATCGTGACAAACTATCTTCATCGGGAGCAAGCAGCAAACGTCCGCCATAAAATGTAGCGAAAACATGCAAGGACGGCTCTACAAAACTGGTTAGTTGCGTAAACAACGTTGTTTGAGGCAACCTGTACACAGGATACGCTTTAGAGGGAGTATAACAAAAAGTTATACGTGAATTCCGGGCTATTCCTTCCTCTGCCGGAACCGTCTTTACCAAAGAGCGCAACATCCTTTCCGCCTCAGCCACATCCATCACCGAGAGACTTAAAACAGCCGCAGGCCCCATCAGAGAGTCTTCCCGCTGGAAAAGACAAGCCACCAAATCCTGCCCCGTATTCTCTGCCAGATAACGTGACAATTCCCGATCCCGATTCAGCACTTCACTCGTTCTGCCTGCCGTTGCATATTCCTGCGTATCGCCATAGGAAAGCAGGGATGCCCAGTCCGTAATGCCCTGTTTACTGAAATAAAATGCAGTGGAGGGCAGTGTTTCGCCCGGAAATCCTTTGACAGATTCCTGCTGGCGGATTACATTTATAAAGTTAAAACAAGTATCTACATAATGGCTGACTCCGGAGAAATAAATGAAATCATCCTTCAGCTTCATATCAAACTCCGTCCATCCCATCATTCCTGCCAGACGAGTGTAGACGGTAGCAACAGTCGGACTTTTCTTCGGCGCCCGCACTTCTTTAAAAGCAGGGTCGGTAGCCAGCGACTTGCCGGTTTTGCGGATATCTATCACCTCCTCTATCAGCTTTTTCTGACAACTGAGCACCAAAAAGTCTTCCGTCAGATAGCAGGCGAGAAAATCACCGTCCGCCATCGGATAAATAATGATATCTTCACCCTTATAATCGAATGTTTTCGGAGGATAGCCCGACGAAACATATTTCTGCACAAAACGGTCGATCAGCGCACGGTCTCCATTCCCCAACCGGCAGTAAAGCACCTGATTACGATCATTGTCCGGCTCATGAAAACTGATCAGCATCTGATTCATTTGCCTGCTCAGACCGTGAGGAGCATCTTCGAGAAGAGAATAAAGATATTGTTTCAGATAAGAAAAGAGTTTGGAAACATAAAGATACTGGTGATCCCGACTACAGGTCAACTCATCCACTTCCATTACAAATTCGGCTACATCTTCCGTCGCAAACACTGCTGAAACAGAGGACGGAACCAAGGTATAGAGATCAAAATCCTTCTGATCCTCGGCAGCCGACAACCTAAAAAAAGAGTACAACGCAAAACCTGAGCACAAAAGTACAACAGAAGAAGTGATCGCTATTTTCACTATCGTACGAAGTTTCATAATATTTGCTGTTTATCGGCTAGGGGCAAAAATAATAATTTCTACAAAGAAAACAAAACTTTTGCTAAAAAAATCACCAATAATCAGAAAATGATTTCCATTCCGTCATATGTAAGGTGAATATTTTCAGGAAGCTCCTTCTCTACCTTCTTGTGCAGCCCCATATCATGACTCATGTGGATGAAGTATGTCTCCTTTGCCCGAATACGTTCTGCCGCCTTCAATGCCTCCTCCAGATTCTGGTGAGTAGGATGAGGAGCGATACGAAGCGCATTCATTATCAGAACATCTATCCCTTCCAATTGTTCATACGATTCTTCGGGCATGGTCAGCATATCCGTGATATACCCCAGCCTGCCGATACGGTAGCCCAGAATCGGCAGCCGACCGTGCATCACCCGCAAGGGCACCACTTCCGTATGGTGGATGGAAAAGGCGTGCCCGACCTCAATTTCCTGCAAGGGAATATCAGGTACACCGGGATAACGGTGATCGACAAAACAATAAGGCATCCGCGAACGCAATCCGCGTGCCACATATTCTTCGGCATAGATAGGAACCGCCCCGAAACGGCAGAACGGACGCAAATCATCCAATCCGCCCACGTGATCATAATGTTCGTGCGTAATGAGCACACCGTCTATCTTCTCAAAAGGAAGGTGTAACACCTGCGCCCGAAAATCGGGTCCGCAGTCTATAAGTATCCGCGCATCTTCCGTCTCAACGATTGCAGACGCACGCAGACGATTATCCTTCGGATCGGCAGAAGTGCAGACCGGACAGGTGCATCCAATCTGAGGAACTCCCGTCGATGTTCCGCTTCCAAGTATTCTTACTTTCATTTCCCAACCAAATTTACTTCCGGATGAATGTCTATGCCGAATTTCGCACGAACAGAAGCCCGTACCGCATCCGAAAGTGCAAGGATGTCACTGCCTTTCGCTCCGCCCCGATTGACGAGCACCAAGGCCTGCTTGTCATGCACTGCCGCCGGACCTAATGCTTTTCCTTTCCAGCCACACTGATCAATCATCCATCCTGCCGGAATCTTCACTCGTCCGTCATTCAGTTCGTAGAAGGGGATTCGGGGAAATTCCTGCTGCAAGGCTTCCAGTTTTTCGCGCGGAACGATGGGATTCATAAAGAAACTGCCGGCATTTCCCATCACTTTCGGGTCGGGCAATTTGCTTTCACGGATATCGATAATCACTTTCCGGATACCGGCAAGGTCAGTTCGGGATATTTTTCGAGTTCCTGACGGATGGTGCCGTAATCTAATGTATAATGTTCTTCCTTGCTGAGCCGGAAGCAGACATAGGTCACAAATACGGATTTATTCTCCGGACGTTTGAAAATGCTGTCGCGGTAGGCATAGCCACATTCATCTACAGCATAAACACGCTCCTCACCGTGAATGTTCACTGTTTCGACAGAGGTGATCAGGTCTTTCACTTCCACACCATAGGCACCGATATTCTGCACGGCACTCGCTCCCACTTCACCGGGAATAAGGGAGAGATTTTCCGTTCCATACCAGCCATGCTCTACACAATATCCTACAAAATCATCCCAGACCACGCCTGCTCCTACCCGCACGGCTACACTCCGTTCATCCTCTTCCGTCACCTCGATCCCTTCGATGCGGGAATGTAAGACCAGCCCTTCATAGTCTTTGACAAAAAGCAGGTTGCTTCCACCGCCTATATGCAAAAAAGGTGTCGTAAGGGCACCTTGAGCTATCAATGTCTTCAGTTCTTCTACCGAAGCATATTCCTGAAACCGTTCGGCATAGACATCAATGCCGAACGTATTGTGTGATAAAAGAGAATACATATCTTCCGTTTTTCGTTGTTAAATACTGGTATCTTCAAACTTATACAGTTGCCATTCGCCTGCTTTCCGCCTGAAATATAGAATATTAGAGAAGCCGTTTCCGATTCCCTTCAAGGCGAGAATCTTTGTCGGCGAGTTATCATCATTCCGCTGTCCGTAATTGATATTCGAAAGGCGGTCTGTAGGCAATGCTGGCTTGAAAGCAAACCACTGGTTCAAATCAAGAGAAGTCTCTAGAATAGAGAAGTCATCGTCCGGATCTGAGGTGACAAAAAGCCAGAGGCTCCTGCACACGCCGGCTTTGAAAAAGGCTGTCGGCAGCAAAGTGACTGAAAAAACTCCACAAAGTCTTCATTTTCATTCCGCTCAACAGGGCGCAGATTGATAGCCTCCAGTATCCATGCCCCTTTGATACGCTCAAAATAATACTTTTTTCACCATTCGGGTTTTCACGAATATCCATTCCACCTGAACGGAGGTCAGTGAGGTGTCCCCCACCAAATCCATGTCTTCTTCTTTATCAAACAGGAGCGTATAATAATGCTGTTTGGTAAATAAGTCATCATGCTTCCAGTTGCGTTCTTCGATATTGGTTTTCTCATCTCCCTTGTAATAGGGCAACGGAAACTTGACACGCTGACGCTGCAAGGCATCATCGGAAGCAAAATTATAGATAAAATCGTCGAAAGATTCGTCCGCTTCTGTCGGTTTGGGCTCTTCCGGCAATTCCTCCTGATGGATCGAATCGGCTTTGTGCCGGATAGAATCCACCTCTTGAGTGATAGATGCAAAGGGGTCGATCTTAGCTTTCTTGTTTCCACAGGAACTCAGCATAGTGAGCAAGAACCCCCGCAATTAGTTTTTTCATTTTTTCAATTTCTCTCTTAACTTTTCAAGCATATCCACCGTCATGCTTTCCAAGTCGTAGGCGGGCTTCCACCCCACTCCTCGCGGGCGCAAGTGTCGTCCAGGCTGTCGGGCCAGCTGTCCGCAATGCGTTGTTTCAACGGGTCTACTTCGTAAATCATCTGGAACTCGGGCACATGCTTTTTGATAGCTTGATAGATCGTCTCCGGGTCGAAACTCATAGAGGCGATATTGAAAGCGTTGCGGTGTATCAGCTTTGTCGGATCAGCTTCCATAAGCGTAATCGCCGCGTTCAGCGCATCCGGCATATACATCATATCCATTAAAGTGCCTTGCTTAATAGGACACACAAACTTTTCACTCTTTTACTGCCGAATAGTAAATGTCGACAGCGTAATCAGTTGTTCCTCCACCCGGAGGGGTTACGTTCGAGATGATGCCCGGGAAACGGACTGCACGTGTGTCAACACCATATTTGTTAAAATAGTAGTCGCTCAACAACTCTGTCGTTACCTTGGTGACTCCATACATAGTACGGGGACGCTGGATAGTATCCTGTGGTGTCTGTGTATGAGGCGTGCTTGCACCGAACGATCCGATAGAACTGGGGGTAAATACCGCACATCCCTGCTCACGCGCCACTTCCAAAACATTCCACAGTCCGTCAATACCAATTTTCCAGGCTAACTTCGGCTTGGACTCAGCCACCACCGATAGCAGTGCAGCCAAATTATATATGGTATCAATGTGGTATTCCTTCACCACCGATTCAATCATTTCACCATTCGTTACATCGACAACTGCCGACGGTCCCGACTCTTTTAACTCTCCTTTGGGCTCTGCACCCTGGATGTAACCTGCTACTACGTTTGTGTTTCCATAACGCCTGCGTAACTCCATCGTCAACTCGGATCCTATTTGTCCGGTGGCTCCAATAATCAAAATGTGTTTCATTTTTCCTTTTAAATAAAAGTGTTAAGCTAAATAGTGCGCAAAGTAAGCACTTTTTTTTCAGATTTAAATCAAAAAGATATTGTTTATTCCAAGAAAAATCGTGTCCTTTGCACCATTAACTTAATCACTCAAACATTATGTACGGTAAAATGAAAGAACACCTCAGCCAGACACTGGCTGAAATTAAGGAAGCCGGACTTTACAAAGAAGAACGACTGATCGAAAGTGCGCAGCAAGCTGCCATCACTGTAAAAGGAAAAGAAGTGCTGAATTTCTGCGCCAACAACTATCTGGGACTGTCCAATCACCCCCGTCTGATTAAAGCTTCTCAAGAAATGATGGAGCGCCGTGGATTTGGTATGTCATCTGTCCGCTTCATCTGCGGAACGCAAGATATACATAAGGAACTGGAAGCTGCTATCTCGGATTATTTCCAGACAGAAGACACCATTCTGTATGCAGCCTGTTTCGACGCCAACGGAGGTGTGTTCGAACCGCTTTTCAGCGAAGAAGACGCCATCATCTCGGACTCTCTGAACCATGCTTCTATCATCGACGGCGTACGTCTTTGCAAAGCGAAACGCTATCGCTATGCCAACGCGGATATGAAGGATCTGGAAAGATGCTTGCAAGAAGCTCAGGCACAACGTTTCCGTATCGTTGTTACCGACGGTGTATTCTCTATGGACGGAAATGTAGCACCTATGGATCAGATCTGTGACCTGGCCGAGAAATATGATGCACTCGTAATGGTGGACGAATCGCACTCTGCAGGTGTGGTTGGCGCTACGGGCCACGGCGTCAGCGAACTGTACAAGACTTACGGACGCGTAGACATCTATACGGGAACACTGGGCAAGGCTTTCGGAGGCGCATTGGGAGGATTTACCACCGGCCGCAAGGAGATCATCGACTTACTGCGTCAGCGCAGCCGTCCTTATCTGTTCTCCAACTCGTTGGCTCCGGGTATCATCGGTGCAAGTCTCGAAGTATTCAAGATGCTGAAAGAGAGCAATGCACTGCATGACAAGCTGGTAGAAAATGTAAACTATTTCCGTGACCAAATGACAGCTGCCGGATTTGACATTAAACCGACACAAAGTGCCATCTGCGCCGTTATGTTGTATGATGCCAAACTCTCTCAGATTTATGCCGCACGCATGCAGGAAGAAGGCATTTATGTGACGGGATTCTATTATCCGGTCGTTCCGAAAGAACAGGCACGTATCCGTGTACAAATCTCTGCCGGACACGAGAAAGCACACCTCGACAAATGTATCGCTGCTTTTATTAAGGTTGGCAAAGAACTGGGAACCTTGAAATAAGTAATAAGTAATAGGTAATAGGTAATAATCGTAGCTGCCGGTAGCTTTACCCGCATGACCTATTACTTATTACCTATTACTTATTACCTATTATTTATTACCTATTACCTATTTTTCAAGATGGAAGAACTTACGCTCACTACTCCTGCTTTGCTTTTTTCGGCTGTTTCGCTGATTTTGCTGGCTTATACCAATCGTTTTTTATCGTATGCGCAGCTGGTGCGACAGTTGCGGGACCGCTATATGGAAAATCCTACGGATATCACGGTAGCACAAATCGAGAATTTGAGGAAACGGTTGAATCTGACACGCACGATGCAGGGACTGGGGATAGCAAGCCTCTTTTTCTGTGTAGTCAGTATGTTTCTTATTTACATCGGACTGCAGTTGTTATCGGTTTATGTATTCGGACTGGCATTGATACTGTTAATCGCTTCTTTGGGTGTATCCTTCCGCGAAATACAGATTTCTACCCGCTCGCTGGAGATTTATCTGGGGGCTATGGAAAAAGGAAAGATAAAGAAATAGCCCGGCAGGGAAGTTGATAAGTAAGATAAAAAAGAAGCTGTCTGAATATAAACCCAAACAGCTTCTCTTATATAATTTTCTATTTTTTCAGATCATTATCAGCGTTGTCCCAGTTGTGAATCAACAAAGAAAATACCGGTATCACCAGCTTTCTTGATTTTATCCACAATTCCCTGTGCAGTAGCTTCTTCTTCTACCTGTTCGCGGACAAATCCCCACAGGAAATCCTGAGTAGCTTTATCTTTTTTCAGCAGCAGCCACATCTACCAGCTTGTCTACCAATGCAGATACATGGCATTCGTGTTTGTAAACGTGTTCAAACACTTCCAGCGGAGTACCCCAGCCATTGGGAACCACATCAATCTTGTCAACTATAGCAGTTCCGCCACGTTTGATGATGTAATCGGCCATTGCATAAGCATGTCCCATTTCTTCCTGAGATTGTTTCTTCATCCAATGAGCAAAACCGCTGAAACCTTCTTTCTCAAAATAGAAAGACATTGCTAGATACAGGTTAGCAGACCACATTTCAGCAGTAATCTGCTCATTGATTGCTTTCTGTAATTTTTCTGAAATCATAATCGTATATTTTTATTAAGTTGTTAATGTAGTTTTCTTTTGAACTCATTACAAAAATAACAAGATTTCAGTTAAAATTGTTCCATGCTCCCTGCATTTTTAAACTACATTCACATTTTATTTACACCAGCTCGTCCGAAGTGTATCCTTTCGGCAGTTCACGGCAGTTGTATCCGGATGCCATAATCTCACCGTAGGCACCTGCGGAACGAAGTGCAATCAGGTCCCCCCGCTTCACTTTGTTCAGGTCAATCGCTTTACCGAAAACGTCTGATGATTCACAGATCGGACCTACTACGTCATAAGCCTCTACAGGTTCTTCTGAAGTGATGTTTTCCATCTTGTGGTAAGCCTGATACAAAGCCGGACGAATCAGGTCTGTCATACCTGCATCGAGGATGGCAAATTTCTTCTTCGTTCCCTGCTTTACATACAGCACTTTCGATATCAGAGAGCCGCACTGTCCTACCACCGCACGTCCCAGTTCAAAGTGCAAAGTCTGATAAGGACGCAGTTTCAGCTGTCCGGCATAGGTAGCAAAATAGCTTTTGAAGTCCGGAACGGACTGGCGGTTCGGATGACCGTAGTCAATGCCCAGACCACCACCGACATTGATATGCTCTACCAGAATACGGCGGGCTTCGAGCTTGTCCTGCAATTCATTCACCCGGTTACAAAGAGCGATGAAATCGCCCATATCCAATATCTGTGAACCGATATGGAAGTGCAGACCGATGAATTTTACATTCTTTTCATTTCCAAAGCCACATCAATCACCCTGTCCATGTCCTGCATACTGATACCGAATTTGTTTTCAGCCAGACCAGTGGTGATATTGGCGTGCGTATGCGCCCCGACATCCGGATTGATACGGAAAGCGACATTAGCGATCTTATTTTGAGCGGCAGCCAGTTCGTTGATGACTTCCAGTTCGGGGATAGACTCTACATTGAAACAGAAGATGCCATATTCCAGTCCGAGGTTGATCTCCCAATCCGCTTTCCCGACTCCGGCAAAAACGATTTTATTGGCAGGGAATCCGGCACGGACAGCGGCACGGATTTCTCCGCCACTCACGCAGTCTGCTCCCATTCCGCTTTCACGGATAATGGTAAGTACTTTCGGATTGGCATTCGCCTTCACGGCATAATGTACGGAATAGCTAGGATATTTGGCAACCTCTTGGTTAATAGCCGACAATGTATCACGCAGCACTTTCGTATCATAATAATAGAAAGGTGTCTGCAAAGTACGGAATTTATCGATTGGAAATATTCCTTTCATAATTCAAGAAACTTGTTTAGTTAGTTAAAAAGAGCGCTTTTATCAGTATCAATAAAAGCGCTCGTATTATTTGTGGAATTATTTGTTGTTGAAAAGCATATCGCTCAGCGACTGCAACGCCGTCTTCTTATCGCAATCCCGGATAAGGAAGGAAATGTTGTAGTTACTTCCTCCGAAGGAAATCATTCGCACAGGTATGTCCCGCATCGCATCAAGCGCTTTAGCTTCGAAACCGACATTCTCCCATTCCAGGTCACCTACTACACAGATAATACACATATCCTTGTCAACAGTGACAGTACCGTATTTTTTCAGGTCGTCCAGAATCTCGTTCAGATGCTTGGTGTTGTCTATTGTAACAGATACACCGACCTCTGAAGTACAGATCATGTCAATAGAAGTCTGATAGCTTTCAAAGATCTCGAATACTTTACGCAGGAAACCATGAGCAAGCAACATACGGCTTGATTTGATCTTGATAGCTGTAATATTGTTTTTGGCAGCTACGGCTTTAATCTTACCTTTCTCCGTGTCATTAGAAATCAGTGTTCCGGGAGCATCCGGGTCCATTGTATTCAGCAGACGTACAGGTATATTGGCATATTTAGCAGGCTGGATGCAAGTCGGGTGCAGGATTTTTGCACCGAAGTAAGCCAGCTCGGCTGCTTCTTCGAAATGCAGCTGGCGAACCGGCGCGGTCTTGTCCACAATGCGCGGGTCGTTGTTGTGCATACCGTCGATATCCGTCCAGATCTGGATTTCGGAAGCCTTTACGGCAGCACCGATCAAGGATGCGGTGTAATCGCTGCCACCACGCTGCAGGTTGTCTATCTCACCGTAAGCATTGCGGCAGATGAAACCTTGTGTGATGTAAATCTCCATATCTGGATACAGTTCCAGTTGTGTCTGCAGTTTCTCCTTAATATATACAGGGGTCCGGTTCCGCGTTCTTGTCAGTACGCATGAATTTCCAAAGCCGGAAGCAACACGGACTTCACACCGCATTCCTGCAGGTAAAAGTTTACCATCGCCGTAGAGATAAGCTCTCCCTGTGCCAAAACCACTTTCTCTTCGAACAAAGTGAAAAGGTCTTTAGTATAGGAGCGGATGTAGTCGAAGTGAGACTTGATGACTTCAAGACCTTTCTGTTTATATTCCTGAGTTGCAAAAAGCTCATCAACGTGCTGTTTATATTTTGATTCCAGCTTATTGATAATCTCGTTGGCACCCTCCGGATTCTTCTTATACAGATAGTCCGAAATTTCCACCAATGTATTTGTTGTTCCTGACATTGCAGAAAGGACAACAATCTTCTGTTCACCATCGGTAATCAATTTGGCTACTTCCTTCATCCGCTGAGCAGAACCCACGGAAGTTCCTCCAAACTTTAAAACTTTCATTTTCGTTACTGTTTTAGTTATCTATATTTAAATCTATTTCTATTGTTCTCTGTCTGGGCATGTATTCGTCTGTCACATCCGTTATACGATGTTCGGAACAGCGGTATACACTGCCGGGATATTCTTTCAGCAATTGCAGATTGTGCGTTGTCATCACTACCGACGAACCGGATTCGCAGATGTTGTGCAACAATTCAACGATGGACTTGCCTGTTTCCACATCCAGATTTCCGGTTGGTTCATCCGCCAGGATGATAGCCGGAGAATTGAGTACGGCACGTGCAATCACAATGCGCTGCTGTTCGCCACCGGAAAGTTCGTTCGGAAGTTTATAACCTTTGTTGGACATTCCCACCAGTTGAAGCACTTCTTCAATACGATCCTGTATTTCCCGTTTGTTCTTCCAGCCAGTGGCACGAAGCACAAATTCCAGATTGTTGTAAACGGTACGGTCCGTCAGCAGCTGAAAGTCCTGAAACACAATTCCCAGCTTTCTTCTCAACTGAGGGATATGCTTGCGTTTGATTGAACGCATATTATAGCCCAGCACTTCCGCTTCGCCGTCGATTACGTCCAGTTCGCCGTAAAAGGTTTTGAGCAGGCTCGTTTTCCCCGAACCTACCTTCCCGATCAGATAGACGAACTCTCCTTTGTGCAATTCCAGATTGACATCGCTCAGTACACAGAGTTCCTGTTGATGGATTTCTACGTTTTTATATTGAATTAATGCTTCTTCCATGTACTGCTATGTCTTTCCTGCAATTCACGTGCAAGATCTTCGATGCGATAGCCTTTTGAAGTAAGCAATACAATCATGTGATAAATGAGGTCGGCTCCTTCGTAGATCAGGCGTTCGTCAGTGCCGTTGGTTGCTTCGATCACTGTCTCCACTGCTTCTTCGCCTACTTTCTGTGCCATTTTATTGATACCGGATTCGAACAGGCTGGTGGTGTAAGAGCCTGCAGGCATTTCCTCGTGACGTTTGTCAATGAAATCTTGTAATGCTTTCAGGAACATAACCGGTTCTTCGTTTTTCTCACCCCAGCAAGTATCTGTGCCTGTATGACAAAACAGGACCTGCCGGATCTGCCTGGATCAACAGGGTATCGTTGTCACAATCCGCTTTGATAGATACCACATGAAGGAAGTTGCCGCTTTCTTCTCCTTTCGTCCAAAGACGATTTTTGGTACGGCTGAAGAAAGTTACTTTTCCGGTTTCCACCGTTTTATCATAGGCTTCCTTATTCATAAAGCCCAGCATCAAGACTTTGCGTGTCTCGTTGTCCTGTATGATAGCCGGAACAAGTCCGTTCATCTTATCGAAATCCAATTCCATCTTATATTAAGTTCTAATTACTATTTCAATTTACTATACCGTTTGTGTGAGCCCATGCCGCCTCACCCTCTGATGGTTATTCCTTCGCCGCAAAGATACGATTTTAATTCGGGAATTTTAATTTCTCCGAAATGAAAAACGCTGGCAGCCAACGCCGCATCTGCTTTTCCTACTAAAAAAGCATCACGGAAGTGTTCTTTCAGCCCTGCCCCGCCCGAAGCGATCACGGGAATAGAGAGTTGATCGGCCAAGGAAGCAAGCGCCTCGTTCGCATAACCGGTCTTCACCCCATCATGATTCATGCTCGTAAACAGGATTTCGCCTGCTCCACGTTCCTGAGCCTCTTTGGTCCATGCCAGCAATTCTTTATCGGTTTCGATACGCCCGCCGTTCAGATAACACTTCCAGCCGTTTTCTGTTTGCTTGGCATCTACCGCCAGAACGCAAACCTGAGAACCGAAGTTCTTGACAATGTCATCAATCAGCTGAGGGTTGCGAATGGCGGAAGAATTGATCGAGATCTTATCCGCTCCGGCATTCAGCAGGCGATCTACATCGCTCAATTCATTGATGCCACCGCCCACGGTAAACGGAATATTAATATTGGCAGCAATCCGCTTTACCAGTTCCGTGAAAGTCTTACGTCCTTCGTGACTTGCAGTAATATCCAGAAAAACAAGTTCATCTGCTCCTTGTTCGCTGTAAGCCCGCCCCAGTTCTACCGGATCACCGGCCTGGCGCAAATTGACAAAGTTCGTTCCTTTTACGGTCTGTCCGTCTTTTTATATCCAGACAGGGTATGATTCTTTTTTTGCTAACACAATTCTATCTTATTTACTATTTGACAATTTAGATTCTACTAATCCGAGAACCTGCTTCTTTATTTTTCATTATAACAGGGCGCTCCATTTTATTTTAGCACTCCTGATTATAAAAATATACGCAAATCTTTCAATGTTATATGCCCTTCGTACAATGCTTTACCGAAGATGACTCCGGGAACTCCGGCTTCATTCAAGGCGATTATGTCATCCACATTGCTCACTCCGCCACTAGCCATCAGGTAGAGATTCGGAAACTTCTCCAGCATTTCTTTATACAAATCTATAGAAGGACCTTTCAGCATTCCATCACAACTAATATCAGTACAAATAACTTTCTGAATACCTTTATTTATATAGTCTTCGAGAAATGGGAAAAAGCTCGCAGGCGCTTTCGTCTTTCCAGCGACGTTTACGGCAATCTTATGTTCCTTGACGTCTGCTCCGAGGATTATTTTCTCACTGCCATATACTTCCAGCCAATGGCAGAACAGCTCCGGATCTTTCACGGCAACGCTTCCGCCTGTCACCATCTGAGCACCGCTTTCAAAAGCTATTTTCAAATCTTCGTCACTCTTTACTCCACCGCCAAAATCTACTATTAAAGAGGTACGCGTAGCAATCTGCTCCAATACCCGATGGTTGACTACGTGGTGAGAAGCGGCTCCGTCCAGATCTACCACATGAAGCCTGCGAATCCCGTTCGCTTCGAACTCCTTGGCTACTTCCACCGGATTTTCGTTATAGACTTTCTTACTATCGTAATCTCCCTGAGAAAGGCGTACACATTTCCCGTCAATAATATCAATGGCTGGAATAATTTCTATCATCTGTTTATATACAATTTGATCATTTACGATTTACTATTTTAGCTGTTCACTCCATCTTCTTATGCCTGTCCTTTTTTTTCTTCTTCTCCGAAAAGCCGGAAATAGTTTATTATAAACGATGACCGAGTTTATTATAAACTATGGTGGAGTTTATTATAAACTGTTGCAACGTTTATTAGAGATCCAGAAAGTTCCTCAGAATCCTTTCACCTGTCTTACCGCTTTTCTCCGGATGGAACTGGGTGGCATAAAAGTTATCTTTATGCAATGCCGCGCTGAACGGATGGATATAATCGGTTTCGGCAGCAGTGAAGTCACAAACCGGCACATAGAAACTGTGTACAAAGTAGACAAACTCTTCTTCGGTGAATCCTTCGAACAATTTGCTATTTGTCTTACCAATCGTATTCCAGCCCATATGCGGCACTTTATCTTCATGCTTCTGCGGAACAAAACGCTTCACGTCTACATCAAAGATATTCAGGCAGTCCACCTCACCTTCTTCGGAGTGTCGGCACATCAACTGCATACCGAGACAAATTCCGAACACAGGCTGACGCAGATTCTTGATCAGTTCGTCGAGCCCTGTTGCTTTCAGGTGATTCATGGTAGTTCCCGCCTCTCCTACTCCGGGGAAAATCACTTTATCGGCAGATTGAAGTATTTCTTTATCGGCAGTAATCACCGCTTCTACTCCCAACCGCTTCAGAGCATAGTCCACAGAACGGATATTTCCGGCATTGTATTTTACAACTGCTACTTTCATCAGCTAAATATTACTGTTTTATTTTTTTATAAGCCAAAATCTTACGTTCGATATGCTTTTGTACCGCACGCGAAAGAACAATCTTTTCCAGGTCCTTTCCTTTATTTACAAGATCTTCTATAGAATCCTTATGTGTAATGCGCACTACATCCTGCTCGATGATCGGACCTGCATCCAATTCAGTCGTCACATAATGACTGGTTGCACCAATAATTTTCACTCCACGCTGGAATGCGGCATGATAAGGTTTTGCCCCCCCACAAATGCCGGAAGGAAGGAATGATGGATGTTGATAATCTTATTCGGGTACGCATTGATCATCTGTTCGGAAATCACCTGCATATAACGTGCCAACACGATGAATGTAATTTTATGTTTGGCAAGCAATTCCATTTCTTTTGCGTTCCTGTTCTTCTTTCGTCTCCTTGGTGATAGGGAACAGATAGAAAGGAATTCCGAAACGTTCTGCCACGTGCTGCAAATCCGGATGGTTACTTATAATAAGAGGTATCTCCACATTCCACTCTCCTGCCGTGTAGCGAGCCAACATATCGAACAGGCAATGAGACATTTTAGAAACAAATATAGCCATACGCGGTTTCACATCCGAGAAATAAAGACGGAAATCCATTTCATACTTCTGCCCATATAGCGTTCTGAAATAATCTTCAATCTTTTCCTGCGGAACCAGAAAATCTTTCAATTCCCATTCTATACGCATGAAGAAGATGTTCTCCACATGGTCTACATACTGATCCAGATAGATAATATTTCCTTTGTTTACCGTAATAAAGTCTGTCACTTCCGCGAGGATTCCCGGTTTGTCGGGACAGTGCAATAACAGTTTGGCTGTAGTCATCATTCTTTTTACTAATTTACTATTCCGGGCGGAAATTCTTCCACCTCTCTAATTTTAGTGCGCAAAAATAACGATTTATTGCAAAACTACGAATTATTCAAGCAGAAAGTTGATATAAAAACGGTGATTTCTTACAGATAGAAAGATATTCAAGGCTATTTCCGAAGAAGAAGATGACAAACTTCAGGATAGTGACACTATCGCCTCCGGATAATGACACTATCCCATCGTGATAGTGTCACTATGACGACCGGATAGTGTCACCATCCTGACTGAAGAAAAAACTAATATTTTTTTTCATTATAAAAGTACTCAAAATGAGACACTAAGCTTTTTTCTTGCTTTTTATTGAAAAAAAGTTTCATCAAAACATTTGCAGATTTACAAAAAACAACTACCTTTGCACCCGCAATCGAGAGAGATGCAGATTAACAAAATGAAATTCTGGTTTCGGTAGTTCAGTTGGTTAGAATACATGCCTGTCACGCATGGGGTCGCGGGTTCGAGTCCCGTCCGGACCGCTTCTTTTAAGTAAGAAGCAAAGAGAAATAAAATGAATTAGTCTATTAATATTTGGTGCGTTAGTTCAGTTGGTTAGAATACATGCCTGTCACGCATGGGGTCACGGGTTCGAGTCCCGTACGCACCGCTTCTTAAGAAAGTAAAAAAAAAAGTCTTTGATTACATTGATAATCAAAGACTTTTTTTTTTATGCATTACACAAAACCCAAATCTCTAACAGCTGCAATCTACGACTAAGACTGACGGATATCTTAAACATCCTGTTACCCGCCATCGGACATCAGACCTATAAAGTCATATATAAAAAAATGATAATAATTCACTGCATCATCTGGGTTATTCAATTTTAAATAGCACCTTTGCATACATAAAGAAAATAGAATGATATATGAAAGAAGTAATATTTGTACTCTTAAATGAGTTTGCCGACTGGGAAGGCGCATTTATAGCTGCCTGCTTGAATCAGGGTGTTATGCCCGGAAGTCCTGTTCCTTATAAAGTGAAAACCTTGTCTATAACCAAAGAGCCTGTCTCTTCAATAGGGGGATTCAGAGTATTGCCTGATTATGATTTGAAAGATATGCCGGAAGATTATGCAGGTCTGATATTAATTGGCGGCATGAGCTGGTTTTTTCACCAGAAGCTGAATTGATAGTCCCGCTGGTAGAAAAAGCTATCAAAGATAAGAAAGTGGTTGGCGGAATATGCAATGCTTCCGTTTTTCTTGCTATGCATGGATTCCTCAATGACGCAAAGCATACGAGCAATACGATCGAGTATCTGAAACAACATGTCGGAGAAAAATATACTGGTGATTCGAACTACATCAATAAGCAGGCTGTAAGAGATGGAAAGATCGTAACCGCTAACGGAACCGGACAACTGGAATTTTGCAGGGAAATACTATATGCATTAGAAGCTGATACAGCGACCGAAGCAATAGAAGAAAGTTATCTGTTTTATAAAAACGGATTCTGTCCGGAGTAATAAAGTGAGGTTAAGTTCAACAACTATCAGACGATTAAAATTAGATATAAAAAATAGTCAAACCCCAAAAGAATATGGTACACTTGGTATATTGTGATGACAAGAGTAAAGTATTGAACAAAATACTTGATGGCAGTAAAACAATGGTAGTTCGCGGAGCAGCCGGACGGAAAATCCCGCACAGCCGGGTAAACGAAGGCGAAACCCTCTATTTTATGCAGAAAGGTTCTAAAAAATTTCTGCCAAAGCCACCGTAACCCATGTCGAGAACTATCTGAAACTAACAGAAGAAGAAATCATAGATACCCTTGCTCATAATCAGCCTAAACTCAATCTGACAGACAAACAGAAAGAACGTTGGCATAAGAAATGCTTAATACTAGTAGAATTTTCCAATGTAGAAAAAATTGAACCTGCATACGATTTTGACCATCAAGGAAATATGGATGACTGGTTGATCATTGACAAAATCGAAGATGTAGTTGTAGGTACAAGTATTCCGTATAATTATGAAAAAAGCAAGTTCAAATAGTACAAATAAGAAATAGTATGTAAGAGTGAAGTGCACCCCAAAGTTGGACAAAAAACTTTTGGGGTGCACTTTCAGAGTTTTGACACATTTACATTTGCAGTATTAAATATCGCAACAAAATATAAGTGTATATTTGAAAAGTAGAGTTGCAGTGAACTAACTTTGACACTAGTCTTAAATGACTATAGGCTGAATCAGACTGCAACTCTCTTAATAGGAGAACCTAGCCAGTTAGAATTGTAGGCTCACGACCTAATAAATGTATTAGCTGTTTCTCCTTCATGTTTAATACTGTAAATACAAAGTTATGAATTATTCTCATTTTGTAGGTCTTGATGTAGGAAAAAAAACTTTCGATGCATCATTAATGTCCGCAGACGAAAAAGAGTTGTCTCACAAGTCTTTTGATAACACTCCAACTGGGATCCAATCTTTATTGGATTGGATAGCTGGTTATCATCTCTCTTTATCCAAACTCTTGTTCTGTGCTGAAAACATGGGAAGTTATGTCACAGAGTTATCTGTTTCCAGTGTCTCCATGGGATTTTCCCTGGCTTTGGTTTGCCCGTTGACCATCAAGAAGTCCATAGGCTTGCAACGAGGCAAAAATGACCGCATTGATGCCAAAAGAATAGCGAACTATGCGGTATTACACTATCGAAAAACTGGAGTTATACAAATTGCCTGACAAAGACTTGGTGAGACTGCGGGGATGGATTATTATACGTGACAATTTGGTTAAGCAAAAAGTATCAAGCATAAAGTTATTGGAAACATTCTCCTGGATGGCTAAGTTGGCTGATGTGACAGAATCCATTTCTTTTTTGGAAGAGCAGCTCAAGTCGATAAAA
>VOFJ01002395.1_pt1 | contig 31337 bp, 54 predicted proteins | sample 5384081 | NCBI WGS metagenome assembly VOFJ01 (sample SAMN12384729, study PRJNA508395) | human gut metagenome | isolation source: healthy gut I | host: Homo sapiens | reverse complement strand
ACCGGACTTGCTATCTTTTGAGCATATAAATATTACTCCAGATAGGCCTTTAGCAGTCCGATGGAAAGCGACGGATAGTATCGTTGCCGCATGAACTTTGCGATGTTTACCGAGGCCAGTGAAGCATTGAAAGCGAAGTCGAGTTTCCTCAAGTCTCTTGCCTGACAATCATTGAGTCCGGTAAACTGCTTGGAATCCCGAAAGCAAAACTCAATCTGGAATCGTGTACGGTAGTATTCGATGATGTCTTTGTCCGACATGTCAAGATCGGTGGAGAAATAGATTTTATGTCCTCCTGATTCTGGATAATGAACCACGACTTTGATGTTGCGTTTCATTGCTTTTGAATAGGCCTTGACTGAGTAAGCCCTTCCTCCTTCAATGTCGAGAATCTCGCAATGCTGAAGGTCGAGTTTCTCAAAATCAATCTTCTCGCCTTTGACACGCGGTCGTCCCCGTTTGCCTGTGCGGACACCGTTATGTGAATACCACAAGGCGGCATCATCACGCAGGCGGCTGATGACATGGAATCCCAGCAGACAGGCTTCACCCACGAACTTTGCCTTTGAGAACCATGCATCTGCAACGACATAACGTGTTATGCCGAGCAACTTGTCCTTGTATTTGCGGAGCACGTCAAGATACCAGTCCACAAGGTTGTAATCTTCGCCTTGCTTTTCCAGGTACGCCTTGTCCGGTGTCTGTTCCGCACGTAGCATCATACAATCCCGACTATCAATGTCGATAATGCCGATACCGAGAATTTCCAATCCTCGTTTCATTGCAGAAGCACATCCCGACCAGAACTTGCCGATATAAGGAGTCTTCTTTCCCGACTTTGAAATGTAGCTTGCGTCTATGGTAATAGCTTTTCTAACACTTTCACCAAACTGCTGCCGCATAAGGAAGAGATTGAACTGCATCCAGTCAAACTCACGTTCAAACAACTGCCGGAAGCATTGTTCCGAGCTGTCTGAGTAACGTCCCATTTGGGTGAAATTAATCTTTCTTGGTAGTACCATATACAAAATCATGAGTTGGATGAATGCTGTTTTAAAACTTTTGCGTAACTTCGCTGAACAACTTTTCAAAGCATCGGTTACGAGTTCCTCATATTGGTCAAGTGCTGTTTTGTTCATTGCTTTAATGTGTGGTAGGATACCATTAAAGATAATGAAAATCAGCCACTTGGCCTATTTTATTGTACTAAATTTTATCAATTAACTTATTTGTTCTCAACGGATTAGTTATAAATTTAACGAAGTATTATAATAATTGAATTTTTCATTCGCACCCGAAACACTTAGCTGATAATTCTGAGTAGGAGCTGTTTGAGTTGTCTCATCAAACCAATTGATATCCGAACCAGCCTTATAGGCCTCATATTCTTTAGGTCGAAGTAAATATTCCGGTTCTAAATCTACTCCGGACGCACCTTCGGCACGGGCATAATCCTGTTTGAATTTGATATATTGTTCCCCATTCATCAACTCTGGTTTGCGCGTCCAACTTTGAATACCGTAATTCATACTGAAATTCAATTGAGGTTTGTCGGTTTTTCCGCGTTTAGTCGTAACGATAATAACACCGTTGGCGGCACGCGATCCATATACAGCAGTCGAACTCGCATCTTTTCAATACATCGATACTGGCAATGTCCTGCGGATTCAGTTGTGCAAAATCACCCCCCGATAATACCATCGACAACCAATAAAGGACTAGTTCCCGCTTTTATGGAGTTTTGTCCACGAATACTGAAACTAGGAGTTGCGCCAGCCGAACTACCCATACCAATATTCATACCGGTAAAGAACCTTTCAACGACTCAAGCACATTGTTGTTGGGCGACATCATTACCGGCGAATCTTCCAATTTGATAGAAGCCACAGCTCCTGTCAAGTCTTTCTTAGTTGAGGTACCGTAACCGATTGCAACAACTTCCTGCAAAGCTAAAAGTGCTTTCCGACATGAATATATTCAATGTTTGCGTCTCCACTTTTTTTCTCCACAGTCTCCATTCCTATATAGGAAAATTGAAGCACATCTCCCCGATGTGCTTCAATGGAGTAAGCTCCATTGACATCAGTAACAGTTCCATTTTTACTACGTAGATTAAAAACATTTACACCGGGCAACGTTCCTTCCCGATCGGAAACCGTACCGGTTACTTTCTGAAAATTTTGCGCAACACCTTCGCTTAGTGCACATAATAGTATTGCCAAGATTAATAAAACTCTGTTCATAGTACTAAATTTTTAATTTAAAATTACCGGAAACAAATGTATAGTTCACATAAGTACATTTATTAAAACAAATCACTTTCCAATTAAAACAAAACAACAAAACCTGTAACACCAAATTCACCAAACACTTCATATCATCCTAGTCCTCAATTCTTTTCCAAAACACGTCCGATCATTTGCGTAAGTACAGGAGTCGTATCTAATTTTCCATCCAATGTTAAAGAACAGATTATCCAACTACCCTTTCCTTCTTTTTTCTCTCCCATAACCATCTGACCACGATACGTTAGTACCGGTGTAAAATCGTTTGCTGAAAACAAACGAAACCGATGCCTTTCCGGAGCTTTTTGCACGGATGAATAAGTATATTTCAAATCTGTTGAACAGCTTCCTGTAAGCCAACGATGACGTTCGTTACGAAAAAACAATCCAACTGTCCTTATCCGAAGAATCAACACGAACTCCGTCCATAAGTTTGTTGATCACCGGAACAGCCTCTTTTTAATACTAACACGTATGATCCCGCTTTTACCGCTTCTTCAACCTCTTCTTTCATTGAAACAAACAATAGACTATCAGCCACGATAACGATATCATCCGAGAGTGTATCTTTCCCTTTTTTTCACCATCATCCTTTATGCCAAAAGAATGAATAATAGCTTCCGCATTTTTGCTTTCTCCAATCTGATATACACGTGTCCTGTTTTTAGGCTTCACAGAAGGGAAAAAACAGTACAATCCATCTTTTTCATCATGAAGCATCTTCCCTTGTTTGTCAAAAAAGCCCTACACGGACAACCAATGAAGAACGCCGATTCACTTCAGGCATTACTACCGGCAGAAATCCTTGAAAACAACTACCTTCTTTTACTGGCGGAACTACAGCCGGAGCACAACCGGAATTAATCATTTTTCCATTTAATTCGAGCGTATATTTCAATACCGATTCGGGAGTTGTTTGCGTATCATTACAAATCCAAACTTGAAAAGGATGTTCCTCTCCACTAAAAAGGCATTGCGCTCCGATTCTATCTGTACTGATAAAGGGGTTAAAGCATCCCGATAAACAAACCATGCAGGTTTAGGGGTACGCTCACAATCCATAATAGCTTTCATCCAGCCATTTGGCCAAGCATCAATAAAAAGATGTACGGCAAATGAATTCATTCGGGGCATACGCCGGAAAGCACGAACGACTTTTCGTATTCCCCATTCCTGATGTTGCTGGCTTTCTTTCACCCAACCCTCCATCGTTTTTTGAGTCTCAAACCAATCCCAATGCATCTTGAACGTCTGTTCTCCAGAATGTTTGCTTCGCATATATACGGGACTCCATGAACCATCAGACTCGGTTTTTAGCCATTCAACCGGATATTTCCGCTTCATCAAGTCTACCGGATCAAGACCTTCTGCACCAAACTCCCCACAACCATACATCCAATCTTTACTTACCGGGCATCCAGGCACCTCGACACATATCGGGTAATTCTATACCGTGTCCGTCATACCAGATGTTATAACAATGATTATCCGGATAACCATTGCTGGGAGCTTGATAATCTCCATCAATATATTTCACAGCCCGATCGGGATTTTCATTATGAACGACAATATCCAGCGCATCAAATAAGCGTTCATAAGCATATCGACTGATCGCATGAGCTTTTACTTCCGCCATCGGTTCATTTAGATAACTCATCAAAATTACAGAAGGATGATTACGCAATACACGTTCTATGTTACCTGCCTGCTTTAATATTTCCGTATATTGTTTCTGGTTAATATAAGCGAATAAAGGTAGATCCGCTTGCATCATCATACCTAAGCGGTCAGCATATTCATACACCTCTTTCTGTACAATACGCTGAGTGGTACGGATAAAATTCATATTTGTCAATTTAGCCAGTAACAAATCGTCAACCAATCGTTCCCAATCATGTCGCATAACATCTTGTTGCAAAAAAACCCATTGTATTTGTTCCGCGAAGCCGTATTTCCTGCCCATTCAAATACAACCTTCCTTTAGGAGAACTATTTCCCGCTATAAGAAATTCACGCATCCCAAACTGTTGTTTCCTGTTATCCAACAAAATACGCCCCCTTTATCATATCATATAAGGAAACCCGTGCCTGATATAGCCAGGGAGAGTTTGGCTCCCATAAACGCAATAAATCTTTAGGAATAGGAATCAAAGTGCGATTAAGAATCCGTCCTCCTTCTACCCGGACTTCTTTCGTTTGTTTTTCAACCACACAACATTCAAAAATTCTGTCCATACAAGCTATATTCCAGCAGAAAGTCGTCAGCTTTTTTTCTCCATTATCCAAATCAACTTCCACCCATAATTCTACAGCGGATTGCTCCAATAAAGGGCGGCAAAATACATCTGCAATATAAGGTTCGCTCCGTGCTTCAATATAAAAATCCTGATATATTCCAAAAACCGGCCGGACAACAGGTCCATCAGAAGAAGGATCATCCCAACCGGGACTGTTACTGGCAGCCAATTTATTTCCCCAATAACGCGGATTTCCCTCTCCTCCCAACATGGAATAATCATTTCTAATCTTCACTAAAAAAATATTTTTCCCCGGACGCGTATATTTTCTGATATTGAATTCAAATTCATCCAACATTCCTTCATGGAAACCGACATGATGCCCGTTAACATATGCATCCGTGTAATAATCCGATCCTTTGAAATGCAACATTAGAACTGGTTTTGAAAAAAATTAGTAGGAATATCTATTTCGACCCTGTACCAGGCAGTAGAAATACCCTGCGGACCATGATAATAAGGAATCATTATATTTTTCCCAGTTCCCTCTACCTTCAAGTAATCGATTAAAATCAGCACAATCTTCCGGTTGTTCATAACGAAACTGCATACTATCGACCGAAAGCCGTAATCGTTCATCCTGAAAAGCAGGAGTCAAATCCTGCAAAAAGGGCGATACCGGTTTCTCAATTTTTCAAGCGATTTCGCTAAATCTCCCGAGTCATAGTTTTATGTCCTGCAGAAAAACGACACGAGTTATTACCAGCCCAAGCCAAGAATTTATCGGCAGGTAAACCCTGTGGCAAAATAGTATCCATTGGTCTCCCAGAAAAGAATCTGTTGCCCATGTTCTGCAATAACTGTATAAAAGTCTTTCTCCGCCTGATTTTCTTGGGCATAGGCTACCTTCCCTCCCCAGTATAAAAAAAAATCACCAACACGATTCTACAGTAAATACTTTTATTTATCATACTAAATAAATTTAATTTCTACCCCAAAAGTAATCCTGAAGGACCGGACCGATTACTACAAATCCAAAAGCAGATCACACAAACTCCGACTATTCATAACACAGAATCATCTTTATCCTCCATTTGAGCGACATACTCCGAAGGTAATACTCCGAATTCCTTCTTAAAGCATTTGGTAAAATAAGAAGGATTGTTGAAGCCTACACTATAAAGGACTTCCGTCACCATATATTTTTTTACTCCTCAACATGGCTGCTGCACAATTTAACCGATAGGTACGTATATATTGATTTACAGAAAGGCCGGTAAGCGATTTCAATTTTCTGTATAACTGGTCATGTCGCATATGTAATTCTTCTCCAAGTTCACGAACAGACAAATCCGGTTTATCTTTATGTTTATCTATCGCAGCATTAACCTCTTTCAAAAAACGATCTTCCAAGGACTCAGTGCCTCCTCTCTTTTCATCATGCAATACAGAAACCGGAACCGCTATCTGATATTTATATTTTAAAAGCTTCCTGCTACGTAACAAATTCGCCACTTTCGTCAATAACAACTGACTGTTAAAAGGTTTCTCTTCAAATAAATCGACTCCGGCATCCCAACATTCCAAACGGGTTTCGACGGTATTTTTTCGCAGAAAGAATAATAAAAGGTATGTGAGATGTCAACATATCCCCTTTTATATTCCGGCATAAGACAAGTCCGTCTATCTCCGACATCATCAAATCCGATAAAATAATATCCGGTAGTTCCACCCTGACAATCTCCATAGCATGTTTTTCCGTCCGAGGCTTCCAACACCTGATAGAAAGGGAGAAAAGAGCTGCCGCAAATAATCTCTCATCTCTTTATTATCATCTACGACCAATATACGCATAATATTCTCCTTTTCCTGCAAAGTATCGTCTTCACCCTCTTGTGCACTATTCCCCATATCATTAACAACAACAGGTAAAGAAAGACGGAAAGTACTACCTTTCCCCGACTCACTAATTACTGAAATATCTCCCTCAATAAATTCACATAATGTTTTTACCAAAAATAATCCAATTCCAGTTCCCCGATTATCCGGTGCAATACGATAATACCGATCAAATATATGTGGTAAAGCAGCTGCCTGTATCCCTACTCCCGTATCAGCCACAACCAATTCCAGTTTATTGTTATCTATTGAATAACTGACAGTCACATTCCCTCTCCTTCAGGTGTGTATTTAACAGCATTCGAAATCAAATTTTCCAGAATAGACTCTAACTTATTCCTGTCGGTATATATAGTTGAAGTTTCTTTTATTTTCAAGAAGAGAATGAATACAAAAAGAAAGACCTTGCCGTTCTGCATACCCTTAAACGGAGCAATAATCTCATAAAGAAGCTGATGTACGGAATACTCCTCAACAGAGAGTACTGTATCTTCTCCTTCCGTATCCCGGTAGTTCAGTATTTTATTGATCTTTTTTTAGCAACAAATCACCGTTCATATACATTGATTGCAATCTGGGAAAGAATATATGAGGCATTTCCGGATGCTTTAACAAATCGCTCAACGGAGTAAGCAACAATGTTAAAGGGGTCTTCAAATCATGAGATATATTGGTAAAGAAACGAATCTTTTGTAAATATACTTCCTCTTCCTTTTGCTGCTCTACATCCTGTAATCTCCTAAGATAACGCAACTTATACCTTTTACGGAAATAAAATATAAGACAAATTACTACTGATAAGAACAATACACAATAAATAACTCTCGCATAAATCGTATTCCACCAGAATTCTTTTTTAATGATAACCAATTCTTTTTTCTCCTGAAAAAATTATCCGGGTATTTAATCTGACATGTAATGTATATTCTTCCCAAGGTAAATTTCCATACATTGCGGAAAATGTATTTAAATCGGTTTTATTCCAATAATCTTCCAACCCTTCCATACGATAAAATAAAACATGCTCTCCATAAACATGAGGAGAAAAGGCAGAAAGCAAAAAACCGATATTAACATTACCGGGAGGTAATATCAACGTATCTGCATAATTAATCGCTTTGTTTATCCGTACTTTCCCTTCCGGATCATCAGGAACGACAGTCTGTCCGTTCATTTGTAAAGAGCGGATCAACGCTCTTCCTTCTCCCTGACTTTCCTCTACTTTAGCCGGATCAAAAGAAAAAAGTCCTCCGGATGTTCCAACTAATAATCCCCCGTATTATCGGAATATATCCCATAATGAGTAAATTCCGTCAAATATCGACTGACATAAAGTTTCAACGGATTGAAAAATAAAAGTCCTTCATGAGAACAAATCCAAAAAAATTACCATCCGTACTTTCCACTATACCTGATAGAAAATAACCGTCTAGTTGGCTGATACGCTTAATTTTACGTTCCGGATTTTCTTTCTCCAAATAAGCCAATCCATTCGTCATACAAATCCAGACACGTTTATCATCCTGAAATAAAAAGCAGTCGCTTGTACGGGCTCTTCACCAATAAAAGAGAAATGCTCCATATCTGTAATAAATCCGGACCAATCCAAATCAAAATGAAACAAACCGGCATTAAACGTAGCCATCCAATACCCCTTACCCTCTTTATCCTTTTGAATGCAACGAACATTCAATTGTAATAGGGAATCACCGGGAAATACCAGAGAACGAACCTGCTTTCTATCTTCATTATATAACCAGACACCACTCGTACTGGTACCTATAAATAATTCATGTTCGTTATAACGGGAAATGGAATATATACGTTCATGTTCTATCTCAGAAGGAAAAACAGACATATATTTACGCGTTTCCATATCATACAACCGAAGACCTTCTCCCCATGTACCGACATATAAAAAAGGAGTTATTGAATCTGTATATAAAGTCCATACGGAACGAAAAGAAAGATCGACCGTTTGGAATGTCATCTCCCGCATATCATAATAACAAAGACCGCTACCATGCGTTCCTAGAAAAAAAAAAACCGGACCGATACTTATCTTTACAAACAGTCCATACCACATTGGAAAATAAATTGGATACATTTTCCTTATTTTGAAATTGGCAAAAAAGAGGAGAAGTAAACATAACACGAACAACTCCTCCCAACCATGTGCCAACCAATAAATTACCGGAATGATCCGTTTTAAGTGAAATAACATAATTCTGATTTATTCCCGAAACAGGTAAATTCGTTTGCTCTACCCGAGTATAAGACAACGTATTGAAATCTACCTCGAAGAGGCCATTTCCCTCCGTGCCTATATAAACTTTGTCGCTACAAATTTCCATAGAACGGACAAGACCTATTTCTTCAGCAAACAACGGATCACCCACCCAACGTTTTCCTTTTTTTTCGGAAAACTACAATTCCGGAGTTTGTCCCGACCCAAAGTTCTTTTCCATTTCTTAAAAGAAAAGAATGGGAGGATTCTGCACTGAATAGCATTGCTGTTTTTCGACAACAACGGTTTCCTCAGTGCGATGTACAGTTACCATCTGATTCGATTGAGTTGCAACAAATAATATATCATCTATTTCCGCTAAAGCATTAATCGAGGGAAAAGAATAAGTGACCCGATGAAATGTAATTTCATCAGAATCAGTCAGCAATGTCCTATAATCTTCCACATACCATAAAGCTCCATCATCCCCTCCAAACCAAATCTCCCCTTTCCCAGTTTTCAGGATAGTGTTAACACTTTGTATCTGAGCACAACTTCCTTTAACAGAACGGATACTACTTTTATACTTATTGAAAAGAAAAGAGCCCTTTATCGCGCGAACCTATTAATAAATGATAGTTGTCCAGTTCGACAATGACAGTAAGATTATTAGAAAATCCTGGAGTATTCTGTGTATTATAATTAGAAAAAAATATTTCCATCAAAAATAGATAAACCTCTATTCGTACAGAAATAAAGATATCCCTCGCCATCCTGTCCGATAAAATCAACTGTATTCGAAGCCAATCCATCCTGCTGATTATAAATCAACCGACGAGAATCACCGTTAGAAGCAATCCCGTGTAAACAGTCCGACAATAAGAACAAACAACAAATTACAAATTTCAGATGTATCTTTTTTTGTAACATAATGATATACCCTTTCTCCTTTTTGATATTGCTGCAAAAATAATATAAACACAATAAAAAACACGGATAAGACAAATTTGTACTACTGTTCAACCGAGAATTTTACTACTCATTTCAGGTAAAGTAAATTACTTTTGCATAAAAACGTAAAAAAAAGTAATGAATATGAATCTTAAAATGTTTCCAGCTATAAGCTGTTTGTTGATCTTGCTCTTTTCTTTTGCCGACAAGAAACTATCTTATATGTAGATCAGTCAACAAAAACAAACATCCAATGCCAACGGAAGTATTGAGTCTCCTTTTTCGGGACGTTGAATCAGCCTTAAACGCAGTCCATAAAATACGCGAAAAGACGGAACGCAACAAATTAAAATTATTTTTCCGCAAAGGCACATATTTTTTTCGATAAAGGATTCCTTATCGATCACTCCTTATCGAACCTGGTAATTACGCCCTATCCAGAAGAAAGTGTTATTTTTTCGGGAGGAAAACCGATACCGGTAAATCTTATCCGACAATCCCGGATTGGAAACAATGAAGTACAAGTTATCGATTTAAAAAAGCAGGTATCCATGACTACGGTAAAATTAAAAATACCGGCTTTTTCTAGACCATTCTTCAACTCGTGGGGAGAATTATTTGTAAACAATAAACCCATGTACCTCTCCAGATGGCCTAACAAAGGAATGATCCGAATGGGCAAAATTATCGATGAAGGCGCCATTCCTCGTAATAATGATTTCAGCAATCGTGGTGCAATTATGGAATATGACTCCCTACGAATATCATCCTGGGAGTTTACCGACGATATGTGGATTAGTGGTTATTTCAAATATGGATATGCCGACGATGCATTGAGAATCGCCTGCCTGCGGATAAAGAAAAAAAGACAATCTCCACCGACGGACCTACTTTATACGGATTCTACTCCGGTTATCCCTGGAATAAATGGTTTGCTTTTTAATATAAAGGAGGAGACAGATGAACCAGGCGAGTATTTTCTTGAACGAACTACCGGAAAACTTTATTTCATCTCACCGGATTCTGAAATCGGTTCATTACATTTAAGTATTTTGGAAGAACCGTTCTTTGACATCTGGAAAGCAGAGAACATACATATAAAGAATATTACCTTTGAATATTCCAGGAGCACAATCCTTTCTCTTTTGCGAAACAGAAAATGTTTGTATCAGTGGCTGTACTTTCAGAAACTCAGGAGATTTAGGTGTAATTATCGGAAACGGAATCAGTCCGTTCAAAAGAGTATTTTACATGAAGGTAACGGAAAACCGATACGCGGCACTGTCGGAAGCTTGCAACAACATCTTTATCCAATCAGACTTTTAACCGGCAAGGTGGACATAACAACCGGATAGACCATTGCATTTTTTATAACCTGGGAGCCGGCGGAGTATCTATGGGAGGAGGTGACAGGAAAACATTACAAGCCGGAAAACAACATTGTAAGCAATTGCCTTTTCCATACGAATAATCGCATTGCAAAAATCTTACCGTCCTGCAGTACATATAACAGGAGTCGGAAACCAAATCGTACATTGTGAAATGTATGATTCACCGAGTATGGCAATCTTGATGAATGGAAATAACCATTTGATTGAAAATAATTACATTCACAATGTTTGTCTGGAAGTAGAAGATCAAGGTGCTTTTTATTATGGTCGTAATCCTTCCGAATGCGGGACAATAATACGAAACAACCTGTTTGCCAATATCCCCGACACTTATAGTACCTGTGCTGTCTATCACGACATGACGGAGCCGGTGGATTAACTGTGGAAAATAATATTTTCTACCAGGCTGGAAAAATATGCAGCCCTGATAGAGGTGGATCCGATAATACTTATAAAAACAATCTTTTCATCAACGGACAAATCGGGATTCACGTTGACAATCGGTTACAGAATTGGGGTAAATCATTGATTACCCATGACGGACTATTTGAAAAACGACTGAAAGAAGTTAATTATCAAAAAGGAACCTTATTCTACCGCCTATCCGTACCTGAAAGATTACATTCCTAACGACAGCTTACCTAAACGAAATAAGATTACCGGTAATCAATTCATCAATATCGGGAAGACATCCGATAATCCTCATCTGCTTATCTGGGGAAATAATACGGTAAAAAAAGGATACTCTCGAAATAAACTCCTATTCAATGGAGATACTTTTTTAAAAGAATTATCGGATAAAAAAATTATTGGACAACCAATAGCTCCGCACCAATAGGCATACTCTAAATCTCAACCATTATAAAATCAAATATTAACCAATGCAAAAAATACAGGGTAGATATATTCTATTCTCCCCTGTATTTTTTTTTTCTTATTTTAACTTTTGATAAATAGCATCTGCAAACCGTTCACCCAATGTCAGAATACCATAAGTTCCTAAATGTACATCATCTTTGGGCATCGGTGTTTTATAATCGTTACACCTCATTTGTAAATCGTCATCAGCAGGAATTAGCAAGGCATTCTTTACCGACAGTTCAGAGCCGGAACCTTCGTCTATTGCAGCCTGGGCCTTTTCACTAACTCACGACCGGTAAAACGCGGAGCAGCCAAAGGCATAACCGTCCCATAAACAAACAACATATCCTCACAGCCAAACTCTTTCCGCACTTGTTCTATAAAATTCTTCAGATTCGGACCATACCGGCGGGATTGATCCATACCGGCGATATCACGGGCATCCGCTTCTCCCTGTTGCCAGACCATCGCCCTGATAATAGGACGATATCCCTGCTTTCTTCAGATCAACAAGTGCATTCTTTACCGTCTCGACAAACTTTACATATTCCTCTCCCCGAACATTCCCCCGGACGGTTACCGGATTCCATTGTTTATACAGATTAGAACCGGACAAAGCATGTTTTATCAATGCGATACGACGTTCGGGATATAATGATTGCAACTTTGTACCCAGACTCAGCTCCACACCGAACTTGTCTTTTTGTTTCAGATGCCTTAAGGCACAAAGCCGTCCACTGTCCACCGCCTTCCCCTGATTGAGAAAACGGGAATAATAAAAACCGAACCGTTGTATCCACCTTAAAAAGTAGCCGGAATATTCCTGACGTATCCCTGCCCCGTTGCATTCGACTGCCCTCCGATTAAAAAAACATCTACCTCTTGGGCGGAAAGAGACAAGACCACTGCCCAAACAGACAAAAAAAGAATAATAAAATGAACCTTTTCATAACTCTCGTCTTAATCAATTACTTTTACTATCCCACCACGTCTTATTCGTGGTTCAAAAAATCCGGAGCAAGTTGTAGCTTGCGTTCTTTTTCTAACCTCAACAAGTTATCGGTCTGCACTCTCTTTTTTATAAGCGGCCTCTTTGACCGGATCATATTGAGAGTCAGGTGTCGGATATTTAGCTCCGGCTTCTGTCAGCCATACGGATAACTTCTGACTCAAAAAAACTCTACTTTATCCGGATATTGGGCATTCAACGGTTCCGATTCCGTTTCATCTATCTTCAGATTATACAATTCGATTTTCTCCCGTCTTCATAATAATGAATCAGTTTCCAATCACCGTCACGAATTACGGAAGAGGGTTCACCACCTTGGTTCCCGTAATGAGGATAATGCCAATACAGTGCCCTCGACGGAAGTTCTGAACCTTCCAATACAGGTATCAGACTCCGGCCATCGACATGTTGCTCCGGCAATAACGGCACTCCGGCATACTCAAGGATAGTCGGATAAAAGTCTGTACCGATAGCAGGAACATCGGTCGTTGTTCCGTGAAGCGGACAGTCCGGATCTTGGATAATAAGCGGGACACGCAAACCGCCTTCCCACTGACGGCCTTTTCCACCACGCAACGGCAAGCACGATGTCGAATAATTATCGCCGGAAGACACGCCACCATTGTCACCGGTGAAAATAATCAATGTATTTTCCATCAGTCCCAATTCCTCCAACTTATCCAATACCACACCTACCGCGTCATCCATCTGTTTGATCAGACCGGCATAAATCGGATTATCCTGTCTCTGCCGAACCGGTAATGTGCGGTCTACCTTAAAACCTTCCGGAGCTATCCCCATCGAGTCGGCTTTATTCCGAAAGTAATTCCAGTTTTCTTCCGTGGTCTGGATAGGACCGTGCACGGCATAAAAAAGACAAATAAGCGAAGAAAGGCTGCTTTTTGTTTTTCTTCGTTTGTTCTCCTATAAATTTAGATGTTTCTTGTGCCAACCGCATGGAAAGATTTTCACCTTTCGGACCATCCGGCAAATTTAGGATTCTTATAAGGAGAGAAGTAACCTCCGACAGGACTACCGGCTTCGAAACCACCGATATTGACTTCAAAGCCATGATCTTCCGGAGTAGACGCTTCCCCTCCGATATGCCACTTGCCTTAAAGGTTTTATAACCATGTTGTTTTAATGTTTCCGGCAATGTCTGTTCTTCCTGGGACATTTTCCAGACATATTCAGCCGGAAGCAGTTTGGAATGACGACCCAATTTACGCCAATCTTCACAGGAAGCGAGCTCCTATCCAATCTGTAATGCCGTGGCGGGCTGTCGATTTTCCGGTCATGATGCTGGCACGCGACGGACTGGATACCTGACAAGCAGCATAGCCCTGCGTAAACATCACTCCCTGCCGGGCAATCCGGTCGATATTCGGAGTTTCGTAAAACCGGCTACCCCCACAGGATGTATCATTCCAACCGTAATCGTCTACAAGAATAAACAAGACATTACGAGGTTTTTCTTTGGCTTTGCATAACAGATGCCGACAGAAGCCCGGCACCTGTACAACATAAAACGAATAAATTGTTTTTCATGACATTCATTATATTTTTCAGAATAAGACGTTAGTATGAATAAATGGAAAAATCGGCAATGACAGGAAGATCCAACGACTCTCCGATTTGTAACCTGAGAGCAGAAACCTCTACGGGCTCTATCTCTTCGATCCGTTTATGTCCGATACAACTTCCCGTAGCCAAAGTTTTCCATTTTCCGTTCACTTTCCCTTCCACCTTATAGCTACGGACACGTTCACCTTTGGCGAATGTCTTCTGCAATGACAATGGCATTGATCTTTGTCGTTGCAGGCAATTTCAACTGTAAACGCTTCCCTTCTCCTTGGGTTGTGGCTATCGGGTTCCCAAAACGACGTTGTATTTCTTCACCAAACTCTTTCAGGCGAGCCACATCCACATCCGGAAGCAATCCTCTGTCATCCGGTGTTACTCCCAGAATCAATGTCGAATTACGACCGACCGACCCATTGTACATTTTCATCAGATGCTCCAACGGAAAGACATGTGCATCGTCTCCCGGCTCCCAGAACCACTCATGCCGTCCGTTATAACCTCTCAACGGGGCATCCGACATGGCAGGCATATAGTATTTACCCTCCGGATCACCTGTTTTCAACAACTTAAAATTATCCTTGAAGATTATATCCTGGCTTTTGGAATGGGAATAAGGAAATGGAAATGTTCCCCAGCAAGGATAAGAAACCGTTCCCGACTCGGAACCTCCCCAGCGGATATCGGCACGTTGGCTATTGTGATAGAAGATTATATTCTTTTGGTATTTCTCTACAATCGGAAGGATATCTGCTCCTCCCAACTCCGACCATGACCTCCACCATCATACCAAACGATAACCAAGTCACCATAACGGGACATCAACTCTTCCGTCATACCTTCACACATTTTATTATAGAAGGCCTGTCGGTTTTCCTGAAATTTAGTACCGTCTTTAGGCATCATGAAATCATGTACTCCCAGAAAAGAGTTCCAACGGATACCGATATAGATACCCGGCCGAACGCCATATTTCCGACAAAATTGACGAAATCACGGACAATATCCCCCTTGCCATCTTTCCACTTCAAGGCTTTCATGCAATACGGATTCACATCCGACTGGTAAAGAGCAAAACCTGTTTCATGGGTTGCCGTAAGAATGGCTATTCCGGCCCCCATTGCTTTTACCGAACGAATCCACTGATCCGTATCCAACTGTTCCGGGTTGAATATATTTATATCTGGCATCGGGGATACGGTTATAAGCCTGGTTATATTTGACTCCGTCGAACACATGCAAGTCGTAAGAAACAAGAACCGCAATTCTGCGTCTTGCCAATCCAATTGGGCTTGGGTCGGCAATGGAAGCATGCTTTCTTTCACTTGCCCGTTTACAGACAAAACCAAGAACAACAACAAGAACAATAATTCAATTTTCTTCATATACTATTTCTCTGTTTTTTTATTTCATCTATATCTTTCATAATTAAGGCATCCCCAAAGACTTATTGGCCGACTTCGACAAGGGGATAGAGGCATTCACTGATTGCAGGTATTCACGCAACTCTTTCCGCAAAACCTCCGCTTTCGCCGGTTCCTTTTTCTATCAAATCGGTCGTTTCACCTATATCCTCTTTCAAGTTAAATAACTCCGCCCGTTGGTCGGCATAATGCCAGATCAGTTTCCAATCCCTTTACGGATGACACTGTACTTGTACGGATCGTTTATGTCATAAATATGCGGATAATGCCAGAAGAAAGACCGGTTCTTGTCCATAGACTTCTTCCCTTTCAATAAAGGAGAGAAATCACGACCGTCTACCGTTTCCATATTTTCTGCAAATTCCGTTGCCGAAGCCAAAGATAAAATAGTGGGATAAATATCTTCTATGATAACCGGAACGTCACAAACCGACCCCGCCTTCGTCATTCCCGGCACCTTTACCAACATCGGCACACGGATACCGCCTTCGTAAGGCGTTATCTTATGTCCCCTGAGCGGGGGATATTTTTTAGCTTGGCGCGGTTGCCCGTTGTCCGACATAAATATGATTATCGTATTGTCTTCAATCCCCAAACGACGGACATGTTGCATCAGGTCACCCAAAGACTTATCCATGCTTTCCAACATAGAGGCATAAATAGCTTCGAAATCCGTCAGACCCATCTGCTTGTATTTATCCAGAAAACGGCTGTCTTCTTCCCCACGGGGCATGAATAGCATAGTGGGACATATAAAGATAAACGGCTTTTCTCATCTACCGCCTTTTCCATCTCACGGGTAGCCTCCAAAGTCAATGCTTCAGTGAGATTAATATCTTTGCCATGATACTTTTCCAATCCCGAACATCCCATTCAGCACCTCCTTTTCGAAAAGCGGCACTGAAATTACGTGTCCCATGATAACTACCGGACCTCCGGCTGCATGCCCTGCTATATTGACATCGAATCCCAGGTTCAACGGTTCTTCGCCCGGTGTCCCGATAGCCCCAATGGGCTTTCCCGACATGTATCGTTTTATAACCTGCCTTTTTTAAGACGGAAGGCAGTGTTTCACGCACATATAAAAGCATGTTTAACGCCGGGTTCCATGGACATGCCGTTTACGTTCCATTCCGAAAACGGCCACCTCTTCATTCTTTGTATGCCGGTCGGGAGATTTATCCTTAAACAATGTCCAGTTCGTCACTTTATGCCGGGCAGCATTCTGCCCGGTCATCAAACTTATGCGGCTAGGTGAAGACAGAGGACAAGCATACGCTTGGGTAAACTTTACTCCCTGCAACCCAGACGCCCATATTGGGCGTATTGTAATGGTTGTTCAACCAAGTTCTTCCGTATGGAAGGCGACAGAGGTCTCCTGCCATCCCATATCACCTACCAGAAAGAAGATGATATTAGGCTTCTCCTGAGCCATCAAAGGGAAACTCCATCATCGAAAACATCAATCTTGTGCAAATTTTCTTCATATTTTATCTTTGTTTATCTTTTATACATCAGATCTATACCTACCGGATAATGATCCGACAAATAATCCGTATCTTCTTCATTATAAATAAACGCATCTGTCACCTCTTTGGCAATCAAAGGCGTTGCAAGTATAAAATCTAACCGTTCACCTACTCGTTTTCGGACTTCTTGATGTCGAGACAAATACATCAATATAGCAGTTGGAAATGTTGTTCGCTTATCTTCGGGAACATAACGTCGGCAAACATCAATGAATGGCAATGACAAAAGTCTTGAAATAACAGAATAATCAAAATTTCCATCCAATAAATTAGGACTTTGTTTTCCTCCGTATTTCATTAACAACTCAATAGCATTCGCTTCCATATAATCTGCATCAAATGGAGAATGTGCATTCATATCTCCCATCAAAAAGCATTTATCTAATGCCTTTTCTTTTATATATTGAACAATAAACCTAGCTTCTGCACGACGTTTATCTGTATCTCCCGGATTCAAATGAGTAACCAAAATATCATATCCATAAGTTTCCACATGCAATAAACCATGTCCACAGTTTTCTAGCAATTTTGCTTTAAGATTTATCGGTTTTTTGAAGTAATCCCGACCGGATAACCATCCTCCTTCAATATAACAGCATAAGGGTGTCCCCCATTGTTGTGCCATTACCAATAAACTTTCTTGAGTAAAAAGCCACACAATTCCTGTAATGCTAATATCTCAGGATCTTGTTTTCTGATCCATTCCACAAAACGGTTCTGACGGTCTTTGTCTTTTTCCAATCAAAACCATTAAACACATTGTATGAAATAATCCTTATTTTTTCATACCCTTGTTCTAATGCCGCTCATAAGTCCGTTGAATTTCATTTTGAGCTTTTAGTGATATTCCCAAAAAGATATTTAAAAAAAGATACAAATGATATTTTTTCATAAACATAATTATTTCAATTTCAACACATGTACAATTGTATGATCATCTCCATTCATGTTGAAGCCGGAAGGGACATACAAGCAGGCAGGTTCTCCATTTTCCATTAACGCCTGCGGGCGTTCAAATTTAGGCATTTTTCCATAAATACCTTTCGCATTTTTCAATCGGTCTTTCCCTACATAATATTCGAACGGATAAAAACCGGCTTCTTTTCTGTCAAAAAGTAATGCCGTCATCCGAACTCCACAAGATACCTCCTCCTTCATTCAGTATACCATGGTTGTCGGTAGTCAGTAAACAGATCTTGTCTTTCCAGATAAAGGCATATCCGTCTTCTATGGCTAAATTGTTACGGGTGACAGGTTCGGGATACATCACATAGGGACCTTCGATATGTTCAGCAAAAAGCGACCCCCATTTTAGCTTTATTCGATTGGAAGTAAAGCAAGTATCCCGCTTTGGGTGGGAGCAGCAGGGCGGGATTGACAACACCGTTACCGGCATTATTAGTACCATGCTCCGGGTTAGCAGAGGGAGAAAGGCTACAACCAACTTTTCCAACCTTCTTCCACGGACCGTTCAAGTTATCAGCTATCAACATGCCTATCTTTTGATTTTTAGGATGAGGCGGTTGTTTGTAATTATCGTTAGAAATGTAGAGTAAAGCATATTTGTCTCCCACTTTATGGATGGCCGGGTTATGTATGCCGCATTTATCCCAAGTTTTTTTCCCTGTCCCGGTAAGCACGACATTCAAAAAGCGAAAAGGACCTTCCGGTTTATCGGCTATGTAATGAGCTATTTCGCTATGCGAACGCCACCCGGGATCGAACTTGTGCTCTATTTTCCAACGGGTAGCAAACAGATGTATCTTACCGTCTTCACCTTTAATGGGCGATGAGCCCCCATACGTGGTAACCGGGTTCGTCAATGGCTATCCCTCGAAACTCCCATCGGTCAGCCAAAACCTTCTGTTTCTCTTTTGGCTCCGTTAATTTAAAGAATACGATAAATGCATCATTTCCTTTCTTGACACCGAAACTAAGCAACGTCGGTACTCCGTTTTCCACATACACAAAAGGACGTTCCATCCGGTCCACTTTCATGACTGTACCATCTTTCAACGGGACTTCTTTACAAACCTCGTAATGTTTGGCTTTTTGCCAGTTGATACCGTCTTCGGAAGTTATCAATCCGATAAAATTACCTCCATGCGCATGAAAAATGGCATAATAACGTTTCCGTTTTTTTATCGTACCACATGGATACATCTTCAGTGGGTATATCGGCAAAAAGCCGGTTTGTCTTCCAATCGAAATGGACCGATAGGACTATCGGAAGTTCCTATCGCCTGTATTAAACGAGGTTTACTGGATTTTTACATCGTCACCTTTAATAATCAGATAATACTTACTATCTTCTCCCCCGGCATATTGCAGGATTGACCGTTACGGTTCCGATAGGACCGTGAGGTTCTATCATAGGTTTGTCCATTCTTTCCCAAGGCCCTTCCAGGGATTGTGCCGTAGCGACACCAGTCCGTTGGTTAGAACGCAACAACAAAGGCCAGTATTTGTGTGAATATCCTGTTTTAGCAGCTTCGACCAGATCGTTTTCCGACAACTTTTCTTTACCGGTATTGGTGGAAGTATAATACATATAATAATTATCGTCGAATTTCTTTACTTTTTACATTATGGGCCGTGACGCTATCCCAATATCCTTTTCGGGCTTTCAGGACGGTTTTTTGCCCATTCTGTAAGGTCCCTCCGGTTTGGAAGCTGTAGCATGTGCTATTTCAGAGTGTGTCAACCAAGAGTAAAAACCGATGGATTTAGGCCATCGTGAATAGAACAGATGGTAAGTTCCGTCATCGTCTTTGATGATAGAATTACACCAGTTATAGTACGTGGAATCATGCACGAACAACGCTGGGTCGGCAGGTTGTATCATGGCCGACAGGTTGAGGTCGTCGGTTGATTGGGCAAAAGCCGAGATGTTTAGCATAGAAGCTAAAATAGTTAATATCAGATATTTTCTTTTCATGGTAGAGATGAAATTTGTTTTTTATTGTTTTAAAGGAACTATCACTATATAAGCATCGTTATCTTTTTTTTTTACGGCAAGCGATAAAGCTATAGGCTTGTTATTTTCGTTGAAAACAAAAGGACGTTCCATCCTATCGGGAAGGATATCCGGATTTCCTCCGGTTTGGGCGATACGTTTGTTCATGACTGTAAAATCGATGGCCTTTTTGCCAATTTACTCCATTGATTGATGTCATCATTCCTATATAAGTGTGCGCATGAAAAATGGCATAAAAACGTGCAGAAAACTGGTCGTACCACATAGACACATCTTCGGTATCCCAATCTTGGATAACAGGTTCTGGCTGTATCTTAAAAATCACGGTCCGGATAATCAGAGACAGCAACAGCCTGGTTACGTTCAAATTTAGTAGAACCAGGCTTATCTCCTTTGATAATAAGATAATAACGCTTATCAGGGCCTTGAGTGATAGCCGGATTTACAACTAACGTTTCGATGGGACCGTTTGGTTCCAACAATGGTTCTTTGTTTATGATCCATTTTCCATTTAAAGAAGAAGCTGAAGCGACGAATGTACGTTGATTGACACGTAAAGGTTTCCAATTCGGATGAGAGTATCCTGTCCGGGCTGTTTCTGTCATTTCTTTGTCTGTTACATCACGTTCCATTTTTTGTACTACAAAAATAGAGATAATATTTCCCATTAAAATATTTAATTTTAGGGTTGTGGGCGGTTATCATATCTCCGGCTTTGTATTGCTTTTTATCCAGATCGATAACCGTATTCACATATTTGTAAGGTCCTTCCGGGCGGTCGGCTATCGCATGGGCTACTTTAGAATGTGTCAACCAAGCATTAAATGTTTTCGAACGTTCCCAACGAGAATAAAACAGATGATACTTTCCATCGTCCCCTTTTATAATAGAACTGCACCAGTTATAATAATCAGGATCGCGGAAGATGTTATCTTCGCTGACAGGAGTTGTTTTTTGTCAGATAGCGTTACTTCTGCTTTAACCGTTTCATCTGGCCAAAGAGCTTCTCGTCCGGTTTCTTTTAAAATAAGGCCGTTGTGCATTCACTTCGCGTAAATAAGTACCTAACTCTTTGGATAACGTTTCAACCAATTCAGGTTCTTGTCCGGCCAAATTATATTTTTCACCGATATCTTTCCTAATATTGAACAGCTCTTTCCGAGCATCTTCATAATAATAAATCAGTTTCCAGTCGCCTTTACGTATGGTACAAGTAGCCCCCGATACCTGGTCCTGTTGGTCCCCAATTATTTGGAAAATTCCAATAAAGCGATCTACCTATACTAGGGTTAGGCCCTTTTCTTGTGAGCAAAGGAACAAAACTTCTTCCGTCTATCGTTTGCGGGACATCGGGAGTTTTAAGTTGTGCCATTTCCAACAAAGTAGGATAAAAGTCTTCTATGATCAGATAATCGTCGCAACATGTCCCAGGTTTGACAACTCCCGGCCATGAAACAATCATCGGTTCACGGATACCCCCCTCATAGGCCGAACCTTTGCCACTGTTGAGCGGGCGATTATGGGTATGTAATTTCCCTCCCAAGGCGTTAGTCGCACTCAATCCTCCGTTGTCTGACATAAAAAAATGAATGATGGTATTTTCGTCCAAATTATTCTTTTCCAAATAATCCATCAAATCACCTAAACTTTTATCCATACCTTCCACCAATGCTGCGTAGGCAGCTTCTTTTTTCATCAAGACCCAGATCTAAGTATTTCTGGTAGAAACGTTTATCTTTTGCAACCGGAACATGCACTGCATAGTGTGACATGTACAGGAAAAATGGTTTTTCCTGTTCCCGTTTATCCAACTGATCGATAGCTTCACGCGTAAGAGCTTCTGTCAAAGAAAACATCGGTTCCATGATATTTTTCAAGGCCGGGAACTCCCCACACGCTTTTCTTGCCATCAACCAGTTTGTTCCCATAATTTTCTTCAGCGAGATAAGAACCAAGGACCTCCGCAGGCATGTCCGGCGATATTCACATCAAATCGATGGCAAGCGGATTCTCCGCAGGTGTACCGATGGCCCCGAAATGAGCTTTTCCGCAATGAATGGTATAGTATCCACCATCTTTTTAATGCTTGTGCAAGTGATAAAAGCATAACAAGTTCTTTCTGTTTCTTTAACTGGAGAAAGACCATTTACATTCCAATCGGATAACCCAACAAATGATGTTTACTGTCTACCTCCTGATTCTTATAAAGTGTCCAATTAGTTACTCTATGTCGGGCAGCATTCATACCTGTGAATAAACTCACCCGCGAAGGGGGAACTTACACTGCAAGCATAAGCCGAGGTAAACTTCATTCCTTGTTTAGCCAGCCGTTCCATATTAGGAGTATGGTAACGGCGGTTCAATTCGGTTTGTTCTTTCCAAAAAGGCAGCGAAGTATCTTGCCATCCCATGTCATCTACTAAAAAAAGGACGATATTGGGTTGTTTTTGTTGTGCTTCCATGCTTATACTTCCGGCAAGGAGAAGGGAAGTGGTTATAAAGGAACATTTGTTCATAATAAAACGATGTTTAATTGAATGTTTGATGTGTATTTTGTAACGAACCTCGTTACAGCCCTATAACGAGGTTCGTTAAGGAGCGGTAACTCGATTAATTAAGGGGAAGTAATCAATCGAGTTACTGCACTATAACCAATCGAGTTACTCAATAACTATTTTCCAATCATGTTTCGAACCGTCTGCAGAAGAGATACGATAAGTAAACTCTTTGGCTGACAGATCTGTTACGATACCAGCTTTAGGTGTACCGTTGATAGGTTCGACTAAAGTTCCTTTGTGATAAATGCGGAATCCAGCATATTTCAAATCTTCACCAGCTTTTAACTTCACCTTCGCCACGAAATCAACAGAATCAATAACGGCCGTTCCATTGGAAATCGTGATATTGCGGACTCCAGTGACAGCCAACGGGGTTTCGTTCTGATAATATTCCTGCAATTTAACCTCATCGTCTGTTTCCAACTTTATTATTTCTACATTATCAATGTAAGCATGGTCACCCCATTGGCTCATATCCATTTCAATACGCGGTTCGCAAGAGAAAAGGAATGTAGAACATGTAATGATACAAGCAAATAATATCTTTTTCATACTGTTATCTTTATTAGTTATCAATACCATCCCGGGTTCTGTTCAAGCGTAACCCCGGCTTTTTCTTCATATAATAAAATTTCACTTCTCGGGATAGAACTCAGATAGTCCCTGTCCGGATCGATGTAATACCCTCTTCCGCTATTCGCTTTAAAATCTGCGTTTTTGTAGAGAGGGTTAATCCATCCGTCAATTGCATCGAAGTTTTTTTCCTTGAGCAAGGAGAACTTCTTCCGGTTTTTTCCAGTCAAAACCGTCGGCTAATACTTTTTTCAGCATCATTCCAGTAATCAAGATATTCCTGAGCGTGCGCTCCAACAGGTTTCCATCCGTTGAATACATCGTCAAACATGGCCCAACGTTTGATATCTGCCAACCGGAACCCTTCCAACATAAGTTCTACACGGCGTTCACGGCGGATTTCATTGACAATATTGGGTGCTCCGGTGTCATATCCTTCCTGCTTCTTGTATGCTATATTCCAACTGTTTATTTCCGACAGGTTCATGCCCGGCATGCCGACTCTGGCACGGATATAGTTAACCGATTTATTGAGATCCTCCTGTGTGATTGTCCCCAAGATGGCTTTTGCTTCTGCAAAATTGAGTAATCCCTCTTCGTAACGTATGATCAGGTCGTCCACCTCCCCGTTATCAAATTCGGCAGCATCGAAAGAGACCCCTTTCCATATCCGGTATCCTGAGTAACATGGATTACGTTGTTGATTTTGAATCAAACCCGGATATTTTGTTTTATACGCATTGGGAATAGTCGGCAAATAATCGTAAAAACGTCCTTTTTTTGGGGTACCCAAATTGTTTGAGCCAGACGTGGATCTTTATTTTCGGCCAAACTATTCATCAATTTGGGATCGAAAATGACACTGGATATTTCTACCGGTTTCCCCCGTCTCTCATTAAATAGGAATCAACTGCACTTTTTAGTAAGACGTCCCATACCTTCTGCATAAGAACGGCACCATGTTTGTATGACAGCCAAAGAGCGTGAATAACATTTGTACAAAAAGCTCCGGGAATATTGAATAATCCATTTGATTGAAGTATTCGAAATACTCATTTCCTTCGCTACCCTTATATAGGTTGCCTCCATGTTTTTGTATCAACATTTCACCGGCTTCTACAGCTTTTTTTAAAAAAGTTGTCCCATCTTTGGCCACTTACCAGAAACTTCGTTCCTTTCCGTCCATGATAATATTCCCACGACCCTTCGTAAAGAGCAACACGGGTTTGCAAAACCAATGCAGCTTCTTTGTTTATACGACCGGCCTTCGCTTTGCCTTCGCCTTTCCACTGTAGATACATAACGGCAGAATCCAAATCTGCAATTATACGTTCCACGCAACAAATTGGCGACTATCACGTGGCTTATATAACTCTTCACTTTCGGTATTTAATACTTTATCTATATAAGGTACCCCACCAAATGTTTGTAACAAATCGAAATATTTGGCAGCCCCTACAATAAAAGCCTTCTCCAAGAAAATGCTTACCTACAGCAGACATGTTGCCAACCTTGTGTGCGTTTGCTAAAAAATAATTGGCTTTGCGGATATAATCATAAGAGTTATTCCAAGTATCATTCTTTTCACTAGCCACTCCCGATGTCGAATGCTTCATTAGGGCATCCGCCGGACTACCGCCAACAACATCGTCATTTGCATTATTCAAGCTGTTCCAACGATAAGCATTTTGTTTCCGAATAATATTCTCATTATACAGACCGTTCATATAATACTCCAAGTCTGTTTCACTGGTAAAAAATGATTGGTCACTCATGGCATCTTGCGGGTAACGATCCAGAAAGTCCGAACATCCGGCCAGACTACAAAGTCCAATCAACCCCATAATATAATATTTTACTGTTTCCATATTCTTTCGTTTTATGTTATTAAATACCGACTTTAACTCCTATAGAATAAGTTCTTTGGATAGGATATCCGTTACCACTCTGACGAATCATTTGCGGATCCAAGTCCAACCAAGATTTATTGTAGATAAAGCCTAAATTCTCAACACTTAAATTGAATGACAGACGGCTGACCTTCAGTTTGCTGATCAATGATGCCGGAACCGTATATCCCAGACTGATATTTTTAATCCTCAAATGAGCCAAATCTATCATATATTGATTATACGCACTTGCAAAGTTTTTGCTATCGGTATATGCACGGGGGAAAAATGCACGTGTTGAATATTCGGACCAATAGGCTAAATCGACATGCTGCTGGAACATTCTTCGGGAAGAGGCACTCCCCGTCGCTCCGAATGTATTGAAATTATTAATATACCTGACTTCTTTACCCACCCCGTCAAGGAACATGGAAAAAGAGATATTCTTCCAATCAATTCCGAGATTGATAGCATACTTCATACGGGGGATAGGTATATCCTAATTCTTTCAGATCGCCCATGGAATACCAGGTTCCCCCTGTTCCGGTATTAATACGTCCATCCCCGTTCAAATCCTGAAAAGCAAGTCTCCGGTATAATACCAACCATTACCGGGTAATACACTGCCCTGTAACTGGTTTTTATCTGTTGCAATTCCGGCAGATTGGTAACCATACAATTTTCCGAAGACTTGTCCGGGAGTCCATGAATTTCTCGAACCTGTTACATTATTCGGATAACTTACAACATAACCTATATAATCAGATAAAATAAACCGCACGTTATAATTCAAGGGAGAACCGGCCAATACACAAGCTTGGTCTCTCCATGACAATGACATTTCCCACCCCCCTTGTTTCAGATACGGCATTATTAGTTTGCGGAGGATTGGTTCCCAAAACTTCCGGCAAAGTACTAGCCGGTCCCCTAATGGTCGTAAACAGTTGCGCTGATACCAATAATATTCACCTCTCAGTCTATTATCTAAAGCGGCAGCTTCCACTCCGAACCCTAATGTTTGTGGTTTTGCCCATGTTATCTGGTTAGCAATAATTCCAGATAGAAACATATTTGGGAGCATTGCCATCAAGCACCATTCCACCAACAGTACCTGTCCCCATAGTCGGAATGTATAAATAATTACCCCCGGCTTGATCGCCCAGTTTTCCGAAAGAACCGGTTACTTTCAACGTTGATATTTGCTCGATTGGCCAAAAAGCTTCACGAGCAATATTCCAACCGGCAGAAACGGAAGGGAAGAAAGCCCAACGGGTATCAGCAGGATATTTGGAAGCTGCGTCATAACGTCCGTTTATCCAACAAATAGCGGCTGTCATAATTATAACTTAGCCTAAAGAATGTACCCATAGTCGACCAATGATTTTTCTCATCCGTCAACTTCATGTTATCTCCCCATGAGACATTAAAGGATGGTATATTCTGTGTATATAAACCGGTGAGAGTTCCTATCATATTATGATTTTGCTTGTATTCCGTTTGTAAACCTACCAATACGCTAAAATCATGTTTTTCCGAACGCTTTATGATAGTCGGCAGTCAAATCCATTGTGTAATAATTACTTCTGTATGATTTTTTTCCACAATTTATCAACCGTAGAAGAACGTGCCGAACGAACTTTATCTCCATTTGGTTCATCAACATAAGCAACCAGTGTGGAACGGTCATCCAAAGCACTTTGTATATTCCATGAAAAAATCACCTTTTACCGTCAGTCCTTCGACTGGTGTTAATTTCAATCCCCCAGATAACCAAAAAATCATCTATCGTTTTATCCATACGTCCTTGTGCTCCTGTTAAAGCAGGCATAGCAGAGAGACGATGCCATGACCCATCCGGATTTTTTAATTGGTATATTGGGGAAATAAGCTAAGCTATTTAAGAAATTACTATCAGAATTGGAAGAACTATCGGCTCCTCTATAGTTCGGACGAACCGTTTCCTGACGGACATAACGAGTATTCATATTAAACGACAACCAGTCTGCTATTTCAGTGTCAACCTTCAATATAGCTGAATATTTTTTGTATTTATCTATATCCGAATTATAAATACCCTTGCTTGTAGTTATACCCTAGACCGGCATAATAAGAGGATTTGGTTGTTCCACCTGAAACACTTAAATCGTGCGTCGTACTATGAGCTACATCACGAAAAGCATAATCGTAATAATCCGTATTAGCATAAGCATCCCAATGTTCGCCCCACCAGCCGTTAGGTTGAATCTCATTATACGTAGCCAGTTTACCATCGATGTAATCCTGCATTTTCTGAATTACATTTTCCGAATAGGGACCTTCCTGTAAACTATTTCTGAACGAACGATTATGAATGTTTGCAAAATCGACAGAGGATGCAGATTTAGGTAACATAGACGGTTGGCTTATCTGATATGTACCGGAATATTGTATAGAGGCTTTTTTGCCTTTTTTCCCCTGTTTTAGTAGTGATAAGAACAACACCGTAAGGGGAGCTCGTGAACCGTAGATGGCAGAAGCTGCCGCATCTTTTAATACGGAAATAGTTTCTATATCGTTGGGATTCACAAAATCCATGTCTTGTTCTACACCATCTACCAATACAAGGGGCTCCCCTTTTTATTTATTCCGTAAAACCTCGAATATTCAAAGAAGAACTTGCATCAGGGAGCACCGGAAGTTGTCGAAATATTTAAGTTAGGCACAACCCCTTCCAACATTTCCGTAGCAGTCCTAACCGGACGATTCTCCAAAAACTTTACTATCCACCGATTCTACGGCAGCAGTCAAGTTTTTACTTTCTTCTGAGTACCATAGGCCACAACTACAACTTCATCCAGAGCCTGAGTATCTTCTTTCATAACGACCCTTAAAACAGAGTCCTTCCCCGTTTGTATCTCTATCGGATTATACCCGATATAAGAAACAAGAAGAATTGCATTATTTGAAACTTCCAAACTAAACTTCCCATCTACATCCGTTATCGTCCCATTCGTAGTTCCTTTCTCAACCACGTTGGCACCGATAACCGGTTCACCATTCTGGTCCAAAACAGTTCCCGTTACTTTCTTTCCGGTTTGTTGTTTCACCATATTTTTCTGGGGCAACAGCACCTTTCACTAAAGTGATATTCTTACCTACCACCTTATAAGATACACCTGTACCTTCAAAAACTCTGTTAAGAACTTCTGATACCGATTCATTATTCACATCAACTGAAACTTTTCTATTTACATCGACTTCATTCTTGTCATACACAAACAAATAATCGGTCTGTCTCTCTATCTCGCGCATCACTTTCTGGATGGAAAAACCATTCGCCTGTATGGATACTTTCGCATTTTGCGAATCGGCTTCAACCGCAAAAAAGCGTATAAATACAAGTAAATAAGGCAACAACAGTGATTCTCATAATTCGAAATATATGTTTAAATTTAAGTATAGATTTGCCTGTACAAAATATAATTCATAATTTTGTAATTAATAATTAGTTAGTACTTCGATAAATCTCCCAATTCGGGGTTCTGACCCACAACCGGTAAGCGTTGCAGCGCTTGCCGGTTTTCTCATATCTTTACGTTTGTATCATAGGCTATTAGAATTTAAAAGTTACACATCAAAATCAGTTAATAGTTATCAGATTCTTTTCCTCGTCTTTCTTATAAGTAAAATGATTGGTCAATTGCAGCACACTCAGAATATGATCCAGACCATCCCTTGTCCGGAACTTACCCGTACAATGTCGCTTGTTTTCCAATACGGATTTATTATTCACATGGATATTTACATCGAAATTATAATTCCAGCTTTTCCAGAACTTCTGTCAATGGTTCATCAAAATAAAGAATACCTTCACGCCACAAAAAATAGTCCGCACTTTCGATAGGTATAACCGACAATCCATCATCTCCAATCACAGCCCGGTTGTTCGGGGTCAGGGATATGGAATGATTGGTCATGCGATCTGAAATTTCGACTTTCCCTGTTAACAATGCTGTCTCAAATTCTTTTTTGACTGATTATAAGCATGTACATTAAAAAGATGTACCCTAAAGCTTTAACATCATAAGTAGATGTCGAAACAATAAACGGCTTTTTCCTTATTGGCCTTTACTTCAAAAAAACCTTCTCCAACCAAAGTTACCTGCCGTTTTCCTTCAACGAAGCGAGTCGGGAAATTCAGTGTACTCCCGGCATTCAGCCAGACTTTTGAACCATCCGCCAGAGTCAACTGTGCATTTTTTGGCCTGCCGGGACATGTATGGTTTGCATGGCAATATTTTTCTTCCGTATCTGGATTGAGCCAATAGTTCAATGCAGATCCCAACATAAAAACAGCAGTGATCTTGACCACCTCCCGCATAATACTCCGCCACCTGAACTTTCCTTTCAACGGCAGTGTGACAGTTTCCGGTTTTCATGCCAAAAACCAATTTCATACAAGCGGCACAGTTGCTGATAATGCTTCATGTTTGCCGCATCAGCATCCAACCATTCCGTAATCAGACGTGATTGCTCCTCTGTTGTACGTCCTTCAAAATATAATTGCAATAGTTTATCGTCCATATTTTATCTCTTTACATATATAAGACGACAACCGGGAGAAAGTTCACTAGTCCCGAATGAAAAAAAAATTTCCATCGAATGAAACTTTTTCTCCTTTCGGATAAAAACAGGAAATCAATAAAACAGAAAATAGAGGATAGGTAAATAATCTTTCAACGAAATTCTCAAGGCTTTTAAGGCTTTGCCCATATGATAATCCACTCCTTTAACAGTAATACCCAATATGTCGGCTATTTCTTTACCCGACTTATTCTCAAAACGGCTCATAATAAAGATTCTCCGGTCTGCTCGGAAGCTTTTTAACGTATCAGCCATGATCGAACGTATCCGTCTGAAAAAATATAATCCGGATCGCAAGCCTCCAAAGTCGAGATACGAATTGCCAGTTCACGACTGCGCCACTCCTGCATAGCATCGAATGCCTCTTGTTCGTGAGCACGCGCCTTCAAATAATCCAATGATTTATGCTTCAAAATAGTCAATAACAATGCCTGTGGTTTTTCCACAGATTCTTTTTTCATCGTTTCCCATAATTTGAGCAACGATTCCGTCACAATATCTTCCGCAGCCAGATCATTCCGGACATACAAATTTGCAAACCGGAACGATTTGGCATAATATTGTGCATATATACTATTGAATAACGTGGTTACAGGCATATTTATAACATCTCCTCCTGGGGCAAAAATAAAAAAGAATATTCGGTATATATAAATATTCGGATAGAAAGTAAACCAGATCTGTTATAAGATAGGAATAGAAGATACCTATTATTTCTCCCGTCTGTTCAGTAAAATGATGGGGATGATCGCCGAGGGAGTATAAAAAGCAGAAGAAAGGATAAGTCTTTTTTCAAGTTACAATATTCGATTATTTTATAAAAAACAATTACAAAGAAAGCGGAAATATGGAATCTAATGAACCATACTTCCGCCTTTGATAACAAAAAGACTTATGTCTGGGAAATAAAGTCTAGAAAACCTTCATTCCAAATTCACTCCATACGAAGAAATTACCTCCTGTCGCATTTTCCGGAACAGAGAAACGAATAATCTTAAACGGCTTTCCCTACCATAATCTTCCGAATTATAAGTTTCTTTACCACCAGTCGGCAGTCCGTCGGTCAGCGTGCTTATCTTATTAAAAGATACACCATCCAGACTACCTTCAATAATGATCTTTGCCGGTGCGGCACTGCCATTTGCCGAACGTGTCGTATAATAGAAATTAAACGCAGTAGTCTCTGCCGGTAATGCAACCTGAAGGTAATGAGAACCTTCCACAGCAACGCTCCAGGCAGAATGGAAGTAAGTTTCCACATCTCCATCCAACAGATTTGCTTAATGAACAGCAATACGTAACTGAATTTTGAAGCACATTTGA
>VOFJ01001447.1_pt1 | contig 31342 bp, 27 predicted proteins | sample 5384081 | NCBI WGS metagenome assembly VOFJ01 (sample SAMN12384729, study PRJNA508395) | human gut metagenome | isolation source: healthy gut I | host: Homo sapiens | reverse complement strand
TGTTTTCATACTTCGTTCAGTTACGTATTGCTGGCGGCGTGGCGTCCAGCTCAGCAATGTCCAGCCGTCAATAACCATGCCGAAGGAAGCGGCCACTGACCGTCCAGATGCGGAGTGCGTCCTCGGTCATGATGAAGAACGGCTGCCTGCGGAGTCCGGTGCGGTACCATGGTGGGAACACCGCGGGTGGCGGATTCAAATTCTGGAAGCCGTTTTGCGGCAAACTCGCCGCGAATCGTCACCATAACCCGGGCCTCCCATGCCGATTCCGGGTCCCGCCCTGGATCATAAAGCCAGGGATAACACGATGGAAGATCGTGCCGTCATAAAAACCCTTCTGCACCAGAAAACAAAGTTGCGAACCGTGTTCGGTGCTTCCGGGTACAACTCTGCACGGATTACGCCGCCGTTTTCCATTTCAATCAGCCAACGATAGGATTGCTCATTGGTATCCGCTCCATAATTTTTATTGTTTTGCGGCATATACTTTGGCCAAAGCTGTACCATGTATTCTATTGTAACCGTTAGAGTGGAACGGCAAGTGGTGTTGTCGAACAGCGGTAGCTGTCCATTATTTTGCGCTGATTGACTGGTGGTGCGAACCGCGTAAGCGGTTCACCTATCGAGCGGCACCTTTTCTGCACCAGGTGACCAACCGGGGCACACGAGTCATGAGCGATACGCGCTCTGTCTGGGCGGCAGTCTTTGCACCGATTTTGCAGGGGGCACACGAACTTCCGCAAGCGTGTTCGCTTCGGGCGGGGTTGCGCTCTGCGGGCGCAGGGGAGACTACCGCGTCCGCAGCTGGCTTGAGACTTCAAAGAGGAAGGACACCTACGATTTGCCCATGAAACACTAAACCTTGTTTCCGCGCCGTGCGCGGAATTAAATGATGCCCTTCCGCTTTGAACTCCCTGCCTTTCCCTTGTTAGATAGTCTGGCGCAAACCCGGGCCGCGACACACGCTCCCGAAAAGGGGAACAGCAGTCGGGTTACCATGCCTTTCGTGAAATATTGCGATTTCACAGATAGCGTACTGCTACACACAGACGATTCTCCGCGGGCACAACACAAAGGTGAATTGCCCGAAGGGCAAGAAGAAAATTCCCCCTGGGGATAACAGTGTTGCTGCTTTCTTTTGCTTTGCGTTATAACGGACGGCACCGCAAGTCTATCGTTTGGTATAATTTATCTGCGCAGGCTGTCTATCTGGCTTTCGCTAACGAATCGTGCGGCTTTGCTGGGCGCTGTAATGCCGCACGCTTTAACCGCCTGTTAGCGAAGTAATATCCGACCCTGCCAGTATGCCGGTGATTACGCCGGCGCTGCGCGCGTCGCATGTGGAAGAAAAAATCCTCTGCCGTTCCCCCTTTTCAGGGCAGTGGCACGCTCTCTGGTTTTCGCCAGATTAAGGAATAAAACAGGATTCACGGGGCCAGAGCAGCGGGTGTCCACCCTTGACGCCCACCTTGGGTGCGGCGAACCACCGAGCAAAAGATTGGCTGCCACTCCCCCTCCGCAGGATACGCTGTAAAAAACCTGTCGCAAAACTGGCTATCCGCTTTTGCATCCACGGACTTTCCACAGGGCACTGGGGATAACATATGCATAAAGTGGATAACTATATACACCCTCACCGCCGTATATCTCGTTTTTCGACTACGCATTGCTTAATATCGGCTGTGGAAAAACCACCGCTGCATAATCCACCTGCACTTGGCTGGAAGAAAACTTTTGAGCAGGGCAAATTCACCGCCTGGAGGGATATCTGTCCAGAAGAAACCCCGTCTATTGCCGCACCGGAACAGAATGCCATCGCGGAAACCGGCTCGATTATGGCAAGAACATCGCGCGGAACGATACACTGCATCACCATTGTCGGCCCAGATCGAGGGCCACATGGAACTTCCCGCACAGAACAAAACCACCAAGTACGAGCACCTCATCCCGCAGATTGCGGCGGCAGTTGAGTTAAACCGACGAAATTGACGGGCTGCTGCTGCTGCTCAACACGGTGGGCGGCGATGTGGAGGCGGGCCTCGCCATCGCCGAGCTGATCGCGGGGATGAAAAAGCCGACCGTGTCGCTCGTTAACTCGGCGGCGGGCATTCTGATCGTTCGCCGTTCGGGGGCGCGTAATTGGTTTCATCACTCGCACTCACGCCAGCGTCTGCGGCAACAGCCGAAACCAGGTCAGCCCGACCGCCGATCACCATCCGGCAATCAGGCCGCCGCGCGCCAGACGTTGTTGCAGTCGACACGCTTTCGGATATGCGCTGGAGCGCTCTATACGATGATTGGCGGCGGCACAAAATGCAAAGACCTGATAACCGTCTCTCCTCTGTCTTTGCATTATACGCTCGTGTTTTCCGTTCCGGCAGCTGTGCCAGCACGATGGCGCCAAACATCAGCGGCACACAGCCGAAGATCTCTCCGGCCGGACCTGACCGAGAATAAGCCAGCCTGCGATAACCGAGATAACCGACTCCAGACTCATGATAAGCGATGCTACCGCCGGATTTATGCCCTTCTGACCGAATCTGCGGGGTATAGCCCACGCCGGACGACATCGCACCATGGGGATGGGCTTCCATGCCCGGGGATGTTCGCGAAGCTCGGCTGCTCGAATCAGCATACCAGTCTTGCCCGATAAGATCGCACACAGAAGAAGAAAAAACTGGATACGGGACATCTTCACGCCGTCACCATCGATGAAAATGGTCGATGACTGTGATATGGATGAACAGCAGCGCACGACGAACCGATGAAGTGCCCATCATGGCTTGAAAGCTGCCGCCCGTCATGCACCAGAGTACAGCCCCAGCCATCGCCAGCGCGACGCACCAGTGCTACACCCGCATCTGCGGCCGAACAGCGAAACCGAGCACAACGGCACGATCCAGAGGATATAGCACGCGTGAGAATCGGCGCGCGACTTCGGCATACCCAGCAGCGCGAACTGCTGGGTGCCCGCGCACAGCTCAACCAGCACGCCGCGATAACTGGCGACTCAGCTGGATGCGGGCCGCCACTTTGCCCGTACACCGCGATGACCGGCAGCAGGACCAGTCCGCCGATGACGTTGCGCGCGAACACAAAGGTGAACGGGCCGACATAATCCGCCGCCGACGCTCGCCACGAACGCCACACCCAGATGGTGGCCGTCAAGAAGCAAGGAGTAAAGAGTTTCGCAGCTTCATATCTGTTTTTCTCTCCCTCATTTGCGGTTTTTCTAAAGAACAAGCTTCAAAGCGGTTCTTTCGTGGAACTGCTAACCAGATTTGAACTGTGACCTCATGCCCAAAGGTTGCACTCTACCGACGAGCTATAGCAGCATTGGCGGGGCACGTGAGGGATCCAGACCCGGCACTCGGTTTTGGAACCGGTAACCACACCGGCTGACTATACCCCTATAAAGTGGCTCCTCAAGGTTGGACTCGAACCAACGACCCACCAATGCATGCTCTACCAACTGAGCTATTGAGAGATATAAATGCTGTTGCGCTGTTTTGGATGTTTATCGCAATCAGCTTATATTATAAGCGCGGATACAGCTTGTTGTCAATAGGTTTTGCAAATTTTTTCGTAAAGTTTTTTGCTTCCGCGCAGAATGTCAAAGGGACCCTCGGGTCCTTTTCAGGCTATTCGGTAACTTTCGTTGCCGGTAACGATCCGCCTTCGGCGAACCGAGGTGAAGTTTTTTGCCAGTATACGGCTGTTGATTCCTTGGTTGCCGTTTCGTATACCTTCTCAGTATCAGTCAGCAGCGCAGACGGGCGAAATTGCGCACTGCACAGCACGGTCAGTCAGACCGTAAATCGGCAGAGGCAACGCCAGCATCGGCGTGAGCTTTCCGGGCTGGACAAAAGTAGAAAGTATTACGCGAACGCGGTTTCAAGCCGGTGATGCCGGACGGCTTAACTTCCTTCTCCTCGGCTTGTGCGGTGCATGGTCGGTTGCCACCATGTCATTGCCGATCCGCCAGAGCACAATCAGCGCTTGACGGTCAACCTCACGCGGAGCGGCAGTTCATGCGCGCATAAGTGCCTGTGCCGGCATCATCCTCGGTCAGCGACGCAGATGATGCGGCGACCTCGGCGCGCCCATCGCCCCGCTCCGATAGGCAAGGCGGCGCGACCGACTGCGCGGACCGAAACGTGCTGGAACAGCACCCAGCCGCGCCGGCTTATCGAGCGCCAGCGCAATGTCACAGCCGATCGTTACCCGAAAGATTCCGCGCTCGCCATTGTTATTGCGCCCGGTACGCCGAAATGTGGCGGCCGCCGAAGCCACGCGGATTCACACCCGGGGAACGGCTTTACGAGCGACAGCTCCCATCACAAATGAAGACTAACAGCGGCGTGCCGCGTTTGGCAGCTTCCGCCGCCAGCGGTGCGGCACAGCGCCGCCGTCAAATTGATGCCGCTCGATCAGGCACGGCGCACCCGCTAAGCAGTAAAAAATCAAAGTCGGTCAGCTCCTGCCCAGCGCTTTCAGGCCACTGGTGACCGAGCACTGCCACCCAAAACCTGCACCAGTTGATCCTTCGCCTTGTCGGTAACGGCCAGTGCTGGATAATCTCGGAATTGTGTCACAGGTCGGCACGGTGTTCGCCATGCAGATTACCGTGGCAACCGCCAGCTGCCGCCGCACCGATCGCTTTATACCTCTTTTTCTGGTCTGACCCGGATCGCGGAAGTGGTACATATTGCGTCACAAAGCCGGAAGATACCGTCAGCCAGAACAGAAGAAATGTTACACCGTACGCCTGCGGGTGCAGCAGTAATGCTCGGCCACCTGCGCGATAACGCCGTCATTCGAACCCGTCCGTTTTGAATCAACAGCATGGTAAAAACCTCCGTTTATCTCGTTTTAATCGCGGTAGAACGCACCAAAGCCCTTGTATGCCATATACAGATCGGCTTGGCAATGCACTCGAACGGTGCGTGCATGGAGAGCACCGGAACGCCTGCGTCTACGGTGTCAATGTTGCGGTTTGCAAAGGTACATGGCAACCGTGCCGCGCGCCGCTGATCGACCTTGCCAAGAAGCTGACCGGTCTGCCAGATAACGCCCGCCTTGTCAAAGATGCAGCGAATGCGCGCCATCAGCTCGGCGGCCCAGTTGCGCATCCAGTGCCGGACTTGCCGCGTGCGCCCGTGTACTTGACGAGCGCGAAGCCGCAGTTTGCGCGCGCATCGTTGCGCTTCTCGGAACGCTCCGGATAGTTAAGTCAAAGGCATTGCAAACGTCGGCAGACAGGCGGACCGAGTTCTCAAAGCGCTCGTCGTCGACCGAAAACCGATCACCAGCAGGCGAGCGCCGGTATGGCTGCGGGGCATCTCGGTCAGGTCCGAACAGAGAGGTTGCTGCCGGATAAGGAACAAAGCACGGTCGTACGCGCGCCGCAAACGACGGTCAAAGCCGATGTCGCAGGCATTGAACGCGGGAACTCTACAGCGAACGTTGGAAATCTCCGCTTCGATCATGCCGCCTCGCGCGGTTAGGTGCTCCATAATGGCGGGTGATAACCGCACGCTAAATCCCCGAGGTTTCGCTCGGAACCGAGAATGAGATGTTCGGGGCTTTCGCCCGCGCCCGATCACCTCGGTCGCGCACGGGTCATGTTCGGTAGCAAGGTGCGGCAGCAGGTCGTGATAACGTGACTGGTCAGATAAAACTGTCGCCTACGGCACCTACGCGCTTTTTGACCTCGCCGTTCCTGATGCTTCTTGATGCACCCGCCGTGGTCTTGAACGCCATGCCGTTACGCGGCGTCGAGGCTCTTTTCGCCAATAACAGCCAGCATGGTACGCAATGACGGTTGGTGCATTGGCGGACCAGAAGCGTGTCATCAGCGTCAAGGCACGGAAGCCAGCCCTTGCTCTCTCCACCAGGGCGTTTCCGGTGTGGTCACGCTCGAACACTTTTGCTCTCGTCGAGGAATTTTTTTTGTAACCCCTCGGCGGTCTGAATGCCCCCTGCTTGTCCTCGGTCAGACGGTCAAAGCCGGTCTTTTTTGTCGTAAAAAAGCTGTTCGGAGATGTATTTGCATTCTCCCTTTTTTTTAATCCGAATCACTTTAATGAGTTGACTGTATAAAGCATCGGTGTCCCGGGACAATTGGGATACGCCGTTGTTTTCGATGATAAAATCGCATTTTTCGCGGTAAACATGTCGTTCAAGCTGCGCGCATCGTTGCGTGGCGTGCGGCTTCATTGGACAAGGGCGTCCGCCGATGATGGTGAGCAACGCGCGTGCTCGGCGCGGCGCGAGCGATGGATTTTTGACCAGTTGCAAAGTCATCACACCGGCTTCAAACAGGGTCGGCGCATCATACAAACGATGGGACGCGCTCTGCGCGTGAGACGCCTTGCGATAAGTGCCGGTGTGGTGATTTCGTTGAGCTGCCGCGGCGCAGGGTCGCGGAAAACACGATTTTCGCAGCCGACGGTCAGTACGCCGTTCGCGTCGGTTACGCCGCCGAAGGCGGTACGAGCGGGACAGGCATTTTCGGTTCTCCGCATTGCGTGCGATAGACGGCACCGCGTCCACGGTTCACGGGCAGCCCGCCGACGTACCTTGCCGCTGTCAAGCCGATGATTTTTCATTAGTTTCTTCCATTGCTCTACATATGGTTTGAAAACATGTCATATAAAAAAGTATGGTACATTTGGATAAACCAGTTAAACTGATCCACTTTTGTTTCGTCAAATATCGGAATATGCTTTGCACAAGCGAACACGACTTGCCTTCTTATTCGGCAGCCATCCGCTCGAGTTGCATAATCTATTTGAGCTTGAACATTTTCTATGTTTTCTAAGTATTCAAAAAAACTCTTGATCGTCACTACCATATTCCCGGCACGTTGTTCATTGGTCTGTGTATTGACATTCAATGAAAGCGAATATCTCGATGCCCCAATGTGCTAAAAATTGTACCACCATGTGTCCCATGACCGGAGGTTTTTCACCAGCAAAATACTCGATAAACTTTTTTTGTTGCTTTGCGCATATTTCGTTAAAATCTGTCCAGTAATTTAGTAATCGAGATTGCAATTGTCCTTCGGTTAAACGCAGATATCTTTTCACTTGTTTGCTCTTTGCTCCAATTATTAGGCTGTTCTAAAATATTAAAATGAACTGCCGAGCAGAATCCCCGATTGCCCTTCACAATTCCACTCACCAAAGAAAAAAAAACGCCCGTTTCGCCGTTCTGTATGCGTCATTCAGCCATTCCATAGCTCGACGTGTTCTTCTCGTGCCTGTTTGACAATCCATACAATGATTTTTTGCGCTTTTTACCAGCCGCAGCCAGCAATATGATGACCCAAATGTGTATGGTTGAACTTTCCAAAGTTGATTTTCGATCACAAACGGTATTATCGGTTTCTTCTTCAGAAGCCAATATATCCAAGCTGAACTTGCCTACGGCCATTCACGCTCACGAGTATCAAATCAACACCGATAAGCTTCGCCCAGTAAATTCAGATTATTTTCCAGCCAAGGTGTAAAATCGTATGCCTATTAGGCCAAAACGTTCGCAAATCATATTCCCGCTTCAAATCAGCCAGTTGTATGTTCAATATTCATTTTACACCTCAATAATCGAAACCGGCCGCTTTCTTGATGCGATTCGCCACAAGACCAGAGACTTCATCCGACGGACACTGCGCTGAATCTGCGTTACGCTGGTATCATCGAACGCCCGCAGGCAGGTCGAACACCCGCGCGCCTGTGCACCAAGATCGTCCCTCGAGCCGAAGCACTCCACGATGCAGTTCAGGGAACATATTCTTGTACTCATCAAAGCACAGCACGCCGGTGGAGTCCCCCCGATATGCCGGTGTACTTTGCTGCGCTGCGGAGTTGCCGCGCACGACGTTACGGGCTTTCGGCGCATAATGCCGGTATTTCATGCCGGGCGCCGACTTTCGCGTCATCCCCGATCTTCTCGTACAGGGCGCGGTCAACATCCACCGAGCACCGAGCGCAGCTGCTCGAGCGTGATGCCGCCCGGAGCGCAGCAGCGCAGCCGCTCGAGCGCGCCAGCGTGACAAACCGTCTCACGCCCACACCACACGCACGCCATCCAGTACAGCCACCTTTTGCGTCCATGTATCGCGAATAACGTGCGCCGCCGTGATCGTGGACGGTTGCCAGAAACATTGATGACCCCGCGGACGGTGCCAGCGGCACGCTTAAGCGCTCCCAGACGCACGCGCGCCATCGAGGTGCGACAGCGACGGATGCCCACGGTGTCCAGTCCGCAGCTGCGATACGTCAGGATACCGCTGATCGCCCTTGGGCGCGATCATGGTCAGCGGACAGCCCGGCCAGAACGCCTCCGCAGTGTTTCGCCTGCGGCGGAACCGCCGGACACAGGTCGTAAATCTGGTCAAAAAGTCGCGATGTGTGGACGATCAGCGGGTTATCCCTGCGGACGACCTTTCGCCAGAAAAAAAAATTTTTTTTACCGCCTCACCGTTCAGCGCATTCGCCGCAAGGCCCATTGTACACGGTTTCGGTCGGCATGCCGACCACCTCGCCCGCTTCGAATGAGTTCTGCGGCGGTTTACCGCTTTTCGTCGGTTTCCGGTGTCAAAAAGAGTTGTTTTCATCAGTTTACTTCCATTTATGGTATCAATGGTCTTTTTCTTCCACTGGGTGATGAACTCTCGCCACACTGCCATGTTTGAAAATCTAACGGACAAGCTCGAACGGTCGTTTCAAATCCTCAAGGGAGAGGGCCGGATCACCGAAATCAACGTTGCCGAAAGCCTCAAGGAGATCCGGCGCGCACTGATCGACGCCGACGTCAACTACAAGGTCGCCAAAAATTTCACCGACGAGGTAAAAACCAAGGCGCTGGGCCAGGATGTCCTCAAATCGGTGAAGCCGGGCCAGATGATGACCAAGATCGTGCGCGACGAACTGGCCGCACTGATGGGAGGCACGATGACCGACATCACCTTAGAAGGCAACCCCGCGGTAATCCTGATCGCAGGCTTGCAGGGTTCGGGTAAAACCACCTTCTCGGGCAAACTCGCCAACTTGATCAAGAGCAAAAAAGGCCGCCAGGTTTTGTTGGTTGCGGGCGACGTTTACCGTCCTGCCGCTATCGAGCAGCTAAAGATTCTGGGGCAGCAGATCGGCGTGGAGGTCTACACCGAAGAGGGAAACCAAAACCCGGTACAGATTGCCGAGAATGCGATCAAGTACGCCCGGACGAACCACCTCAACACGGTAATCGTCGATACGGCCGGACGTCTGGCCGTAGATGAACAGATGATGCAGGAGATCACGGCCATCAAGGCTGCCGTCAAACCGGGCGAAACGCTCTTCGTGGTCGATTCGATGACCGGTCAGGACGCAGTCAATACGGCCAAGGAGTTCAACGACCGTCTCGATTTCGACGGCGTCGTACTGACCAAACTCGACGGCGACACCCGCGGCGGTGCAGCCATCTCGATTCGCGCGGTAGTCAACAAGCCGCTCAAGTTCATCAGCTCGGGCGAAAAGATGGATGCGCTGCAGGTGTTCCATCCCGAGCGTATGGCCGACCGTATCCTCGGCATGGGCGACATCGTGTCGTTGGTCGAAAAGGCTCAGGAACAATACGACGAGGAGGAGGCGCGCCGGCTGAAGAAAAAGCTGGTCAAAAACCAGTTCGACTTCAACGACTTCCTCACGCAGATCAGCCAGATCAAAAAGATGGGTAACCTCAAAGACCTGGCGGGAATGATCCCCGGCGTGGGCAAGATGCTCAAAAACGTCGAGATCAACGACGACGTATTCAAACAGACCGAAGCGATCATCCACTCGATGACCCCGGCCGAACGCGCAGATCCGTCGATCATCAACGGCAGCCGGCGCCAGCGCATTGCGACGGGCAGCGGTACGACGATGCAGGACGTGAACCGCCTGCTCAAACAGTTCGAGGACACGCGCAAAGTGATGAAAAGCGTTGCCGGAGGCATGCCTAAGATGCCCAAAGGATTTAATCCGAGGGGCTTCAAACGATAAAACGCAGACCCGGCGAAAACGGCACGTCACCCGTTCAGCCAACCGCCGCTTTCAAAACGACGCAGGTAACACTCTATCATCCTTGCGGTTGCGGACCGTTTCCGACTGCAAACCGGACCGGGCCACAGCCATTGTAAGACCGACGTATATATCGCATATAAAATCAACGACAACATAAAATCACTGATATGACTATCATAGACGGGAAAGAGGTCGCAGCCAAACTGCGCAAGGAGATCGCCGCCGAGGTGGAAGCCTGGGTGGCCTCAGGACACCGCGCACCTCATCTGGTCGCCATCCTGGTCGGCAACGACGGAGCGAGCCAGACTTACGTGGGCCACAAGGAGAAATGCTGCGCCGAAGTGGGCTTCCGTTCGACGGTGCTGCGCCTCGACGAAGCGATCAGCGAAGCCTACCTGCTCGGAGAAATCGCCAAACTGAACAACGATCCCGACGTGGACGGATTCATCGTACAATTGCCCCTGCCGAAACACATCTCGGAACAAAAAGTGATCGAAGCGATTAACCCTCGCAAAGACGTGGACGGTTTCCATCCGGTCAACACCGGACGCATGATCTCGGGCCTGCCCTCGTACCTGCCCGCCACGCCGGACGGCATCCTCGAGCTGCTCAAACACTACGATATCGAAACCTCAGGCAAGAACTGCGTCGTTATCGGCCGCAGCAACATAGTCGGCCGTCCGATCGCAAACCTGCTCTCGCAAAAAGGTTGGGACTGCACCGTTACGATGTGCCACAGCCGCACCAAAAACCTGAAGGAGGTGGTCCGTGAAGCGGACATTATCATCGCGGCGCTCGGACAGGCCGAATTCGTCACGGCCGATATGGTCAAAGACGGGGCGGTGATCGTCGATGTCGGTATCACACGCGTCAAAAGCGACAAGACCAAATCGGGCTGGAAACTGCTCGGCGATGTCAAATTCGATGAAGTCGCGCCCAAGTGCAGCTACATCACCCCGGTACCGGGCGGCGTCGGTCCGATGACGATCATCTCACTGATGAAAAACACGCTGAAAGCGGCCCGCAAGGAAGTCTACAAAGACTAACCTCTTCCGGCATACCGGCACATCGTTTCGGCACCGGCCACGCGGAAGACTCGTAAACACATGGATGTAAGAACGATACACGAACAATCAGCAATCGGAAATCTTGATACAACGTGAAGTTTTTCGAGAAATTCTTTTACTAATAGTGCAACAAGTTGGTAATTTGACTTGTTGCACTATTGGCATTTTATCTTACGGACGCTTTCCCGTCACGGTAATGGAATAAATTCCCACATTGCCCTTTTTATATTTTTGAATGGTCGTTTTATCCAGATGTTCTTTCAGCACGTCGTTCGGAATCGCAATCGTCTTGGTTCGCACAACCGCAATATCGACCAATCCGGCCCGCGCTATTTCGCGGAGATAATCCTCCCGTTGAATAGCACTCGCAATGCATCCCGCATACATCGCAGCATTGTCTGTAAATTCCTGAGGGAACAGCCCATCCAAAACAACATCCGAGATACAGAAACGGGCACCCGGCTTCAAAACCCGATATATCTCTTTAAAAATCCGATCCTTGCGCGGCAATAAATTGAGCACACAATTGCTCACGATCACATCGGCCATCGCATCGGGTAACGGCATATTTTCAATGTCGCCTTCTAAAAATTCCACATTCGTAAAACCTCGTCGTTGCGCATTTTCCCTTGCTTTAAGCAACATGTTCGGCGCAAAATCCACCCCGATAACCCTGCCCGTTGTTCCAACCTCTTCGCGTGCAATAAAACAGTCGTTGCCGGCACCGGCCCCAAGATCGACGACAGTGTCGCCGGGCTTGATTCCGGCATATTGAGTAGGCAGGCCGCACCCCACTCCCAAATCCGCATCCGGCTCGTAACCATTAAGTTTACTGTAATCCTCGCTCATAATCGTAAAGACTTTTTGCGACGGGACTGCAGGATTACAACAACATTTCTTCATCGACTCCGCATTCTTAACTAAAGCGAGCTCATTATAGCGCTGCTTTACCAACTTCTTTTTGTCATCTTCGTACCTCATAATCCAATGTACTAATTCGTTAATTTACGAACAACAATAATACAAAACACTCGCGATTCGGAGCAGTCATTGGTGAGTAAACCATTTGCACGCTCCCTGCGCCCTTTAACTATAATCGTTTTGCAGCTGACATTCGAACGGCCTGAGAAAGATTCCGTTTCCCTGTCTTTATCCCGTAAGGAATAGAAAATAAAGCCGCCTGTTTTTCTGCAATTCGGTTATTCAAATAAATCGTTAAGGCATTGTCGGGCCTTAGCCCAATTATCCTTGTTAATACAATATTTAACCATCGGCGGAGTAACTTCGCCTTGAATAAGTCCGGCATCTTTCAGTTCATTAAGATGCTGGGACAAAGTACTTTTAGCAACAGGTAAAATTTCCGACATATCACCATGATAACAACACGCTTGTTTGGAAAGCATTTGCAAAATGGCGACACGTACGGGATGTCCCAATGCTTTGGCATACCTGGCCGTCTGTTTCTGTTTGTCCGTAATCGCTTTTTTTGTCATCACCCTTCCCTCTGTTCGCAAATATACGAATAATGTTAACCCAATGCCTCGTCGCATTGCAAAATATCACAAAACACAATCACACTATCCTTTACGCTAACCCGAAGCGTACAGCCGCCGCTTTCCCAAAGAGTCCGGACCGTGTCGCGGTACCCCGGCTTTTAAACTTACAGGAAGCTTACCTGGTTGCTCCTGCACGCTTCCCGAATCTTCCGCAGGTTTCCAAGGCCGGGTTATTTCCTCAATTTTCGAAAAAAGCTGCTGACCAACTCCCCGCATTCGGCTTCGAGTATCCCTCCCCGTACCGTTGTTTTCGGGTGGAACACGGCCTGAGAGACCGTCGAAACGCCGCGTTTGGGATCGGCGGCCCCGTAAATCACGCTACCGACCTGCGACCAATAGCACGCGCCGGCACACATAACGCACGGTTCAACCGTTACATACAGACGGCACTCGGACAGGTATTTGCCCCCGACCGAAGCAGTGGCCGCCGTAATCGCCTGCATCTCGGCATGCGCCGTAGGATCGTTCAGCGTTTCGACCAGGTTGTGTCCGCGACCGACTATCCGATCGCCCCAAACCACCACGGCTCCGATCGGAACCTCTCCCAAATCGAACGCCCTGCGTGCCTCGGCAAGCGCCTGGCGCATGAAAAAATCGTCTTTGTTTTGTATTTCGTTCATTAGAAATTTATACCTTTGAAACTTGTTTGGAACGGCTAAATGGTTCGGTCTATTTTTTTTACGTTCGAGCCGGAATGACAAAAATATAAAATTTCCGATATAATGTACAGAACCCACACCTGCGGCGAACTCCGCAACACGAACCTCTCACAACAAGTCACCCTCTCGGGTTGGGTGCAGAAAGTGCGCAACCTCGGCGCAATGACCTTCATCGACATCCGTGACCGCTACGGCATCACGCAATTGGTAGTCGACGAGCACTCGCCCGCCGAGCTGAAAGAGACCGCCGACAAACTGGGCCGCGAGTTCGTGATCCAGGCGACCGGCAAAGTGGTGGAACGGGCTTCGAAGAATACGAAAATCCCCACCGGTGAAGTCGAAGTGGTTCTCGATTCGCTGAAAGTCCTGAACGCTGCGCAGACACCGCCCTTCACGATCGAAGACAACAGCGACGGCGGCGATGACCTGCGGATGCGCTACCGCTTCCTCGACCTGCGCCGCAACCCGCTCAAAAACGCAATGATCCTGCGCCATAAAATCGCACAGGCGACCCGCAACTACCTCGACGAAAAGAACTTCCTCGAGATCGAAACGCCCTACTTGATCAAATCGACTCCGGAAGGCGCCCGCGACTTCGTCGTGCCCTCACGCATGAATCCGGGGCAGTTCTACGCGCTGCCGCAATCGCCGCAAACGTTCAAGCAGCTGCTGATGGTCTCGGGCTACGACCGTTATTTCCAAATCGTGCGCTGCTTCCGCGACGAGGACCTGCGGGCCGACCGTCAGCCCGAATTCACACAGATCGACTGCGAGATGTCGTTCGTCGATCGCGACGACGTGCTGGAGCTGTTCGAAGGAATGGCCAAATACCTGTTCAAAAACATTCTCGGCATCAACATGATCGAACAGTTCCCGCGTATGACGTGGGCCGACGCAATGGAACTCTACGGTTCGGATAAGCCCGACATCCGCTTCGGAATGACATTCAACGATATCACCTCGCTGGCACAGGGTAAAGGTTTCGGCGTATTCGACTCGGCCGAATATATCGGCGCCATCTGTGCTGAAGGATGCGCCACATATACCCGCAAACAGCTCGACGAACTGACCGAATTTGTAAAACGTCCGCAGATCGGTGCGAAAGGAATGGTTTACGTCCGTTGCGAAGCCGACGGGTCGTTCAAATCGAGCGTCGATAAATTCTACTCGCAAAGCGACCTGAGTGCCTGGGCTGCCAAATGCGGCGCCAAACCGGGCGACCTGTTGCTGCTCCTTTCCGGGACGCGCAAGCAGACCCTCAGCGCACTGTGCGAGCTTCGTCTCGAAATGGGTTCGCGCTTGGGGCTTCGCGACCATGCGAAATTTGCGCCGCTGTGGGTGGTCGATTTCCCCCTGCTGGAGTGGGACGATGAGACACAGCGTTTTTACGCCATGCACCATCCGTTCACCTCGCCGAAATTCGAGGACCTCGGCCTGTTCGACACCGATCCGGGCAAGGTACGGGCCAATGCTTACGACTTCGTAGTAAACGGCGTCGAAGTGGGAGGCGGTTCGATCCGTATTTTCGACTCGGAATTACAGCACAAGATGTTCGAAGTACTCGGCTTCAGCGACGAATTGGCCGAAGAACAGTTCGGGTTCCTGATGAATGCGTTCAAATACGGCGCACCGCCCCACGGCGGCATCGCTTTCGGCTTCGACCGCCTTTGTGCATTGTTCGGCGGCGCCGATTCGATCCGCGATTACATCGCCTTCCCGAAGAACAATTCGGGCCGCGACATGATGATCGACTCCCCGTCGGAAATCTCGGACGAACAGCTCAAAGAGCTTGCGATCGCGGTAAAAAAATAGGCATCCGCTATTTTTTATCGCTTTTTGCAACCGAAAATTTGGAGGTAAAAATATTTTGCTTATCTTTGCACTCGCAATCAGGAACAAGGATTGCAGCAAAGAAGGGAGCTTAGCTCAGTTGGTTCAGAGCGTCTGCCTTACAAGCAGAGGGTCGGGGGTTCGAATCCCTCAGCTCCCACACTAAAAATCAAGCAGTTAGAGAAATCTGACTGCTTTTTTTGTGTTTGATTTTGGGGGCATTTTCGGAGGTCTGTTTAAACCGGTGTTTAAACCAAGAATACCGTGAATGCAACAGTAGAAGTCATCTGTTACAAGTCTAAAGTCCTGAATAATGGCAATCACCCTTTGATGCTCAGGGTGACAAAGGACAGAAAAACCAAATACATCTCTTTGGGCATATCCATTCCTTCGAAAGAATGGGACTTCACCAAAAATCAACCTAAACCTAATTGCTCTAACAAAGAACATATCGAAAAAATCATTCTTACAAAGAAAACTCAATACAACTCCAAAATCATTGAATTTACGGCCAACAAAAAAGAATACACCCCGCAAATTCTTGTTGATGCTGTAGAGAACACTCTAGCCCCTAAAACCATCGAAGAGCTATATTGCAGTCATATCAAAACCCTGATTAAGACTCAGAAAATTGGCAATTCGCAGGTCTATAGCTACTCTTTAAGATCACTCCGTAAATTCACAGCAGGCAAATTGAACATTCCCTGTAGTGCAATCACTCTAGATTGGTTGAAAAGTTATGAGAAATGGCTAAAAGAAAAATCATGCCAAGGCAATACTATCAGCCAGCTATTCAGAACTCTAAGAAGGATTTACAACTTGGCGATTGAGCAGGGATATGCCAGTAAAGAGGCCTATCCATTCGACAAATTCAAGGTCAGCAAATTCAACACCCCAACTACCAAAAGAGCCATCGAGAAAGAGGAAATACTCAAAATCATGGCAGCAGACCTATCTGACAGAGACTTCTACACCCGTTTCAGTCGAGATATTTTTGTATTCAGCTATTTGGGCGCAGGAATCAATTTCACGGATATAGCCCTGTTGAAACACTCCGATATCAAGAAAGAGCGGATATACTACACCCGCAAGAAAACGGGCAAAATCATCAACTTCAAGCTCTCTGAGCAGGCATTGGAGATTATCCGGCGCTATGCTTCGCCCTTTTATGGCGACGATGATTATATATTTCCCATTCTGAACAAAACAGAACATACAACCCCTTTACAAATAGATAACAGAATACACAAAGTCATCGGACATGTCAATAGCAAGCTCAAAAAGCTGGGCAAAGAATTCGGCATTGACAATCTGACCACCTATGTGGCCAGACATACCTATGCGACGGTATTGAAGCGTTCAGGGGTCAATATTGCCATTATTTCAGAATCTCTTGGTCACTCTGACCTGTCCACTACCCAAATCTACTTGGATAGCTTCGAAAACGACCAGATAGACGAGGCGATGCAAAATCTTTTGTAGTTAGGATCAACACTTTTAGTTAAATTAGAGGTAGGTGTGTACAGAATACACACTTACTTCTAATATTGACTTGAACTAAATGCGTATGAAACCGAATGATGATTTTAAATTGGGAATTATCAAGAATGGGAAGTTAGAACCCGGAGATGAAAAGTTCATGATTAACTTTGATTATCCTGATGAGAAATATGAAATAATTTATGCAAACATTGACAATGATCCTGAGAAAGATTCTTATCTCCGCTCCATCTTAGGTGCACAATTAAAAAAAGCCATTCCAAGAAAATGTACAAATCACCATTACTACCAATAGCGATACGGGAAAAATTGTGCGCATAGCTATCCAACTGGATAGTGAGAAAAAGTTAGCCGACATCTTTTATACAACACCTTGGGGCGTTATCAAAAAGAATCGCACTGGCATTGGAGCTACCACATTGGAACTAAAAACAAAACGAAATAGCATCATTGTAGTACCCACTAAATCATTGGCCTATACGAAGTATAAGAAAGGACTTGAAGAAAACCAGTCCTACTGCTATGTGGGTAGTCCCATCGGTGATATCACAGAACAAGATACAACAAAAAGAATCCGAGAATATTTAAACCACAATATCAGCAGAGGTAAGAAATTTCTGGTTGTAGCAGATAGTGTAGGCCCTCTGATTAAAACCATTGGAGAGAAGCGAGTATACAGAGATTTTTTTTCTTTATGGTCGATGAGATAGACATCTACCAAACCGACAATACTTACAGGCCCAAATTAGAAAATGTGATTGACTATTATTTCAAATTCCCATTCCAAAATAGGTGTCTTGTATCCGCAACTATCAGTGAATTTTCCAACCCTGCAATCAACCAAGAACCATTGATTGAATTGACCTATACACAAAATCGGCAACGCAACATCCATCTTGTTCACGCGCAAAATCACCACATTGTCACAAAAGAACGGATTGAGAAACTGTACAAGACAACAGATCATAAAATAGTCATTGCGTATAATAGCATCCGATATATCCGTAAAGTCATCGAGCTCTTGGATGAACCACTCAAACAAGATTGTGCCATACTATGCAGTCCTGCAAGTGAAACCACAGCCGGAGAATACTATAAAGAACTCACCGATGCCAAATTGCATAAAAGAATCACATTCCTTACTTGTACCTACTATGTAGGCATAGACATTGATGATAGGTATGATCTCATCTCCATTTCCAATACACAAAATACCTATACGTTATTGTCACCAGCCAAACTCACTCAAATAGCCGGACGATGCCGAGATAAGCAAGGCCCGTACAGTGAAACGGTCATTTTTGACTCCAAATCCATCAAGTGGCAGATAATCCCGGCAAAGTACCGTGAATACTTATTAAAACTAGCTTCTGATCTGAAAGATTATGCTTTAGCTTCTAAAAAGATTATCGCCAACTACCCAAAGTTAGTAGATGAAACATTTGCCTTGATTCAGACAGACATCATCGAACGATCTAAAAAGCATATATCGACCAAACGCCAATTAGTATCGTAAGAACAAATATTGAGAATAACTGTGATATTTCCTATTTCAATATCGACGCTATTTATGAAAGTGCCATCATGAAAATGGAAGTATATAATGATCCAATGGGCCTTCCCGATCGATTGGCTAAAGAGGGACACCATATTAATGTGACAATAGATGATCGAGCGGCGTCAAAAAAGAACAGCTTGAACAAGAGAAATTATCAGATGAACAATACAATAAAATCAACCAGCAAAGTATCGACCGCTTAGTTAAGCAACTACACTCCTTACACAACTCTAGATCTTTGACTGGCAAGGAATTGAAAACATTAGCAAGACAAAAAGGCATATCCAAAGTTGAGCAAGTATTTTTGAAGAGATTTCAGGAGTTGTATCACTACATTCCTTTTCTTCAACTTGTCCGACAACTACAGGAGAATGTTCAAACCAATGAGAAATGGTACAAAGGATTTAAAAGCAAGGCTCTCATTTGGGCTCTTGATGAAAACCATCCGTTTAAAACTTTAGCTACGAAACATCTAGCACTTAATAAGATTTACACGAGAGATGAGTTGCTTATCAAAGCCAATATCATTGCCTCCGTTTATGGTAAAGGACGACAAATTAAAGAGTCCGAAAGTAAGACCTTTCATTCGATTAATTTGTGACACTCAAAGAGGTAAAAATTCAAAAGGAGAAGTGACAGATCGGATTCTATCATTTAATCCATTGAAGTTAACAGGAACGCCCGTTCAAACGATTCCGGCGACTACGCCCATATCCGACATCATAACTTTATAATCTATTTTACACACTTACTTCTACATAAACCCACAAAGTAAATGCGTACAGTTTCCTAAAGGGATTTATCTATTGTAGGTAAATCCTTTTTGCATATATCTACCCCCCCGAAATTGCGACGAATAAACAGCAAGTAAAATAGTCATTTTCAGGAAAGTTTCTCTTAATTTTATCCCGGCAACAGCCCTAAAGGGAGATGTGCACTTGATTGTTTCAAATATTTCATATCTTTGTTTTGCTGTCTATTAGATAGCAGACATATTTGAACACAAGAAAGTGTTTAGTTCTATTCTTGCTAGTGAACCTAGGAAATTCATCGGACAAGAGAATAGGCAAATCTCTCTCATGTCATATCTATTATGGCGTGGGCTGTTGCTTATTTCATTGTCACGGCTTCCTAGGGCCTACTAGCTGAAATGGGCTATCAGTCCCACGCTTTCTTTTATCACTAATCATCTTGTTTGGGGCTGGCAGGAGTAATGGACTGCTAACATGTGTGCATGTCTTAATCACTGGCTACAATGGATATCTATCATTATACCTACCATTGGCCTGATTATTACCATTCGCCAATTTAATAAACAGCAGAAGATCAAACTATTCGCAGATTACACAAAACGCTATCAAGATATAATTCTGCATTTTCCTGAAAATATCAATGATAAAGGTTTTTACTCCGGATCAAGATAAGAAGTGGGATACCACATTAAGACATATGAGAGTCTATTTTGATTTATGTTATGAGGAATATTCTTTGAAAAAAGATATAGGTAGAAGACATTGGGAAGATTGGCAACATGGGATAAAATCAGCTTGCTCTAAACCTGCATTTCAACTTGCATGGCATAAAATTCAACAAGATACACACTACTCTCAGAATTATATAAATTGGATTGGACTCATTCATTACAAACAATGCGTTATGAAAAAATTACTCCCTCTCAGTATACTATACACTACTATTACAGCATGTGCCCAGGTTCACACTCCTTCTGAGAATCCCGTAGGAACAACTAAAATAATTGAAACGACAATCTACAAAGCAGAGGCTAGTTTTGATACTATAAAATGTGGACAGCCTACTGTATGGGGAGAATGGTTCCCTTTGGCTGCTTCACTCCCTTATAAAGATGATGTCGTAGGCCCTTATATAAAAGCCTATTACAACTCAAAAAAATGAATTATTACGAGTGGAACAAGGGCACTGGAATAATGATAAGCTCATACTTTATAAATCTAAAAGAGTGGGTAAGAGATACAGCAGGGAGAATACTCCAAAAGACAACTCGCGACATCATATATGGTGACAATTCAGGAACCATCGAACGGTACATCTATTCCGATCTGTTTAAGAACATGGCTCAAGAAATCCAAACTCTGGATTTACAGGGAAATTTTGTTGTCCAAAATTATTGCAGACATAGATACAACAGGTAAAATTGTTCGAGAGACAACTTACAATCCCAATGGGAAAATATCAGAACAAACCTATTCCCATCATGCAGAGGATACCTATGGCATTCAATGCATTGACAGTACAGGAATAGCCATATCTCGGTTTAATAAAGCTAACAATCCGATATATGCCAGTAAAATCAAAGGAAATGCACTTTTACAATGGGGTAATAAGACTGAACATTTCTATCAATACGACAGTCGCAATAGACTGATCTTAGATAGCTGCAAGTTCTCAGAGGATAAGACAGATTATCTCAGCAAACATTATTCATATGACGAATGTGAGAATCTTATACTTGTAAATAACATAAGAGGAGACTGTCCTCTTTTTAGCTACCTCTACAACAAGATTTGAATACAAATACAACAACCGAAGAGATCCCATCCAAATAACTGTTTATGAACTCGACAAGCCCACACAAATCATCTATCAAAAGATACAATATCTGGAATAATGTATAACATTCCTATCTCTTTCTCCATCCAAACCCTAGGATTACCAATAATCCCTGTAAAACTCTTCAATGAAGAAAATCACTCTCTATTCTTAGTAGATACAGGATCAGACCGATCTATTATGGATATAGCCGTATATAACCACTTTAAAGATAAAATCACCAACTCCGAACAAGGCCAAAATATCATCACAACCAATGGACAAACTTCATCCACCCCTAATTGCACAATTCATCTTCACCATTGATGACACTCTGAAATTCTCCGAACCATTTACCTGCATGGAGTGTAGCGTAGGATTCAACCAGATAGAAAAAGGAAACAGGTTACCAACTGCATGGAATATTAGGTACTGATTTCTTGGTGAAACATCAATGGAAGATTGACTTTGAGAAATTACAAATACACACTTAGTTCTATATAATCACTAGGACTAAGTGTGTATATCAAACCTAGAATTATGAAAAATTTCACTTACATTCTCTTCATTACCTTGTGTTTTTGCATGTGGGAATAGATCAATTAAAAGCACTACTTTAATAAAGGATAATGATTCCATTGCTCCTGCAAAAACGAATTCAACTTTGGAGGCTGATCCACCTGTAGATTCTTTTGTATTTTACATGGCGTACTGATACTATACCCTATTTATTCGGGAAACCATCACCTCAAAAGATTAGTCGATATAAAAGCAATTATCGACAGTCTCCGACCTAATGGACATTTGGGCGAGGGTAGCCCGTTTCAATATTTCACAATGTCTAATGAACATAGGTTTGTTCTAAATGACATTCACCAACTATGTACAGAAACCAATATTGAGGAAAATATCAATCTTGCTGTATGGAGAATCAATGAATTTTACCCTCTATCATTTGAACCCGGTGAAACAGAAATTGACAGATACAATAAATTTTGCAAACAAATTGACTCAATTTTGAATTATGAAACATTAGATCAAGTATCCTTTAATGATTCCTTTTTCCTGTGGTTTATCTTGTGTATTTACACATATAAAAAAACAAATTTATATCACAATCGAATAGTCGCACAATGTGATGATCTATTATTAGACCCTGCATTGCTAGCCATAGAATTTAGGGCTTGGAAACAATATGCAGATCAAGAGCGAAAATTTATACTTAATAAGCTTGCGGAAGAAGAGGCTGGATCAGGGCGAGATATAGAATTTTATAGAGTAGTGGATGAAAGCAGAATACAATATTTACAGGCTTTATTAAATATTTATTTCTCTTTAACTGTTGATCAATATCACTCTAAAAACCAATTTGGTTTTATATCCAATAGTTTATTGAATAAAGCTTTCAACGACTACAAACAATCTATCTCATTCACCTATAAAAAGGATGTTGAGAAATCATATATAAGATGGAAGCAATGGATGGCACAAAGAGATAAAATCTCTCATACTCTTTCTGGCAAATTGAAAACTGTCTATGATAATTCTACCAATATCATCAAGCGCAATAAGCTAATTCAATTCAAAAAATAGATATGACCCGATGTGGCTGTGGAGAAAGTAGTTGGTTAAACATGCTTCTGTCTGATGATTGCACAGATAAAGAATTAACCAATTTCGATTTTACAAAAAAATGGGACGAATACACACACAATTAATGATATTTACGACAAAAATTCAATAAAGATGGCAACCCGCAGAACTACCCCCCTCATGGATCACCTCATTACAGTCTGATGAAGTCTTTGTATTCGGTAGTAACCTACAAGGACTTCATGCAGGGGGTGCGGCTAAATTAGCGATGCAATGGGGAGCCGTCTGGGGACAAGGAGTAGGATTACAAGGACAAACCTATGCTATCCCTACGATGCAAGGTGATGTAGATACCATCCGGCCCTATGTCGATGAGTTTATATCCTTTGCGGGATTACATCCTGAATTGAAATTTCTAGTAACTGAAATAGGCTGTGGTATAGCAGGATTTTCAGTAGAAGAGATAGCAACCTCTATTTAAAGAAGCTATAACAGTAGATAATATCTATTTACCTGAAAAGTTTTTGGAACATCTTAGGTTAAGACACTCATTTACTTCTAGATTTTATAAATCTAAGTGTATAGATTAAATCTCCCTCTATTTGACAGATTTTAGTATCTTTTGACAAATAGACATACAATACACTCAACAACTACTTGCGTTTATATACAAATTTAGAAGTAAGCGCTCCCGCTGACGAACTTTCCGTTATAATTACAAGCTCTGTGGCAGTCAATGTTTCAACCTTACTTAAAGTTGCAGACGCACCAGTAGAAAGTTTTTGAGTCGAAGCATCATAAGAATATGGAAGAGTGGTTATTAGTAAATCATAATGATATTCTATCAGCTTTCCTGCATCTGTGAATTCACACACAAGTTCGTTGGATTCATATGTAGACCCAAAAATCCAACTCTCCCCACGAAAAGTATCCTGACGAACAGCTTCCCATTGACCAATCAATAAATTTTGAGGTGCCCCGTCTTGATCTTTGTTACAGCTGACTACTCCTGCACATAGAATCAATACAAAAAGAAAAATTCTTCTCATATTACCACTAAGTTTATTGAACGTTAAACTAATGATAGTTCACAACTATTAGTAAATATATATAAATCATATGAGATACACCATATATTTATAAAAAATCTCTTTCACATACACACATAGTGATTATATTATATAGCGACTATGTGTGTATCTTCATTACAATTTAGACGGGTTTGTAGTGACGGGTTTTGCAGGGGTAGTAGTTTTCTTAGCTGGGGTTCTGTAAGGACAAACGCCATTCTTATGCAGATGTGCAGGATAACCTCCACAATGATAATGATAGCTTCCTAATCCACTAACATTTCTGGTATCTCTATGGCCTCCCACTTCCATCGGTGCGACCTGAATGGGCTGAAGCAATAAAACCTAGAGATATAATAGCTACAAATAAACCCATGAACTTTTTCATAAGTATTCTTTAAATGGTTAGTTCTTAAAGATAAAGAGAATTATTCAAATAATGCAATTTTACATTGCAAACAATACACACTTAGTTAGCCTTATTCATAGGACTATGTATGTATTCTATCTTTCACTCCCTCTAAATCACTAACCCAATAGACAATCAATCCCATAAATAAGTAATATCATTACAGTTATTACTCCTTCTAGTAGTTAATGAAATAGAACTGGATCGATCTATTTATCTATATAACAGCAAATTTCCTATTCAATTAGAGGTATCTTGCAAAATTTCAGCCCTAATTATTCATTATGCAGCTTTAATTTTAGATAGTAGGTCGGGATTAAGGTTGGTTGGCTCCCATTTCTCTATGCTTAAAGTCGGTGCAACTCCTATACAGCGTGAAAATTCCTCGATCATGACATGAACGATGTAGTTTTGATACTCCGGTATGGTGACGATAGAATCGTGGATGGTGAAGATGGGCACTTGCTGATTCATTTCTTCCCAAATCCTTTTACAGCACCTATGTAATATGATAGAACTCTCAATAGATTGTAGCAGGCAGGAAAGGCGATTGTGTTGCTTCTCCATATCCACGCCGGGAAACTCCGTCTTAATCAACCGGAAAAGTTCGGACGCCTCAGGAAATAACTCTTTTTCAAACATTTGTCGCATTTGGCAAATGACAGTATCTTTGTGAGAGCCATGGTTGCGAGAAAAAGTAAATGAAACATCAGGGTCTTGGCATCTTTACGTGAAATAGGTTCTGCAAGCCCATCTATGCGGGAATTTGCCACCTCCGCAATCTTTTCGTACATACCCCCGGAAGAAACCAACCGGAAAAACTCATCGAAACTTTCAGGATTGACCTCGTCGAAGAATTTTCCTATCATAATGGGTAGGGACGGGGGTGTATGTAGTGTGGTAGTTATATTATATGGTAATGTATGTATGGATATGGGTAAAGGGGAATTTTCTTGCCAAAACTCCGGCTTTAATATCAAACAGGCCAGATAGGGCTGGCAGTTCTTGATATCAATGCTTACAAGGGGCTGCCCGTCATAATTCAAAAATTTGCGGTAATCCTTCTGTAGATTGGTTAATACTGAATGCAGACGATGAATATTCGTGTCTATGTGAGGCTCATAGTGATGAAATCTAATCTTGCCAATGTTCCTGATGGCTGCCTGATATTGTGTAATGGGGAATTTCAGACCGCCTGTATCACTATTTCTATCCCAACTGGCCCTACTGCTATCCTGCATTTTCATCTCTTTAATGGCAAAAGCATACTGCTCGGCAAGGGAATCAATAGATAACTTCTGCTGCTCGTACCAGTGGAACAGGTAGGGATAGGCTGTTTTGTCGTCGGAACCATCGTACTGAACGACCCTATCCGCATATTTGCAAGGAGTCGAACGGGTAGTAAAAGGTTGCCCCTCATACCTGGCTGCCCACTTGTAACCTCTGGATTTTTCACCGGGGATATAGCCCTTTCTGCAAACAAGGGGATACCTGTTTTTATCAGGTAATCCACGTATAGTTTAATATCCTTGATACCATCCCGGACTGTAGCCATGTGGATAGGAACGAAGCCGTCAGCATCGATAAGATCCCCGTTTCTGGCGGGAATACTGCTCAACAGACCAAGGAAAAATAGTGCTTTATCCTGAACAAAGGGATGTTCAACGCCGAAACCATACCGATCAGGATTGTACTCGGATAAATGGGCGGCAAAATCAAGGTTGACAGGTAACGGAATGAACTCATGATGCCCTTTCTCTGCTAAGATGAGGCAGAAATTTTGTGTTTTCTGCTGTTTATGCTTGAAAAAATTTAGAGAAAAATTTTTGAATAATCCTCAATCTCATAATACATATACTATTAATAACCAATACATATAACACCTGCACTACCCCATTATGATAGGAAAAAATACACGGATAGTCATTAAAATTAACAGTAACTAAGTGTGTATAATACGCAAATAACTCCAAATATTTCTATATTTCGCAATGATATAAACATTCGACTAAAAATTTACACATATGTCACGAGAAAAAATGCCCGACAATCTACAAGATTTTACAACCATGTATTTGCAAAAACCTATTCAGAAAATTATCGAAGAGTTATATACTCTCAAGGTTAAGAATCGGGAGTTAAAAAGCTCTCAATCTGAAACTGGCAAAATATGATCCTACTCTACTCAAAGAAGAGATTAAACGACTACGTGACATAGAAAAGAAATACAATAAAATCATGGCATTTGCTGCAAATGCTGACGCAGAATAGGCAACACAGGAATCTAATTATAGCTATCTCAATAAGATAGCTATTTTTTTGCATTTAATAATAATCCGGAGACATTACACACTTAGTCGTTAGAATTAACAGCGAATATGTGTGTATTCTGCAAATTTTCAAGGCAAAAATAAATTTGCAGATTTTATCCTTAGACAATAGATTAAAGGATCAATTCACTCTTTACAAACCGATACAATATAGTCTATAACCACCCCACTTTATACCGGCACTACCCCATTATGATAGGAAAAGTTAAAAGAGGACTATTCGTTTAAAAATTCTATACGGGTAAATTTTCAAATTTTACTAAGTGGATTTGAGCGCTCCCTACTCCACCATTACCCCCACTAATTCTTGACGAGGGGATAGTCCCCCGCCAGAATCTTTTAATCCTAAAATCTAGTGGGTATGGAAAATCTTAAATTTTTAAACACTCAGAGCGTCGCTCAGTTCAAAGCCAACGTACAGACCGATGAAATCAAAGTCCTGCGTAACGAACAGACAGGCAAATGCTTCTTCTCCTATGGCTGTGGGACAGGTGCGGTAACATCCAAGTATCCTGAGTCTCCTTTGAACAATCCGGTAGTCTCCGAAGTGGCCTCTACCGAAACGGGAGAAACCTTCTTTCTGCTCCACAACGAAGGTGAAGGCGGAGCTACCAAACTGGAAATATTGTAGTCGTAGCTTTTGATTCTTCTTTAATAACGCAATAGGGGCTGTCTTATCAGGCAGTCCCTATGCTTTCTATTGTTTATCCTTTAAAACCATCTTAGTATGCAACTTAGACCATCAACCCGCAGGGAAGCTAAAATGAAACTGGCCCCTGCAAGGATCATCCGGTTCCGGCAAAACCTATAGCAGTCTGCTGATAGCCTATGGAATTGTATCGGACTGGAGCAAAATAGCTGTCATCGACACAGAGAATGGATCAGCCGATCTCTATGCACACCTCGGAGAGTACAATGTATTGACATTAGAGGCTCCCTATACCCCTGAGAAGTACATACAGGCCATTGATCTGTGCGAGGCTTCAGGTATGGAGGTGATTGTCATCGACAGCATCTCCCATTGTTGGGATTACCTGCTGGACTTTCATGCGAACCTACAGGGAAACAGCTTCGCCAACTGGGCTAAAGTAACTCCTCGACAGAACTGTTTTATCCAGAGAATCCTTAACAGCAGGTGTCATGTGATCTGCACCATGCGGAGCAAGCAGGATTATGTACTGAGTGAACGCAACGGTAAAATGGTTCCTGAGAAAGTGGGGTTAAAGGCTGTTCAAAGGGACAATGTGGATTATGAATTTACCCTTGTATTCGATCTGGACATTAAGCACAATGCGGTAGCCTCAAAAAGACAGGACAGGATTATTTATGAATAGACCTGAGTTTGTCATTACTCCACAGGTAGGAAAACTTATCCTGAATTGGTGCAATACCACATCTGCGGGTAAGCAGGGTAACCAAATTCCACAACTTTCAGCAAAAACAATCTAATTATCAACAAAATATCCAAAACTATGGAAACTCAACCGCAACTCCGACAGCTTCGTAATAACACAACTATGCTTTTTAACAACCAAAATCAGCCTGTTGAAAGCGTCGAAACTTCCGTCATGGATTCTCCTGTAACAGAAGAAGAAAACCCTTTTTATTGAGGCTAAAAATACACCTATATTGTCGAGGTGGTTAACTCTGAGAACAAACCTAAACACTTCATTGAGGCCAATACCAAAGAGGTTAGCCTGTATCACCTCAAAAATGACTGCATCATCCCTGTATTCAGTAAGGACAATGAGATTACCATATCCCACAGCAGGTTTATTGAAGCCCTCTGGGAATGCACCCAAAAGCTATTTAAAAATGAACAGATCAAAGAACCTGAGATCAGGGTATCCCACATCATCAAGGGCAGAACTCCCCGAAGCTATCTATAAACCTGTCAAGGAACTGACTGATGCAGACAAGACCATCTACTACGAAAGAATGGCCTTTTGTATGGAGATTCCGACCATTACTGAAATTGTTGGGGGAAATACCTTATCTCTAACAGTTGGAGGTGTAAGAGCCTATAATCAGGAGAACCTGTACAGTAAGAAAGGGATTGAGAAGTTTAAAATCTTCATTGGATTTAAAAATATGGTCTGCTGCAACCTCTGTGTCAGTACCGACGGACTGTGTGATGAAGTGAGGGTGACCAATGTCAATGAGCTGATGACTAAAACCATCGAACTATTTGTCAGTTACAATGCAAAGAACCATCTAAATCAGATGAGGAAATTACAGAATTATAACCTTACAGAGAGCCAGTTTGCACAACTGATTGGCAAGGTAAGGCTATACCAGTATCTTCCGGCTAAAGAGAAGAAGTTGTTGCCTGAATTTGAGTTTACTGATACCCATGTGAATCTGATCGCACGGAATTTTTACAGGGATGAGAACTTTTCTTATAGTCCCGCTAAGAAAAATATTAATATGTGGCAAGTATTCAACTTATTCACCGAAGCCAACAAGTGCAGCTACATAGACACTTTCCCTATCCAGAAGTGCAGGAGCCACCGACTTCACCCGGGGAATCTGCGAAGCCCTGGAAGGAAAGGAAGGATATGGATGGTTTATTGAATAACCTACTACCGGAGGTTCAGGGAAGTTGCGAAAATTGCTTACCGCGCTTACCCTATCTGAAATACACACTTACTTGGATAAATATATTAGGGAGTAAGTGTGTATATTTTCATTACAATGACCTATTAATTAATCCTGCACACCGCGTTTAAACTCAGGCGTAACCTGTAAGATAAAGCCTTTTAAAACAACATTTAATGATCTGATTTACAGAAATATTAACGTCTAGTCTAAATCCATTACACCCCCCCCTTACAAGCAGAGGGTCGGGGGTTCGAATCCCTCAGCTCCCACAGGATAAAAGTAAAAAAAAGCCGCTTTTGAGCGGCTTTTTACTTTTATCCATTTCCCCCATGACGGCAAACAAACAATTGTAAAGCCTCTATCGTTCCCACAAACAAATCCCCCAGTCAGCTGCAACCGACTTCTTTTGCTATTCTATTAAACAACGACTAAACAACGACCTTACGCAACCGATATCCTTATATCGGTCATTCCGTCAGGGATAATCAAAAAATTATTGTATATTGGAGTGTGTTCCACTGCCAATTACAGAAAATAACAACTGACAAACGAAGCGGTATGTCCAAAAACATTGTCATCACCCCTTGGCACTGCCTGGTCACGGCATTAGGATGGTTACTCATCGTTCCTGCCGCATTTTTCGCAAAACCCGACAACAGGATTTCATTTACAAATCGGTCGACGGACACGACATTCGCGCAGCCCTCTATCTTCCCGAACCGCAAGGAGCATACCCCGTTTTGATCTATTTTCACGGAGGGTCGTTTACATTCGGGAACCGCGAACAAGGATTGGAGCAGGTTCTTAAAGAAAAATTACTGGCGAATAACATAGCGATCGTATCGGCCGATTACCGACTGGCACCGGAAACCAAACTCGGAGAGATCATGCAAGAAAGCGGAATTCAATATCTGACCGGATCGTTTTATTTCTACAAAAGCAATTCAACCGGTAGATCATACGCAGTCACTGCCCAGAGGAACGCTGCTGCACATTTGCAGCAGCGTTTATTTTTGCTTCCCGGGACAACGATCTACAAATACAATCCCTGTAAAAATCAGACGGTTCGCATTATCGATCACGCTCTGTTCCAGTGAAGCCAGATAAATTTGGGTGGTCTGCTCCGACCGGTGACCCAGCCCTTCGCTGATGATCGTAACGGGAATCTGCATCTTACGGGCAACGGTCGCCCAGGTATGGCGGGCGACATAAGAAGACAGATGGCATTCGAGGCCGAGCAGGGCGGAAAGCTCTTTCAAGTGTTTGTTGTAGTAACTCAGTGCACTGCGATAACTAAGATACGCACGGCCCGGATCCAAAGAGCCAATAATCGGGAACAGGTATCCCGAGCAGGCCAGTGGCGCATACTGCGCAATAATCCGCTGCATGCATTCCTCCACCCGGATATGCAGCAATTGCCCGGTTTTCCGGCGGGCATAGGTCAATAGGCCGCCGTGGACATCGGATTTACGCAGATAGGCCATATCGACAAAGGCCATTCCCCGGCAATAAAAACTGAACAGGAAAAGATCACGTGCAAAACAGAGCGATGGGCGGCCTGAGAGATCGAGTTGCTGTAACCGCACCACGGTCCCTTCATCGACCGCCCGTTTCCGGGTCTTCTCGATACCTGTATACACATACTTGAACGGAGTGGACGGAGATACAAGTCCTCTCTCGACCGCCTTGTTATATACCGAGCGCAAAATGCGCATATAGAACGAAACGGTATTGCGGGTGACGGAACGCCGTTTAAGCCACGACTCGTAATCGCAAATGAGTTCGGACGTAACCGACCGCAGGGGAATATCCCGTCCGCAACGGTAAAGGGAAAAACTGTTGCGGGCCCGCTGATAGTTCTGGGCCGTACCGTCACGCCCCACCGTCTGCAACCACGCAATCTGGACATCGAGAAAAGAAAAAAGTGTTACGGACCGGTGTCTTTCTACAACATTTCGGAAACTTGCGTTTTTACCTGTCTTCATCGTTTTGACAATATTAGATAAGATTTCGCCAAAAGTAAACCACATATTTTTCCCGCATAAATTTTCATCAATGTTCCCAAGCCTGCAAGACAAAAATCGAACCCTACCTCAAAAAGGGGGACGGCTCTTTTCTTTCTTTGCGCTATGCAATCTCCGCCTATCTCACACTAACCCAATAAGATTATGAATAAAAAGATTCTCTACGCCGTTGCAGCGTGCACGGTACTGTTCTCCTCATGCGGCGGGGCGAACGGCAAACCCAGTACAGCAGACGCCAATGCCATCATCGAGTACAACAACACCTCTTTGGAAGTCCTCAAGTCGCTCTATTCCGAACGGGAAACGAACAACGTTCTGGAGTACATGGAGAAACACGGCAAAACCCTGTTCGCCCCGGTCATCGTTAGCAAAATCGGCGGCGTCCGGGATACGGCCCAAATGACGGCTCCCGGGGGATTGCTTTTCTTCCGGCGTGCGCGACAGCTTGAAAACCAGCTACTCGGCCTATTTTACCGCCGGCGAAAAATTCTTCGCCCATTACAGCAATACGTAACTGAACGAAGTACAACA
>VOFJ01002400.1_pt1 | contig 31348 bp, 58 predicted proteins | sample 5384081 | NCBI WGS metagenome assembly VOFJ01 (sample SAMN12384729, study PRJNA508395) | human gut metagenome | isolation source: healthy gut I | host: Homo sapiens | reverse complement strand
CGGTAGCCCTTTCGTTCACAGTTACGTATTGCTCAGGCCGCCAGATCTTTTTCCACTCTTGAAGAAACACGCATTACACAGATCCTTTCTACGAAACCGGCGGCAGGCCGCCCAAAGTGCCACGCCTGCCAACAGGAACATCACCCCCCACACTGACACACTCCTGCCAGGGCAGGATGGCATTCATCCCCATCTCGGTAAACCAGGCCCCGCTGTTCAGCCACAGCCCCACGGGCAGAAAGCTGACCAAGTAGAAGGCCACCCAAAGCCCGACTTGGGCCAAAAAAGCGCTTGGAGCGCCAGAGAGCCCAAACAGCCCAACATGAGGACTAGCGCCGCCCCATGACACTGCGCACCAGGGTACCGCATGGGCCGCCAGCAAGGTCATCCCCACCACGAGGCCGCCCCCCAGGGGCCAGGCAGGCCACGAGATATTGGGCCACGGTAAAGTCCGCCCAGGTGAGAAAGGGGCGACGCACCATCATATCTGTCAAGAAATTAAACTGGCTGGATACGCTGGCCGACCACAGGCCGCTGTAATCCCATTGGGTGAAATAGATTCCCAAAGTAAGCCCCTGTCGGGAGGAGGTACAGAGCCGCGCCAGCCGTCACCGCCGCCACGATTTTCCCCGGACCATATTCCGTCCGGTGCAGGTGGTATAGACCATCCCCTCGGTTCGGTGGACCTTCTCATACCCCAAAAGGTAGAGGGCCGCCAGCATCCCCCAGAACCGCCCCCCCCTACCATGGCCCGCATCAGGGTACCGAAGAGGAACTGGTGGCTGTCATGGGTCATAGGGCCGGCATAGGGGTCCATGGCGCCCCCGTCTGGGGCCAAGTGGTCCACCCGCTGTTCCAGGGGCTTGGTATTTCGCCGTCATCCAAGCAGAGGCGGTGGGGGGAAGCCGACAGCAGGCTGCTGGTACCGGGTCACAAGGACGGACAGATCATATCCGGCATAGACGTTGGTCATCTCTCCGTGACTTGGCTCAGGGCCTCCTGCACAGAGGTGGCAGGGGCGCTGGGCCAAACCCTCCTCAAAGTCCTGGTCCACCCGCTGCCCCAGAGCCCGGGCGGTGGCGCTGATCTCTCAAAGGTTTGGCAGTCCCCGGTGCGTTGGGCATCAGCGACCGTTGAACGCCAAACACAGGGCCAGGAAGGCCCACAGGGCGGGCAGGGTAAGGAGTTTCCGCCATTCCCAGCCCACCGTTTCATGGGCCCCTCCCCATAGATGACCAGGAAGGCATCCTCCAAGGTGGGTTGTGCTGGCACGCCACCTTCCGGCGGCCGGTCACAAAGTACCCGCAAGAAGGTCCCCTCGGCACCCTGTCCCTCGCTAAGGAGGGTCTGTCCGTGCGCCAGGGGCGTCCCCCGCCGGTAAAAAGAAACACCTTTCCTCGGTAGGGCGCGCAGATCTCAGCAGGGCTGGCGCGCAGTAGAGGCGATGGTCCCGAAGGAGGATGATCTGTCCCGCGATGGTCTCCACATCGGAGACGATGTGGGTGGAGAGGATGACGATCCGGTCCGCCGCCAAGGCGTGGATGAGGTTGCGGAACCGCACCCGCTCCCGCGGGTCCAGCCCGGCGGTGGGCTCGTCCAGGATGAGGTTTGGGGTCCCCAGAATGGCCAGGGCAATGCCGGTTCGTTGAAGCATTCCCCGGAAAAACTTCCGCATCTTTTGATCGGCCACTTCCTCTAAGCCCACCTGTTTCAGGCGGTCCGCGATGCGCCCTTCCACTTCCGCCGGGGAATCCGCTGGAGGGCGGCTGCGTAGCGGAGAAACTGCCGGGGGGGTGTAGCTGGGGTAGTAGCCAAAGTCCTGGGGCAGGTAGCCCAGCTGGGCCCGGTAGGTCTCTCCCAGGGCCTGAATGTCCTCCCCATCCCAGAGGATTTGCCCCTGGGTGGGGAAAGAGTAGGTGGTGAGCATTTTTGATCAGGGGGTGGTTTTTCCCGCCCCGTTGGGGGCCAGCAAACCATACACCCCAGGGGTAAAGGTGAGGGGAGAGGTCCTCCAAGGCGGTAAACTTCCCATAACGTTTGGTGACATGTTCAACCGACAGCATAATCACTGCCTCCTTCCATATGGATTCCGTCGGGGGCCAGGAGCGCGACGTATGGCGTATTTGCCAGAGAAATCCCCCAATCCGGCGGCAGCCAGCAGGAGAAACACCGCCGCAGGCACCGAAGCAGCCAGTTCTCTGCCGGCGGCCATGCCAGGGAAGAGGCCGACTGCCACCCAGACCAGCGGCGGTAGAAGCACCCCCCGTTTCCCTCCCCGCCCTTGGCAGAAGAGAGAGGGGCCGCATAGAGGAACAGGCTGGAAAAGGACAAGGCCAGCATCCAGAGGGAGGGAGTCCTGCCCCCCCCAGCCGCCAGAGAAGCAGGTTACCCGGTACGCACAGAACCACCGCCACCCCGCCAAACACCAGCATCCGCCAGGCAGTGAGCGTAGGAAGGGGAGATCCTGCAGGCCTGCTTCCATTCCAGCGTATGGCTCATCCCTTCCTTCCACTGGGTCAGCCCTTGCAGCGCGCATGAGGGCCGGGGGAAAACAGGAACAGCAGGGAGGCAGCGCCTCCCGCTGTGCCACCATAGCAGCTGGGGGCAGGCACACCAACGCCAAAAGCACTGCCAGGAACAGGCAGTCCCCACCCCAAAAAAGAGTACCGACGGCGGCAGGGTTTCGGGCGGTCCGCAGGATCCGCTTTCCCAGGGGTTCCCGGGGCGGCAGTCCCTGGGCTAGGATGGCAGCCACGGCCCGGTCCCGCTGGGCCGGGGTAGGCATGGGAATGGGTTCTCGGTCAATCACGGGGATCAAACTCCTTTCGCGACCGCCCCCCATCAGGCGGTAGTACTTGGCTTTGACCGCAGGCTCTGGTACCTCAAGGCCGCGGCAATCTCGGGGAAGGTTCTCTCCCCGTAGAGGCGCAGGCGGAAGATGGCCTGGGTCTGGGCATCCATGGCCGAGACGTAGGCCTCGATCTGATCCAGGAGAAGACGGTCAGCCACTTGCGCCGCAAAAATCCTCCTCCAAAGGAACCTCCTGGTCCTCCAAGGCCTGGGTGGGGGGGGAGCCCGGCGGCGGGCGTCAATGACCTTGTTGGCGGCAATCCGAAACAGCCAGGTACGGAAGGCGGCCTTCCCCTCGTCATAGGTGTGGATGGCCCGGAGCACCGCCAGGAAGATGTCCTGGGTCAGGTCCATGGCATCCTCCATGTGGCCGGTCTGGCGGTAAACGAACCGGTAAATCTCGTCGTAGTGGGCCCGGATCAAATGGTCCGCCGCCGTTTGGGACCGGTGCCTCTGCACCTCTCGGATCCATTTCCTCTCCTGATCCATCCCGTTCACCGCCTTTCTATTGGTATATTCGAAGGGGCCCCCGCCATCGTTGCATCCATTTTTCGCAAAGCATGCAAAAAAAATGCCGGGGCGGAAAGTTCCGTCCCGGTGGTATTCTATCCCTTATGGTTTTTCTGTCTCCTCCGTACCGGAGACCAAATGGGAGAGGGCATCCTGCACCCCTTCCATATGTGCCTGGGCTCGGTGGAACGCCGTGCGCACCTCGTCCAGCTCCGTTTCCGCAGAGACGATGGCATCGTGGAGATCTCGCTGCAATTGTTGGCGCGGGACTGGATGTCCCATACCCAGCGGGTCCCTCCCCCCGGATCTCCGCCGCCTGGGCCCGGGCGGTCTGTAAGGTGACCTGGGCCCGCTCATGGGCGGCCACCTCAATGCCGCCGGCCGTGTCTTTGATCCGCGCCAGGAAGCCGCCTCTGGTTCGATATCCTGGAGTTTTTCTTCCAGGGATGCTTTGCGGTTGCCTTCGCCTGGGTCAGGGCAGGGCAGTGGTGGTCTTCTCCAGTTCTGCCGGTGTGGCTGCCAGCGTGTTGTCCAGGTCTGCCTGGGCTTTTTTCCGCTTCTGCCGCCTGGGCCTCTGCCTGGCGCGCCTGCTCCTCCGCCTGCTGTCGGGCTGTGCGCTCCTCGGTCAGCTCCCGTTCCAACCGCTCGCAGTTGGCCTGGTGTTCCCGGGTGAGCTGCTCAATATAGTGCAGCACATCTTGGCGGTGGAAACCCCCAAACGCAGCCGCTCGAAACTGGCCTGCCTTCTCCTGCATGGCATACCCTCCTTCAGGGGCCGCCCCAGAGGGGCCCCCCACCTGATGTCGCTTTGTCAAATCCTAAAAAATTTTTCTCACTTTGGGTCACATCTTACCATATTCTGTCTTTCAATACAATCATTTTTTCCCGGAATCTCCCGGGGAACTGACATTTCATTGACGGAACGGGTTTCAAATGCTATAATTTTTTTATCGATTCCAACGCTGTGGAACCTTCCCGCAAAGCAAGGGCTGGGGCCCAGTGCCCCACTAATACGAAAGGCCCCTCGGGCCGGCACAAGGAGAGAATGGATATGTGGGCCTCAACCGCTTGGAAAGAATATACGCTGCTGGACTGCGGCCGCGGAGAAAAGTTGGAGCAATGGGGGCCGTATACCCTTGTGCGCCCGGACCCCCAGGCCATCTGGGACACCCCCTCGCCGCCACCCCGGTTGGAAAACCTACCACGCCCGCTATGCCCGGTCCAACACTGGCGGGGGCGGTGGAGTGAAAAAGACCTGCCCCAACGGTGGCAGGTGCACTACCGGAACCTTACCTTTAACATCAAGCCCATGAACTTCAAGCACACCGGCATGTTCCCCGAGCAGGCCGCCAACTGGGACTTCGCCCGGGAGAAGATCAGGAACGCCGGGCGGCCCATCCGGGTGCTCAACCTGTTCGCCTACACCGGCGGGGCCACCGTGGCCTGCGCCGCCGCCGGGGCCAGCGTCTGCCACGTGGACGCCGCCAGGGGCATGGTGGCCTGGGCCAGGGAGAACGCCAGGACCTCTGGACTGGAGGACGCTCCTATCCGCTGGATCGTGGACGACTGCGCCAAATTCGTGGAACGAGAGATCCGGCGGGGCCGGCGGTACGACGCCGTGATCATGGACCCCCTTCCTATGGCCGGGGCCCTTCGGGGGAGATTTGGAAGTTGGAGGAAAACCTCTACCCCTTTGTGAAACTGGTGGCCAAGGTGCTCTCTGACCGTCCCCTGTTTTTCCTCATCAACTCCTACACCACGGGCCTGGCCCCGTCGGTGCTGACCTATCTTTTGGAGACCCTGCTCACCAAACGTTACGGCGGCCACACCGTCAGCGACGAACTGGGGGGGCGCCGGTGGCGGAGAGCGGGCTCATCCTCCCCCCTGCGGCGCCGCCGGCCGATGGACGGCGGCTGGGAAATAAGGGAGCATCCTATGAGTACCATGATCAAAGCGGAACACCTCACTTTTCGCTATCCCGATGAGCCGGCAGATCACCCGCCGGTGTTGGACGATATTAACTTGGAGATTGCGGCCGGATCCTTTGTGGCCATTCTGGGGCACAATGGCTCCGGGAAATCCACCTTTGCCAAGCACTGCAACGCCTTTGCTTACCCCCCCACCCAGGGGAAACTTTGGGTCGATGGATTGGACACCTCTGACCCAGACAACCTTTTGGCCATTCGGGGCACGGTGGGTATGGTGTTCCAAAACCCCGACAACCAAATCGTGGCCAGTGTGGTGGAGGAAGACGTGGCCTTTGGCCCGGAAAACATGGGGATTCCCCCGAAGAAATCCGAAAACGGGTGGACACTGCCCTCAAAATGGTCGGGATGTATGAATGGCGTGAGCACGCCCCGCACCTGCTCTCCGGCGGGCAAAAGCAGCGGGTGGCCATTGCCGGCATCATCGCCATGACCCCCAAGTGCATCGTTTTGGATGAGGCCACCGCTATGCTGGACCCGGTGGGCCGGCGGGAAACGGTGGACACCATCCGTACCCTGAATGAAAAGTTCGGCATCACCGTCATCCTCATCACCCATCACATGGATGAGGCGGCCCAAGCCCAGCGCCTCATCGTTATGGCAGACGGCCACATCATCGACGACGGCGCTCCCACAGAGGTGTTTCAGCATGTGGACACGCTGCGCAATGCCGGCTTGGCCGTGCCGGAGACGGTGGGCCTTCTGTACGAACTGCGCAAGGAGGGGTTGAACGTTCCCCTAGACGCCATCAGTGACGAGGCCTGTCTGCTGCGGTGTTGGCCGGCCTGCTTCGGTAACCTCTGTCTGCATCAAAAAGAGAGGCGGAATCCAGTTTGGAACCCATCATTGAAATCAAAAACCTAACCCATATTTACAGCCCCAACACCCCCTTTGAGCAGCGGGCCCTGGACCAGGTGAACCTGACCATCTACCGCGGGGAGTATCTGGGGATCATCGGACGCACCGGTTCCGGCAAGTCCACCCTGATTCAGCACCTCAACGGGCTGATCCGCCCCACAGAGGGGGAGGTTCTCTTCCAGGGCAGGACATCTGGAGCAGCAAAGAGCTGACCCACAACATCCGCTTTCAGGTGGGGCTGGTGTTCCAGTATCCGGAATACCAGCTGTTTGAGGAGACGGTGTACAAGGACATCGCCTTCGGCCCCCGGAACATGAAGTTGGATGAGCCAGAGATTGACCGCCGGGTACGCCAAGCGGCTGCCTTTGCCGGCCTGAGCGAGGAGATCCTGGCCCGCTCCCCTTCGAGCTGTCCGGCGGCCAGAAGCGCCGGGTGGCCATCGCGGGCGTCATCGCCATGGAACCCAAAGTGTTGATCCTGGACGAGCCGACCGCCGGGTTGGACCCCGCTGGCGCTGCCAGCATCCTGGCCAACATCGACGCTTACCGCCAGGCCAACCAGGCCACCATCATCATTGTCAGCCACTCCATGGAGGACGTGGCCCGGCTCACTGACCGCCTAGCCGTGGTGAGCCACGGAACCCCCCGTCCCCTATGTGGGCACCCCTCGGGAAGTGTTCTCCCATGGGGGAGGCGTTGGAGGCAATGGGCCTGGCTGTGCCCACCATGAACCGGGTATTCTCCCGGCTGCGGGCCATGGGTGCCGAGGTGGACCCTGCAGTGTACACCGTGGAGCAAGCCAAGGCGTCCTTTCTGGCAGCTCTGAAGAAGAAGGAGGGGAAGTAAGTGGCGCTGAAAGATATTACCCTGGGCCAGTATTTCCCCGGCCACTCTCTCATTCACCGGTTTGATCCCCGGGGGAAGATTATCTTTACCGTAATCTACATTGTGGCCATTTTCCTGTGCAACTCTCTGCTCTCCTACGGCGTAGCCCTGGCGGTGCTGCTGATCCTCATTGCCATCTCTAAGGTGCCCTTCCAATCCTTCCGAAAGGGTATGAAGCCGGTGATCTTCCTGGTGATTTTCACCGCCCTTTTAAACCTGTTCTATACTTCGGATGGTACCGTGCTGTGGAGCTACGGCATCCTTTTTGGCACCATCACGGTGGAGGGCATCTGGCGGGCCGGCTTCATGGTGGCGCGGATCCTCATGCTCATCGCCTGCACCTTCCTGCTGACCTATACCACCTCGCCCATCGCCCTCACCGATGGGCTGGAGCGGCTGTTGCGCCCCCTGAAAAAGTGGGGTTCCCCGTCCACGAACTGTCCATGATGATGAGCATCGCGCTGCGGTTCATCCCCACCCTGATCGAGGAGACCGACAAGATCATGTCCGCCCAAAAGGCGCGGGGCGCCGACTTCGACACCGGTGGTCTGGTGCAAAAGGCCAAGGCGCTGATCCCCATTCTCATCCCTTGTTCATCTCCTCCTTCCGCCGGGCGGAGGAGTTGGCCGTGGCCATGGAGTGCCGCTGCTACACGGGGACGATGGTCGCACCAGCCTGCGGCGCCTTTGTGATGCACGGCCGGGACTGGGGTCTGGTGGTGTTTAGCCTTGCTCTGTGCGCAGGCATCGTTGCCCTGCGCGTTTTGGGCCTATAACCTCATTCTGACTTGGGAGGTCTTCATGCGCAACATCGCACTGATCCTGATGTACAACGGCACCGCCTACCACGCACGGCAGGTGCAAAAAGCGGGATGTCACCGTGGCAGAAACCCTGGAAAAGGCCCTCGCCCAGGTGATGGGCCATTCGATCAAAGTGCACAGGCGCCGGGCGTACGGATGCCGGCGTCCACGCTGAGGTGTATGTGGCCAACTTCCGCACCACCTCCACAATTCCCTGCGACCGGCTCCCTCTGGCGGTGAACACCCGCCTGCCGGGAGAGATTGTGGTCACCAAGGCCACGGAAGTGCCCGATGACTTCAACGCCATTGGCGGTGCCTCCGGAAGGAGTATACCTATCGCATCTATAACTCCCGCATCCGCAACGCTTTTTTGTCAACCGGGTCTGGTTCTACCCCAAAAAGCTGGACGAGGCCGTGATGCACCAGGCGGCCCAGTACTTTTGTGGGAACCCATGACTTTGCCTGCGTCCGTTCCGTGGGGACCGAGACCAAGACCACCGTCCGCACGATACATTATTTTGAGATCACCCGGGAGGGAAACCTCATCTCCTGCCGGGTTTGTGCCGACGGATTTTTGTACAACATGGTCCGGGCCATGGTGGGCGACCTGCGTCTACGCCTCTGAGGGAAAGCTCTCCCCCACGACATCCCCGCCCTGTTGGAAGGGCGAAACCGCACCGATGCCGGCCCCACTGCCCCCCCCTCAGGGGCTGTACATGACCAACCTGTGGTATCCCATAGACGGCTCCCCTAATGCATGTGGAAGAACGTCCCCTTTGTCGCCCTTTGGAGGTTCTCATATGAATAAACTGCAAGATTGGAAAACAAACCTCACCCGGAAGCAACGGGTGATTCTTCTCATTGTGGTGGCTGTGGTGGTACTGGCTCTGCTGACCGCCACAGTGTTCCGTGACAACGTCGTCAGTTTTTTTCGCTGGGCAACCTACTCTCAGCAGAACGACAGTTTTTTCCCACAACGCCCAATCCAACAGCCTTTTTTATGGGGCTGGAAGATAACCTGTTGATTTGCACCCAGTCCCAGATCCAACTGGTCTCCCCCCACAGGAACCTCTCGTGTGCAGGAGTCGGTGGAGATGACCACCCCTGCCCTGAACGCCTCCGGAGAATACGCCGTGGTCTATGACGTGGGCGGGCAAGCGCTCCGGGTCATCGGCGGGGAAGCTCTGCTGCATTCCCTGACGTTGTCTGAGGAAGAGTCCATCCTCTGTGCCACCATCAACGAAGATGGCTGGGTCGCGGTGACCAGCAAGGTCAGCGGTTACAAAGGCGTGGTGACGGTCTATAACCAAAACTTTGAAACTGTGATGACCATTCGCCTGTCCAGCCGGTACATTTCGGATGCCATTGTCACCCCGGACTGTCAAGGGGTTTACCTCATCTCTCCGGGACAGGCAGAGGGCTCCTTTGAAAACACTTTTACTCTACTACACCTTCTCATCCAACGAGACACCTACCCGCACCCTTTCTCTGGGTTTCCAATGTGGTGCTCTCCACCCACAGTGCCAGCCGGTGCTGGATCCTTGGAGATGAGAGCCTGCTGATCTTGGATTCCAGCGGGGTGATTACCGCCAGCTATGACTATGAGGACAGTACCTCAAAATGGCTTCCCTCCAGGGGATGGGTTTGCCACGCTGCTTTGCTCTCCCGCTCCTCCTCTGCAGCGGGGGCAATTTGGTGACAGTGGCCGCTGACGGACGACGCCCCTATGGTTCCTTACACTGGATGGGCAGCCCATGGCTCTGGCTGCCCAAAGGGCATGACGTCGCCCTGCTGACCACCAGCAGGTGATCACTGCGGACCGAAGGCTGGACGGCTACCGCACCACCCCCAACCAGCAGGGCATCCGTAACGTGGCTGTCTACTCTGACGGCAGTGTGGCCCTCATCAACAGCGCGGCAGTGAGCCTCTACTTCCCTTTACTGGCACTCGCGTGGAGGCAGATGCCGCCAATCAGGAGAACGGATGATGGTAACCACAGTCTCTCTCCTGTTGGATCTGGTCCTGCTGGGTCTGCTGGTCTACTTTTTCGTGATGGGGTTCGCCGCGGGTTGATTCTCAGCCTGTGCTCCCTGCTGGCAGTTCTCTTGGCCCTGTTGGGTGGATGGTATTTGGCCACCCACTGGTCCCAACCCCTGGAGGACCGGTTGGAACCGGTCATTCTGGAATCCCTCCTAGACAAGGAAGAAAACGGTCAAACGGATCCTTCCGCCACCCAGAAAACGGGATTACCTTGCCAGAAGGCTTTTCACAATCCCTGCAAGAACAGGTCAATCAAAGCGCAGAGGCCTGGAGAACCGCCACCCTCAACGAGGCCGCCAACCTTATCGCCGGGTCGCTGGCTAAGGCCATCCTCTTTTTGATTGGGTTTTCGGGGTGCTGCTGGTGTGGAACCTCCTCTGCCATGGATTAAACTTGGTGGCCAAGCTCCCCTGGCCTGCATTTTCCTCAACAAACTGTTGGGCGGCGTGTTCGGCCTGGTCAAAGGCATTTTGGTGCTGATCATCGTCCGCTGGGTTCTCTGCGACTTGCTGGGGTGGATCCCCACCGATGTGGCGGAAGGCAAAGATCCTCCTCTCCCTGCTGTCCTCCATCGACCTGTTTTCCTGGCTGGCAGGATAATCCCCAGGGCCATTCACACCTAATTCATAATCCTGTGCTAAGATAGCATACTAGTAAAACCATACACCCCATGGAGGAGTGAACGCACCTATGAAACCTACCCTTGCAGCAGATGCAAAAAAATGTTGCCGTGGTGTTCATCACCCGGCTGGACAATAACGGGCAGGGTAGCCACAACGAGGGCCTCTGCTTGAAATGCGCCCGAGAGCTGAACATCCGCCCGGTAACCGATATGATCGAAAAAATGGGCCTCAGCGACGAAGAACTGGAAGGTCTGACCAATGAAATGATGTCCGCCTTTGAAGGAGCGGAAAGCATGGAAGGCTTCTGCTGGGCAACCTCTCCGGCGCCTTGAGCGATGCCGCCAACGGCAACGATGACGATGAGGAGGACGGCCGCACCGCTACCTTCCCCTTCCTCAATAAGTTGATGGGGAACCTGGCACCCACAGAGGGGAACGACGCCAAGGAAGAATCCATCCCCGATGTCTCTCCCCAGGCGGCGGACGGCGGCCGGGCCGCTCGAGAGGACAAAGCCGACCGGAAAAACCGTGGAAAACGGAAGTTTCTGGAAAACCACTGCATCTCCCTTACTCGAAAGGCCGCCGAAGGCAAGCTGGACCGGATGATCGGCCGGGGAGCAGGAATTGGAGCGGGTGATTCAAATTCTCAACCGCCGGCAGAAGAACAATCCCTGCCTTATCGGTGAGCCCGGCGTAGGTAAGACTGCCATTGCCGAAGGGCTGGCCATGAAGATTTACCAGGGCGATGTGCCCTATAAGCTGCTGGACAAGGAGGTCTACCTGCTGGATCTGACCGCCCTGGTGGCGGGCACCCAGTTCCGGGGCCAGTTTGAAAGCCGCATGAAGGGGCTCATCGAGGAGATCAAAAAACTGGGCAATATCATTCTGGTCATCGATGAGGTCCACAACATCGTGGGCGCCGGGGACGCGGAGGGGTCCATGAACGCCGCCAACATCCTCAAGCCCGCCCTCTCCCGGGGCGAGCTTCAGGTCATTGGCGCCCCCACTCTGGTGGAGTACCGGAAGTATATCGAAAAGGACCCTGCCCTGGAGCGCCGGTTCCAGCCGGTGATCGTCAACGGCGGAGCCTCCATTGAGGACGGCGGGAAATTATCAAAAATGGCGTTGCCCCCCTATTATGAGTCCTTCCATCGGTAAAGATCATCCCCGACATTGCCCGCCAGGCCGTGCTCCTGTCGGAGCGCTATATCACCGACCGCTTTTTGCCGGATAAGGCCATCGACCTCATCGACGAGGCGTGCTCCGACGCCAACCTCCGGGACAAGAACCTGGCCCGCAAAGCATGGAAGTGGAGAAGGAACTCAATGACATCGCCGTGGAGCGGGAGGTCATGCTGGCCGATGCCAGTGACAAGGCCTATGAGCGCCTGGCCGAACTGCGGAGCAAAGAGCTCCAACTCCTCCAGGAACAAAAGAACTGGGGCAGCAGGAGGCCCCCACCCTAACCCTGGACAGCCTGGCCCGGGTGGTGGAACTTTGGACCAACATCCCCGCCAGCCGGATCCAGGAGCAGGAGTATGAGCGGCTGGCCCACCTGGAGGATCGGCTGAAGGAGCACGATGGTGGGGCAGGACGAGGCCATCGCCGCCGTGTCCGCCGCGATCCGCCGCAACCGTGTGGGGGTCACCACCAAGCGCAAGCCCGTTTCCTTCATTTTTGTGGGCCCCACTGGCGTGGGCAAGACGGAGCTGGTGAAATGCCTGGCCGGGGAGATGTTTCCACGCCCCGGAGTCCCTGATCCGCCTGGATATGTCCGAGTTTATGGAGAAGCACTCCGTCTCCCGCATCGTGGGATCGCCCCCAGGGCTACGTGGGCTATGACGAGGCGGGCCAGCTGACAGAGAAGATCCGCCGCAAGCCCTACGCCGTGGTCCTCTTCGACGAGATTGAGAAGGCCCATCCCGATGTGCTGAACATCCTTCTCCAGATCCTGGACGACGGCGAGATCACCGACGCCCACGGCCGCAAGGTGAACTTTGAGAATACTATCATCGTCATGACCTCCAACGCCGGCAGTGAGACCAACTCCGGCCCGCTGGGCTTCGGCAAAACCACCAACGAGCTGAACAAGGACAAGGCCATGAAGGCGCTGCAGCAGTTCCTGCGGCCCGAGTTCATCAACCGGGTGGACGCAGTCATCTGCTTTAACCAGCTCTCGGAAGAAAACTTCCGTTCCATCGCCCGGATCATGCTCCAGGAGCTCCAAGACGTGCTGCAGGAAAAAAAGAACCTCACCTTCTCTTTGGGAGGAATCGGTGCTGGATCAGCTGGTAAAGGAATCCTATTCCGCGCCTACGGCGCCCGAAACCTCCGCCGGTATATTCAGAAGCATTTGGAAGATCCCATCGCTTCCCAGATCATTGACAGTTACCTCCATCCCATCACCGCCTTGAAGGCTGTGGTGGAGGACGGGAAGATCGTCATTCACTCCCCTGTAATCCGGAACCCCTTGAAATCAACGAAAATCGCCTGCACAGCTTTTCTGTGCAGGCGATTTTTTCTTAAAGGAACGATTATCTCTCTTTTCCCAGGAAAAACAGTGCCAGGGTCCCTAAGCCAGAGTGGGCGCCGATCACCGGCCCCACATCTCCGATGGTGACGGAGGCCACCCCCAGTTTGCTCTGAATGGCGGCAGCCAGAACCTCGGCATCTCCCAGGCAGTCACCATGGCTGATGTAGATGCGCTGGGTTTCCGGGGCAATGGCGGTCTCCTCCATATGGCGTACCAGGGCTTCCACCGACTTCTTCCGCCCCTTGGCAGACTCCATGGGCACCAAGCGCCCCTCATGGTCCACGTGGAGAACGGGCTTAATGTTCAGCAGGTTCCCCACAATGGCTTTGCCGGCAGACAGCCGCCCACCCCGGCGCAGCTGGCTGAGATCCCCCACAGTAAACCAGTGGCAGAGGTGGGGGATGGTCTCCTGGACAAAGGATACCACCTCTTCCAGAGACTTCCCTTCCGCTTTTCCTGGACTGCCAGATCCACCAGCAGGCCTTGGCCCATGGAGGCACAGAGGGTATCCACCGCGCGAATCACAGCGTCAGGAAACGCCTCCCCGCGGCTCTTCCACTGCCATGGCGGCGTTTTGATAGGTGGCACTGAGGGCAGAGGAAAACCCTAGATAGAGCACGTCCTTTCCTGCCTCCAGGAAGGGGCGGAAAGCGTCCTTAAAGGCCTCTACATTGGGGGCAGAGGTCTGGGCAGGTTCCCCCTTTGCTCAGGCGGGTGTAAAAGACGTGGCTTTCCGGCATCTCTCCGGGATAGTTGCGAAAGTGGTCCCTGTCCCAGGTGGACGGACAGGGGGATCACGGTGAGGTCCAACTCCCGGATCAGGTGCTCATCAAAATCGCAGCAGGGATCCGGCGCGATGATATAGTCTCTCATAGTAGCCTCCTTCTAACGTGTCTAGGGTGCGCGTATGCCTGTAAAAACAGCAGTTGGTGTATACCGCAAAGAAATGGAACACCGTGCCGGCCAACACAAAGAAATGCCAGATGCCGTGGCGGTAAGGCTTGTCCTTTTTGCCGATAGAAGACCACCCCAATGGTGTAGGCAAGCCCCCCAACAGAATCAGCAGGAACCCTATCCTACTGAGATTGTGCAACATCACCGGCATGGCCAACACGGCCATCCACCCCATGATCAGGTAGAGCACCAAGGAGAGTTTCTTCCACCGAGCCAGGTCCACCGCATTGAGGACAATGCCCACCAGACCACAGGCCAGGTTGATGCCAAACAAGACCCAGCCATAGGGACCGCCCACAGTGACCAGGCAGACGGGGGGGCATAGGTCCCCATAATCAGCAGGAAAATGGAGCAGTGGTCCAATACTTGAAACACCTGCTTCCCCTTCGACGGCGGCAAGGCATGGTACAAGCAGGAAAAAGGTACAGGAGGATCATGGACACCCCAAACACCGTGACGCCCACCAGGTTGACCAGGCCCCCCATAGGCCTTGGCACGCAGGACCAGCGACACAGTACCAGCCACAGCCAACAGGGCGCCCACACCGTGGGACACGGCGTTGAGAACTTCTTCCCCCTACACTCAGCCGGCGAGTATCGCCGGGATAGGCCAACGATTCGGTCATCATGGTTCCTCCTTCTCTGATTTTAAAAACGCTTCATCTTGAGTTCAATATTAGGATAGCACGCGCACTGCAAAAAAGTCAAGTATATATTATATCCAATATGAAATAACCTTGTTTCCGACACAAGAAGTGCATTTTCGACGCCTTGCATCTTTTCTCTAGAAAAGATCACATTTTCCCTTTGACTTTTTCTCGAGAGGCTTTTTATACTTATCATAATAAAAAATGATGTTATTATAACAACAAAGCAACATTGAGAGAGTGAGGACTGATGTTCCGTGCCCATGTACCAACCTGAAATTGAAACCATGCCCCCAGGACCAGATCCGGGCCCACCAGAGTAAGCTGCTGGTTCAGCAAGTGCGCAATGTCTATGACAATGTCCCCTATTACCGGGCCAAGATGGAGGCCAAAGGGATCACCCCGATGACATCCATGGCCTGGAAGACCTGCACAAACTCCCCTTCCTCAGCAAAAACGATCTGCGGGAGGCCTATCCGTATGGCCTGTTGGCCCGCCCTTTGAAGGACTGCGTCCGTATCCAGTCGACCTCCGGCACCACCGGCCGGCGGGTGGTGGCCTTCTACACCCAGCACGACATCGACCTGTGGGAGGACTGCTGCGCCCGGGCCATCGTGGCCGCCGGCGGCACCAATGAGGACGTGTGCCAGGTGTCCTACGGCTACGGCCTGTTCACCGGCGGACCCGGTCTCAACGGCGGCAGCCACAAGGTGGGCTGCCTGACCTTGCCCATGTCTTCGGGCAACACAGACCGTCAGATCCAGTTCATGTGCGACCTGGAGGCCACCATCCTTTGCCGCACCCCTCCTACGCCGCCTTCCTGGCAGAGAGCATCATCGAACGGGGGCGCGGGATAAGATTAAGCTGAAGGCTGGCATCTTTGGCGCCGAGGCCTGGTCGGAGGAGATGCGCCAGGACATTCCAGAACAAACTGGGCATTCAGGCCTATGACATCTATGGCCTGACAGAGCTCTCCGGCCCTGGCGTTGCCTACGAGTGCAGTGACCAGCACGGAATGCACATTTGTGAGGACCATTTCATCGCTGAGATCATCGACCCGGACACCGGCGAGGTTCTTCCCGAGGGCAGCAAGGGGGAACTGGTGTTCACCTCCATCACCAAGGAAGCCTTCCCCTTGATTCGCTACCGCACCCGGGACATCTGTGTGTTGGACCGCTCCCCTGCCCCTGCGGCCGCACCCATGTGCGGATGAGCAAGCCCATAGGCCGCTCGGACGATATGATGATCATCCGGGGCGTGAACGTCTTCCCTCCCAGATCGAGGAGGTGCTGCTGAAGGTCAGCGGCGAAAACATCACCCCCAACTACCAGATCATCGTAGGCCGGGAGAACAACACCGACACCCTGGACATCAACGTGGAGATGAGCGAGAAGATGTTCTCCGACGATATCCGTTCCGTGGAGAAGCTGGAGAAGGAAATCGTCTCCAAACTGCGCTCCCATGCTGGGCATCGGTGCTAAGGTTCACCTGGTCAACCCCAAGACCATCGCCCGCACGGCGAGGGCAAAGCCCAGCGCATCATCGACAACCGGAAACTGTAAGGAGGCAAACGACTATGCTTATCAAACAGATCTCTGTCTTTGTGGAAAACGTGCCCGGCAAGCTGGTGGAGGTCTCCCCTAGATTTTGGGGGACAACGGCATTGATATGAAGCGCTCTGTCCCTGGCGGATTCCTCCGACTTTGGCATTCTCCGCTTGATCGTCAATGACCCGGATAAGGCCTACCAGGTCCCTCCGGGACCACGCCTTTGTGGTTAAGCAGAGTGACGTCATTGCCGCGGTCATTGACGACCGTCCCGGTGGCCCCACTGCGGTGCTGAGAATCCTCGCCGAGGCCAAAGTGTCGGTGGAATACATGTACGCCTTTGTGGGGAACCGTCAGGACGGCCATGCCGTGGTGGTGATGCGCACCGACAACGAGGAAATCGCCCAGCAGGCCTTGGACATCCACCACATTTCCACCCTATCCCCCCAAGATATCTACCGTTTATAACGCCGCTACCTCTTCGCTGGCGCCCGCCCGCGCCTCCCCCTGGTCTGCGGGCGGGTTTTTCTCTGTGCTTGACAGGAGCCGCCGTTTCCTCTATAATATCATTAGACGATATCAAGGAACGATATTTCAGGGAGGAGGCGAACCCATGCCCAAAAAAAAAGCGATGGAGTCCTTAACGGAGTCCATGTTCTATGTCCTCATGGCCTTTCTGGCCCGGCCCATGTGCGGCATCGAGGTAACCGAGTTCATCGAAACCCCTCACCCAGGGGCGGATTCAGATGGGCCCGGCCACCCTGTACACCATTCTGGGAAAGTTTGAGGCGGAGCAATACATCCAAGAAACCGCCGTAGAGGGGCGCAAACGCACCTATGCCATCACGGAAAAAAGGCCGGGCGGCCTACGCCCAGGAGTTGGCCCGCCTGCACGCCTGCCTCCAGGATGCCCAGCGGGTGGAGGCAGGGGACGTCCCCGCGCCCGCTTCCCCCGACCCCCGCCCTGCGCCCAGCTTTGGCCACCCCCATAACGTTCCCCTCCCCCTGAGAAAGGAGGCTTCTATGAACGAGACCGCAACCCGCATTCTCCCCTGCCCCAGCTACGATATTGAAGCAGTGGAAAGCTGGCTCACCGACCAGGCCAAGCAGGGATGGTACCTGGAGCGACAGGGGAGACTACTTCGGCCGGTTCCACTTTCGGAAGGACGTGCCCCGGGCACTGCCCCTACCGGCTGGTATCCTCTCTGAGTCTACCACCGTCTTGCAGCAGACCCGCATCCATGGGTCTCCTCCTCCCCAGGAGGTCCTGGATTTGGCCGCCTATTCCGGCTGGGAATACGTCGCGTTGATCGAGGGGTTCTATGTTTATCGAGGCACCACAGAGCACCCCCAGGGAGATGGAAACCGACCCTGTGCTTCAATCTGCATCCATTCGTAAGATCCTGGGATACAAGGTGCTCTCTTTCCTGGTGGCCATTCCCTCCTCTTCTTCCGTTTTTTCGTGTTTCCGCCCTCCTCTTTTCGCCTATCCTCCCTCCTTTGGCCCACCATCGCCGCCCTTGTGATGTTTGCTCTCATTGTAAGCATGGGTTTGGTGGAATTCTTGTTGGGGATGCGCTATTTGCACAGACGATCCCAGGTTCTGGCGCTGGGCCAAAGCTTGATCACGAAAAGCCTTGGCGACCTTAAGTCCAAATTTTGGCTTGGATGGAAAACCTGCGAAATCACATGTTTTGCCCTATTTGCCCTGTTTTTCCTGTTGTCCACGGTTTCATCCTAAGCGGGTCCTTCCCTTTTTGTGTTAGAAAGGTGGCGTGTATGAACAAGACTGTCATCCGCATCCCGCCCTCCCCCCTCTACGATATGGAGGCGATGGAAAGTTGGCTCACCGACATGGCCCGGGAAGGCCTCTATTTGGAGCGGCAGGGGAATTGACTGGGGGCTGGGCCATTTCTACCGGGGGAACCTCGGGCACTGCCCTACCGGCTGGTGTCCCTCTCTGGAACACCCCACCCTGTGGCGGCGTCTGCGGCAAGCCGCCGCGCCCCAACCAGGAGGCCAGGGAACTGGCCGCCCAGGCCGGGTGGGAATATGTCTCCCTCCACCAATCCTTCTACGTCTACCGGGCCACCACAGAGCATCCCCGGGAGATGGAAACCGACCCCCCAGCTTCAGGCCGCGGCCATCCGTCGGGTATTGTGGTGGTATGCCGTTTCCCTGTTTCTGATCTTGCTGTTGCTGTTTGTGCTCTTTCTCTTGCTATGGTTTTCTTGCGGCCAATCCATTTTGGGGCATCGTGAGGGGAATCGTTCGCATTGCCCTTCCTCTTTCCCCTTGGAATCGCAAGCGTGGTGGTACAGTATGGGAGAATCCTGCACTACTTTCGCGAGATGTCCCAGAAGTTGGCCCTAGGGGATGCGATAAACCACCGGAAACCCTGGCGCGCCCAAACCAAGCGCCGTCTGGCGATACGGTGGACCATCGTCGGCATGGTCGTAGTCTTCGGGGTCGGCATATTCCCCTCTGGCACAGTCAGTCTGCCTCCGCCTCCGGCGCCAGACTATCCCTTTGCCACGGTGTCGGACTTTTTGCGCCGGCGGGTTATGCCTATCAGCGGGAGCCGGAGAACTTCTCCTTCCAGCGACGGCCGAATCCTTTCTTTCCCCCAGGATCTGCTCTGGATGGAGGACGGAACCCTCACCACCCCGGATGGGCGCACCTGCCAGGTGGGGTTCCGTCTCCAGTACACCCGCACCGCCTTTCTCTCCGCCGCCCAGTGGTGCTTTCAAACCGCTTGGAAGGATCTCATCGCCCAGGGGCGCGTTCACGCAGAGTCCCTGGCCCTGCCCGGCCTGGACCAGGCCAAGTTGGTTCAGGACGCCTTCGGTTCCTGCCTGCTCCTGCGCCAGGGAACACAGGTGTGGCGGGTGTCTCTGAACCATATGGAGGACGGGGTTTGGCCCCCCTGCCTTGTGGCAGGAGGCCGTGCTCCGGTCCCTGGGGATCACAGTTCCTGCTTGATCTTCTGGATGGCGTTTTTCTCCAGGCGGGAAATCTGCGCCTGGGAGATGCCGATGTGGCGGAGACCTCCATCTGGGTTTTTCCCTCAAAGAAGCGCAGGCGGAGGATGGTTTTCTCCCGGTCGCTGAGGTGTTCCATGGCCTCCCGGAGGGCGATCTGCTCCAGCCAGTTCTCGTCGGTGTTCTTTTTGATCCCGAACCTGATCCATCACGCAGATGGTGTCGCCTCCGTCGGGTAAACCGGTTCATAGAGGGACACTGGGTCTACGATGGCATCCAGGGCAAAAACCACATCCTCTCGCTTTAAGTCCAGCCTGTCCGCGATCTCTTCCACGCTGGGCTCCCGCTGGTGCTCGGCCAAGAAGGCCTCTTTGGCTTGGAGCACTTTGTAGGCCGTATCCCGCATGGAGCGGGACACCCGCAGGGAGCTGTTGTCCCGCAGATAGCGGCGGATCTCCCCCACAATCATGGGTACCAGATAGGTGCTGGGGAACACATCCAGGTCCACATTGAAATTGTCAATGCCTTTGATGAGGCCCACGCATCCCACTTGGAACAGATCGTCCGGGTTTTCGTTGCGGCCATCAAACTTTTTGATGACACTGAGCACCAAGCGGAGATTTCCCCTGGATCAGTTTTTCCCGGGCTTCTTGGCTCCCCCGCTCTGGCCTGCAGGAAGAGTTCCTTTGGCCTCCTCCCGGCTGAGCACCGGCAGTTTGGCCGTGTTGACTCCGCTGATTTCTACCTTGCCACGTCGTCCCATGGTGATACTTCCCCCGCTTTCCTTGTGTTGGTTTCAGTATCTCCGGGGAAAAAGCCCCTTCATACCGCGGCATGCAAGGTTTTTTTTTATCGTTCCCCTTCCTTCGATGGATTTTCTGGATTCCCCTTGGGAAAAGGGGCAGGAAAGGGGAAAAAATCCTTGCAATTCGGGGAGGCTATGGTAAAATATTGACCGATTCCGTACGGGGGTTCAGACAAACGGCCGTGTGCCTGTGCACCAGGTTGGCCGCGCGGATGAGGGCCCCGGAGGTACCAACTAAAACAATTAGGAGGAAACAAATCTATGGCAGTCGTATCTATGAAGCAGCTGCTCGGAGGCCGGCGTCCACTTTGGCCACCAGACCCGCCGTTGGAACCCCAAGATGGCCGCTTACATCTACACCGAGCGCAACGGCATCTATATCATCGACCTGCAGAAGACCGTCCGCAAGCTGGAGGAGGCATACAGCTTCGTCCGTGAGCTGGGCGAGAGGGGCGAGTCCCTGCTCTTCGTGGGCACCAAGAAGCAGGCGCAGGAGGCCATCCGCGAGGAGGCACAGCGCGCGGCATGTTCTATGTCAACGCCAGATGGCTGGGCGGCATGATGACCAACTTCAAGACCATGCGCACCCGTGTGGACCGGCTGAACCAGCTGAAGACCATGCAGGAGGACGGCACCTTCGACATGCTGCCCAAGAAGGAAGTCATGAAGCACATGGGCGAAATCGCCAAGCTGGAGAAGTACCTCGGCGGCGTGGTGGATATGAAGCGCCTGCCCGGTGCCCTCTTCGTGGTGGATCCCCCGCAAGGAGCGCAACGCCATCAACGAGGCCCGCAAGCTGAACATCCCCATCGTCGCTATCGTGGACACCAACTGCGACCCCGATGAGATCGACTACGTGATCCCCGGCAACGACGATGCCATCCGCGCCATCCGCCTGATCTCTTCCGTGATGGCCAACGCCATCCAGGAGGGCGCAGGGCGCTCGACGGCTGCCGAAGCCGAAGCGGAAGCCGCCGACGAGAAGGCCCCCTGTGGAAGGCTAATGCTTAAGACATACGCGCGGATGCCTATGCAAATAGGCATCCGTGCTGTTGAATATTTTACTGATCAATTTGGAGGTTTGTTACCATGGCATTTACTGCTGCTGATGTAAAGAAACTGCGTAGGCGAGATGACTGGTGTCGGCATGATGGACTGCAAGAAGGCCCTCGCCGAGGCCGACGGCGACATCGACAAGGCCGTTGAGTGGATCCGTGAGAAGGGCCTCGCTGCTGCCCAGAAGAAGGCCGGCCGCATAGCTGCTGAGGGCATGGCGTATGCCGAAGTGTTCTCCGACGGCGCTGCCCTGGTGGAGGTCAACGCTGAGACCGACTTCGTGGCCACAGAACGACCAGTTCAAAGAGTTCACCAAGGATGTGTGCTATGTGGTGGCCAAGTGGGGTCCTGTGGACATGGAGGCCCTCAAGACCCTCCCCTACCGGCAAGACCGGTCTGACCGTGCAGCAGATGCTTCAGGAGAAGATCATGGTCATCGGCGAGAACATCCAGATCCGCCGCTTTGCCCGCTTTGACAGCGGCATGAGCGTGGCTTACAACCACATGAACGGCCGCATCGGCGTGCTGCTGAACATGGAAGTGTCCGACGGCCTGGAGACCAACGAGAAGGTCATCGAGCTGGGCAAGGACGTGGCGATGCAGATCGCCGCTATGAACCCCGCCTTCCTGGACAAGTCCGACGTGAGCCAGGAGACCCTGGACAAGGAGAAGGAAATCCAGCTGGCTACCCTGGCCAACGATCCCAAGATGGCCGCCAAGCCCGATAAGGTGAAGGAAGGCATCGTCATGGGCCGTATGGGTAAGTTCTACGAGGAGAACTGCCTGATGCAAAGGCCTTCGTCAAGGAGAACAAGGTCTCCGTGGAGAAGCACGTGGTCGCCGTGGCCAAGGAAGTGGGCGGCTCCATCCAGATCAAGGCCTTCTATCGCTTTGAGAAGGGCGAAGGTCTGGAGAAGAAGGAAGAGAACTTCGCAGAAGAGATCGCCAAGCGCTGGGTCAGGCCTAATCGGCTCCCCCCATCCAAAACATAGAACGCGCCCTGGGTTCCAGGGCGCGTTTTTTGAACACAGGAGGCAGGTTCCATGTATCAGATCACACCCACCCAGTTTTTTTCTATCCCTTGTCCGTTCTCTATCACGAAAGTGGTTTGGAGGTCACCCCCAGCCAGGAAGCCCCCGAAGGAACCCCTGGCCCTGTGGCGGTGCGATGATCTGGAGGACGGTTTCCTCCTGGGAGCCGCCACCCTACAGATGCGTGCAGGACACCATGTTTTGGCCCACTTGGCTGTGGCGGAGCCCGCCCGGGGACAGGGGCTGGGGGCGGAATTGCTGGCGGTGGCAGAGGCCCAGGCCGTCCGTTTAGGGGCCAAAGAGCTGTGGCTCGTGGGGAAGGTACCGACTTTTACCGCCAATTCCACTGGGTGGAAGTCCCCCGGGAAGATGCCCCTCCCATCTCCAAATGCCTCACCTGTGACCAATTCCAGGTGGACTGCTTCCCAGCATTATGCGCAAAGTGTTTGCCCCGATGAGAACCTTAAAAGAGAGCCGTTCCGCATTTCCTGCGGAACGGCTCTCTTTTCCCCTTTGATACCATATTCGTTTTCAGGCCTCTCGCGTGCACTCTGACAGGCGCTTCTTGCGGTCCGGGAGTTGGGCCAGGATGATGGCGCAAAACATCAAAAACGCAACCCTAGAATCTCTCTGGGGGGACATGCTCTGCCCCAGGATCACCCAACCGGCTAAGACGGAGATGACAGACTCCAAACTCAGCACCAGGCTGGCGGCCGTGGGGTTGACCCCCTTCTGGCCAATGATCTGCAGAGTATAAGCCCACCCCAGAGGACAGGACACCTGCGTAGAGAATGGGCACCCAGGAGATGGCCACAGCATGGGGATCGGGCACCCTTCGGTAAAGAGCATACACACCGCGGAAAACAGGGCTGCCACAAAGAACTGGATGCAAGACATCTGCACCCCGTCCACCTTGGTGGCGAAGTAATCAATCACCATGATATGCACCGAGAAACACACCGCGCACAGGAGGACCAGAAAGTCCCCCCCACTCCAAGCGGAGGGAGCCGCTCATACACAGAAGGTACAGGCCGAAAATGGCAATCACCACGCTGACCCACAGCTTGGCCCCCACTTTTTTCCGGAAAAAAGAGGCCTAGAATCGGGACGATCACAATGTACAGGGCAGTGATAAAGCCGGCCTTCCCCACCGTGGTGTACTGGATGCCCACCTGCTTTGCAGGCCAGAGGCCAAACCCAGGGCCAGGCCGCAGGAGAGGCCCCCCAGAGCAACGTCTTCCGATTGGCCTTCTCCTGCTGGCGGCGCTCCGGAGTTTTGCGGCGCTGAAAAATCAGGATGACAGGAAGCAGTGCAATGCCCCCCCACCAGGGAGCGCACCGCGTTGAAGGTAAAGGGACCAATATGGTCCATGCCCACAGACTGGGCCACAAAGGCCGTGCCCCAGATGAAGGCAGTCAAAAACAAAAGGAACAGGTTTTTGCTGGGAACTGGTTCATGGGTATCTCTCTTCTTACTCTCTTTTCTGGTTATTTCTTAGGAAGAATGGTGTGCTCGTTCTTATAAATATGGTGGGGAGGATGGTGCCCCGGACGCTGGAAGTGGGATAGACGTTACTATGGGGGCCAATGACTGTACCGGGGTTCAGGACGCTGTTGCAGCCGACCTCTACATAGTTGCCCAGGATGGCCCCCACCTTTTTTTCCGTCCGGTGGGAACCTGCTCTGTCCCCTCTCGGATGACCACCAGAAGCTTGTCGCTTTTCACATTGGAGGTGATGGACCCTGCCCCCATGTGTGGGCATGGTCGCCCAGGATGGAATCCCCCACATAGTTGTAATGGGGGTTTGGACATAGTCAAAGAGGATGACGTTTTTCAGCTCCACGGAGTTGCCTACTACGGCCTTTTTCCCCACGATGGCGCTACCCCGAATGAAGGCGCAATGGCGGATCTCCGCCTCGTGGTCAATGATGCAGGGGGCCGCCGATGTAGGCGGAGGGAAAGACCTTGGCGTCCTTCGCAATCCAGACATCCTCCGCAGGATGGTCGAACTCCTCCGGAGGCAGGGTAGGGCCGAGACGGCGGATATAGTCCCCGATCTCCTCCAGTGCCTCCCAGGGGGTAGGTTTTTGCCTGCGAAGAGGTCTGCGGCAATGGTATCGTTCAGGTCCAACAAATCTGCAACGGTCAACATCTCACTTCGCCTCCACAACCAAACCGCGCTGGTGCATCACGGCAATCACAGCATCCACGTTTTCCTCACACATCTCGTTGGTGGGGGCCTCCGCCATGACCCGGACCACCGGCTCCGTGCCGCTCTTCCGCAGGAGGATACGCCCTTGGTCTCCCAAGCGCTCTGTCACCTCTCGCACGGCATTTTTGCACGGCGAAGTCATTCAGCGCCCGTTCTTTATCCGGTACGCGCACATTCTTCAAGACCTGAGGATAGATCTTCAGATCTTGCGTCAATTTGGACAGCGGGACCTTTTTTGCTCAACATGGCCTGCATAAGCTTGATGGCCGTGAGGATACCATCGCCTGTGTTGGCATACTTTCCAAAGATGATGTGACCAGACTGCTCCCCCGCCAATGAGGTGGCCGTTGGCCCGCATGTTTTCATAGACGTATTTGTCCCCACATCGGTTTTTTTTCGTACTGGATCCCCAGGGCATCCAGGGCTTTGTACAGGCCGAAGTTGGACATAACGGTGGTGACGATGGTATTGTTGGCCAGTTTCTCCCGCTCCTTCATATAAGAGCCATAGATATAGAGAATGCCATCCCCATCGACCAGGTTGCCCTTCTCGTCCACAGCCAGGCGGCGGTCTGCGTCCCCGTCAAAGGCAAAGCCGATGTCCATGTGGTTGTCCTTCACATATTTGTCGCAGGCGCTGAATGTGGGTGGAACCGCAGTTATCGTTGATATTCAGACCATTGGGGGTATTATTGATGACGTGGGTCTCCGCGCCCAGTGCGTCAAAGACGCTCTCTGCGATCATCCATGCACTGCCGTTGGCGCAGTCCAGGGCCACCTTAATGTCCTTGTAAGAGTGGGTGGCCAGGCTAATCAGGTAGCCGATGTAGCGGTTCCGGCCAGAGGCATAGTCAATCACCCGGCCAATCTGTCCCCCAGTGGCATAAGGCGCCTCCTGGTCACTATCCAGGTAAGCTTCGATTCGATCGATGACCTCTTGCTCCATCTTTTCCCCGTGGTGATTGATGAGCTTAATCCCATTGTCATGGAAGGGATTGTGACTGGCCGAAATCATAATGCCGCAGTCAAACTCATCAATCTTTGCGATGTAGGAAACGCTGGGGGTGGTGGTCACATGCATCAGGCAAGCGTCTGCCCCAGAGGCCGTAATCCCGGCGGCCAACGCACACTCAAACATATAACTAGAGCGGCGGGTATCCTTACCGATCACAATTTTGGCCTGATGCTCCTGGCCGTAATACCAGCCCAGAAAGCGTCCCACACGGAAAGCATGGTCTACTGTTAAGGTAACGTTGGCCTCTCCGCGGAAGCCATCTGTACCAAAATATTTTGACATCATCATCACTCCCAGAGTAAGGTTAGATTCTGTGAAATACCAAAACAAAAATGCAGGAAATGCTTGTGCAACATAACACTTAATTATACAACCATTTCTACTTTTCTGTCAACAAAGGGATTCTGTGGATCCCTGCGCTTTCCGAAAAAAGACAGCACGCGTAGGCAAGATCCTCACTGCGTTAAAAACTCCCCCACCACTTGATTAAAAGCCTCCGCCGTTTTGCTGGCAATGAAATGATCCCCTGGCAAAAGGCGCGGCTGGGCATCGGGCAGATTGCGGTATAGTTGTACGGTATGGGCGGTTTTGACCATATCCCGTGTTCCTGCAATAACCAACGTCGGCACAGTGATCCGCTGCAAATCCACCGGACGAAGAAGGGGTTCATAGACCATCAGCCGCAACAGTTCCGCGTTCTGCTGCACCGACTACTTTTTGGGGCAAGTAGCGCTGTCGTTCGATACCCCAGAACAATGGGAAGCTGAATGTGCGTCTTGATTCCAGATGGGTGGAAGTTTGCACCGTTGAGTACCAGGCGACGAATACGATGCGGATATTTTGCCGCAAAGGTCAATGCGATGTTCCCTCCATCGGAAAAACCCAGCAAGTCTACCTGGGGCAAATTCTGTTCATCCAGGAAGTGCAACAGGTCCTCGGCAAACTGTCGGATGGAAAAGGGCGCTGTTCCCCGCGGAGATTTTCCATGTCCCCGCGTATCAAGGCAATTACCCGGCGGAACCGGGAGAAAATAAAGGGACTTGTTGGGCGAAATAATTGCTGTCTCCCCCCATTTCCATGGAGCGAAGACCAGGGGAAACCCATTGCCATAGGACTGATAGTAGAGAGAAATATCCATGTACTTCCTCCTTCCCTATATTCCCATTTTATAAAAAAACAAACAGGACGGTATGAGAACCGTCCTGTTTTGTGTTGGCATTACCTATCTTTCCAGGCCGTCTCCAGCCAAGTATTTTCGGCGCAGGCGAGCTTAACTGCCGTGTTCGGAATGGGAACGGGTGGACCCTCACCGCAATCAGCACCAACTTAGGCTTTCAATTCTGCCTTGCCCTGCAACAACGGGAATCGAACCCATGTTTGCGGCGTGAGAGGCCGCCGTCTTAACCGCTTGACCAACGGGCCAGAGGTCCACTGAACAGCCGTTGCCATCCAGCGGATTGGTACACCTTCAGGGACTCGAACCCTGGACACCCTGATTAAGAGTCAGGTGCTCTACCAGCTGAGCTAAAGGTGCATACCTCAAGGGCTACGCACCCTCAAAACCGAACAAAGTAACTTCCGTATGTCCTGCAAGCGCCTGCATCCTTCGCTTGAGCCTCGCGTTTAAGGTCAAGCCCTCGGCTTATTAGTACCGGTCAGCTCCATACATTACTGCACTTCCACCTCCGGCCTATCTACGACATCGTCTATATCGTGCCTTACTCCTTAACGGATGAGAGATCTTATCTTAGGGGAAAGTTTCACGCTTAGATGCTTTCAGCGTTTATCTCGTCCGCACGTAGCTACCCTGCTGTGCCGTTGGCACGACAACAGGTGCACCAGAGGTGCGTCCATCCCGGTCCTCTCGTACTAAGGACAGCTCCCCTTCAAATCTCTTCCGCCCGCAACAGATAGGGACCGAACTGTCTCACGACGTTCTGAACCCAGCTCGCGTGCCACTTTAATCGGCGAACAGCCGAACCCTTGGGACCGAATTCAGCCCCAGGATGTGACGAGCCGACATCGAGGTGCCAAACCTCCCCGTCGCTGTGGACGCTTGGGGGAGATCAGCCTGTTATCCCCAGGGTAGCTTTTATCCGTTGAGCGATGGCATTTCCACTCACATACCACCGGATCACTAACTCCAACTTTCGTTACTGCTCGACCCGTCGGTCTCGCAGTTAGGCTGGCTTATACGTTTACACTCATTGCATGGTTTCCATCCATGCTGAGCCAACCTTTGAGCGCCTCCGCTACTTTTAGGAGGCGACCGCCCCAGTCAAACTGCCTGCCTAACAGTGTCCCCCGACCGGATTCACGGCCGCAGGTTAGAAAACCAGCAAATCAAGGGTGGTATCCCAAGGGCGACTCCACACGACCTGACGCCCATGCTTCTCAGTCTCCCACCTATCCTGTACATGAATTACCGATTTCCAGTATTAAGCTGCAGTAAAGCTCCATGGGGTCTTTCCGTCTAGTTGCGGGTAACTGGCTTCTTCACCAGTACTACAATTTCGCCGGGTGGGCTGTTGAGACAGCGCCCAAATCGTTACGCCATTCGTGCGGGTCAGAACTTACCTGACAAGGAATTTCGCTACCTTAGGACCGTTATAGTTACGGCCGCCGTTTACTGGGGCTTCGATTCGGGGCTCTCACTCCTCCTCTTAACCTTCCAGCACCGGGCAGGCGTCACCCCCTATACATCGTCTCTCGACTTCGCACAGACCTGTGTTTTTGGTAAACAGTCGCTTGGGACTATTCTCTGCGGCCCACCTTACGTGGGCTCCCTTTATCCCGAAGTTACGGGGTCATTTTGCCGAGTTCCTTAACAACCCTTCTCCCGTTGGCCTTAGGATTCTCTCCTCATCTACCTGTGTCGGTTTGCGGTACGGGCACCCTACCTTCGCCTTTTCTCGCCTCAGGGCATCGCGGACTTCCCTACTCGTGTTCGGTCCCTTACGCCCGGATCTACCAATCTCCGGGTTCCGCTATCCCCAAGTGTCAAGCTTTTCATCGATAAGGTGGCTACGGAATTTCAACCGTATGTGCATCGACTATGCCTCGCGGCCTCGCCTTAGCTCCCGGCTTACCTTGGGCGGACGAACCTTCCCCAGGAATCCTTAGATTTTCGGCCATTATGATTCCCACATAATTCTCGCTACTCATTCCGGCATTCTCACTCGAATACAGTCCACCAGTGCTCTCGCTCTGACTTCACCCCCGTATTCGACGCTCCCCTACCCCTGTCTCACGACAAGCCCAAGCTTCGGTTAGATGCTTAGCCCCGTTATATTTTCCGCGCAAGACCACTCGACCAGTGAGCTATTACGCACTCTTTTTAATGTGTGGCTGCTTCTAAGCCAACATCCTGGTTGTCTGGGCAATCTCACATCGTTTTCCACTTAGCGTATATTTGGGACCTTAGCTGTGGGTCTGGGCTGTTTCCCTTTTGACCACGAGACTTATCTCACGTAGTCTGACTGCAAGTCATCAATTATCCGGCATTCTTAGTTTGATAGGCGTCGGTAACTTTATCAGCCCCTAAACCATTCAGTGCTTTACCTCCGGTAATCTAACATAACGCTAGCCCTAAAGCTATTTCGGGGGAGAACCAGCTATCTCCGAGTTCGATTGAATTTCACCGCTACCCACAGGTCATCGCCGATCATTGCAACGAGCGTGCGTTCGGTCCTCCATGGGGTTTTACCCCCACTTCAACCTGCCCATGGATAGGTCACCCGGTTTCGGGTCTATTGCCACCAACTCATTCGCGCTATTCACACTCGGTTTCCCTACGCCTCCGGTACTGAATACCTTAAGCTTGCCAGTTACAATAACTCGCCGGACCATTCTACAAAAGGTACCTCATCACCCATTAACGGGCTTTGAGTGCTTGTAAGCACAAGGTTTCAGGTTCTCTTTCACTCCCCTCCCGGGGTCCTTTTCACCTTTCCCTCACGGTACTGCTCCTCTATCGGTCATCAGGTAATATTTAGGGTTTGGAGGGTGGTCCCCCCGGTTTCCCACAGGGTTTCACGTGTCCCGTGGTACTCTGGATCCAGTCCACTAGAAATTGATTTTCGCCTACCGGGCTCTCACCCGTCTATGGCAGGCCTTCCCAGGCCTTTCGGCTAACCAATTCCCACTTCTTGACTGTCCACAACCCCAGTGAATAAATCCACCGGTTTGCCCTCTTCCGCGTTCGCTCGCCACTACTTGCGGAATCTCGGTTGATTTCTCTTCCTCGCCCTACTTAGATGTTTCAGTTCAGGCGGTTCCCTTCCTACGCCTATTTGATTCAACGCACGCTGACAGAGTATTGCTCTGGCGGGTTTCCCCATTCGGAAATCTCCGGATCAATGGATATTTGCTCCTCCCCGAAGCTTATCGCAGCTTGTCACGTCCTTCGTCGGCTCCTGATGCCAAGGCATTCCCCTTGCGCTCTTTTGCAGCTTGACCTTACTTTTTGTGAACAAGAAAGTAAGCAAAGAAAAACTTTCATGGACGACCACCTTACGGCAGTGTCTCCTGCTTCCTCTGTTGTCCTACTCTCCAGCTCTAAGAAAGGTCTCGCTCTGGTTCTCAAGCGTTTGAATTATGCAGGCTCAGAGTTCTTCGAAATTGTTTTTTTGTGTTACCCTTTTCGAAAAGTTCCACAAATCATTTTTTGTTTCCCTCTGTTGCTTGCTTCGCATATTTCCATCTACATTGTTCAGTTTTCAAGGTGCGTTTCCAGCTTTTTCAAACCAGATCCAAACATTTAAAACTTTAAATGCTTGTATCCAATTCAATGGAATCCCAGAAATTTTCTTTTCCAGCAATGAAAACCTTGCCGTGGAGCAATTCATTTGCCCCGACCCATTCTTTTTTCAAAATGGCAAAAATGGGGTGGTGGGCCCAAGTGGACTCGAACCACCGACCTCACGATTATCAGTCGTGCGCTCTAGCCAGCTGAGCTATGGGCCCATCTTGGACTCGTGCGGCCTGCGCCCTCTAAATTAAACAACGGTGGAGTTAAACCGGATCGAACTCTCCACCCGTCTGACCTTAGGATAAGCAGGTGCTCTCCCAGCTGATGCTTGTTCGCCCCCATATTTAAGCGGCCTTCCCTCCGAAATTAAACAACGCATTCCATGCAATCTTGGTTTTCTGCGCTCCAGTCTTAGGAATGGCGTCTCGACGGCTCCGCGCTTCTCCTTAGAAAGGAGGTGATCCAGCCGCTCGTTCTCGAACGGCTACCTTGTTACGACTTCACCCCAATTATCGAACCCACCTTCGGCCGCGCCCTCCTTGCAGGTTAGACTACGGACTTCGGGTGTTCCCGACTCTCATGGTGTGACGGGCGGTGTGTACAAGGCCCGGGAACGTATTCACCGCGGCATGCTGATCCGCGATTACTAGCGATTCCAACTTCATGCAGGCGGGTTGCAGCCTGCAATCCGAACTGGGATGGCTTTTAGGGATTTGCTCCACCTCGCGGTATTGCTTCCCTCTGTTGACCACCATTGTAGTACGTGTGTGGCCCAGGACATAAGGGGCATGATGATTTGACGTCGTCCCCACCTTCCTCCGTTTTGTCAACGGCAGTCTCGCTAGAGTGCTCTTGCGTAGCAACTAACAATAAGGGTTGCGCTCGTTGCGGGACTTAACCCAACATCTCACGACACGAGCTGACGACAACCATGCACCACCTGTCACCGGCGCTTCCGAAGAAGAAAGTGTATCTCTACACCGGTCGCCGGGATGTCAAGCCCTGGTAAGGTTCTTCGCGTTGCTTCGAATTAAACCACATACTCCACCGCTTGTGCGGGCCCCCGTCAATTCCTTTGAGTTTCAACCTTGCGATCGTACTCCCCAGGTGGGATACTTATTGCGTTAGCTGCGGCACGGAAGGGGGTCAGACCCCCCACACCTAGTATCCATCGTTTACAGCGTGGACTACCAGGGTATCTAATCCTGTTTGCTCCCCACGCTTTCGCGCCTCAGCGTCAGCTGCAGCAATACGTAACTGGAACGAAGCA
>VOFJ01002602.1_pt1 | contig 31401 bp, 41 predicted proteins | sample 5384081 | NCBI WGS metagenome assembly VOFJ01 (sample SAMN12384729, study PRJNA508395) | human gut metagenome | isolation source: healthy gut I | host: Homo sapiens | reverse complement strand
AATCTCAGTTGTACACCGGCAGGATGATGGGTAATGAAAACTGTTGTTTTTGGGAGGTGACGAGTTGGCTCATTACGATCATCAGGCATTAAATATTGGGGGGAAGCGAATATCCGCTTGTCGGATTTCCATCATGGTGAAGAAGCAATGATGTTGGTGGGTGTACCCGAGGACCACCTCGCCGTTTTAAGGAGCACGATGCTGTATATCCAAGTATGAAGAAGGGAAGCGCAAAGAAGCCGAGCTGCCGTCCGTCGTGTGTTAAGCCGTTTTGACGTGCCGGAAGAAAATCATGTTGTCGTCATTAGACGAATACATATCAGAAAATTACGAAGAGGAAACGTATTACGCCAACCTTCTGAGCGCGTTGACGGTGTTCAGCGTGTTGGTTACGTTCTCCGGTGTGTTCTCCATGCTGCCTCCTCCTTGCGTCTGCGTCGGCGGAGCATGGCCATCCGCCGGGTGATGGGCGTTTCCGGGATGTTTTCCGACCCCAGCTCCGGTCTTATTTGCTTTATGTCGTGGCGGGCGGCGTTGGCCTACTTCCCGGCGGCATTGTTCATGCACAAATGGATGGAGTATTTTCCACTACGGCGAAACACCGGGCGTGGGACTGATGGTGGTCATCGTGTGCGGTATATGCGTGGTGGTGTCGCTCATCGTCTACGGACAGGTGCGCCGTTGCATGAACGAGAAGCCGGTGGAAGTGCTCCGGCCGGAATCTTAAACATGAATATTAACTTATAAATGAGAATAATGTATGGAAACGATGATTCAAAGGAATGAATTGACGAAAGTGTTCAAGACAGACGAAGTGGAAACTTGGGCTTTGGACAAAGTGAATATCGAAATAGGGCAAATAGGGAGAGTCGTCATGGGGCCCTTCGGGCTGCGGCAAGTCCCACGTTGCTCCACATTTCTCCGGCCTGTTGGACAGCCCGTCTTCGGGGGGCAATATCTGCTCAGACGGGAAAGACGTGTGTCCTCCTGTAGCGAGTCGAAACGGAACCGGAATTGCGCAAAGGGGTTCGTGTTCCAGAGTTTCAACCTCATCAATCGAGCTGACGGTTTTTTAGAACATTGCCCGCCGTTGTTCTACATGGTGTGCCGAAGCAGGGGAACGCCAACGCAGGGTAGAGGCCAGCCATGGCCCGTATGGACATCATGCACCGTTCACGCCATTATCCCGCGCCAGATTTCCGGAGGACAGCAGCATAGCGCACGGCCATCGCCCGTGCCATCGTGACCCGTCGAAGTTGATTTTGGCCGACGAGCCGACGCAGGAAACTTGGATTCCAAGAACGGCAAGGGAGGTGATGGGCTTGCTCAGCGAACTGCACCGCGAGGGGACGACCATCGTCATGGTGACCCATTCGCGCAGCACGATGCAGGATATGCCGACCGCATCATCCATCTGTTCGACGGACATGTGCTGGGTGAGGAAAAAGCCGGATTGCAGGAACCTTTTAGAGGCGGAGATTTGTCATGGGTTTATGGATTCAGAAAAATTTCAAGCAGGCTCTTCGCGGCCTGCGCCACCAAGGGCAGGCCGTGTGGTCTCTGTGGCCGGTTTGGCGGTGAGCATCGTGTGCCTGACGTTCAGCGTCCGAACTGGCGTGGACGGAGACGCATTATGACAGTTTCCGGCCGGACTATGAGGATTTGTATGTGGTGGAACGGGAAGATTCTTTGGAGGCATACCGAATCCCTGTTGTATCGTTTAGGGGGGACAGGGTAGACAGTGTGTTGGGGAAGGGAAGCTATGGTTGGCATGTACCGTTACTCAAGGAGTGGGCGGGAACGTTTTACCTGCAGGATCGTCCCGAAACGGTTTTTTTGCGCCAAGAGCTGTCTGCATCTACGGAGATGGTAGCCTTGGGATGCCGTGTCCTTTCCGGTTCGTTCGAAGAAGTGGCGGCTGCGATAACCGGATTGTCTTTGACCGAAAAACTATGGCCCGCCCAGTTGTTCGGGCGCATAGATGTGTGTCGGCGAGAGGTATGTCACATACAGAAGTGGCGGCAGTTGCTTTATACAGTGGGAGCCGTGGTGGAGGACTGCCGGGGAAAGAGCAATTTGCATTATGACTTTATCAGCCCGTGTGTGGGTGGAGGATTATGAGAGGAATAGTGCGGTTCATGAAAATTTCAGGATTATGGTACGCACATCCCGTCCGGAGCGGACGGAAAGCGAACTTTCACGCGTGGATCTAAAAGATAGTTATCCCATGGGAAAACTGGTGCTGACCCCTTTACGTATGTTTCACAAGATGGGAGACGGCCCGGTTTTGTCCGGGCTTACTTTACCAACTGGCGTTTGTAGCGGTGTCTTTGCTATTGGTGTTGAGTGCCGTAGTGAATCTGTTGGCGGTTTACACGTCTATATTTTTAGGACGAATCCGTGAGTATGCTTTGCGGCGGAGTTTGGGGGCCTCAGATGCGCAGAATGCCAAATGGATGCTTACTGAGGTGTTGCCGGTGGTGTTCCTCGGGCTGTTGTTGGCAGCGATGGGAGAAGAATGGTTGAGGTATGAGGGCTATGTGTTGGGCGATGTGGAAGATAGGTCGTTTCCTTGCGGTGGTGTCGGGATTCGTGGTGTTGCTTTGCCTCGTAGGGATGGGGTATCCGGTGTGGAAGATGCAGAATACTTATCCACTTGTCTTTCTGCGGTCAGTCTTCAGGGACAGCGGACACACATGCGTGGATGCTCGTGGTGCAATGTTTCGCGAGTGCGTTGCTGCTTTTTTCCTTTCGTTGGGGATGCAACGCCAGATTTCCGGGATGATTCATTCTGATTTGGGCTTGAGCGCAACAACATCCTGAGGTTGTACCGGGTGGTTGACTTTTCCCAGGGGGGACAGGATGAGGTGTACAACTATATGTCTATATTTAAAAGTTTGCCCCAAGAGTTCCGTAAGAATCCAGTTCGGGTATTACGGATGCAATAGCCATGCCCGGTGATATTTTCAACCCGGTGTCGTTGCACTATATTTCGGTGTGGGACAGGAAGAAGAACTGGCTGAAGGAAAGGAAAGTTATGAAAGTGGGGATAAGGGGGTGAGATATGCGGAGATTCCTTTCCGTGCCATGGAGTTTTTTCCCCGAATCAAGTCCAAGAATGGTGCTACGTTTCTCCCAAAGGCCGAGCAGGCCGGAAACTTACAAATCCTGTTTAATGGCTCGGCCATGCAGGCGTTCAACGTGAAGGAATGCGCAAATCACGGTTGTACACCGGCAAAATGACGGGTAATGAAAAACTGTTGCATTACGAGTTATAATTACGCATCATCAGGCATTGAATATTGTGGGCGAAGTGGACATCCGTTTGTCGGATTTCCATAAAGGAGAAGAAGAGATGATGTTGGTAGGTGTTCCGAGAATCATCAATGTGACGTTTTGAGCATGATGCCGTATATATCAAGTATGAAGAGGGTAAGCGAGAAGATGCCGAAGCCGCCGTCCGTCGCGTGTTACGACGTTTTGACGTGCCGGAAGAGAAAATCATGCTGTCGTCATTGGACGAATACATATCGGGAAATTACAAAGAGGAAACGTATTACGCCAATCTTCTGAGTGCTTTGACGGTGTTCAGCGTACTGATAACGTTCTCCGGCGTGTTCTCCATGCTGCTCTACTCTTTGCGCCTGCGGCGGCGGAGCATGGCCATCCGCCGGGTGATGGGCGCAGGTTTCCGGGATGTCTTCCGGCCTCAACTCCGGTCTTATTTGCTTTATGTCGTGGCGGGCGGCGTGTTGGCCTACTTCCCGGCGGCATTGCTCATGCACAAATGGATGGAATATTTCCACTATGGCGAAAACGCCGGGCGTCGGACTGATGGCGGTCATCGTTATTGCGTATATGCGTGGTGGTGTCGCTCATCGTCTATGGACGAGGTGCGTCGTTGCATGAACGACAAGCCGGTGGAGTGTAACTCGGCCGGAATCGTAAAAGATATAACTGTTTTTACATTTTCCGACTGTCCCCTGTACGGATGCTCTGCAGGGACAGTCTTTTTGTGCAACAGCCGGGGCGGCTGTCACAGGATTTTCAGGGCAATCCGGGCGCATGCTTCCGCATCGGCCAGGCATGATGGTGCTGCGTCAGGTCGTATCCGCAGCGGAGGGCTACTGTTTGCAGTTGATGGTTGGGCAAGTCCCGGCCGAATGCAAGACGGAAGCGCGGGAGGGTGCAATGGAACGAGTAACCGGGGTACTCCATGCCGTAGGCTTGGAAGGCGGCTTTCAGGCATCCTTCGTCAAACGGACGGTTGTGGGGGCCACTAAGGCAAACCTTCAATCAAAGGGTATGATTTCGCGCTTTCACACCGGGAAAGGGCGGCATGGGCCGTATCCTGAAAGGACATCCCATGAACCTGCGTGTTCAGTAATTATAGTAATTGGGATAGAGGGCGTACCAGACGGTAATGCCGGATGGTTATTTCCCCGTCGCGGACCACCACGAGGCCTACGCTGCAAATGCTGGAGCGTTGCCCGTTGGCGGTTTCAAAGTCTATGGCGGCAAAGTCTTTCATGTCGTAGTGCGCAGCAGTGTACGTTTGTTTGCAAAAATAGCAATGCGTCAATTTACGGCAGGGGATGCCATAAATCGGTGCGGAAAACTTGGCCGGGCGGCCTTGTTTCGATAATTTTGTTTTGAAAAAATCCGTAACGGCATCCTTGCTTGGGGTAAAAGCAGGATAAGATTTTTTTTTAACAACCTAACAAACCATTTATGAAGAAATGCGTTTATGCAGTATGCGCTTTGCTGTGGGCAGGCTGTACCGCCTCCCAAGCTCCGCATCGGACGGCAGCAAAAGACCGGGAACAAAAGGGGAGACTGTGCAAATCGACAGCCTCCTGCCCTTAATCCTTTCATCCGGCATATCTATACGGCCGACCCTTCAGCCCACGTCTGGGCCGACGGACGTTTGTATGTCTATGCCTCCCATGACATCGATCCGCCGCGCGGTTGCGACCTGATGGACCAGTATCATGTGTTTTCCACCGACGACATGGTGCACTGGACCGACCACGGCGATTCTCCGCGCCTCGCAAGTGCCTTGGGACGCAAGGAGGGCGGCTTCATGTGGGCACCGGACTGTGCCTACAGGACGGCACGTATTATTTCTATTTTCCCCCATCCCAGCGGAACGTACACCAATGACAGTTGGAAAATCGGGGTGGCCACGAGCAAGGAACCGGCTGCCAACTTCACCGTGCAGGGATACATCGAGGGTTTGATCCGATTATCTGACCCCTGCGTGTGTTTGTGGACGACGACGGCAGGCCTACCTGTAAGCGGCCGGCTGAAGGATAACATGATGGAGATAGCGGCACGCACCCGCTCGGGCCGTGGAAGTACATGGGCATTTCTGCACATGGGTGGTTCGGACTCGTTTCACCAACCATGGTTCCATCGTGGAATACAAGGGCGAAATGGTTTGCTTTCTACCATCTTCGATAGCCTTGTCCAAGGCAACTCGCTGCGTTCCGTCTTCGCGCGGGATCACCGTTTTCCAGGCCATAATCCCGACGGCACCATCCGCATGGTAGCGGCGCAAGTGAGACGGACGCTTGTGAAGTCCGGCGGCGTTTTTGAGAAATAAAAGTTTTACTCTTCTGTAATCAAAGATGAATGTATGAAAAAGAGTATAGGGGCGTATGTGCCTTTGTTGACGGCGTGCGTGGCGCAACGCCATTCCGCCGTTACAAGTGAAGCCGGGGAAGGAAAAGAGACGATAGACAGCCTGGCACCGAATCCGTTTATCCGCCATATATACACGGCCGACCCTCAGCCCATGTCTGGGCCGACGGACGCTTGTGTGTATGCCTCATGACATCAACGCACCGGCTCGCGGTTGCGACCTGATGGACCAGTATCATGTGTTTTCCACCGACGACATGGTACATTGGACAGACCATGGAGAAATCCTCCGCGCCTCGCAGGTGCCTTTGGGGACGCAAGGAGGGCGGCTTCATGTGGGCGCGACTGTGCTTATAAGACGGTACGTACTATTTCTATTTTCCCCATCCCAAATGAGACTGATGGAAGCTGGGAATCAAATAGTTGGGATACTCAATTCTATTACATTCTCTTAATTGATCCGTGACCTTGTAATCGTGATTTGAGGTTTTTAACGAATGATTTTCCCTGAATGGTATTGCCAAAGTCTCTGTCACACCAATTATGGAGCAAATACTGTCGGAAACAAGCAAATTTTCTCAATACCGCGGGGGGGCTGGGCTATCTCTATTTGGACGGCAAACTGTTGGAGCTGCTGTCCATCTATCTGGGAGAAGTTTTGGAATTGGACATTCTGATGGGCAAAAATATTTCCATGTCCCGGACGGAGAGGACCGCCATCATGGAGGCGAAGCGGATCATCGACAGCCAGCTTGCCTTCGCCCCTCTTGTGAAGAACTGTCTCAACAGGTACATCTGAGCCTTACCAAACTGACGCGTGGGATTTTCCTCTTTTTACGGTATGCCGATCCATCAATATGTTATTGAGCAGCGGTTGACACAGGCGGCGCAGCTGCTGTTGGACGGAGACTGGAATGTGGGGGAGGTCGCTGCGATTGTAGGGTATGGAAAACCGAGCAACTTTTGCGGCGGCCTTCAAGAAAAAATACGGGTGTTGCACCCAAACATTACAGGGAGACACGCTTCAACCACACAAAGCAGTGACCTTTAACTGCTTTTGGGTAAAAACGGGTAGGTTTTGGGTCGAATTAGAAAAGCATAACTGATACAATATGCGTTGAGGTTAGTAAGTGCTAACCTCAACGCATATTGTTGTTTAGAAAGGAGGCAAAGCATGAAACAGAAGTTGAATGCGAAAGATTTTATCCTGATCGGCGTCCTGACCGCCCTCATGTGGATCATCTGCATGATTATCAGCACCATTATGAGCGTGGCCGGCCCAGTGACCAATGTGTTTTACCCGGCGGTTGTTGCGATCCCCAATGGCATCGTGATGATGCTCTTACTGGCTAAGGTGCCGAAAAAGGGCGTGTTCACCATCTGCTCCGCAATCCAGGCCATCCTGTTCCTGCTGGTGGGCGCTTTCTGGTTTATCCCCATCGGCTTGGTGATCGGCGGCGTGATCTGCGATTTCCTGGTCATGGGCCGAAAGGAAATCACCATGAAGTCCATGACCGTGGCCTACGCCCTGTTCAGCGCCATTTTCGCCTTCAGCGCCATCTGCCCCCATCAAGTTCCTCCAGAGCGCCTTTGTGGGCGCCATGGAGAAGAACAACATTGCCCAGGAGTACATAGACGGGATGCTGAATATCACCTCCGTCCCCATGCTGGTAGTCATCGTTGCGGCCGGCCTGGTGGGTGGACTGATCGGCGCCGTGATTTGGGCAGAAGGCTTTGAAGAAGCACTTTATCAAAGCCGGGCTCGTTTCAGTCAAATAGCAAGGCACAGCCCCTCGGCAGTCAATCAGACGAAACGCAGGCAAGCGGGCTGCCTGATCTCAGGGCGCGGGGCCATTTTGAGCTCCGCGCTTTGATTTGGATAGGGAGGCATTGGAATGGAAGAATCACAAATCAAACAAATCATTGAACAGCAGCCCCTTCATGGATCGGCACTGTTAGATCCCCGCTGCAAGATTTTACTTTTGGTCTGTATCGGGTTTGTCAGTTACTTTTTGGCCGGGGAGGTGGTCAGCCTTGCGCTCATGCTGGTGTATGGCCTGTTTATTGCCGTGGGGAACGGTGGAAAATGGGCCTTGAAGATGATTGCGGTCTACATCATCGTCGCCTATCTCAACGCCTTACTCCGTTATGTGCAGGTGCCGGTATTGAGCGTGATTATGAGCGTGTTCGGCGTGACGCTTTTGAAGCTGATCCCCATTGTGATGATGGGCCTTTGGATTTTGCGGACCACCTACATGGACGACCTGATGGTGGCGCTCCAGCGGATGCGGCTTCCCCAGGCGGTGACGATCCCGCTGGTGGTCATGTTCCGCTATATCCCCACTCTGCGGATCGAATACCGGCAGATCCGCAGCACCATGGACATCCGGGGGATCAGCGATACCTTGTGGAAACGGGTATCTCATCCTCTTGCCACCATTGAGTATATTTTAATTCCCCTGCTGATGCGGTGCCTGAAGGTCACGGACGAGCTGGCGGCCTCCGGCACTACCCGGGGGCTGGAGCTGGAGTGCAGACGGTACGCCCTGCGCCCCATCCGCTTCTCGTGGCCGGAGATCCTTGTGTCCCTGCTGGGCGTCCCTCTTTCTGGCGGCGTTGCTGGTCCTGGACCAGACCCGGCTCGGGGAAATCATCTTGTGGAGGGTGTGACATGATCTCGTTTCAGAATTTCAGCTTTCGCTATGAGGAGAGCAAGGACTTTACCCTCCGTGGCATTGATATGATGGTGCAGACCGGCGAATTCATCCTTCTGACCGGGCGAGCGGCTGTGGCAAGACCACGCTGATCCCCGCTCCCTCAACGGCCTAATCCCGCACTTTTATCCCGGCGAGATACAGGGCGACCTTTGTGATGGACGGGCGTTCCCTGCTGGAAATGAAGCCCGCGCAGCTGGCCGGACAGGTGGGGACGGTATTTCAGGACCCGCGCTCCCAGTTCTTCATGACGGACACCACGCGGGAACTGGCCTTTGGCTGCGAAAATATGGGCCTCCCCCCGTGAGGAAACCATTGACCGCATCGCAAAAGCCGCAAAGGATCTGGAACTGGCGGACTACCTAAACCGGAGCATCTTTGCCCTGTCCAGCGGAGAGAAGCAGCAGATCGCCGTGGGCTCGGTCTATGCGCTTTCACCAAAGGTCTATATCTTCGACGAGCCCTCCGCAAATTTGGACTACGCGGCCACCAAGCGGCTTGCGGAGATCATGGGAAAATTGAAGCGGGACGGATGCACCATCTTTGTAGTGGAGCACCGCTTTTACTATCTGCGTGATTTAATCGACCGGGTATTTCTTATACAAAACGGGAAAATTGGACAGGAATTTACAAGGGAACAGTTCTGCTCCTTACCGGAGGAAACGCGCATATCCTATGGACTGCGGACTGCATATCCGGAGCGGGATGCAGAGCATTATCAGGAGAAAGAACGCCGCCCCATGGGGGAACACCTGCTGAGTGTGCAGGGGGCCTTTCCTTTGCTTATCCGAAAGAGCAGGAGGTCTTTCGGAATGTCAGCTTTGAAGCCCACGCCGGGGATGTGATCGGCATCCTGGGCCACAACGGAGCGGGCAAGACCACCCTCTTGTCCATTCTGACCGGCCTCTTTGAAACAGCGGAACGGCGAGATCACCTTTGACGGCAGAAAGCTCACCCCACGCCAGCGCCGGGCACTGTCCTATCTGGTCATGCAGGACACGGATTACCAGCTCTTTGCCAGCAGTGTGGAGGAAGAACTCTCCCTGGGGATTCGGGAGGACTGCAAAGAGAAGGTGGACGCCGCGCTGGAGGCGCTGGAGCTGTCCGAATACTGGGAGCAGCACCCGGCGGCCCTCTCCGGCGGGCAGAAGCAGCGGGTCACCATTGGCGCGGCCATCGTCAAGGACAGCCCGGTGATCTATTTTGACGAGCCCACCAGTGGCCTGGACTATGACTCCATGGTGCGGGTCAGCCGGCTGATTGAGCAGTTGTCCGCTTCCGGCGTGATCGTGTTTGTGGTTTCTCACGACTTCGAGTTTATCGTCCGGACCTGTACGGAGGTGGTCCAGCTGGACGACCAGGGGGCCGTTCAAAACCACCGGCTCACGCCGCAAATATTGAAAGCTCTGTCGGAACAGTATTTTCATTGATGGGAGGTTGTAAATCATGTTTCAAAAGGTATTTGAATACGCGGGGCCGCATAAAAGGGCCTCTACGCGGCCACAGCGGTAGTGCTGGTCAGCGTTTTGATGGGCGTCCTGCCCTTTGTGCTGGCCTACCAGGTGATTGCTCCGCTGGTGATGGGAGCGGAAATTGAGGCTTCGTTTCTCATCCTGCGGGTGGCTTTGGTGTTGGTGTGCCTGGTCTTGCAGGCTGTTCTCTATGGCTGGGGGCTCAATCTTTCGCACAAGGCCGCCTATGACACGCTGCTCCGGCTGCGGACCGCCCTGCAAAAGCGGTTTGAGAAGCTGCCTCTGGGCGTGATACAGGACAAGGGCACCGGCACAGTCAAAAAGCTGTTTGTCGATGATGTGGACAGTCTGGAGGTCCTGCTGGCCCACTCCATGCCGGAGGGGATCGCAAACCTGATGGTCCCCATCGCGGTCTATGTGGCTATGTTTTTCGTGGACTGGAAGCTGGCGCTGCTGTCCCTGGCCTCCATCCCCATCAGCCTGATCGCCATGATGACCATGTACTCGGTTGGCATGAAGAAAATGGGTCCCTACTATATGGCCGGGCAGAAAATGAACAACACCATCGTGGAGTACATCAACGGCATGGAGGTTGTCAAGGTATTCAACAAGGACGCGGACTCCTATGAGCGGTTTCGCAAGGATGTTTCGGATTACCGGGATTATACTCTGGCTTGGTACAAGGCGGCATGGCCCTGGATGGCAATTTACAGCAGCCTCCTTCCCTGCACTGTGATTTTGACCCTGCCGCTGGGGGCGTGGTTTGTCCTCTCCGGCTGGTCAGCTCTGCCGGACCTGATTTTGGTGCTGTGCCTCTCCCTGAGCATCGGGATGCCGCTCCTCAAATCCCTGGGTTTCCTGCCCACCATGCCCCAGCTCAACTACAAAATTTCTGCATTGGAACAGGTTTTGGATGCGCCGGAGCTTCAGCAGACGCCGGACAGCTTCCACGGCAAGGACGATACCGTCGTTTATGACCATGTTTCCTTTGGCTACACCAAGACACAGCCGGGCCCGGACGGAAAGCCCATGGTGGTGGAGGATGAAGTGCTCCACGACATCAGCTTTACGGCCAAGGCCGGACAGAAAACGGCCCTGGTGGGAGAGTCCGGCTCGGGCAAAGAGCACTCTGGCAAAACTGCTGATCCACTACTATGACCCGCAGAAAGGCAGCATCTCTATCGGCGGACAGAAACTGTGTGACATGAGCCTGGAAGCCCTGAACAGCCGTATTTCCTATGTGGCGCAGGATCAATACCTGTTCAACACCTCTCCTGGAGAATATCCGCATTGGACGGTTGAACGCTACCGATGAGGAGGTCTTGGAGGCAGCGCGCAAGAGCCCAGTGCATGGAGTTTCTGGAGAAGCTGCCCCAAGGTATCCACTCCATGGCGGGGGATGCGGGCAAGATGCTCTCCGGCGGTCAGCGCCAGCGTATTTCTCTGGCCCGTGCCATCCTGAAGGACGCCCCTATTGTGGTGCTGGACGAGGCGACCGCCTTCACCGATCCCGAGAACGAGGAGAAAGATGGAGGCGGCGATTGCGGAACTGGTGAAGGACAAGACTCTGGTGGTCATCGCCCATAAGCTGCCCGCGATTATGAACGCCGACCAAATCTGCGTCGTAGACCACGGCAAACTGGTTGCGGCAGGAAAGCATCAGGACCTGATCCAGTCCTGCCCGGAATATCAAAAAAGCTGTGGAAGGCGGCCCAGGACAGCGCCGAATGGAACATACATACCGCAAAGGAGGGAAACTAAATGTTTGCACTGTTTTCAAGGATTTTGAAACTTGCCGGTCCATATAAAGGGCGTATTCAAGGACGCTTTTGCCTGCGCGTTTGTGGAGTCGATCCTGTCTAAAATGCCGATCTTCCTGGCCTTTGTGGTGTTGAGCGGCTTTGCCGCCGGAACATTGACCGGACAGACCTGCCTCTATGTGGGCCTTGGCCTCGCGGCGGCCGTGCTGGTGCAGATGCTGGTCCACTATCTCAGCGACAGCCTCCAGAGTGCGGCGGGTTACCTGATGTTTGCCGAGAAGCGCATGGAGCTGGGCGGACACCTGCGGAAACTGCCCATGGGCTACTTCACCTCCGGCAATATCGGCAAAATCAGTTCTGTCTCCTCAGCACCGATATGGTGTTCATTGAAGAAGTCGCCATGAGCACGCTGGGCAACATGATGAGCTATCTGCTCTCCTCCCTGGTCCTGCTGGCGTTCATGTTCTATCTGAATTGGCAGCTGGGCTTGATCGCGGCCCTTGTGACCATTCTGGCGTGGCTGGTTTCCAGAGGGATGAACAAGGTTTCCCTGCGGGAAGCCGCTGGCCGCCAGGAGCAGAGTGAACGGCTGACGGACGCGGTGCTGTCCTTTGTGGAGGGCATCGGGGTCATCAAGAGCTATAACCTGCTGGGCGAGAAGTCGGAAGAACTGACCGGCAATTTCAAGCGGTCCAGAAATACATCCCTCGCCTTTGAGCGGAAGATGACCCCGTGGACCATGGGGCTGAATGTCCTTTATGGAATTGGGATTGCCGCGATTTTTAGCCTGTCGGTCTTTCTGGAGCGGAGCGGTGTCCTTTCTCTGGCCTATGTGCTGGGCGTTCTCCTGTTCGTCTTTGACCTGTTCGGGCCGCTCAAGGCGCTCTATGGCGAGGCGTCCCGCCTGACTGTGATGAACGCTGCCCTGGACCGCATTGAGGCTGTATTGGATGAGCCGGAGCTCCCGGACACAGGGAAACAGCATATTCCGGCTCAGGCGCAGCCCGGCCAGCCAGAGGTGCGGTTTCATGATGTGGCCTTTGCCTACCAGGACAAGGAGGTGCTGCACCACATCAGCTTCTCTATGCACCCAAATAGCATGACCGCTCTTGTGGGGCCCTCTGGCGGCGGGAAGTCCACCATCGCCAATCTGCTGGCCCGGCTGTGGGATGTGAAAAGCGGCAGTGTTGCCATCCGGGGCGTGGACACCCGACAGGTCCCCCTCGCGGAGCTGATGGATCACATCAGCATGGTATTCCAGCGCGTGTATCTCTTCCAGGACACGATCTATAACAACATCAGTATGGGAAAACCGGACGCCACGGAAGAAGAAGTCTATGAGGCGGCAAGAAAAGCCCGCTGCTACGATTTCATCATGGCTCTGCCCGACGGGTTTCAGACTGTGGTGGGAGAGGGCGGCGCAACCCTCTCCGGCGGTGAGAAACAGCGTATCTCTATCGCCCGCTGCATTCTGAAAGACGCCCCTATTGTAATTTTGGACGAGGCGACCGCCAGCGTGGACACTGACAATGAGAGCTATATTCAGGAGGCTATTTCCGAGCTGGTAAAGGGTAAGACCCTGCTGGTCATTGCCCACCGTTTGAATACCATCCAGAACGCCGACCAGATTTTGGTCATCAGCGACGGACGGATCTCGCAGCATGGCACTCATGAGGAACTTCTGAAGCAACCCGGTATTTATCAGGATTTCGTCCGTATCCGCATGAACTCTGCCGGTTGGAGCCTGTCTTGATGGAGAGGAGCTCCCCATGAAACAATTACACGCATCTGGCGAAGATTATCTGGAAGCAATCCTTGTCTTAAAGAGGAAGAAAGGCATGGTGCGCTCCGTGGATATGGCCCGGCACCTTGATGTATCGAAACCCAGCGTGTGTCATGCGGTAGCCACCTTGAAAGAGGGCGGGTTCCTGACAATGGACGAAGACTCTTTCCTGCACCTGACAGATGTGGGCCGAGAGGTTGCCGAAAAAACTTATGAGAAGCACTGCTTTTTTCACCCGCCTGCTGGTGGATGCGGGTGTAGAGCCAAAGACTGCCGAACAGTATGCCTGCCGCATGGAGCACGCAATCAGCGATGACAGTTTCCAAAAAATAAATCAGGGCTAAAGGACAAGTAAAAGTGGTCTGGCAGTCGAGGTTATCGGAGGTGATGTAGTGGGAAAACTGTTCTTATTATCAGTCGAAGAAGACGATCTTGAAACCGCAGAGAAAATCATGGCCTTTATAGAGTCAACAGAACTGGTCATGTGTACGGATCTTCCCTCTGCCCCTCTGCGCTACAAAGGCTTTATGTATCGACGCTGCGTGCCGTCAAGTGTTTTGGCAGGGCAAATTCATAGAGCTGACTCCTATGGAGTTCGCTGTATTTCATTTGCTTGCCCGGCGGCCCGGACGGGTATTTTCACAAAGGGAGATCTATGAGTTCGCTGCCCCTGATTCGTTTGACAGCAGTTGGACGGGAATCTCCAGCATCATTTACAAGCTGCGTCATAAACTGAACGCTGACTTTATCCAGACCGTGTATGGGAAGGGCTATAAATTTTTGCCGCCGTAACACTGTTGACCATTAAAGACAAGACAATAGAAAGGCCGAATTTTAGGTAAGTAATACTTTATACATAGAGCGAATCGACAAGATTAGAGTAACGCCAGCCAGCAAGCAGATATAAAAAACGACGCTTTGGTGTGAGCAGTAAATGCCCTCAAAGCGTCGTTTATATTTTGTCTGGAATGTGGCGAAGAACATCTTCTACCCTGCAAGAAAGAATGTTCCAAAAGGTCGTTCAGCGTTGCAGTTGAGATATTCCGGTTTTGTTTTAAAGAATCCAATGTCCCCCCTTGCTGAAGGAATAATCCTTTATTAAAGAATAGGTCGTAATTCCTTTTCGACGCATGGTATCCCAGAGCGGGTCGTAAGTAATAATAGAGACCACCCCTTTGTGATTCCTATTATATTTGACATGTTGCATCTTGAATATTCCCGGTATGTCGGGTATAATGTCTTAATTACATGATTTCATGTCCGTCAATTTTTCTCATTCAAGCGCCTGACCATCAGCAGAACAGCTTCTAAATCCTGATCGTTCATCGACTTGATGCCATCTATAATCTCCTGAACTAAAATTGGATTTCGGTATTCTGCTTCCTCATCGAAAAACAAACGGGGGCGTGATACCGAGCGTGTCAATCAAATAGAGCAGTTCTTTCACAGATGGCTGGGAATACCCCGTTACAATGTTATGAATATAGTTCTTGCTATGCCCTAAATCATAGCTTAACTGATACTCGGAAACTCCCTTTTTTTACCCGTAACTCTGTAATACGGTTTCTAATAAAAGTCCATCTCCATATACGATTCCTCCACCACCATTTCCCTCATGGTACACTTTTGTGGTGTGACATTAGGGTGCGCGTGGTGTGCTTTTTATACAATAGCACTTTAATAGTGTTATAATTAAGTAAAAACGCCACACGGGAAAAGAGAGAAACGCATGGATAGAGAAAGAGAATCGCCCCCGGAGAGGCTGCCGTTCTGTTTGGACGACACAGTTGGTGAAATAGTAAGGGCATGTCAGGAGTGCCCCGGCGTCTACTATATCGCGGCCCGGAAACAGGACGGCAGGTTTTTAGCGGACGAATACTATGTGGTGGAACGCTCCTCGCCAGCCATATCAAAAGAGGCTATGGCATACGGAAGAATGTCGGAAGAGGACTCCCGTGTGCTGCTCTATCCGTTTGCGGAGGAACGACATGGGTATAAAATTATTGAGTATGAGATCTATCGGTATCAGGTCCGGCACGGAATGCACGCAGACGGACAGACCTCGCTTCGTGATGTTGCTTTTTTCAATATGGAGTATCATCCGGAATACTTTGGGACCTACCCGGCGCCCCTTGCCACGCCGCGGGGCCGTACTGCACGCTACAAGCCGCTGATGAACGGCGTCTTCTGGATCGAAACAGGCACAGGAGGGGAAGTCCTCGCTGTCTGCTATCCTATTTGGAACTGCGACTTCTCGGAAACCGTATTGAAGCAATCGGAGCAGTCAGAAGAGGATGTGCGGGAAGGAATTGACAATACTTTGGGGTATCTGTTCTTTTCCAAGCGGGCCAGCAGTCTCGCCTTGTTTGAACTATGGGGGGCAGTACGAGGAGTTAAGGACTGGCGGCCTAATCAACTACCCCGCATTGATGAACTATATTTGGGCCTATTTCCCGGAGTACGCCGCCACATACAATATGCAGAATCAGCTGGGGATGCACGATACCTTCGGCCTGTTGATGAGCGCACTGGGGGCGGAGGTGGAATTGCAGAACAACCCAAATGAAGTAATTTGCAATATCAACAGCCGCCGGGCTTGATTTCCTGAATTTTTAATTGGGCTAAAAATGACAGATCAGGTGGAACAATGGACTGGGATCAAAATGAAGAGCTGGTAGAACAAATCCTTCGTACCGGCATGTATGCAAAGCTGTACGATGAAGAAACAACATACGGGTACCTGACCTATTTAACCTACCGGGTGGAGGACACGCTGTTCACTTGGAAAAAGGAAAAAGCGATGTGGACGGGTTTTTGGGCCGACCTCACATGGGAGGAATATATCGCCTTTTTGCAGCGGAAAAAGCCATTAGTCCTGGCAGCTCAAAGGGTGCTGTTCAACACTGTGATGGCTTTCCCTGCCTCCGCATTTGACTTTACATTGTCAGAGGCAGAAGTGGACTTTCCCGTAGCGCGTTATGACAGTGCCGGGATGCTCCATATGGCAAAACTCTATTCCTTCGAGAACTGTATCTCAATCGTAGAGTTTCTGATGTTCCGAGCAGAGGGGCGTATTATCCGCTGTGGAAGAAACAGCGGGGACCCCACTACACATGGGAGCTTTATATCGTGGAGCTGCTTCACAGTCGAAGGGAGTTTGTGGACCCACTATCAAGGGCCTTCCGCAACGCGCTGGTTCAACTGGACTTTCTCCCAGCGTGGCAGATGATCTATCCGACTATTCAAGAGGATGAAGAAATAGAATAACATGAAAAGACCCCGCAGATTCGGTCTGTGGGGGTCTTTCGATCTCCCCCTCTTGACAAATACAAACCATAGTGCTATATTCAAAACATCGTTATAAAACGGTGTTTTTGAAAAAGGAGGAATGACAGTGGCAAAACAAAAGGCGGGCGTCTATGACAAGGTGCTGGAGTGCGCCAAGGACGAGTTTTTGTCCAGGGGATTTCTGGACGCGTCTCTGCGGAGCATTGCCCAGGCGGCGGATACCAGCACCGGCTCTATCTACACCCGGTTTGGGGACAAGGAGGGGCTGTTCCGGGCCATTGCGGAGCCGGTGGTGGATGAATTCAAGGCCATGTTCCGCAAGGTGCAGGAGGATTTCCACCAGTTCCCGGAGGAAGAGCAGCGGGCGGACATGGGCCAGTACACCGCCCGTCACCAGGAGGAAATGCTGGACTACATCTACGACCACTTTGATGTGTTCCGTCTGCTGCTGTACGGGGCCCACGGCACCCGCTTTGCCTGTTTCCTGGATGAGCTGGTGGACATCGAGGTCGAGTACACCTACAAGTACATGGAGGTCATCGGCTGTGAGAGCGTCAAATCCGGTCTGGTGACGGAGGAGTTCATCCACATCATCGTAACCGCCTATTTCAACGGGATGTTTGAGGTGGTGCGCCACAACATGGACCGCGCCGCCGCCCACCGCTATGTGAAGATGCTCAACGACTACCACATGGCAGGCTTCGGCACCGTGTTTGACCCTCAGCCCTGACAAAAAGAGGCTGTGCCTTTGGGTGCAGCCCTCCCATTTGCGCAAAAGTTAGCAATTACTAACCAAAAGGAGGAATTTATCATGAAACAACAAAGTCCCATGCTCCGTCTGTGGGAGCTGGGAGAGGGACAGCAGGGCGGCCTGAAGCGGGCGGTCCTGTCCGCTGTGGTGGGGGTACTGTTTGGGATGCTCCCTTACTTCGCCGCGGCGCAGATCATCCTGGGCCTGCTGAAAGGGGAGCAGAGTATGCAATACTACCTGATATGGTGTGTTGTGGCGCTCGTGGGCTTCCTGCTCCGGGCCACCCTGTATTCCCTGGCCCTGTCCCAATCCCACAAGGCCACCTTTGCCATCCTGAAATCCATCCGGGAGCGGGTGCTGGAGAAACTGCCCAGAATGCCGCTGGGCACGATTTTGGACACCTCCAGCGGCCAGATGAAGCAGGTCATCGTGGATCAGGTGGAGAGCATGGAGCGGCCCCTGGCCCATCTTCTACCGGAGATGACCGCCAATGTGCTGGGACCGGTGTGCATCCTGATCTACCTGTTTGTGCTGGACTGGCGGATGGCCCTTTTAAGCCTGGTGTCCATCCCAGTGGGCATGGCTTTCATGATGGCGGTGATGGCCGGCTACGGCAAGCAGTACGAGGGCTCGGTCAAAACCACCCAGGCCATGAACAGCGCCATTGTGGAGTACATCGGCGGCATTGAAGTTATCAAGGCGTTCAACCAGGGCAAGCAGTCCTATGCCCGCTTCTCTGACAGCGTGAAGGCCAACGCCTCCTACTTCTACCACTGGATGAAGAGCTGCCAGATGCCGGTTTCTCTGGCCCGTGCCATCTCGCCCACCACCATGATCACCATTCTGCCGGTGGGCTGGCTCCTCTATACCGGAGGGAGTTTGCCCATCGAGACCTTTATCACCACCATCGTCCTGCCCCTGGGCATTGCCGGGCCCCTGCTGGCCGCCATGGACTTTGTGGACAGCCTTGCCAAGGTGGGCACCATTGTGGGCTCGGTGGACGCCATTCTGAACGGAGGCGGAGCAGGGATCACGGGGGAAGCGCCGGTGGAGTTCCGGGGCCGGGACATCAAGCTCTCCCATGTGTCCTTCGGCTACCACGCGGACAAGGAGGTGCTCCACGATGTGTCTCTCACCATCCCCGCCGGGACCATGACCGCCTTTGTGGGGCCCTCCGGCTCAGGCAAGTCCACCATCGCCAAGCTGATCGCCGGCTTTTGGGATGTAAGCTCCGGCTCCATCACCTTGGGCGGGCAGGACTTGAAGCGGGTCCCGCTGAAGCAGCTCTATGACCAGGTGGCCTTTGTGTCTCAGGACAACTACCTCTTTGACGAGAGCATCCGGGAAAACATCCGCATGGGCCGCCCGGCGGCCACCGACGCGGAGGTGGAGGCGGTGGCAAAGGCCGCCGGGTGCGACGCCTTTATCCGGGGCCTGGAGCAAGGCTATGACACGGTGGTGGGTGGCGGCGGCGCCCACCTGTCCGGCGGCGAGTGCCAGCGCATCGCCATTGCCCGGGCCATGCTCAAGGACGCACCCATCGTGGTGCTGGATGAGGCGACCGCCTACATAGACCCTGAGAACGAGGCCGTGGTCCAGCAGGCTGTGGGCAAGCTGGTGGCGGGAAAGACCGTTCTGGTCATCGCCCACCGCCTCAGCACCATCACGGGAGCGGATCAGATCGTGGTAGTCAATGGCGGCCGCATCCAGGCTGTGGGCGCCCACGAGGAGCTTTTGAAAAACTGCCCGCTGTACCAGGAGATGTGGCGGGCTCACATGGGCGCAAAGGAGGGAGAACAGGTATGATCGGCGTTCTGAAAAAATCTGGCACTTTGCCGGCGAGGAACAGGGCAATATCCGGAAGTCCATGATTTTAGGCTTCTTTTTTACGCGGTGTTTCATATGTTCCAGATCGCGGCTATCTATGTGGTGGTGCTGGCCCTGGTGGGCGGCTCCACAGACTCCGCCCCGGCATGGCAGGCGCTGGGGCTTCTGCTGGCCAGCATTCTGGGCCGGGCGGTCCTCAACCGCTTCAGCCAGCTCCAGCAGACCCACGCCGGCTACTTCATGGTGGCGAACAAGCGCATTTCCATTGGCGACAAGCTCAAGCGGGTCCCCATGGGCTATTTCAACGACCAGAGTTTGGGAGAGCTCACCGGCATCACCACCACCGTTCTGGACGAGGTGGAGAGCACCGGCCCTATGGTACTGGTTGGTATCCTGGGCGGCCTCATCAATTCTGCCGTCATGCTGCTGTGCATCCTGTTCTGGGACTGGCGGATCGGCCTGCTGGCCCTGGCGGGGATGCTGGTGTATCTGGCCCTTCTCTCCGGAATGGAGAAACAGTCCGCCAAAATCGCCCCCAAGCGCCAGCGGGACGAGGCCCGGCTGGTGGAGGCGGTGCTGGAGCAGCTCCAGGGCATGAGCGTTATCAAGTCCTTTAATCTGACCGGAAAGGGCGACAAGCGGGTGCGGCAGGCGCTGGAGGACAGCCGGGCGAACAATCTGGCGGTGGAAAAGCTGTTCACTCCTTATATCTGGGGCCAGGAAATGGTCCTCCACCTGTTCAGCGTGCTGATCCTGGCCGCGTCGGTGGGGCTGTGCCTGACGGGAGCCATGTCCCTGGCCGACGCGCTGATGGCGGTCATCGTCTCCTTCCTGATCTTCTCCCAGATCCAGTCCGCAGGCAGCGGCGTGTCCGCCCTGCGTCTGGTGGGCAGCTCCATTGACCACGCCAACCAGGTGGACGACATCCCGGAGATGGACCAACGGGGGTCGGACATCCGCCCGGAGAGCCACGAGATTGTATTCGACCATGTGAACTTCTCCTATGGAAGCCGCCCTATCCTCAAGGATGTGTCACTGACCATCCCGGACCGGACCACCACCGCCATTGTGGGGCCTTCCGGCTCCGGCAAGACCACCCTCTGCAACCTGATCGCCCGGTTTTGGGATGTGGACGGCGGCCGTGTGACCATCGGCGGCCGGGATGTGCGGGAGTACACGCTGGAGTCCCTGATGGAGCAGGTGAGCATGGTGTTCCAGCGGGTGTACCTTTTTGCCGACACGGTGGAGAACAACATCAAGTTCGGCTGCCCGGGCGCTACCCATGAACAGGTGGTGGAGGCTGCAAAAAAAGGCGTGCTGCCACGACTTTATCTCCGCCCTGCCGGATGGATATAATACGGTAATTGGCGAGGCGGGGCCACGCTCTCCGGCGGAAGCAACGCATTTCCATTGCCCGGTGTCTCTTAAAGGACGCGCCCATCGTCATCTTCGACGAGGCCACGGCCAATGTGGACCCCGAGAACGAGGACCAGCTCCAAAAGGCCATGGAGGCCCTGACCCGGGAGAAAACCGTGCTGATGATCGCCCACCGGCTCAAGACCGTGCGGGGCGCGGACCAGATCCTGGTGCTGGACCAGGGCCGCATCGTCCAAAAGGGTACCCACGACGAACTGATCCGGCAGGCGGGCATCTACCGGGATTTTGTCTCCGAGCGAACGGAGTCCAGCCGCTGGACACTTTGATTTTACAGCAAAAAATCGATACATATAAGGAGAAGCCACTGGTACTGCCAGCGGCTTCTCCTTTTTGTAATAAGCAACACTATGACACAACAGTGTTTCCTATGCGAACAATTCCAATAGTTGTCGGATGTTTTTCTTTCCGAACGATACCTGCTCCCCATCATTGATGACCAGGCACGGGACGCTCATCACCTGATACTTTTCCCGCAGGTCTGGGAAGTGATTCAGGTCATAGACCTGGGCGGTGATGTGCGGATTTTCTGCGGCGATCCGCTGGGCTGCCGTCACCAGCTCTGGGCACATGGTACAGGAGAGGGAGACCAGAATCTCTAATTTGATAGGCTTCTGGACCGACTGGATCACTGCTTTTGTATCTTCATCCAGAGCCTGCCCCGGCCCGGCGGCATTGTAGAGGCCCAGGACGAAGGAGGTGAACTCGTGGCCGCCGGGGACTCCGTGGAAAGCGAGGCCCGTCCAGCTCCCATCTGGCCGGCAGACCTGGACACAGGGCAGGTGTTCCATCTCTCCGACCTCTCCTGTCTCCGTTGTGAGCTTGCTGCTCTGTGCCGCCAGTTCCTCCATATACTGCTTCAGTTCAGCCGAAAGCGTCGTTTCGTCCAGATACAGCCGCAGGATCAGAGGCGAGGACATCCGGGCGAACACCGTATGGAGCTGGGCCAGCATATCCCCTGTAAAAAGTGTGCTGTTTGTTTCGGCGGATGCCGTCGTTTCTTCTGCACGGCTCACTGGGGCCTTGGGATGTACGCCGGTCTTTTCCTGCATGGCGGCGCACAGGCGTTCCAGCTCCGTGGCGGCAAGGGCGCCGTCTCCCACGGCGGTGATGACCTGGCGCAGAGGCTTGACACATACATCGCCCGCAGCGTACAGGCCGTCCGCAGTCGTCTTTTGGCTCCGGTCTGTGAGGATATAGCCCTGGTCATTCAATTCAGCCAAGCCACGCACCAGCTCTGTGGCCGGCTCATAACCGGCAAAGACGAACACGCCGAAGGTCTCTCCGTCTACCGCGTGGTGCTTGGTCACTTGACCGGTTTTGGTATTCCGATACCGGAGATAGCGGAGAGAAGTGTCGCCCGAAACCTCCTCCACCTCTGTGTTGGTGAGGACGGTGATCTTCTCGTGGCTTCTGGCTGCATCCGCCGTTGCCTGGGCGCAGGTGAAGTCGTCGCCCCGGATGAGAATGGTCACATGGCGGGCGTACTTGGTCAGGAATACGCTCTCCTCCGCCGCAGCGAAGCCGCCGCCCACCACAAAGACATCCTTGTCCGTGAAGAACCCGCCGTCGCACGTGGCGCAGTAGGCCACGCCCCGGCCGCGGAACTGCGCCTCCCCCTGGAAGCCCACCATGCGGGGATGGGCGCCGGTTGCCAGGAGACGCCGAAGCACTTCAAATCGCCCCGGCCGGTACGGACGGTCTTTACATCACCGGTGAGCTCCAGCCGGTGACCTCGGCCAGCAGAAATTCCGCTCCGAAGCCCTCGGCCTGCTTTCGCATGGTCTCGGTAAGCGCGGCGCCGCTGGTTCTGCTCCACACCGGGGAAATTGACGACTTCCGAGGTGATGGTAATCTGCCCTCCGAAGTGATCCTTTTCCACGACCACGACCCGGTAGCGGGCCCGGGCCAGGTAGAGGGCGGCGGTGAGTCCCGCTGGCCCTCCTCCGATGACCACGACATCGTAGAAATTTGCCGTCCGCTCCATGGCTTACAGCTGGCCCACCAGGTCTAGGCTGGGCTTCAGGGTTTCGGCGCCGGGCTGCCACTTCGCCGGGCACACCTCGTCTCCGTGCTCCGCCACAAACTGGCACGCCTGCACCTTCCGCAGCAGCTCGTCGGCATTCCGGCCCACATTGCCGGCGTTGACCTCATAGGCCACGATTTTCCCCTCGGGATTGACAATGAAGCTGCCCCGCTCGGCCACGCCGTCCGTTTCGATGTAGACCTCAAAATCTTTGCCAGACAATGTGTGGGGTCGGCCAGCATGGGGTACTGAATCTTCTGGATGCGCTCGGAGGCGTCATGCCAGGCCTTGTGGACAAAGTGGGTATCGCAGGAAACGGAGTAGATTTCGCAGCCGATGGCTTGGAATTTCTCGTAGAGGTTGGCCAGGTCCTCCAGCTCTGTGGGGCACACAAAGGTGAAGTCAGCAGGATAGAAGAAGAACACGCTCCACTTGCCCAGTATGTCCGCCTTGGCAACAGCACGGAAAGCGTTGTTCTGGTAGCACTGTACGGTGAAATCGGCAATTTCTTTTTGAATCAGGGACATAGGAATACCTCCATTTGTATTTTATGAAGTTAGCAATAACTAACCGTATAAAAATTATATAATTTTTTAGGGGAGCCGTCAAGCGGCTTTTGGAGTTTTCTAAAATGGGCTACAATCCCTAATAGAACACCGCCGTTACCCATTTGGGGTAGCTTCGGTGTTTATGTGTATCAAGCTGAGGCTTATAGAATAAAGACCGTTTTTTAGAAAATGTTCTCTATTCGGTTGACAACTGCATCCGTGTCTGCTATTCTTGTTTTTTGCGACCAAATATAAAATAATAGTCGCAAGGGAGGGGCGCAATGTCACCTAAAATTTTTAGCATCACCGATAGGGATGAGCTGCGTGTCAAAATGCTGGACGCAGGATTCGAGCTTATCAAGCAGTATGGCATGACCCACGCCTCGGTGGAGAAGATCACCCAAGCCGCCGGGCTGGGCAAGAGCACCTTTTACAACTTCTTTTCCTCCAAGGAGGAATTTGTCACCGGCATCATGGAGTACCAGAGGGACCGGGTGAAGCAGCATTTTGAAAACCTTCTGAACGGCCGGGAGAAGATGACCGCCGCTGAAGGCCGAGACTACCTCAAACTCATTGTATACAGCCAAAACAGCATCTACCAGTACCTCACTGCGGAGGATATGGAGAAGCTGCGCCGTGCATCCTCGCCGGAATGCGTGACCCCGGATGATGCCGGCTATGACCAGCGGGAGGCCCAAATCCTGCACGGCCTGCTGGACCACATGGAGGGAGTGCGGCAGGATGTGGACCTCCATGTAGTAGCCAATCTCATCAAAATCATGGCTATGGCTAAGGTCAACCGGGAGTCCCTGCATACCGACGCCCTGGACCGCACGCTGGAGCGGATCTACGAACTGTTGTTTTCTTTGATTTTCAAGGAGGACGCCTGAGTGCGTCTTTCTTTTTCAACAGAAGTTAGTTATTGCTAATCAAGGAGCGACCAATATGAAAGAAAAAACGAAAAAAGAAAAACAGGGCCTTGCCCGCCTGTTTGAGCTGGCCGGTGCGCGGAAAAACAAGCTGACGCTGGCCTGCCTTTTGTCTGTCCTCCCTCCGCGGCGCGGATTGTGCCGTTTTTCACCATCTACGGCGTGGTGGTGGAGCTGCTGGCCCATTACACGGCCCCAGAGGAGGCAGACCAGGGGAAAATTCTTGCCCTCTGTGCCATTACCTTCGGCGCGGCGCTGGTCTATGGCGTCTGCGCTTACGCTTCCTCAGCGATCTCCCCATACGGCGGCCTATGAGATTATTTATGAACTGCGCCTCCAGCTGATGGAAAAGCTCTCCCCGTATCTCCTCTGGCTACTTTTACCGGCACCACCCAGGGGGCCATCAAAAAGATTGTCTCTGATGACTCCGACCAGATTGAAGCGTTTCTGGCCCACCATCTGTGCGAGATCGCTGCGGCGATAGCCACGCCGGTGTTTACCCTGCTGTACCTGTTTTTCATGGACTGGAGGCTGGCGCTGGTGACGCTGCTGCCCATCTGCATCTCCCTCTGGATGCTGTCCTCCTGTCTCAGACAGCCGGACAAGGCGGCCCTTCAAGTAGAGCTCCACGATGCCCAGGAGCGAATGCAGGGCACCGTGGTGGAGTACATCCACGGCATGAGTGTGGTGAAGGTGTTCAACCGGACCCTCAGCGCCTTCCGCCGGTACGAGGGCGACCTGAATCACTTCACCGATGTGGTGGAGCGGACGGCACGGGCCAACGCCAGGCCCATGGGCGCCTATTATGCCTTTTTCGGGGCACAGCTTTTGTTTCTGCTTCCGGCGGCCCTGCTGCTCATCCCCACAGCAGACAGCTATCTGGATTTCCTGCCCGTCATTCTGCTGTTCTTTCTGGTGGGCGGCGGATTGAAGGAGCCGCTGGAAAACATGATGCAGATGGTGATCCTCTCCAGCCGCATCCTGGAGGGCGTCCGCCGCATGGACAACATCCTCCGTCAGCCGGAGCCGGATCAGGAGGGAACCGGAAATCAACTGCCTTCGATGTGGAATTTTCCAATGTGGAGTTTGCCTATACCAAAAGGCATCCCGGCGGTGGATCATGTCTCTTTCCGTCTCCCCAAGGAACGGTGACAGGGTTGGTCGGCCCCTCCGGCGGCGGGAAGTCCACCCTGGCCCAGCTTCTTCTGCGCTTTTATGAGCCCCAGGCGGGAAGCATCCGAATCGGCGGGGTAAACATCCGGGACATCCCCCCGGACCGGCTGGCCGATCTGGTGGCCTATGTGTTTCAGGACTCCGTACTGTTCACCGATACCATCGAGAACAATATCCGTATGGACAACACTGCGGCCACTATGACGGAGGTAGAACAGGCAGCGAAGAACGCCGGCATCCACGAGGTGATCCAGTCGCTTCCCAAAGGTTATCAGACTGTGGTGGGCCGGGACAACGCCTATCTCTCCGGCGGAGAGAAGCAGCGTCTTGCCATTGCCCGGGTCTTTCTGAAGGACGCGCCCATTGTTGTTCTGGACGAGGCAACCGCCTACGCCGACGCCGAGAACGAGGCCAAGATCCAGGCCGCCTTTGCAAAGTTGGCGCGGAACAAAACCGTGCTGATGATTGCACACCGGCTGAAAACCGTGGAGCGGGCGGATCAGCTCCTGGTCATGGAGCGGGGGCGGCTGGTGGGCGCCGGCACCCACGAAAAACTGTTGGATTCCTGTACGACCTATCAAAAGCTGGTGGAGGCCAACCAGCGGCGGGATCGCTGGAGTATCGGGAAAGGAGTGGTGCGGGCATGAAAATCAAAGAATGGTTTCAGATGATGACCCTGGGCCAGCCGTATAAATATCTGCGGCTCATGCTCTGGTGCCTGTTTGACAGTATTGTGATGTCCATTCCCTACGGTCTGATGCTGGGGGCGGTCTACTATCTGCTGGTCCCCCTGGCCCAGCCGGGGACGGCCCTTCCGGCAACCGCCCTCTGGCTTTTGGTGGGAGGTTTCCTGGCCCAGTTGATCGCCTACTTCTTTATCCGGCAGAAAACCTACATCGACGCCAGCACCGGCTATGCCGGTATCATCAAGGACTCCCAGATCACCCTGGGCGAACATCTGCGGCAGCTCTCCATGGGCTTTTACTCCGCCCGCGATGCGGGGGACCTGTCCACCGTCCTGCTGCGGGACTATCAGACGGTGGGAGACCTGTCCCAGCAGATGCTCCCCCAAGTGGCGGTCATCCTGATCCGATTCGTCCTGGCCGCTGTGCTGTTGGCGGTGTTTGACTGGCGCATGACGCTGGCCGTCTTTCTGGTCATCCCGCTGGCGCTCCCGTTTGCGTTCCTGAGCCTGCGCCGGATGGGACGAATCAGCGCGGATCTGCAAAATGCCCAGCGGGAAGTGGCATCTGGAATCCTGGAATATGTCAGCGGTATCCAGACCCTGCGGGCTTTCCACATGGCCGGCGCACAGTTCCAGAGCCTGAAGCGTTCCTTTGAGCGGGAGCGCAGCGCAGCCATCCACATGGAGACAGGGGCGGCGGCCCCGGTGAGCATGCTGGGGCGGTTTGTCCTCAGCTGCGGCATCGGCCTCGTGATGCTGACGGGGGCGTTTCTGCTGACCCGCGGGGGAGCTGGAGCCCTTCTATTATCTGGCATTTTTGATCCTGACACTCACCATCTACGAGCCGGTGCTGACACTGTTCACCTTCATCGCGGACTTCTCCCGCACCCGCCGCAGCGGAGAACGCATTCAGGCGCTGTTCCAGGAGAAGCCTCTGCCGGAGCCGGAGGTCAGCCAGACCCCACAGGGGACGGATATTACCTTCGAGCGCGTCTCATTTGCCTACGGGAAAAAAAGTGCTCCACGGCATTTCCCTCCAGTTCCCGGCCCGGAGCATCACTGCCCTGGTGGGGCCCTCCGGCTCCGGGAAGTCCACCATCACCCGTTTGGCCGCCCGGTTCTGGGATGTGAACAGGGGAGCGGTGCGGCTGGGCGGCGTGGATGTGCGGGATATGAGAACGGACGAGATACTGGGACGGATCAGCGTGGTCTTTCAGGATGTATACCTCTTTCACGATTCAATAGAGGCCAACATCCGCATGGGAAAGCCGGATGCCACCATGGAGGAGATTATCAAGGCGGCGAAAGCGGCGGCCTGCCACGACTTCATCATGGCTTTGCCCGACGGCTACCAGACCGTCGTGGGAGAGGGGGGCTCCACCCTCTCCGGGGGTGAGAAGCAACGCATTTCGATTGCAAGGGCGCTTTTGAAGGATGCGCCCATCGTCCTGCTGGACGAGGCAACCGCATCCCTCGACCCTGAGAATGAGGTGCTGATCCAGCAGGCGATCTCCGCCCTGGTAGCGGAAAAGACGGTCATCGTCATTGCCCACAGGCTTCAGTCCATTATGAGCGCGGACAACATCATTGTGCTGGAGGACGGCCGGGTGGCCGAGTCGGGAACTCATGAACAGCTTCTGGCCGCGGGCGAAATTTATGCGAATCTCTGGGCGGAACAGAGCCGGGCAGCGAGCTGGGGGGTTATAGTATAGGTAGGAACACCCAGTGCCGCAACTTCATCATGGCTCTGTTCAACGGCTATAATACGGTGGCGGGAGAGGACGGCTCTACTCTCTCCGGGAGCAAGAAGCAGCGGGCCTCCGCCGTTCGGAACGCGGATCAGATCGTTGGTGGTGGACCAGAGACGGATCGGTTCAACAAAGGGACCCACGATGCGCTGATGGCCCAGGACGGCCTCTACCGCCGGTTTGTTCAGGTCCGGGAGCAGGCCGAGGGCTGGCGACTGGAATGACAGCCCCTGCCGCTCCGTGTGGCACACAGAAAAGGAGGCCGCCGGAACTGTGCCGGCGGCCCCCCTTTCCTTTTTGATGAAGCGGCTGTCTTTCTTCCTGCCTCCTGTCTTTTTCGGTCCGGCGTATTCTCTCACTCTGCTTCCCGTGGGTGGGAGAGCGCCCGGAACGCTGCCGGGCTCTGCCCGGTGCTGCGGCGGAAGAGCTGCGCGAAACGGCTGGGATTCTGATAGCCCACAATTTGAGCGATCTGGCCCACGGGCAGGTTGGTATTTGCCAGCAGTTGTTCCGCACGCTCCATCCGTTGCCCCTGAATATACTGAGTGATGGTGCAGCCGTATCGGGTGTGAAAGGCATCCTTCAGCTTGGAGACGCCCATGCAGCCGATGCGGGCCAGGCGCTCCAGAGGCAGCCGGTCCGCGCAATGGGCGGTGATGTAAGCCGCCACATCCGCCAGCATCCGCTCATCCTCCTGTGTCAGTGTCCGCCTGGGAGCTGGGTGGGCCCGGTGCCGTTCCACCACCAGCGCCACGGCTTCCGCCACCTTGCCGTCGTAAAAGAGTTTGGCGGCCAGCCCCTCGCCCCGGTAGTCACGGACCTCTTTCAGCAGGCGGACCATCTCCGGGAAGTGGTCGGTCTGGTCCAGAGACTGAAAGGACTCCAACAGGCTTTGGAACTCCTCCGGAAACTGGCGGCGGAGGTAGTCCTGATAGTAAGCCGGAGTGATCTCAATGCCGATGGATACGATGGGGACTCGGCGGTGGATGAGCGCCCGGTAGGGCTCCCGCCCGCCGATGAAGCTCTTGACACAGCCGGACACCAGCCGGCGGCAGGGAGAGAACTCCTCCCCGGAGATGGACTCGTACCAGGTGACGCTCAGGCTCTCCGGCCAGCAAAACTCCAGAAGCTGGTCCTCGTGAAAATAGAAATCGTGGATCTTGAGCATATATAGGTCCTGCTGCCCATAGGTCCAGAAATAGCCGCTTCCGCCGGGGCCGGCCTGCCGCCAGCACAGGCCCATGCTCCCATATCTCCGGTTGTCCGGCTCCGGCACAAAGCCATGCTCCGCCATGGCCCCGGCATACTGCTCATCCAATACATTGCAGCTATACATTCTGACGCACCTCCTCCACCTCAATCAGCCGAATCCATACCCCGATCAGCCGCATAAGCATGGCACACCTTGTATCTGTGACAGACGGGGCGTATGCTGTTATTTGGTTAGTATCTGCTAACTAAAAAATATCATATCCGGCCTGCGCCGTCAAGGCTGGTAAAGGAGGAGGAGTGCAATATGAAACAGAAAGAATAAGCCCGGTCAGGCTTTTTGCTCCGGTGGGCCGGGCCGGAGAAAGAAATGGCTGATCGGGTCGGTGCTGTGCGCCTTTGGGAGCGGGCTTGCTGGCGATTACCGCCTACCTGGGGCTGTACCGGCTGATGGACGCGGTGCTGTCTGGCGCCTGCACCCCGGCGGTGATCGCGGACTGCGCCGTGTTTGTGATGGCGGGCACCGTGGGGCGGATGGTGCTGCTGGGGGCCTCCGGGGTGCTGTCCCACAAGGGGGCCTACGGCGCCCTGTTCCGGGTGCGGTGCATGGTCACGGAGCATCTGGCGAAGGTGCCCCTGGGCGCGTTGGACGAGCGGAGCACGGGAGCGGTCAAGACCGTGCTCAACGAGGACATCGAGAAGCTGGAGCTGTTTCTGGCCCATAACCTGCCGGAGTTCGTGGCCTATCTCACCGGGCCGGTGGTGATTTTCTTCCTACCTTCTGTCGGTGAATGTCCCATTGGCGCTGATCTCGCTGCTCCCCTTGCCGCTGGCGGGAATTGTGATGGGGGTGATCTTTGGCCGCATGAAAGGAATTCTGGAGGACACCAACCGCTCCCTGGTGAGCTTCAACTCGGTGATGATCGAGTATGTCTCCGGGATGCGGCTCATCAAAGCGTACAATATGGGGAGCCGGTCGTTTCAGAAGTTTTCCCCACGCCATTTCGGAGGAAAACCGGATCTGGAATCTGGTGACCCATAAAACCGCGCCGCCCTATGCGGCCTTCCTGCTGCTGGTGGAATGTGGTATGCTCCTGATGATCCCGGCCGGGGGGCTTATGTTCCTCCGGGGCTCGGTGAGCGCCAGCGTGTTTTTGCTCTTTACCTATGTGGGCGGCATGTACCTGACGGAGATCCTGCCGCTCCAGAAGATGTCCACCACCTTTGCCCAGGCCCTCAGCGGTGTGGGAAAGGTGCGGGAGATTCTGGAGCTTCCGGTCTTTGAAGGAGGCGGGCCATTCCCGGAGGACCACGGCATTGAACTGGACCATGTGACCTTCTCCCACACACAAAAAGCTTGCCACCCTGTTCTACGAGCCATCCACGCGCACCCGCCTCTCCTTTGAGGCCGGCCATGCTGAACCTGGGCGGCCATGTGCTGGGCTTCCCCAGTGAAACGGTCTCCAGCGCTTCCAAGGGTGAAAGCGTTGCCGACACCATCCGCGTCATCTCCTGCTACGCCGACATCGTGGCCATGCGCCACCCCAAGGAGGGCGCACCGCTGCGGGCCAGCCGGTACTCCCGCATCCCTGTCATCAACGCAGGCGACGGCGGCCACCAGCACCCGACCCAGACCCTGACCGACCTGATGACGATCCGCCGCCGCAAGGGCCGTCTGGACGACCTGACCATCGGCCTGTGCGGCGACCTGAAATTCGGCCGCACCGTCCACTCCCTCATCAAGACCATGGCCCGCTTCAAGAATATCCGCTTTGTGCTCATCAGCCCGGAAGAGCTGCGAGTGCCCGATTATATCATCAAGGACGTGCTGGAAGCCAACGGCATTGAGTACAAGGAGACCCGCAGCCTGGAGGATTCCATGGCCGACCTGGACATCCTGTACATGACCCGCGTGCAGAAAGAGCGCTTCTTCAACGAGGAAGATTACATCCGCCTGAAAAACAGTTACATCCTGACCAAAGAGAAAATGGCACTGGCAAAGCCCCATATGGCTGTGCTGCACCCCCTCCCCCGCGTGAACGAGATCACCCTGGAGGTCGATGATGACCCCCGCGCTGCCTATTTTGAGCAGGTGCAGAATGCTGTTTATATCCGCATGGCACTCATCATGACCCTGCTGGGTCTGCCCGACCCCAAGGCACCTGACGCAAAGGAGGAACACTGAAATGCTGAACATTGACGAGATCCAGAATGGCATTGTCATCGACCACATCAAAGCCGGCACCGCCATCGGCCTGATGGATCTGCTGGGCATCAAGGGGGAACCGCACGGCCAGCGTGGCCTCATCCAGAACGCCCGCTCCCACAAAACAGCGTGCGGCCGCAAGGACATCATCAAGGTGGAGGGCGACTCCTCCTGGCTCAACCTGGATGTGCTGGCCTACCTTGAC